>Ga0126305_10000997_pt1 | contig 12470 bp, 8 predicted proteins | sample Plot26_FD_92536 | JGI IMG/M metagenome (GOLD analysis project Ga0126305, IMG submission 92536) | Serpentine soil microbial communities from UC McLaughlin Reserve, CA, USA - Plot26 | ecosystem: Environmental > Terrestrial > Soil > Grasslands | place: USA: UC McLaughlin Reserve, Lake County... | reverse complement strand
TCGTGCTGGAAGGCAAACCGGGTGCCCTCTTTCATCTCGAAGTCGCTCTTCTTCCCGCCCAGCCGCCACATGACCTCGCCCGTGTTGCGGTCTATTTTGTAGACACTCCAGGTATTGCGGGCAGAGACGAGCAAGTGACCGTCAAAGTCTACATCTATAGAGTTGATGTGAAAGTAGTCAAAGGGATCCTTGGGATTGTCCGGTAGTTTATTGTAGGATTCGTCGATGCTAATGTGCTCTGAGCTGTGCCATTGAAATAGCACCTCGCCAGTCTCGATGTCGACCTCCTGAAGAATTCCCTCGTAAGCCTCACCGTCCTTCGATCCGCCGAACGCGGACAGGTCCGCGGGCACCTTATTGTAGATTGTGAGCAGTGCGGTGTCTTCTGGGGTGATGAGGAACTCGTGCAAGTCCCCACGGTAGCCATTTCCGGCTCGGACCCAGGCAATCTCGCTGTAAGAACTGTCGAAGACTAAATAGTGGCCGACGCCGAAGACATCGACATAACCTTCCCACCAGGTGAGCACGGGCTTTCCCTGGTAGCGTTGCACCTTCAAGTCCATTGCGTAGTAATGGGGCTTGTACTTCACGGGCTGGGACCACACGAGTCGTCCTCCATCGTCGAGGATCATCGGTCCGTCTTGCCCAGGACCCTTCTTCGGGGAAACGAAAATGTAGCCAGGGGTGACGTCATGCGACGTTGTGTTGACCTCGACAGCGGGTGGGTTGAGATCTGGACGCGAGGGGAAGGTCAACATGTCGCGTTTCGCCGGAGCGGGGTACGAGCCCGAAGATCGCACGAGCTGCGGCCGGGCGGGTGCACCTTGGCTGTTACGCGCCTCTTGCGGCTCGCAACTCAAGGCATTCCTCAGCGCGAACCAAGCGGCGCCAGCACCTAAAGCCCTCAGAAACATCCGTCGTGTCAGTTCTATTCTCAAAGTATTGTTCCTTTCTGCGTTGCGATGCCCACGACTTGTCTTCCTGAACGCCCGCGAAGGGTGACACCAGCTTGCTGGTTACTCGCCAACTGCAATCGAGCGCCGTAAACTGTAACCTATTCGACCCCTGTAGTGGTTTGGCAAGATCCTCAATGGTCAGAGCTTCGTGATTTTGGGGCTTCATCGCCTCCAGCTGGGGAGCCACCAGACGAACATAACACCCGTAGCACCGGCCGCGCGAACGCAGGTAGCATCAACAACTCTAAGGGCCTTATGGCAAGGCTGGGATTCCGAAGACCCCCAGTTTGGTGGGTAGTTCAGCGCCGGGGCAGTGAGCCTCTGTGAATGCTACTTTGTAGATTGAGCTACGCAATGGCTCCCAGACCACTTGATTCAGAGAGTGTGATGACAAGAACGAACGGGCAGCGTTCGTGGATGATGATGCTCGTCCTGGTGATTCTCTTGACTCTGGGACATGTTTTCCGACTACAGAGCGCAGGCAGGTGGGACAAGATAGAAAGTGTACTGCAGGTTGTAGAGCTTTTCCACGTCTTGCGCGAGATTAATGACCTTGACCAAGCAGTACCATAATTCTTGTACATAGCGAAACTCCCGTTAGCTTGGTGCCAACGAGGGTACACGGTTATGATCTACTGCTTGACCTGTCTGTGACAGAGGACTAGATCGCTTCGCTGAGAGCAACACCCTTACGGCGGAGTTGAACTGACTCGACCTTAGGATGTTCGGATAGGTTTGTGAGTAGTCGGAGGCAGCGCAGCGCCCATGAGCAGGTTTCGAGTTCGTCCACTATCTCTGACCCGCACACTTGGGAGATTGTGTGCCTCTTCATCCTACCTCAGCGTACTGGTGGCATAGGTACATCGGGCAATCCACAACGCGATGATCCAAACGCTGACTTTGCCGGTGTCATCTTTGTCCAAGGTAGCACCAGCTTCTCAGAGCCTCGCGGCTTCTCCGTTCTGGACCCACTTCATGCCAAGTGCTTTAGAAAAGGGTGCTTGGAGAGCCGAGTCAACTCAAGATGTGGTCTTCCGAGTTCGTGATGACTCATACTGCGACTTCCCTGCGGAGCGTAGCCTACGACCTCCGCAACCAGGAGCAGTCGTAAGTTAGCTTGGTAACGGAACGTCGCCAACTTCTTGTTATAGGCGTCGTTAACATGATAGCCTTCACTGTAGACTGGGGCACCGCGCAATCTCACCAGAACCCTTTTAAGAACCTTTTGGTTTCTTGGATAGCGGCCCCAGGAAGAGCGCACGAGCCAGACCCTTCGATGCCCTTCGACGGTGGGAGCTAACCCCTCCTGCGTCTCCTTCCACGTCACGGGGGGACTGCTGTCCAACGTCGCGACTTCTTGGGTCACATCCTCTCGTTGGAGGTAGTAATCGAACATGAATTTGCCCGAGCCCTCGTCGAAGAGGACGAGGTCGCCGGGCTTGGCGTGCTCCTCCACATAGCTAGCAACCTCCCTCCACGGGGTATGTGTAGTGGTGACGAAATAACCGAAGGTTGCCGCCAACGAGACTGCGGTCACCGCAACGGCAGCGATTACGCGCGAGTACTTTGTGCTCCTCAGCCCTTCTACACCTCTGGCGACCAACAGGTAGAACGCCGGGGAGGCCGCGATGGTGTAGCGATCGAGGAGCATGGGGCGGTAGAGGTGCGACACCACGAAGGGCACCACGATGGGTACCAGGAGCCATGCCAGGAGCAGGCAAGCGGTGGAACCTTGCTTTGAGCGCACCAGCTCAACGAGCCCGAATGTGGCGAGCAAGCCGAAGGCGCCAGCAACGAGCGCAAAGCCAGAATAGATGATAAAGAAGTCAACAACGTTCGCGAAGGTGGGTTCGGGTACCCAGAACATGGCGTTGTTCCAAGCACCTTCCGAGGACAGGACGTTCACCCCAAGCCAGGCCACCCCCGGCACGTAAAGCACGGCGACCAGTCCGGCAGGCACAAGCCATTTCTTTGGTGCCTGTCTGGTTGCCAGCAGGTATGTGCCTTGGGCCGCTACGAGCAAGATCCCGTAGACATGGGTGCACATGAGTAGGGTTGTGGAAGCAACATACCCGGCAGTCGTCAACCGTGATCTTTTCTCGTCGTCTAGACACTTTTCCAAGAAGTAGAATGAAGTCAAACCCAAGAAGACCAACAAGGCGTAAGCACGAGCTTCTTGGGCGTAGCGGATCTGGTACGTGGAGAGAGACAGGATCAATGCGGCCATCAGGCCTGCAGCCCTGCCAAAGAGTAGCGTGCCGATTGCGTAGATCACCGGAACCGCGAGGGCGCTGGCTATGGCTGAAGGAAACCTGATCGCAACTTCGGAGTCCCCAACGAGAAGCATCCAGTAGTGTAGACCAAGGTAGTAAAGCGGAGGGTTGTTGTCCCCTAGGCTGGCACGAATGATTTCCAATGGCTCCATACGTGCGATCCTGACTGCCCACAGCTCGTCGAACCAGAGGCTCTCTGATCCGAGGTCGTATAGCCTGAGAGCCAACCCCACCGCGAAGATCGCCACAAGGACTGCCGTGTACCATGCTTCCGGCTTCGTGGTGGCCTGCATCCGCTCTTTGAGTATCATCGCTTAGTTCTGTTTCGCATGTCTACCGATCTGGCATAGCTGATCAAAAAGACCCACAATAGAACAGAATAGCTGAAGACAGATATGGCTGAAAGTGAGAACTGAAATGAACGAACTTCACAACACCAGGCTTCAGGGCAGATGATCGGGAACAACAACCCGGCAACCGACGTCGATCGTACGCGACCCGACTCCCACGGTCTTCCTGAGGGGGGTAAGGTTAGCGTGGTAATCCCCTGCTACAACCAGGCCCACTTCCTCGGCGAGGCTATAGAGAGCGTCCTATCCCAAAGCTATCGTGACCTTGAGGTCATAATCGTAGATGACGGCTCCCAAGACAATACCGAAGAGGTTGCCTCAGAGTGCGCTGCTCAGGACCCGAGGGTCAGGATCATAAGGCAGGTGAACAGGGGGTTGGCAGGGGCAAGGAACAGGGGTCTTGGCGAGTGCGTGGGAGAGTACGTGGTGTTTCTCGACTCGGACGACAGGTTGGTCGAGGGAGCGCTTGAGGTAGGTGTGAGGGAGCTTCGGTCCCACCCAGGGTGTGCCTTTGTCTCCGGGCAATACGTGGCGATAGCGGCCGACGGGTCATTTTCCTGGAGGCCCTATGACCCGCCGGTCGAGCGGGATGGTTACCTGATGTTGCTGCAATACTGCTTTGGGATGCCAGCGGTGGTGATGTACCGGCGGTGGGTGTTTGCGGAAGTGGGGGGCTTTGACGGCTCGGTCGACGCTGCGGCGGACTGGGACCTCTACCTGCGAATAGCGAGGTGCTTTCCAGTTCACCACCACGGCCAGGTCGTCGCCGGATATCGCCAGCACGGAACGAGCATGAACCAGAATCCGGCGCTAATGCTCGCGTCCACAGTGACCGTGCTGCGCTCGCAGCGACGCCACCTGAAGGATGGCGGACGACGCAAGGAGGCGTACGACATTGGCTTGAGAAGCATGCAGGCAGACTATGGTGTGCCGCTTGCCAACGAGATACGGGATGCATTCCGACAGCGCGAGTGGAAGCGTGCGCTCGGGGGGCTTCCGACTCTGGCGCGCTACTACCCGGGTGGGCTAGCCTTGCTCGTCAGCCGGCGGCGTCTCGAGCGATCGAGGCTCGCTCGTAACCTGCAGATAGCAGAGCATAAACTCGACGCCAGCGAACGGCGTCTCCGGTCTTACAAACGGCGGCTGCAGGCCCTTCGTAAGCAGCCCGGCAATCGTCCGAGAAGGAGACTGAAGAGCGACCTGGCGCGAGAACGAAGGGAGGCCAAACGGCTCGGGAGGCGCAAACGCCGCCTGGCGCGTGAGCTAGAAGAGCCCGGCCTGCTGACAAAGCTTTCGTCTATGTCGCCTTTTCGAGCCTTGGCGAATTGGGCAGTCCGCCTGCGGAGACGACGGAGGACGGACCCGACAGTGGCACTGCTGCCCTGGGGGGACGTCTACGAGGACTACCTCGACGGGATCGGGGTTTCCCTCGAGGAGTTCTGTACTGAGATGAGCGGCGGCTACCTCTTCGGCTACGTGGACGCCCTGGAGCGGGTCGGGGTTCGTTCGGTTCTGGTGTTGTGGTCGCGCAACGTAAGCCACCCAGAGCGGCGCGTACACGTGCCTACGGGGGCGACGGTATGGGCGCTGCCCCCCAAGCGCACACACATTGCGGCCCGCCGGCTCACCGAGCGCCTAAACGACAGTAGTGACAGCCGGTGGGCTCGTCGCCTGCAGCGGCCCGCTCGATTCGTCGCAGGCTATAGCGCGACTACCCCTCGGGTCCTGGCCAGAGTGCTGGACCAGGAAGGCTGCTCGGCCCTGCTGGTCCAGGAGTATGAGTACGCACGTTTCGATGTGTGCCTGCTTCTCGGAAAGTTGATGGGCCTTCCTGTGCTGGCCACCTTCCAGGGGGGGCGCGCTGAGAAGGGTAGGTCGCTGGAGGGCTGGGTGAGGAGCAAGAGCGTGCCCAGGGCGGCGGGGCTGTTGATCGGCCCCCGTACGGAGGCCAAGGCAGTGAGGAAGCGCTACGGGCTGCCCCAGGGCGTCGTCTCAGTCGTTGGAAACCCCATAGACACAGAGGAGTGGAAGCCACAGCAGAGAGAGGTGGCAAGAGCCGAGATGGGTCTCCCTGAGGACGCAGCGGTAGCCTGCTGGCATGGGCGTATAGACATAAGGCGCAAAGGCTTAGACATCTTGGTCGAAGCCTGGCGCCAGGTGTGCCAAGAGCGTCCCGAGGTTGACCTGCGGCTGCTCCTATGCGGCGGCGGCGCCGGTAATGCGCGGCTCCGGCAGTTGATCGCCGCAGCGGGGCTTCGCGGTATTCACTGGCACGATGAGTACACGACCGACCGGACTTTCGTGCGCCGTCAACTGGCCGCCTCAGATGTCTTCACCTTCCCCTCGCGCCACGAAGGGTTCGCCGTGGCGCCGATGGAGGCTATGGCCTGCGGTCGTCCGGTTGTGGCGTGTAACGCTCCGGGGGTGGCCGACGTGCTCGGAGGGGGAGAGAGGTCAGGGGGCGTCGTCGTGCCGCTCAAAGACGCAAGGGGTCTGGCTGTGGCGCTGGGCCGGCTGCTCGATGACCGAGATCTCGCTGCTCAGCTGGGTGCGGCGGCGCGGCGACTTATGGAGGAGTGCTACTCTCCGGAGGCGATCGGCTCGACATTGGTTTCGGCCCTGCACACGGCGGCGCCAGACCGTTTCCCACCTCCGCCGTGATCTCGCCTGTTAAGTCATCTGCACGTGGTGTCCAGTGGGAGCGTCTAATTACGTAGGCAGCGCGGGGCGAGTCCTCCCAGAGATGAGAGTTGCGCTACCCGACTAGCGGCACCTCTGCGCGCGCCAGCGATGGCTGGAATCGCATTGAGGGGTACGGCCACTTCCGCGAGTGGACTCTGGGCGAGGTATGACATTGTGGCCTGTCTCTGTTATTGGGTTTTTTCGTTCCGCAAAGAGGAACACGACTATGTGGTCTTGGAAGTACCACGTCGACCAGTTCCTATAGGGGTCATCGATTCTTTCATTGTAGACGCGATGGTAGGCCACGCCGTCACTCAAGTTGACTAGTGTCCTACTAAGAAGCTTGTTGATGTGTGGGTCGTCCGCCCAGTGCCGCACGAGCCAGACCCTTCGATGGCCTTCTACGACAGGAGCCAGCCCTTCCCGCGTCTCCTTCCACGTTACGGGGGGGCTGCTGTCCACCGTCGCGACTTCTTGGGTCACATCCTCTCTTTCGAAATAGTAACCGAACATATATTTGCCCGATCCCCCGTAGAATAGTATGAGGTCGCCGGGCTTGGCATGCGCCTCCACGTAGCCGGCAACCTCTCTCCACGGCTCCTTTGTGGTTGCGGCGTAATAATCAAGAGCTGCAGCCAAGGAGAAGACGATTACGCCGAGGGCAAGGAGTATGCGTGCGTGTACTAGTACGCGCGAGTACTTTGTGCTCCTCAGCCCTTCTACACCCCTGGCGACCAACAGGTAGAGTGCCGGGGAGGCCGCGATGGTATAGCGGTCCAGGAGCATGGGACGGTAGAGGTGCGACACCACGAAGGGCACCACGATGGGTACCAGGAGCCATGCCAGGAGCAGGCAAGCGGTGGAACCCTGCTTTGAGCGCACCAGCTCAACGAGCCCGAATGTGGCGAGGAGAACAAACGCGATCACTAGTGGTAAGGAGCCGGAATAGAGTACGAAGAAGTCAACGACGTTCGCGAAGGTAGGTTCAGGCAGCCAGCCCATGCCGCCGCTCTTCCAAGCTCCTTGAGGGAATAGAAGGTTTACCGCAATCCTCGCTACTCCTGGTACGTAGAGTAAGGCCACGAACGCCGCTGGCACAACCCACCTCCGCAGATCTTGCCTGGTAGCTAGCAAGTAGAGTAATTGGGCTCCGACGAGGAAGATGCCGTACACGTGAGAGTACATGAGTAGCGTCGTAAAAGCGACGTATCCGGCGGTCGCGGTCCACGACCGGCGTTCCTCGAGAAGCTTGAGCAAGAAGTAGAAAGATGCCAAGCCTAGGAAAACCATCAGACTGTATGCACGAGCTTCTTGAGAGTAGCGGAGATGGTACGCAGACAGGGAGAGGATCAGCGCGGCAATAAGACCCGTACTCCTACTGACGAGCATACTGCCGATGCCGTAGATTACCGGGATGGCGAGAGCGCCGGCGATTGCCGACGGAAGCCTGACAATGAACTCGGAGTCCCCGGCGATAAGCATCCAGTAGTGAAGGATCAGGTAGTACAGTGGTGGGTTGTTGTCCCTGGGAGTCGAGAAGAGAATCTGCAATGGTTCCATCCGTGCAGTCCTGAAGGACCACATCTCGTCGAACCAGAGGCTTTCAGATCCCAACCCGTAGAGCCTGAGAACGAAGCCCGCTAGGAAGATTGTTGCAAGAGCTAGCGTGTGCCAACTTAGGACCGGGGTGATGGTTCGTCGTTGTGCGTACCGCATCATCGCTTGTTCGTAACTCTCACAGCGTAAGGAATCCGCTGCCATAGTCTGCGAGGATAGACCAAAGTGCGCTTTCTGAGTCCGATTCGTACTCTCCTGCTTGCCATGGGGCGCTAGGATACTCAATAATGAACGCCTTTTCGAAGTAGGGATTTGAGAGCATTGCATTCTTGCTCCGTGAATGACGGGTTCGGATCAGCCCTTTTTCGTATAGCCCTTCGCAAGCCGCAATTATTGAGCGACCTGGCCAACGGACAACTGTGGTGCTACCAATTCCCCCTATGCCAAGTACTTCTGCAAAGGAGAATATTCTCATCGAAAGATTTCTCGGATACTCGACGACAAAGAGGAAACCTGACGCTCTACTAAACCCAAGCTTTATAGCCCTACGGTCTTCGAGAACTACCCAGTGTAAGGTTGGCCATGTAAAATACCGGAAATCCGGGCGGTTGGCACTGCACAGCGGAACTGCCGCGAAGCGAAGCGTACGGGGAGGTTCATTTGCTGTCAAGGATCAAGGCATTGGTTGAAGACGTAACACGCTCTGCGCTTCGTCCTCTAGAACGACGGCTACTGCCCCAGCAAAACCAGCAGCTAAAGCGGCAAATAGGAAGGCAAAACCAGCAGCTAAAGCGGCAAATGAGAAGGCAAGTAGTACAAAAACCGCTACTACTCAAAAACCCTTACGTTGCCGGTAAATTCTATCCTGCACAAGGCCGCTCAGGAGGGTACATCATCCCTAAGCCCGATATTCGGTCTGGTTCCTTGGGAGAAGATCTCCCCGTGCCACCGGTAGACTTGTTGATGGGCTACTCGCCTGAGACATACTTGGCAACCGGTCGTAGGGATATAGACACTATGCTTTCCATTCTGGAGAGCGTTGGCGAATCTTCACAAACGCTGACCAGGGTTTTGGAGCTTGGATGTGCCGGTGGCAGGATGCTGCGTTTCTATCCCTACATGCCAGAGGAGTCGGAATTGTGGGGCGTCGACATCAGTGCAAGACACGTCACTTGGTGCCAACATAATTTGAGCCCCCCCTTCTTATTTGCAATGTCGACAACCTCGCCGCACCTGCCTTTCGAGGACAATTACTTCGATCTCGTATATTGCGGGTCCGTTTTCACGCACATCAGCGAGTTGGCCGACACGTGGTTTCTAGAGCTACGCCGCATTCTACGCGGCGGCGGATATGCATACATCACAATCCACGACAAACGAACGATCGAGTTACTCTTTACTGATACAAGATATACGGACAACAAGAACTTAGACTGGTTCCGCAGGAAGATTCGTCAATTCGACAAGCGCACGTCAGTGTGCTCACAGGACTACGCGTCTTTCTCGATGGGAGCCGATCCCGAATCGCAGGTGTTTTACGATCGCGAATACCTGGTGCAGAAATGGTCGCGATTCGCGAAAGTTCTATCGGTTACCCCAGAAGCTTATGCTCATCAGACGGCCATATTGGTGCAGAAGTGATGTGGGTCGCCGAACATTCGCAAACCTTCGCTGCCAGCCCTTCTTTGAATTTCTGAGGCTAACATCGTCTATACGCGGTGGGCATCACACAACCAGCCTACACATCCCTTTTGATTACCTCAGTCTTCAAGTAACCAGGGTGCTGTGAGGATTAGTCGCCCTACCGGACACGCCTCTAGACGAAGACGTCCACTCCCGCCTTACTCCTCGGTAATCCCGCGCGCTAACCTCCCCTTCTCGCTTCTTTCCACGCGTGCTAACGTATAGGCATGAACAATACCTCCCTTAAACGCAATCGCCACAACTTAATTCTGACCGGGTTGCCCAGGTCTGGCACAACCCTTGTCTGCCACCTATTGAACCAGCTTCCCAACACGGTGGCACTATTAGAACCCCTTGGACCAGCCCACTTCGTCGATTTGCTTCCCGACGGGGAGGCTATCCTAGACAAACTGGAGCGCTGGTACAGAAAGTCGCGGCGGAGGGCGCTTAGGAAAGGAGAAGTCGTCACTTACCACGTCGACGGAACGATCCCCGATAATCCTTTCGAGGAAGAAAGGTCTGGGGAAGAACCGCGTCATTGGCTGGCGAATAAGGGACGGATCAGGGTCGGCAAGGAGCTCCATCGCGGGTTCTATCTCGTAATCAAAGAGCCTCCAATGTTCACCGCTCTCCTACCGCTACTCGCGCAACGGTTCCCTGCATTTGCTGTCGTGCGCAATCCTTTGGCCGTCTTGGCATCCTGGAATACCGTGGACATTCAGGCCAGGCTCGGACGCCTTCCTAAGGCGGAACCGTTTGACCCGGAACTCACCCGGCGGCTGTCGGCCATAGAAGAGCGTGTCGAGCGCCAGTTGTGCCTGCTCGACTGGTGGTGCGAGCGCTTCGAGCGGTGTTTGCCGGCCCGAAACATCCTCCGCTATGAGGACATCGTGGCATCCGAAGGTAAAGCCCTGGCAGCTATCGTGCCTGGCGCCCGGGAGCTCAACAAAACGCTTTCGTCAAGAAATGCGAACGAACTCTACCAGCGAGATGAAGTGATGGAGCTGGGCGAGAAGCTGCTTGGCAGCAAGGGGGCCTACTGGCGCTTTTACTCTCGCAATAGCGTGGAAGAACTCTTGGCGCAGTTCACCTGAAGCGTTTGTCATTGCTCAAGGCGCTTCCTGTTCTGAGGTCTTGTCAACCAAAAAGAGCAGTAGGCCCCAAAGGAGGACGAGTAGCAGGTTGCGGACGAGAACCAGATCTGGCCCTGGGAATCGCAGGTACAGGAGGTCGCGATAGTATTCGAGGACGAGTCGCGTGGCTCCGCAGGCAGCGAGGAAGACAGCCGAGATACCGATCCGCACCAGCCTCCTCCCGACCAACGGTACGAGCGGCAGTAGCCAGAGCATGTATTGTGGCGAGAGGACTTTGGAACCAAGCATGTAGGCTAGGATAAGCGCCGCCGCATAGCGCGGGTACTGCTCGGCCCCCAGCCTTCCCCGACGATATTCACGATACATGACTGCTGCCGTGATCAGGAGCAAGGCGCCGGTGAGGAGAAAGCTGAGCGAGCTCGCGAGCTCTACACCTCGACCGCGTACCTCCAGACCACCGAAGTCAAAGCGGGTGCCACTCACCCAGCCAAGCTTCATGAGCACGGAGGCTGCGAGGCTCTCCACCTGCAAGTCCCGCTCCGCGTGGTAGGAGAAGCTCTTCAGAAACCCGTCGCCTCCCAGCAGCAGGGCTGGCGCAAACAAAAGGACGAGCACGCAACAGAAGACGGTGTACCCGCGTGCGGCTACCTGCCGGCGAACAAAGGCCAGCGGTAAGGTCGCGAGAGCCGGGACGAGCTTGGCAGCGGCGCCGAAACCCAAAGAGGCGTAGGCGAAGAACAAGTAGCCCCCGCCGCGGGAAGCACAGAATGCGGCGAGGGACAGCGTAAGGGCAACAACTATATCGTAGCGAGCGAGAATCATGTGAAAAAGCATAATCGCTGCAGCTGTGAACGTCAGAGCAGGAATTATCCAAGCCCAAGGACCCCACAGCTTGCGAGCCGTGAGCGCTGTCAAGACTAACGCTGCTACTGCGACTAGCGCCATTTCCGAGGCGAACAAACCTGTGTAGGCCACCTTATCCGAACTGAGTAAAGCGGGTGGCAGAAAGCTGATCAGGCTACCGGGCGGGTACTCGATAAAGAAGTCCCGGTAGGGGACCTCCCCGCGCAGGAGGGCTTCACCGGCATGGTGGTAAATCGAGATGTCGTTCGAACCTTGTTTTACGCGCGGTGGCAGCCCTGCATACCGAGCGAGCAGTTGCCAGTATAGGGAGGTGCCCAACAAGGCGAGCGGCGCCCAAAACAGGAGGACCTGGCGCGAGATTGATTTGTTTTGCATTGCACCTCCTCTCACCTTTGGGCAGAGAGCAGTTCGTTCAGCAACTTCACCTCTGACGGATCTCACCGAGTCTGTGTACTTGTCCTCTGAATCTCTCCAAAGGCGAAGCGAGAAGAACGCAGACCCCGGCGCCTAGATTGCCCGGACCGAGATGACCAGCGCCCGTTATCCGTACTACTCACGATGAGAATCCTTGTACGGATTCTAGCTGTTCTGAGGGATCGGAACACGGAGTGCTGGGGTGTCTGAACCCGGCGGGGCATGCAGCAATCATACCTCAGGAGACAGGACAGCTTGCTACATTTGTAGTGATCGTGCTATCTTGCGGCGGTATCCGCGTCTCCTTCGGATTGGCAACGTCAATGTCTCGAAAGTTGTGGGTTGGGTTTCGCTACTGCTTCGAGAGCGTCCATCTTGAGGTAACGCCTGAGCGCCCACTCCTCAGTGCTCCTCAAGGCTATCTCCGTCGCTAAGGTCGCCGCGCTCGTCTCGTTCGGGAAGAGCCCTACCACCCTCGTCCTCCTCTTTACCTCCTTGAACAGACGCTCGAGCATGTTGGTCGTGCATAGCTTGGCGTGGTGGCTTCCGGGGAAGGAGAGGTAGGTAAGGGCCTCCCCTATGCCCGCCTCGAAGACG
>Ga0126305_10000996_pt1 | contig 12472 bp, 13 predicted proteins | sample Plot26_FD_92536 | JGI IMG/M metagenome (GOLD analysis project Ga0126305, IMG submission 92536) | Serpentine soil microbial communities from UC McLaughlin Reserve, CA, USA - Plot26 | ecosystem: Environmental > Terrestrial > Soil > Grasslands | place: USA: UC McLaughlin Reserve, Lake County... | reverse complement strand
TTCCCGAGTCCCCCGGAGCCAGGGTGGTGCCGCTCGCGACGTCGAACGGCCCGGCCTGGAGCCCGCCGGGCCCCTGACGGAGTCGCACGTCGCCGCGGACGTCGATCGCACGTCCGCCGGTGTTGGTGACCGCCGCAGCGAGGGTCGGTCGTCCTTCCACGTCGCGACCGGGCGTGATGTCGTCGATGGAGAAGTCCGACGGAGGCTCGCCGCCCCGTCCGACGTCCAAGCGCATGATGACCAAGGCAATTAAGGCGATCGCCCCGGTACTGACGCCCGCTCCCAGCGCCCGGCGGCGGAATGCGGCGGCAAGGTCACCTCGGCCGGCGCGAGCGCCGTCCCCGGCCAAGTAGACGGCGGCAAGGTAGGTGCCGGTGGCGACCGCAAGGATGCCGACGGCGAGCGACGTCGGGTTGAGCCAGCTGGTGACGAGGTCGCCGCGGGCGTTGCCGACGGGAACGCGGCCGGAGGCGATCGCGCCAACAGCGGTGCCGAGCGCGAAAGGAGTCAATATCGAGGAGATAGAGAAGACTCCGTCGACGGCGCGCCGTTCGATCTCACGCGCCGTGCCGGCGTGCACGGCGTAGGCCGTGCCGCGGAGCACAATGCCAAGGGTGGCGATGAAGAGCGGCACCGTCAGCGTCGAGAAGATGGAGGCGAAGGCTTCGGGGTAAGCCGTCCAGCAGATGACGAGGACGAAGATTAGCCAGACGTGGTTGGCCTCCCAAACTGGGCCCATGGCCTGATAGGCGTGCTCGCGCAGCTGCGCACTGCGCTCGCCGCGGGCGCCGAGCTGCCAGAAAGCGGCCCCGAAATCGGCGCCGCCGAGGACGGCGTAGGCGGCGAGGCCGACGAGCATGAGGACAAGCGGCGCTTCCGCGAGCGTCACCGCGGGTCCGTGGCGTCAGGGCGTGCTGCTCCCGGGGCAAGCGGCGCGACGCCACTCGGCCCGGGCTGGATCTCGACGGGGGCGCGGGCCAGCCGGCGGAGGATCCAGACGATCGCCGATAGCAGGCCGGCGTAGACGAGGACGAGGCTGGCGTAGCCAACCGGAACACCGCTCGCTCCGGTGACCGCCTCGTCGGTGCGCATCTGGCCGTAGACGACCCAGGGCTGCCGGCCGACCTCGGTCGTCACCCAGCCGGCGATCAAGGCTACGACCGAAAGCGGACCGGCGGCGACGACGGCGCGGTAGAACCAGGTCGAGCGCGGCAGCCGCTTTCGCCGCAGCCAGACGAACACGTAGAAGGCGGAGATGCCGGCGAGGACAAAGCCGATGCCGACCATCGTCTGGAAGGCGACGCGGACGACATTGACGGGCGGGCGCTCGTCGGCGGACACCTCCTCGAGCCCCTCCACGCGAGCGCTTGGGTCGTGGAAGGAAAGCAGGGACAAGAGGCGTGGCAGCGGGATGCCGAAGCGGATCTCGTCGCCGTCGTACCAGCCGCCAAGATGGACGGGCGCGCCGGTTTCTGTCTCGTAGAGTCCCTCGAAGGCAGCGAGCTTGGTCGGCTGTTCGCGGGCGACCGAGCGCGCGGCCCAATCGCCGACGACAATCTGCACCGGGGCGGCCAGCGCGGCGATCGTCAGCGGTACGACCAACGCGATGTGCTCGTAACGGCCGCGGCGGCCGCGCAGCCAGGCGAAGGCGTAGACGGCGGCGGTGAGGAAGCCGGCGACGATGAAGCCGGCGACGTACATATGGACGAGTTCGTGCCACAGGTAGTCGTTGCCGAAGAGCGCGTCGAGCGGACGGACGTCGCTGACGCGGCCGCTCTCGAGCGTGAAGCCGCTCGGGTTGTTCATCCAGGCGTTTACGGTGATCACCATCAGCGAGCCCATGAAGCCGGCGACGACGACGGGGATGCCGCTCAGGAAGTGCGCCCACGGCGACAGGCGATCCCAGCCGTAGACGTAGATAGCGATGAAGATGGCCTCGACGAAGAACGAGAAGGCCTCGAGCGTGAAGCCGAGCCCGAACACCTCGCCGAAGGTGGCCATGAAATTCGGCCACAGGAGGCCGAGCTCGAAGCTCAGGATCGTGCCGGTGACGACACCGACTGCGAACAAGGCGAGCATCACCTTCGACCAGCGCTTGGCGATCGTCCGGTAAAGCGGGTCGCCGGTTCGCAGCCAGAGGCCCTCGAGCAGGAGCACGAAGGCGGGGAAGGCGATGCCGAAGCAGACGATCGGGATGTGTACGGCGAACGAGAGCGCCTGCATCTGCCGCGCCTCGAACAGGTAGTCCTGGTCAACCGGAGCGAAGGGAGCGGCGGCGGGTAGAAGCGAGTTCAAGCGCTGCCCGCCTTGCCGGAAGGAGCCTGAGCCGCGAGGCGAGCGCAGACGAGGCCGCACAGCTCCCTGACGGTACGGGCGTGATTCAAGTAGATGGCACTCGTCCCTCGCAACGACGGCCGGCGACGCCGCCGGTGGCGAGGCGGTTGAGGTGCTGCATTAGGGCTTCCGTTGACTATGCGGCATTCTCCTCGCCGCTCTCTTCCATCTCTCGTTCCCGTTCCTTGGCCTGCTCTGCTGCCGAGCCTGCCCCGGCGTCGCCGGCTTCGGGTTTGCTGTCCGGCGTCTCCTCCCTTTCGGGATTCGGCGTTCGTTCCCCCATATTCGATCCTCCAATGCTCATTCGCATGTAGTAATGGGTAAAGGACTCCACGCCCCGGCATGGGCGCCGGGTTGCTGAACTGGCGTCGCATTCTCTGGTGACGCCGCCCCGACCAGGCGGAGGATTGACTGTGGCTGCCATCGGGGTGCGGCTTGCGGTTTCGGCTCATCGTGACGAGCCCTCAGACGAGCTGCGGCGACGGCCCTCGCTTCCGCTTCGGCTTGAGAATGATTGACACGGTCCTTGGGAAAGTGGGCAGGCGCCTCGGGCGCCCGCCCACGTCGCCTTGTCTAGTAGGTCTGACTTGCAGCCTCCGAGGCGATGCCGGATTCCGACGCACGCTCCCGCAGGTTCGAGATGAGCTCCTGACCCTGCTCCTCGCCGCTCTCCTTGGCCGTCTCGGCAGCCTCCTGGGCGACTTGCTTGCCGCGCTCGACGGCGTCGCTTGCCGTCTCCTTCGCGGCGTCCACGACTCGGTCGGACATCTCGCCCATGCGCTCGTTCTCCACGCGGCTCGACGGGATGAGCAAGCCGGCCACGAACCCGAGGCCGGCGGCGCCGAGGGCAAGCCCGAGCGGGTTGCGCTCCGCTGTGCCTTTTATTCGGCCCATGCTCTCTCCGCTCGGCACCGCCTTTGAGGCGGTTCCCGTGACCGCGTCCTTGACCGCCTGCTTTTTGTCGACGTAGTCGCCGACACGCGCTGGCACATCCGTCTTGTAGCTCAGCGCATCAGCCTCGTCGCCGACACGCGCCCTCGTCTCTTCTATTTCCGCGCGGATGTCGCTCGGTTCTTTGCCCATTCCACGTCCTCCTTCACGGTTTCAATGGCTTGCTCGGGAAGCGGCGGACCCGCCTCCTCAACGCGCTCCTTGCCCTGCTTGGCGAGCACAAAGGCTGCGCCGGCAAGGGCGACGCCCACGATCAGCGCCGAGAGCCACTCGTCGAGGACGATCGACAGCGCGAGAATCAGGAAGGCGGTGAGCGCACCTGCCGCCATCAGCCCGACGACCCCGGCTCCACCGATCATCCCGAGCCCCGGAGCCGCCACACGTCCCTTGTGTGCCATCTCGGACTTCGCGAGCTCAACCTCCTGGCGCACGAGCAGCGAGAGATCACGCGTTAGATCTTGGGCCACCTCGCCCAGGGGTCGCTCCCGCAACCCGGTCTCTTGATTGCCGCTCGACACCTCGCTCACCGGCTCGCGCCGGAGCTCTCGCGAGCGAGCGGCGCATCCGCAGGTCGGACGCCGGTGCTCAAAGGCAACACGTCGTCCCGGGCCGAGTCGCCGCCCGTCTGCGCCGACCCGTCGTAGCGACGCTCGGCGGATGCCTTCAGGAACCGAGAAGCGGCAAGCCCGGCTACCAGTCCCATACCCGCGATCATCCACGGACGCCTTCGTGCGAAGTCCTCCACATTACGCACCAACTCCGCGCCGCTCGTCCGCTCCAGGTAGTCGCCCAGCCGCTCGATCCGGTCCGCCGCACCCTCGGCCAGCTCAGCAGCCTGCTGACCATTACCCTCATTCGAGAGCTGCTCTCCACTACGACGCAACGCCTGCGCCATCTTCCGCGCCTGCGCGCCCGCCTCATTCGTGCGCTGATCGAGGGTCTCGCCAAGCTTGCTCTTGCCCTGCTCCTTCAGCTCGACTGCCCGCTCCTGCGCGGTCGATGTCGCCTCCTGCACCCGCGCCGACCCCTGCCCGACCAGGCCCTCCTGATCCGTTCCTTCGACCGTATTTGCCATGCTTGACCCTTTCGTGCTCGAAGATGTGAAAAGCGCTGCGTTACACGCAGTCGCTCGCTCTATTCCGCCTCGCCGTCCCGCACCTCTCCGCGGTAGGCGCCCGTCGCCTCGTCGCGGTTCTCGATCAACTGCTTGAAGCGCTCGAGGTCGCCGCGCACCTGACTCTTGACGACGCCGAGCATATCCCCGGCAACGTTCTCCGCGGTCGACTCGCCCTCGACGTCCATCTGAACGTTGACGCGCGTCTGGTCCCGAGCGATCTGCTCGAAGCTGACGACGCCGTCGTTTTTGACCTCGCCGTCGATCGTCTTCCAGGCGACCTTCTCGTCCGGCTGCTGCTCAGTGATCTCCGTCGTCCACTCACGAGTCTCGCCTCGAATCTCCGCGACCCAGTGGACGTGCGTGTCGTCGAGTTGCTGCACGGATTGGATGCCCTCCATGAACTTCGGAAAGTCCTCAAACTGCGTCCATTGGTTGTAGGCCTGCTGAAGGGGAACCTGAACCTCGATCGAATCTTGAATTTTTGGCATGCGACTTCTCCTCACGAGTTGTGTTTAGGGGATCTCGGTGATGCTCATTGGCAGGCCAAGATCTCCTCTGAAGGGCATTGAACGGTGAGCGACTAGTAGCGGCGACCGTCGTCTGGGTCGCGGTGGGCGGTGCCGACCTTCGCCAAACCTCTACTGACGATGTAGGCGGCAGCGATGAATCCCACGATCGTCCACGCCCGCGGCGCGTCGAAGTTGTCCGCCACGGCCGCGGCGATCAGCGTTGCGACGATGACGCCTACCATCGCCCAGAATTCCGTTGTGAGTGGAGCCCACTTGGTTTCGGAACGTCGACCTGTGAGCCGCGTGCCCGTCATCTCCATACGCTCGCCGACCGATCTCTCGGTCGCATCCTGCGTTGCCAATATGAGACCCCTTTTCTCGAGTTACGAAGGCGTGACCTTCCCGGTAGCGCGCTGAGGAAACGAGAGAAAGGCGGTATCGAGTTGGGTAATAGAAATCACAGAGCCGACAAAAGGCCGCATTGCCGTCAAAGCGATTGCGCGATTGCAACGAGCCCAGCGGCGGCGCGAGGCGCACCAAACGCACGTGCTGTCCGATTGCGGCAACGCGTTATCGGAAGGCCGAAGCGGCAGACGTGCTCTTCCACATAGCGCAAGCGCACGGCCCAAGAGAGGCCGACGGTTCGCTTAAGACGTTCCGGCAAAATCGCGTTCGGCCAGACGAGCGAGCAGCCAGCCCCCGATGATCAAAAGAACGCTCACGGCCAGGAAGCCGAGGTCATAGGCCGTCTGATGACCTACACCTTCGCGGACGTGATGCAAGCCGAGAATCTGATGGTCAACGAGACCCTCGACGAGGTTGAAAGAGCCCCAGCCGACGAGCACCCATCCGAAAAACGCCTGGCCGCTGATCGCCCCCCGCCAGTTCGTCGTCCGTCGCCAGAGAAGCAAGATACCGGCGGCGACCGCCACCCACGTGACGGCATGGAAGAGCCCATCGGCGAGCGTGTTGTCCTCCAAGCCCCGGACGGTGGTCGCAGGGTATTCCCCTTCGCTGCTCAGCAGGTGGTGCCACTGGAGGATCTGATGGAGGACAATGCCGTCCACGAACCCCCCGAGACCGATCCCGATCAGGATTGCTGGCGCTCGCGGACGGCTTGTGGCCTCTTCCTCCGCAAGGCGCCGTGGTACTTGCCGTTCGGGCGTGGTAGCCACGCCCGCAACGTTGCCCACATCGAAGAGGCGAAAACTCGGCGATCACCGACGATCAGTTATGGCCTTGTGATCAAGTCTCGGCTCGCCGTGCCGAGGCCGAGCAACAAGCGGGCGCCCCGGGCGGTCGAGTAAGACCGTCTTGCTCGGGTAGCGATCCGCGAGAGGCGAGAGAGCCACCCGAAGGCGGCTCTCTGAGGGGCGAAGCGGAGGTTCCCTACGAGGCTAAACCTCGGCGCTGACGATTGCAACGCCCTTCCTTCGGTCTAAGCTAGGAGCTCCCCGACTCGTCAGGCGATTGCGCTGGCTCGCGGTCGGGGTCAGCGGGCATGTCGGGAGCCTGAGGTGCTGGCGATGGGTCGCTCGGCATCGTTCCCGGCTCTCCCGGGGTCGGCTCTTGCGGCTGGTCGGGCGACTCTGGCTCTTGAGCTCCGCCTTGTTCCTGCATCGACACTGAGGCTCCTTTCCTAGGGAAGCGACTTATACCCGCTGCATCTCCGTCGCACCACCCTTACGCGATCCCTGGCCTTGGAACAGCCGGTACTCGTAGCTCAATAAAGGACTCTCGAGAAAGTGAGGGCCACTCCCGATGCGGCGGAGACGAGCCCTCGGCGCGACAGGTTAGCCAGAGCCGGGCTCAGTCGAGAGACGTTGCGGCAGACCTCTCGACGTTCACCCCCCGGGACAGAGGGGCTAGAGCCCGGCTCTGGTTCACCGCAGAACGATGAACAGCTTCCCGATTATTGAAGCACCAATGAACCGCTGTAGCCCGCTTCGCTAATCCGAGTTCAGCGGCGACTCTCCTGCCGCCTCTGCGGCCTCGAGGACCATCTCATCGAGCACGCTGAGCGCCGTTTCCTTGCCCGGGCCGTCGAGCCAGTCTTCCGCAACGCCACGGCGGAGGGACTTCAACTTCTCGACGCGCGTCTCCTCGTCTTCTTCCATCGATGGGCGACTACCCAGGCGGCAATCGCGAAACCCTATGGCGTGTGCGAACGCGGATCCAACTTCGCCACGATTCGCGCTGCCTCGCCGAACTTCTCGACGACGGCGTAGTGCTCGCGCTCCTCGACGACCCGCTCGAACTCCGGGTAGTCGTGTCCGAGCTTCACCGGGAAATGGACGGGCGAGCTTCGGATCGCCTCGTACTCGGCAATCGAGAGCTCGATCACCTCGACACAGTTGGTATCGGCGCATTCGCAGAGGAACTCGGGATGGGCCGCGTCCTCGGCGACCTGCTCGATTCGCTCGTTGACCTCGCGGATGAGCGCCTGGTTGTGTGCCCCCTTCTCAGCATGGGAGTCCTTCATCGCCACCGTGCCCTCCTTCGGTTGCGCATCTGCTTCGCCGACGAAGTGCCTCTGACGAACTCGCCGGTGTACCGGCATCGTCAAAAAAAGGTTGGGCGCGAGAGAAGAACTGCCGCGACGGTCAATCAAGGGTAGCGCCTTTCCACCCGGCCGAGACCCGCCCGACGCGATACTCCCCCGGCTACCCCACTTGCGCCGTTAGACCACTCTGGGCGTGGGCACCACCTTATTCCACGCGAATGAGGAAGGGTCAGATGAGGGGTCACGCCTGTTCACCGGGCAGTTGTTCCTGCGGTGAGAGCGGCTCAGGGAAGCCGAGCCCTCGGCCAAGAAAGGGCGACTAAAGGGGCTTCCGCCCGAGCTGACACGTCTAGCCGCGATGCGGGAGAGCCGATGCGTCTCTCCCCGCACGCTGGTATTCGCCTAAGTGATCGGAACCTCAGTCCTGAACAGAAGCTCACGCCGCTTTTCGCCCCGCCCGACCTACTTATTCTGCGGGCAGCGCCGCACTCACGGCTACAGGACAAGATCAACCGCATCAAAGGAGGCCAGCCAGACCGGAACTAGCGGGACAAACCCGCGCACCCTTCGCTCCCAGGAGCCTCTGACGCAGGCCGTGGAGTTGATCGCCAAGGACCTTAAGTCAGGCGATTGGGTGAGTTCGACCGAGATCCACCGCAAGCTCTCTAAGCAGGTCGCGGAGAGCATGTTCGGCCGGGCGAAGGCCGCCCTCGGCGTCGAGCACCGGCGGGTGAGGGGCGAGAGCGGGGCTCGCTACGAGTGGAGGCTGCCCGAGGAAGAAGTAGTTCCCGTCGCACCGGCACGCGAAGAGAGTGGGCTTCGGCCCACCTCTCTTTCTGCGAGCACGCTTGGGCCAGCATGTGAGGCCGGAACACTTGCGGAAGGGCGGCGGCGCACTAGGGTGAGAGCGTGATCCCGGAAAAGGTGGGTTCAGCTCGCGTTCGAGCGGTCATCGAGCGGCTGGTTCTGGAGGGCAGTGCGGTATCGGGCGCTGACGGCTCGGTTCACACGCTCTTCCCCGTCGCCGTGAGCGCAGCCGAAGGAGAAGCGTTACGCGACTGGGTCACTCGCGAGCGTGCCGCCCGCACTATCGAGGTCGGCCTCGGGTACGGCATCTCGACCCTGTTCATCTGTGAAGGCCTGCTTGAAGCCGGTCAGCCAGAGGCACATCACGTCGCCATCGACCCGCACCAGGCAACACGCTTTGCCAACTGCGGCCAGCAGTTCCTCGACGAGGCGGGCGTCGCGGGGCTCGTTGAGCACCACGAAGAGGAATCGCAGACGGCGCTCCCGCGCTTCCTCGCCGAAGGAAGGTTGTTCGACCTCGCATTTGTGGACGGGAACCATCGCTTCGACGGCGTCTTCCTCGACCTCGCCTACCTCGAGCGCTTGGTCCGGCGGGCGGGAATCATCCTCATCGACGATTACCAATTCCCCGCCGTTGCGCGCGCAGCGTCGTTCTTCGTCACGAACCTCGGGTGGACGCTCGAAGAGGTTTCGCCGCCGGACGACCTTCACCAGTGGGCCGTCCTGCGCACATCGGACGTGCCGGACACGCGACCTTTCGACCACTTCGTCGAGTTCTGAAACGGGAACGCTTGCGGAAGGGCGACGGGGCGTTACGGTGAGGGACCCGCCTTCGTTGCCCATAGGTAGGCGTGGGCCATCCGCCAGACGCCGCGCCCCTCTTCGACGAGCGGTCTTAGGTGCGCCGCAACCCGCTCGCGTTCCGCAGACGAGAGCGCCTCATCCATTGCCTCAGCGAAGGTTGGGATCTTCGGATTTCCCGAGCTGTTGAGAAAGACCTCCCAGGGTTGAGGCTTCGCCGCTTTCACCTCCATTCGCAACTCGAGTTCGACGGGGAAGAATCCCGCTGCCTCGGCGAAACGGACCAGATCGCGCTCGTCGAAGTCGAACATCGGATCGGCTCGGGGGTCCTGCCGTGCCCTGTGGACACCGCTCACTTTCTCCGCGAGGTCGGCGAGGCCGCCGGCGGGATAGAGCCAGAAGCGCCGTTCCCACCCCTCGGTTCGCGCGAATGCATTGACCGGCTCGTAGACGGAGAGCCGGCCGCCCGGTCGAAGGACGCGAAAGGCCTCCTCGAAGGCGCGCGCCTTGTCCTCGACGTAGATGAGGACGGAGCGCGTCGTGACGACGTCGACGCTTTCTCGAGCGACCCTCGATAGGTCGGTGGCCGAGGCTTCGAGGAACTGGGAGCGATTCTCGAGACCACGGTGAACTGCGATATCGCGGCAGGTAGCAAGTAGCTCGCGTGAGATGTCCGAGAAGATGACTCTCCGCGCCCCTCTGTCGAGCGCGGAAAAGCCGATCAGTCCGTCGCCGCAGCCGATATCGAGCAGGGTTTCATCGGCCTTGAGACCGGCGTTGTCGAGGATGGCATCCCTGACCGACCACAAGCCCTCCATAAACCGCGCGCGTGTGTCGGCGTCTGGCGCAGCGCTTCCGAAGCGGCGCTCCAGGAGCCACTCGGCCCAGGGATCACGCTCCTCTCTGGCCACGCGAGGAAGTGTAGGAGTCGGAACGCTTGCGGAAGGCAGCGGTAAATCGGGGAGAAATCCCTGACGTGGCGAGGAGTCATGGCCGTGAGTCCCTACGAGGCGGCCCTCTCCCCCTCCTAGGCCCGAGCCGCAGGAAGGGCGACGGACTGAGCCAGTCAAGGTCGGAGCGGGCTTGCGGAAGGGCGGCGGCGGGCTAGGGTGATCGAATGGCGACATTCATTGCCGAGGTCTCGTTTCGTTTCGAGTCAGAGAGCATCGAGACGCAGGGAGCTGAGCTTCGTCGGCTCCGTGATGCTGCCGAGAACATTGGGTTCGAGTTAGTGCGAGGCAAGGTCACACCAGCCCCGCCTGATGAGGATCAAGACCGAAGCGGCCCGACGAGCTACGCGCCCCTAGATCAATAGGCCGGACTGAGGCCGGAACGCTTGCGGAAGGGTGGCGGCGGGCTAGCCTGAAACCGTGACGGTCGTCGCGCAGCAACGACGAGGACGACAGCTAACTCAGCCGGGAAGATCGCCCAGATGATCTAGTTCGCACGCTAAGCGGTCGCGGCACTGTTCTGGACTGTTTTTTCGGCGGCGAGGAATGCTCGATCATGGAGGTCCCGAGTGGAGGAAAACCCACTGGACGGAGCCCCGATTCGGGCTCGAGCGGCGAGACGGGCGCGAAATCAGCCCTTGACGGCGAAGCAGTGCCGACAGAGACGCTGAGCTATGCGGCAGTTCCGTGAAGTGTCCGTAGGCCCCCTGCATCCGCTTGTAGGCAGAAAGAAGCCGAGCAATGGGCACGATCCGGAACACTCGCCACCAGTAGGAGTGCCGCGAGTCGAACGGCGCGTCCCTCCCGCCTCGAGCTCTTGGCTCGACCCCCTCGAACTTCTCCCTCGCATCCAGCCTGTCGGCGGGGACCCGGGGCTTCAAGACGCGGCCCGTGTCTTCTATTAGGCCGTACTCCTGCAGCCACTTGATCGCCGCTGCCGCCGCCTTCCACCCCTTGCGGGGTGCGCCGACTTCGCGCAAGAGCCCACGCATCCACTTGTCCGTCAGAATCGTCTCCCCCTCGGGGCCGACCCGCTCCCGTGGGTCCTCCCGCTGAAAGCGCAAGGTGGTGTGCAGCGCGAGTGCGCGCACGCATGCCTGCTCCTGTCGGCTGAGAGCGCGGTATTCCTCCTTTTCCAGAAGCGCCTTCCAGGTCAGCCTCCACGCCTGGGAACGCCGGTTATCGTGAATCGAGAGACAACGAATGAGCCGGGGCTGTAAGGAGGAATTCGGTCACGCCCTGTGCCGTTGAGCCTGCCCCGGCTCCGTCGTCTCGTCCCTCTCAGTATCGGACTTTCCGCGCCGCGCTTGCGTTGATCTTCGTAAACGGCTAAGCGGAAGGGCTCGGATTGCCGATTTCCTCCTCGGAATGCGCTTCCGGCTCTTCACTCTGGCCTTCGCGGGGGCCGCGGCCGCGCTGACGGCGACCACGAGCCTCGTCCCGGGCTTCTCACTCGCGTACTCGAGCCCGCAGCTCCACATCGCCCTCGACACGGCGACGGCGCTCATCTCCTTCCTGGTCGCGTACCTCGTCTACGGCCGTTTTCGCGAGCGCAAGCGCCTCGACGACCTCATGCTCGCCTCCGCGCTCGCCCTGATCGCCTCGACGAGCCTCGTCTTCTCGGCGGTCCCGCACACGGTTCCGGCCGAAGGGGCTCGGAACTTCAGCGTGTGGGCTTCCGTCGGCGGTGCGGTCCTCGGTGCCCTGACGCTCGCCCTGGCGGCCTTCGCGCCCGCGACGCGCGTCTCCTCGCCGCGCCGGGCAACCGTCATCGCCGCCCTCTGCTGCGTAGGGGCCCTGATCGCAACGGCGTCCGTCGTCGGCCTCTTCGCAGACGGCATCGACCCCGAGATCCCGCTTGCGCTTTCTCCGGACGCGACGCACCGGCCGATCCTCCTCGGCCACCACTTCCTGCTCGGCACGCAGATCGTCGGTGTCCTCCTCTTCATCGCCGCGGCGCTCGGCTTCATCCAGCGCGGCGAGCGGGACAACGACGAGCTCATGCGCTGGTTCGCAGCCGGCGCCGCCCTTTCGGCCTTCGCGCGCTTCAACTACTTCCTCTTCCCGTCGCTCTATTCCGACTGGGTCTTCACAGGAGACTTCCTGCGACTCGGCTTCTGTCTCCTCCTGCTGGCCGGCGCGGCCCGGGAGATCGGAAGCTACTGGCGCCGGCTCGCGTCCATGGCCGTTCTCGAGGAGCGGCGCCGCATCGCGCGGGAGTTGCACGACGGCGTCGCCCAGGAGCTCGCGTACATCGTGGCCGAGTCGAGCGGGACTCTTGCCGCTGCGGCCGAGCGCGCACTCGACGAGTCCAGACGCGCGATCGCCGCGCTCACCAGACCTGTGGACGAGCCGCTCGAGGTCGCCCTGGTCCAGGCCGCCGAGGAAGTGGCCGGGCGGGTCGGCGTCCAGCTGCGGATCGACGTCGGCAGGGGTGCCCGGGTCTCACCCGACGCGCGCGAGGCGCTCATCCGCATCGTCCGCGAGGCGATCACGAATG
>Ga0126305_10000995_pt1 | contig 12475 bp, 13 predicted proteins | sample Plot26_FD_92536 | JGI IMG/M metagenome (GOLD analysis project Ga0126305, IMG submission 92536) | Serpentine soil microbial communities from UC McLaughlin Reserve, CA, USA - Plot26 | ecosystem: Environmental > Terrestrial > Soil > Grasslands | place: USA: UC McLaughlin Reserve, Lake County... | reverse complement strand
GGCGGCGGCCAACCCCTGGAGCGCGGCGCCGGTGCTGTCCGCGTCGCTCGGGGCGCTCGGCTGAAACCCCCAGCCGCCGTCGCGGTTCTCCGCCCGGCGCAGCCACTTCGCGGATCTGCCGAGGCCGGACCGCGATGCTCCGGCCGACCGCAATGCCAGGATGCCGAACGCCGTGAGATTGACCTGACCGTCGAACGACCCGCCCTGCTCGCGGCGGCGGCGAAGCTCCCCGGTCAGGTCCCGGCCGGCGAAGTGACGCGAGTCGACCCCGGCCCCCTCCAGCGCCAGGACCGTACGCTCGAGGTCGCCGACCGACCGCACCCGCTTGATCTGCGAGCGCAGGTAGTCGATGGGAGTCGATCCGCCGCTGGTCACGGCAAACGGGCTTCGCCCCGCCGCCTCGAGCCCGAGGGCCGCCCACCCCGTCATCGTGGTGCTGGACGAACTCCCGGGATCGACACCGAACCCGCCGTCGGAGTTCTGCGCTTGCTCGAGCCACCTCACCGCCGACGAGGTGCTCGCTTGAGCCCGCGGAGCCGGAGCGATCACGAGCAGGAGCGCCAGCAGCGCCGCTCCCGCCGTCCGCCACCGGAACTCGAACCGCTCGCGATACCGGGAGATCATGCGCACCAGCGCCGGCCCGGCCGCCAGGGCAAGGATGACGTTCCCGGCTGCATGAGCAACGTTGAACGGCACGCCGCGCGCGGAGATGGCCAGGTACCGATCCAGCGACTGCTCGCCGCCGTAGCCGACCATCACGGAGAAGTCGAGTAGCGCCCCGTACGCGAAGCCCGCGATCCCGCAAGCCAGCGCCAGGCCAACCCGCCCGAGGTGGCGCCTGGTGATGGCGCCGAGCGCCGCGCCACCGACCCCGACGAGACCCCATCCCGCCATCTCCCACGGCGTCCATGGCCCCTGGCCAAGCCACAGGTTGGAGACCGCCGCCGCGAGGGCGCCCACGGCGAACCCCGGCGCCGCCCCAACAGCGAACCCGGTGATGAGAACGATGTCGGTCGTCGCGACGACGTTCGGGATCGGGGTGAAGACGAGCCGCCCCGCCACCGCGAGCGCGGCGAGCGCCGCGACCAGCGCGACCAACCGCGCGGGCGGGTGCGAGCGCTCGTACCAGGCGAAGCCGCCCACTAGCACCAGGGCGAGCAAGGCGTATGCGTACACCTCCCAGGTCATCGTGCCTCCGTGACCGCCTCGCCCCTGGGGGTCAACCGCTCCCGCAGGAGCTCGGCACCCAGCTCCGGCAGGATCGCCCCACCGGCTCCGAGGATGCGGGCGACCTCGGTGGCGAAGAACCAGCCACCAGACAGGACATCGGCCACCGGGCCGTCGGCGATCACCTCGCCATCCCCGAGCAGCACAACACGATCGGCGAACGACGCCGCGAACTCCACGTCGTGCGTCGCGATGACGACCGCCGCCCCCGCCTTGGCGAGCTCCCCGGCCCAGGCGGCGAGCTCCTCCTTGCGGGCGCGGTCGAGCCCCCGCGTCGGTTCGTCCAGGCAGACGAGCCCGGGAACCGCGTCATCGCCCACTCGCCCGGCCATGACGATCGCGAGAGCGAGCCGCTGGCGCTCGCCACCCGAGAGGTCGCGCGGGTCCGCTGCCGCCGCCCATTGGAGCCCGGCAGCCGCGAGCGCTTTGCCACCGGTCTCCCCCGGGAGCTCGTCGCCGACTCGCTCGCGCACCAGCAGGTCCCCCGGGCTCTGCGGGCAGAGCGCGCAGGCCCCCGGGACGCTCACCTTTCCGCGCACCGGTTCGGTGCGCCCGGCGACCGCTCGCAGAAGCGTCGTCTTGCCCGCACCGTTTCGTCCCATGAGTGCCACCCGCTCCCCGCGGGCGATCGACAGCTCGATGCCGCGCAGCACGTCGCGCGAGGAGGTGCCGTCGTCCAACTCGACCCAGAGGTCACGAACGTTGAGCGCCATCTCACCGTCGACCGCCTTGCCGGAGCCGTTCGCAGGCGGTGCCGGTGACTCGCTTGGTTCGAACCCGCGGTGACGCAGCATTCGTCGCGCCTCCTTGACCCCCGCGGGAGGCGGAGCGAGTCCGGCGAGCTCGAAGAGCCTCGCCCCCGGGGTCGCGAGCGCAGCGTCGTGGTCCAGCGCCCACCGCAGCAGCGCTCGCGGTGTCCCGTCGAACGCGATCCGCCCTCCGGCCATTGCGATCGCGCGATCGGCGGCGGCCAGACAGCGCTCGAGCCGGTGCTCCGCGAGCAGCACGGCGGTGCCCCACTCCTCGTTCAAACGGCGAAGCAGCCCGATGAGCTCGTCGCCGGCCACCGGATCGAGCTGCGACGTGGGCTCGTCGAGCAGCACCAGGCGGGGGCGGCCGACGAGCGCGGCCGCGAGGGCGACCCGCTGAAGCTCGCCGCCGGAGAGCGTGTCGACCGCCCGGTCCAGCAGGTGGGGCATCGCCAGTGCCAGAGCGACCTCCTCGACGGCCCGCGCGCGGGCGGCGGGCGGTTCTGAGCGCATCTCGAGTGGCAACTCGAGCTCGGCCCGGACGGTGGTCGACACCACCTGGGTCTCGGGGTCCTGCGCCACGAACCCGACCGCTCCCCCCAGCTCGGCCGGGCCGTGGTGACGTACGTCCATTCCCGCCACCTGGACATCGCCGGCTACGTCCCCCCCGTGGTAGTGGGGTACGAGACCGCAGCAGGCGCGCAGAAGCGTCGTCTTCCCGGATCCCGAGCGGCCGGCGAGCACGATCAGCTCCCCGGGCTCGATGTCGAGCTCCACCTCCCGCAGCGCCTCCGCGGAGGCCTCCGGGTACCGATACGTCAGCCGGCGGATCCTCACCAGCGAGTCAGCCACGGCGCCTCCAGCCACGGGTCGTCGCGAACGGCAACGCCGCGGCGATCACCACGGCGGCGGACAGGAGCAGTGTCGGCGCGTCGATCGCGGTGCTCACCGTCGGGTACGAGTCGTACGCGCCCAGCCCCGCGACTCGCCCGCCGATCGACAGCGCCGCGATCGCGATGCCGGCCACCAGGAAGCGGGCGCGATACCGGGTCCGCGGTCCGCCGCGCGCCGACCGTGGCGCCCCATGCGCGTACCCCCGAAGCTCGAGTGTTGCGGCGACGTCGACCGCGCGATCGAGCGAGCCCGCGACCAAACGGCGTGCCATCGCCGCCCGGCCCACCGGGGCGGCGCCGCGGCCCCGCAGCGCCGCAGCTTCGCCGAGCCGACCGTAGTCGGCAGCCGCCAAAGGCACGAGCCGCGCGATCAGTGTGGCGGTGAGCGCGGAGCGCCGCGCGAGCGGTCGCAGCATCCGCAGCACGCGGTCGGGGTCGACGCTGGCCGAGTGAACTGCGAACGCCATCATGACCACCAGGATCCGCAGCGCGAGCACACCGCCCTCGGCGAGCGCCTCCGCGCTGACGTCGGTCTGGCCGAGGAGCGGAAGCCACAGCCCGTTTACCACCACCGTGTCGCCGCGTTGCGCCACGAGGCCGTTGACGACGACGATCAGGACGCCGAGGCCGAGCCCCCATCGCGCGGACGCGCGCAGGGCCCGCCCAGCCTTCGCGGCGACCCCGGCCACCACGACGCCGAGTCCGACGGCGCCGAGGACGATCGGATTCGAATAGACGAAGGCCGCCAGCGCCAGCGACCCCAGATACGCGCTGGCTCCGAAGGCACCCGCCTGGGCGAGCGGCGTGCGCCGGGGCGTGTACGCAAGCGGCGACCTCACGAGAAGCGCTTCACCCCCAGGACCGGCAGCGGTACGGACTTGCCCGGTGTTGCGGCGACGGCGTAATGGTTTCGCAGCGAGCGCGCGTCGAGCAGCCCGGCGGCGCGCCGCACGGCCTTCCCGCCGGACCCGGTGACAATCCAAGTCTGCGAGTCGCCAGCGCCCCCGAGCGCCGCCACCAGTCCGGCTCGCGGCCCGAGATCCCGGACCGGGTTTCCGTTGGGGTCGATGCCGATGAGATGCCAGCGTCCGTGGATTGGCCCCTTGAACGTGGCGAACACGCCCGTGCTCGCCGGGCCGTGTGTGAGCTCGTCGACCGCTGGATCGGCTCGGACCTTCGCCCAGGGGCCGACGAGCATCCGCGGCACGCCGGAATCGGACTGGCCTCCGCTCCCGATCCGCGACGTCACCCCCGCCTCGCGAAGGTGGCCGGCGGCCGCCTCGCAGGCGGCCGGGACGCCGCGGCAGACGACGCGGACGGGGCGGGGCCTGTCCGACGACGCCTGCGCGAACGGCTCCGGCCATGACCCGACGACCGCGGGCACGCTCATCGCCGCCGTCCACTTGCGGTAGTCCCACCAGATCCGGTCGCCGCCCTCGACCCGGACATCCGCGGACCCCACGGGCGACTCGACCCCGTTGACGTAGAAGAACCAGTCGCTTCCGCCGCCTTCCCCGCCACCCGAGATCCCGTTGATCGACTGGACGAAGCCCCCGCCGTAGCGGGTCGTGATCTCGGCCTCGCTGTCCAGGAAGCGGATCACCGTCTCGGACGACGACCCGCCCTCGTCCGTCGCCTCGAGCAGCGTCTTCGAGCCATAGTCCCGGGTGACGGTCAGGGTCGCGGTGCCCGACGACGAGGTCCCGGCACCGAGCCCGCAGCCCGCAGCCGCGACGGCGCAAGTGAGCGCCGCCGCGGCTGCCAACCGTTGAGTCGCCGGCTTCATCCCATCAGCGCCTGCTCACCCGCTCGCAGCTGGACGCGATCTCGTCGTTTCGGTCCCCGTGGTCGAGGATCACCTCATCCCGGCCACCGCCGCAGCTGACGCGGTCGTGTCCGCCCGATCGGAGGTTCACGACGTCCGCGCCGCCCCGGGCCTTGATGCGGTCCCACCCCCGCGTTCCCTTGATGCGATCGGCGTGCTTCGACCCGTAGATCCGCTTGCCGTGGGCGTCGGGACAGCGGCTTTGCTCAGCGCTCACGCAGACCGCCACGTGATTCGAAGGGATGTCGTTCGGGGTTCCCGTGGCCTCGAGTTTGGCCGAGCGGGAAAGCCGAACCCGTGCCTCTCCGTTCGGGCGGGTCGTGCCCACCCGCTTGTCACCAGCGGTGACGACGACCCCGCCGGCCGGGCTCGACTTGCCCTGGCCGGTGAACCGCAGCACCTTCACGATGAACGGATCGCCCGGTGTCGCGGACGGCGGCGCCTTCAGCACCAGCTCCGTCGGCCCCGACGCCGGTTCCGAGCCGGACGTGAAGTACCACAGGATGCGATCGCCATTGTGCACCGGGATGAGGCTCGCGCCGGTGGATGAGACAACGTGATTCACGATGAGGTCCCAGTAGCTGAATCCGACGGTTTCGAAGCCGCCCATCGAGCACACGCCCAGGCCGAACCCGTCGTCGACGAACGCGTCGCTGAGCACCAGCGGACGCAACGCGCGATCCGACCGGAGCGCGTCCTTGAGGATTCCGAGCGCGTTCGGTGAGTCCAGGCGGTACCGCTTGTCCTTGCTCGGGCTGCCGAAGCAGTCGGCCTTGGTGCTCGACCGCACCGTGGTCGAGCCGGTGTACTGGCGGAACTCGGCGAGCGTGCGACCCGTGTGGGTCACCACCCGCAGGTTCGCCCACTTTGTCTTCGCCGCGGCCGAGCCGGCAGCGATCAGGACGATGACGATGGCAGCGGCGATCGCGGCGCCGTGCCGGAAACGAGGTGTGAGCATTTAGCCACCCCTTCCTCGAGGGTCGAATGGGCTGGCCGACGGACAGGTCTCCTGGCTTCCGGGATCTCGACTCCGCACCTTCCCAGGAACGCTTGGGGCGTCCCCAGTGGCTGGCCACATGGGCCTAGCGGAGCCGTGCTACCCGGTCACAGTGGCGGGACCGCGCCGGTGTTTCACCGGACTTCCCTTGACCACCGGCCCTTATGTGGGGCGGCAGTCTATTCCTCGCGCTGGCGGAGGGCTCCGTCAGCAACGACACCAGCCAGTTTCGGGGCTAGCGCCCCTCACCAACCGTCAGCAACGACACCAGCCAGTTTCGGGGCTAGCGCCCCTCACCAACTAACTCTGGCGCTCGGCGACCTTGCGCTGGAGCTCCTCGACGACCTCGGGCATCTCCTTGCGCATCCGGGACAGCTCCCAGTGCTCGATCTTGATGACCCGAAGGCGTGAGGTGGCGGTCACGGTGGCCGAGCGCTCCTGCTTCTCCAGGAGGCCCTGCTCCCCGAACACGTCACCTGGGGCGAGGTCGGCGATGTGCTCGCCGCCCCGCTCGACCTTCGCGGTGCCGTCCTCGATCGCGTAGAAGTGGTTGGAGTAACCCCCCTCCTTGACGACCACCTGGCCCTCGGCGAACTCATCGGTCTCCGCGAATGGCGCGATCTTGCGGAGCTTGTCCTCGGGGACATCGGCGAACAGCGGAATGGTCTTCAGCAGGCTTACATCCAAAGGTCCCTCCGATCGTTTCCGGCTTGGAACCTAACCGATGCGTTTACGGGACGTCACCACAACCGCTAGCGCGCCTCCGCCTGAACATCGAGACTGAAGCGCACGTCGTCGCCGACCACATCGGCGTCGAGCATCTTGTCGTCGAGGAGATCGGCGGCGTCGGGGTCGATGAACACCCTCTCCTCCGCCAGGACCTCGTCGCCATCCTCGGGCGCGGCGACCACTGAGAGCCGCAAGTCGGTGCGCGGCTCACCGCTCGGGTCGGTGTTCAACTCGCGCGTGATCCGAAGGCCCGCGCCCTCGGGGACGCCGGGCGCACCGACGATTCCCCTGATTGCCGCGGCCGCGTCCTCGCTGATCGCAAGCACGTCTGCGACCTTAACGGACTTCCGGAAGCTCCTCCACACCAGCGGGGTCCCTGGAATCTTCCTCCGCAGGCTCGAGCATGAAGATCTCGACCGCCAGGTCTGGATCCTGATGGATCTGGCTCATGTAGGCGATGACCCGACGCCCCGTCGCCTCCTGGACGATCGCCGTGAACTGCTCCTCCATGACCATCTGAAAGCTGCGGCGCATGTTGTAGACCGTGTCGACGTTGCCCTGATCGATCAGCGTTCGCTCCACCGTGGTGAATCCGCCACGCAGGATGGAGATCACGGTGTCGTTGACCAAGTGCGTCTTGGCCTTCGTCGGGCCCTTGCCGTAATAGCGGCTGTGAAGCTGTACGAGCCCGGTGGAGATCCGGGCCATCACCTCGCCCGGCGTTGTCTCGTGTCTCATGTCATCCATTCGCCGTCTCCCCTGTCACCCCGTCGAGCACGAAGAGCTCGACCGCCAGATCCGGATCCGTATGCGTCTGGCTCATGTAGGCGACGACCCTGCGCCCCGTAGCGCCCTCCACCACCGCGCGGAAGCGCCCCTCCATGGCCGCCTGGAAGCTGCGACGCACCTCATGGACCGCGCGGGACTTGCCCTCCGCGATCAGAGTGGCCTCGACCGTCGTGAATCCCCCCTCGAGGATTGAGACCACGGTGTCGCTGACGATATAGCTGCGGGCCTTCGTCGGCCCCTTGCCGTAGTACTCGTTGTGCAGGCGCACCAATTCCTTGGTGACACTCGCCACCTCCGCGCCGTCCGCGGCGTCCCGGTCGCCCAAGAGTGACCTTCCTGGCAACTCTCTCGAACCGCCGCCCGAGGGAAGAATTACCAAGATCCTGCGGACGCCCTGTATTCAGGGTACCACCGCTCAACGTGCCGGCCGGCGCGGCGCGGCGTGCCCAGGCGTATGCTGGGCTCACGGTCGTTGGCGGCGTGATGTGCGACGCGGCGGCCGATCGAATCGAGATCGGACGGCGCTCGGCGCCTCGCGCGCGGCGGTACCGGACCTTCGAGATCCATTGCGTTACCCCCCGTCGGAGGTGGAGTCTTGGAGGACCGAACTCGCGGACCCGGGCCAACCGATCCGGACCCGCGCCTCAGGGCGGCGGCCCCGACGCAACGCGCCGTCGAGGAGGAGATCCGCAGGGACATCCTCGCCATCCATCGTGACTCATACGGCCGCTCCGCCGGCAGCACGCTGGCCCACGTCATGGACGACACCGTGATCGTGATCCTGGACGACCTCGAGCTCCTCCCCAACGAGGAGTTCCTGATCGAGCACGGACGCTCCGACGCCGTGAGGGACGTGCGGGAGCAATTCCAGCAGGCGATCCGACCGACCTTTGCGGCCGCCGTCGAGCGCGCCACGGGCCGGCGGGTCGTGGGGTTCGCCAGTCACGCCGAGGTCGACGATGCGCGCTTCGCTGTCGAGATCTTTCGATTGGGCCCTCGACACCGGGAGTAGACTGGTCTTGCAGCCAACGGACGCACGCTCGGACTACGGCTGTATGCCTTGCTCTTAAGCACGTCGGGCGGTCTGATCGGCAGCCGGGTGGGCTCTGAGCCATCGGAGTCAACACCACCCGTGGGGGGGCAACGCCATGGAAGTTCGAGTTCCCGACGCAACGACGACCGGGATGCCGTACGTCGTGGAGATCGACGGCGACATCGATATCGCGACCGTGGATGACCTCGAGGAGCCGGTGATCAGCGCGATCCAGCAGGGCCGGCGACCGGTCATCATGGACCTGACCGAATGCGCGTTCATCGACTCGTCCGGCATCCGACTGCTGCTGCGCGCGCATCGAGCGCTGCAAGCCGACGGCAACGGTCATGTACGCCTGCTGGCGGTCATCGCCCGCGATCATGTCGCCGGCCTTCTGCGGCTTACGTCGGTGGACAAGGTGATCCCGGTGGTCGCCTCGCGCGGCGAGGCCGAGGGCTTTCTGGCGGCCCCCGTTGACGGCCGCTAGCAACGCGTTTCGCGCCACCTAGGCGCGCGGCGGCGACCGTTTCCGAGCCGGCCACCCGGGCAGGCTCTCTATATGGCGAATCTCAACCCGCTTCGACGGCTCGCGCGATCGTTGCCCCGGCCGCTGGACGGCCTGGCCGAGATCGGCGCCAACGTGACGCACGAGTGGGTGGAGCTTCGCAACGGCCTCCCGGGCGATGATCTCGACGACTGGGACCCGGAGTACATCCGGCGCACCCTCCCGATTCTCGGAACCTTCTTTCGCACCTACTTTCGCGGCGAGGTGCGCGGCTTGGACCGCATTCCCGACGGGCCGGCGCTGCTGGTCGGCAACCACTCGGGAGGAACGATGATCGCCGACACGTTCGTCTTCACGAGCTGCTTCTACGAGCGATTCGGGCCCGAGCGCCGCTTCCATCAGCTCGCTCACGACATCGCCGCGCGGTTACCGGGACTCGGAATCCGCCCCTGGGGCACGTTGCGGGCCTCGCACGACAACGCCAGGAGAGCCTTTGCCCGAGGAGCGCCGGTGCTCGTCTATCCGGGCGGCGACTGGGAGACCTTCCGCCCCACTTGGCACACGGATCGGATCGAGTTCGCCGACCGCCAAGGGTTCATCCACCTGGCCTGCGAGGAGAACGTGCCCATCGTCCCCGTGGTCTCGATCGGAGGTCAGGAGACCGCGCTGTTCCTGACGCGGGGCCGTCGCGCGGCGAAGGTCCTGGGCCTGGACCGCCTCGCGCGCATCAAGGTCTTGCCGGTGTCCGTCGGGCCTCCCTTCGGAGTCAGCGTCCTGGACCTCCCGCCGCGCATGCCGCTGCCCGCGAAGATCCAGATCGATGTCCTCCCGCCGATCGAGCTGCGCGAGCGGTTCGGGCCGCACCCGGATCCCGACGATGTCTACGACGAGGTGACGGCGGAGATGCAGACCGTTCTCGATGATCTGTCGTCGGAGCGGGCCATTCCCGTCATCGGCTGAGCGGCCCTCGGAAAACAGGGCACCGAGGATGGCGCTCGCCGGAGTTGACGCCTTTTTGCCGCATACCGGCAATAAGGCGTCATTGGGAGCTATTCCCGGCCTATTCCCTGAAGGAATGGCAGCAGGTGATTCAGGAACGCGTTCTTGGGAGACGCCGAGTTGGGATCGTTGTGTGCGTAGGTGTGCTCGCGATCGACGATCGTCACCTTGCGCCTCGGAAGATCCGACTGCCTCGCCAGTGTCCGAGCCGCGTCGATCACCTGCCGCCCCCGAGTGCCGCCGCGAAGGCGTAGATCGGGACTTGAATGTCGTCGCCGTGCGTCGTCTTGACGTGAAGGACCTCCTGCGCCGGGTTTCTGTTGCCGTCGCCGACGGCCCCCGAGTCGATTGTCAGGCGCATCGGGTGGTACCAGGCCGTGCCATCGACGCCGGGCAGGTCCCAGCCCGAGATCATGCTGGCGTAGCGCTGGACCGGGGTGATCGCATCGCCCCTGACCCAAGCGCAGGGATCGCAATCGCCCCTCTGGACGTGACCGGCGTGGACCTGGAATGCGGCCAGTGGCTCCGGCGAGGTCTTGACGTCCGCCGCGTAGCCGAACTGGGCTTCGTTCGTCACCGGCACCGGTGGCCTCAAGTTGTCCGGCAGCCCAGGCCAGTCCTGCGCGAGGGAGGGACCATCCGGCACCATCTTGGTCGATGATGCCCCGCCGGTGCCGAAGAGGCCTGCGAACGGCGCCGGGATCTCGCCGAACGACAGCCAGGGCGACGGCGCCTTGCGGAGATCGTTCAGGGATTTCTTGGCCTCCGCCTCGGTAACCGGGTCAGGGCTCGAGCCCCCGTCGATGAACACGAGGCCGGACAGTCCCGTGGCGCCCGGCTTGCCGTTGAAGTCCCAGGTGGCGTGGGCCGTCGTGATCGACCCGCCGAGCGAATGCCCACCGACGACCACATGCCGGCCGTCGTCCTCTGCCGCCCTGACCACCTTGCGGAGGTCGCGGACCTCGACCTGCATCCCCCACTTCTTCGCGAACTCGACCTCCGAGTTGGGGACCGGCTCGACGTGATTGGTGATGCTTCGGTCGGTGAGCCAGCGCAGGTAGTAGTCGAAGACCTCCTGTGGCGACGCGACGCCGCGCTTGGCCCGGTTGAACACCGACTGATCCTCGAGGAGGTTCTCGCGCCGCTCGACCGACCAGACCCGCCAGCCGTCGATCTTCCTGACGATCTTCCGCGCGAGCGGGGCGAAGTACGCGGAACCGGCGGAGGTGCCCGGATTCAGGACCAGGATGTTAGGCGCGTGCCTGGGGCCGATCCGCAGGACTCCCACCTTGTCGAGGCTCTTCGGCGTGTCCGGTGCGTCATAGCCCGCCATCCAGTGCACGCGGGGCTTCGCCGATGCCGGGGAGGCAATCGCCAGCGTGACCGCGGCACCCACGAGGGCGGCCAGCGCCGGCCTCGACACTTGCTCTCACCAAGCCATTTGCGACACAGCCTAACGGCTCACTCGTTCAGCGAGGTGTCGATTTGGCTCGCTCCCGTTCGTCTTAGGGCGAGACAATCCCAGAGACCCAAGGAGGTCCCATGAAGTACATGCTGCTCATCTACTCAAACGAGGCCCGCCGCCGCGCCGACTTCGACAATCTCTCGGAGGCCGAGCAGAACGGGATCCTCGGCGAGTATTTCGCCATCTCGGAGACGCCAGGAGTCATCGACGGCGCCCAACTCCAGCCGGCTGAGACAGCCACGACGGTCCGGGTGGAGCATGGAAACGCGCTGACCACCGACGGTCCCTTCGCCGAGACGAAGGAGGTGCTCGGCGGCTTCTACATGCTCGAGGCCGACGACCTCGACGCGGCGCTCGAGATTGCGGCGCGGGTGCCGGCTGCCCGAATGGGCGGCTCGGTCGAGGTACGGCCGGTGGTGGAGCGCTGAGCGAGCTCGAGCGCCTCTACCGCAAGGAGCGGCCGCGCGTCCTCGCCCTCCTGATCGGCTTCCTCGGCGACTTCGACCTCGCCGAGGATGCCGTCCAGGAGGCGTTCGCGCTCGCGGCGGAACGCTGGCCGACCGATGGCACGCCAGCGAACCCGCGGGCGTGGCTGGTCACGACCGCGCGCAACCGCGCGATCGACCGTATCCGCCGCGACCGCACCCTTGCCGAGAAGACGAAGCTCCTCGAGGTTCCCGAACAAGTGGACGAATTCCCTGACGACGCGACGATCCCGGACGAGCGGCTCGAGCTGCTCTTCACCTGTTGCCACCCGGCGCTCGCCCTCGATGCGCAGGTGGCGCTCACGCTGCGGACGCTGGGTGGGCTGCCAACTGACCGCTTGGCGCGCGCCTTCCTCGTCCCGGAAACGACGATGGCCCAACGGCTCGTGCGCGCCAAGCGCAAGATCAAGTCGGCGGGCATACCGTTCCGTGTCCCGCCGGCCCACCTGCTGCCCGACCGGCTCGCCGCGGTGCTCGCGGTCGTCTACCTCATATTCAACGAGGGATACGGCGGACGCCAGGAGCTCGCGACCGAGGCGATCCAGCTCGGGCGGGCGCTCGTCGAGCTGATGCCCGACGAGTCGGAGGCAGCCGGGCTGCTCGCACTGATGCTCCTGCACGACGCGCGGCGGGAGGCGCGCTTTCGAGGCGAGGAGCTCGTGCTCCTCGTCGATCAGGACCGGTCGCTCTGGAACGGCGACGAGCTCGCCGAAGGACGGGCGATGCTCGATCGGGCGATCGCGCTGGGCGGCCGCGGACCCTACGTGCTCCAGGCGGCG
>Ga0126305_10000994_pt1 | contig 12481 bp, 17 predicted proteins | sample Plot26_FD_92536 | JGI IMG/M metagenome (GOLD analysis project Ga0126305, IMG submission 92536) | Serpentine soil microbial communities from UC McLaughlin Reserve, CA, USA - Plot26 | ecosystem: Environmental > Terrestrial > Soil > Grasslands | place: USA: UC McLaughlin Reserve, Lake County... | reverse complement strand
CGAAGACGCACGCCACCATGCGCCCCTCCGCCTCCACCACGTTCTGCCACCGATCGACACGCCAGTCGTCGGCGCTGGCGACCACGCCGTCGCTCATGACGACACCAGCGGGCCCTGGAGGGGGAGCGGGGCCTGCCGGTCCCGGTCGATGCGCTCGAGCGCCGCCCCCAGGTCGGCGGGTCCACTGACGGTGCCGACGAAGATGATCTGCGCCCCGTTCACCGGGTGACGCCGCTCCTCCCCGACGGCCAGCAGGTGGTGCCCATGCATGTAGGCGTGCCACAGGTAGACGCCCTCCCCCAGCGGCAGGACGGGGTAGCGGGGCAGATCAGGGCGCTCCGCCCCCGACGGCCAGCCCAGCCGGCGGGTGTCCACCCAGTCCAGCTCGATGTCCGACCACAGGTCGAGCTTCTGGACCAGCAGATTGGTCAGGTTGTGCTGCTGGAGGGTGAACGCCTTTGTCTCCGCCGCCGCCCGGTCGGCTTCCGCCCTGGCGATGGCGGTGAGGTGGGCCAGGCGTGCCCGCTCCCGCAGGTCGGTGATGGCTGCCGCCAGCGTGTCTGGCGTCGTCTCGCCTGTCTCGTCGATCGGTGTCTCAGGTGTCTCAGGTGTCTCGTGCGTCATGCCCATCGTCAGTTCCCCCCCGCGTGTCGTTCGCGTCGAATGAGAATGGTTGAGAGCGGGTCGAGCGGCCCGCCCGCGCCCTGGGCGATGCCGCCCAGATACTCGATCAGACGGGAGGCATCCCCCTTGCTCAGGTGGGCGGTGTCCCCCAGCCACGCGGCACGCTCCACGTCGGTCAAGCCGACGCGGCTGGCCATGCCGATGATGGCCTTCAGCTGTCGCTCCGATGCCCCCTCGTTGGGGTTGACCGGTGGTCGTGGCTCACGCGCCCCGCTAGCGGGCGGGGGCGTGGGGCGGAGGGCCACGGGGGTATCCACCACCCGCCGTCCCTCAGGGTCAAAGACGAGATCATCCGTGAACTGCGTGCCAAAGCCGGCAGCGGCCAGCGCTCTGCCTATGGCTTTGGTGTTGCCGGTAATCGTTACCTGGCCGTTGGGGAGGCGGGCCACCCAGGTGCCGAGGTCGGTGGTGGGACACCACACGTCGGCACGCCCTGCATCGTCGGTCCTCAGTATGCTACAGGAAACGAACCGGCGGGCCTTGAGGCGTTGGACGGGGAAGACGTGCGCGTTGCGGACGGGGCCGACGGCGTCGCCCTGAAGCGTGGCCAGCACCTGCCAGCACTCCTGCACCCCAGGCTTGCGGCGCTTGCCGAAATAGCCCCGCGTGTCGCCGTCGGCCGCCATCATCGCCGACAGCATGGCCGCACGGGCGGGTTCGGTGAGGCGCGTGGCCAGGGCGGGCAGGTCGGCATAGCCGGTGACCCCCGCCCGGCGGGTCAGCGCCCGTACGTACGCGGCGGGCATGTGCCAGACATGGCCAGGGAGGCACGTCCGTTCCACCGTGCTGTTGGGGAAGGCGCGCATCGTAGCGCGGCCGACGCTCTCCCTGGCCACGCTCCCGACCAGGGCGCGGATGGTGTCGAGGTGGGCGGGCTTGGACTGGTAGATATGGGCATCGACGGTGCCGTCGGCCTCCCAGATCGAGCCGTCGGTGACGAGCCAGCCCAGGGTTGCCGCCTCGGTGGGGGTGAGGTCGGACGTGCCGCCCTCGGCGGGGGCCGAGAGAATGAGCCGGTCGGAGGTCTTGAGGTCGGCGGTGTCCTTGAGGCGACGGGGTGGCTCACCGGTTATCCATGACCGGCTGGTGCTGTTGGTGGCCCAGGAGTGGTTGGGGGTGACGACGGCCTCGAAGCACTCCCCGTGCAGGCGCACGACGGGCGCATCCGCATACGTGGCGATGCGGCGGAGGGGGGTCCACGCCAGCCGGTCGGTGGCGAGGTTGTAGGCAGCGACGAGTTCACCGAGGCGGAGGGTGGTGTGGTGCCGGAAGCCAGTCGTGGTCAGGATATGGGTATCGGCGTGGCAACATTCCGCCTTCTCAACGTAGTCGTGGAAATCGTTCTCTGTCTCGCTGCCATGACCCGTGGCCAGGACAACAGCGGGACCGTGGTCGTCGGCGGGGATGCCGACGACGGCGCGAAAGGCGGCACTGGTCGCGGTCAGGGCGATGTTCGTCGTTTCGATCGTACCGCGTGGATGGACATCGCGAAACCACTCAACGCGAAATCGTACCTCAAGATATTTCTTACCAGAAAGGTTAATGAGATATGGGACTGGGTCAAACGGCATCGCTCTCTCCGTCATCATCGTGGTGGATGGGGGTGGCCCAGGTGCCACCCTCGACCAGCCGCTGGGTGATGCCCACGACCCCCGTCAGGCTCGGGCCTGGCCCGTGTCTGGGCAGCGGCGCGGGGGCGTCACTCCCCTCCTCGAACAGGGCGCAGCGACTGCTATAGGGGTGCTGCCAGGCGTCGGGGCTGAGGCGAACGGTGACGGCCACCTCAGGGTAGTGGCGTGACAGCGCTCGCTCGAGCATGCCGCGGTAGCGCTCCGCCGACGCTGGCATATCCAGGGGGGTGTCGAACTGCCCGACGGCATCCTTCTCCAGCCCGGTGACGACGACCAGGCGGCGCATCAGTCCACCCCCGTCTGCCCAGAGCGGGCCCGCGGACGGCGCGGCACCGGCCCCAGGTCGGCGGGGTCCACCCCCAGCAGGGGGGCGATGAGGGCAGCAGAGCCTCTGGACAGCGGCCTGCGGCCCGACACCACGAAGTTGATGTAGCTCTTGCTCAGACCTGCCTGTTCGGCCAGCCAGGTTTGCTTGCGTCCCTGTTCGGCCAGGATGCGGCCGAGGGGGGTGGTGGGTGGGGTAAGAACCGGCATGGTGATGCTCTCCTGTGCGGACGTGATCGTGGCCACAGGTGGTCACGGACACAGACGGTATGGGTCGCCGCGCCGCTCGCAGTCGCGCCGCTGCTCCGCCCGCCGGTCGGCCTCTTTTTGCTTGGCGTCAAACTCACGCCGCAGGGCGTCGTCGCGCTCGTCCTGCTCCCGCTTGCGGCGGGCGTCCTCGCGCAACTGGTCGGCAAAGCTGGGCGTCGGCTGGGTGAACAGGGGACGGCGCGTACTGACGGGTGCGCTGGTGGCCTGTACGGCTGGGGCTGAGGCGTGGGGTGGGCTGCCTCCGCACCCGGCGAGGGCGCACAGGACAGCGGCACTGGCCAGCAGGGTCGTCAGACGGGGAGGCCCAGGGTGGTGGGTCGCGGTCATGGTCGGTTCCTCCTGTGACGTGTGCGTGACGATCGGTGGTTAGTCGCGACCTACGGCGGCCAGGGCGGCGGCGTGGTCGGGGTTGGCTGGGTCGAAGGGGACGACGATGATGTCCACCACCCAGCCGGTGTCGTGGTTGGCGTCGTGCCACAGCTTCCGCTCGTCGGCGTCCGCCACCGCAGCGCGGGGGTCGAGGTAGAAGGTGGTGGTGTCGGGGTCTGGCAGATACCCAGGCTGGTTGTGGACGACGCAATAGATGGTGCGTGTGTCTGGCGCGTCTGGCATGGTCGGTTCCTCCCTGTCGTTGTCCTGGGGTCGCTGGGGGGGGTGGTTCAGCCCGCCGCGCTGGCGGGGCTGGGGGTGTGGATGGTCAGCGCTCGCCGCGGCGTGTCGCGCTCGTCATAGGCGGTCACCTGGTCGGGCAGGCCACGCCGGTCGTTTCCAGCCGCACCTGAAAGCCCGCCTGTCCCCACACGGCGACGCTGGTGGTGGCATAGGCGGAGGCCAGCTCCGTGCTGGCCTGTGTGGTGCGCTCAACGTGCAGGAGCACCCCATTGGGGTCGTACCACCGCTCGATGAGGACGACCGCGCCGGGGGTGCTCGTGCTCGCGAGCGCTGGCGACGGGGACGCGCACGGCTGGAGGTCCAGCCAGTCGGCCATGACGTCGTCGCGCACCCGGCGGATGATGGTCAGGCGGCGGGTATGCTCCGCCGTCGCGACGTCGTCGGCGCTCTCCCCCAGCGGGGAGTCGTCCCGCGGGTGCGGACGGCTCGCGACGAGCGCCACGAACCCGGCGTCGAGCGCTCGGTAGGTGGTCTCAAGCTGGTCGAGGAGCGCCTGCCGGCCGGTGCCATTGAGGTGGACGAGAGGCAGGTGGGAGCCATCGGTCGGTCGGGCGCTGGCAGGGGCACACGTCGTCGTTGTGGTCGCGCTCATGGTCTAGCCCTCCGGTGTCGATGCGCGCGCCGCCCGGTGGACGGCTTCGAGATGGCGGGTGGCGCGAGCGCGGGTGGGGAAGCGGCCCTCCTCCCCGACGACGCGCCACCATTCCCCCTGCTTGAACACCTGCCCCAGCAGGCCCGCCTGGTCCTGCACGTCATAGGCGGGGTAGGTGGTGCCGCTGGCGGGGTCGAAGATCGACCCCCGAATGTAGACCACGCGGGTCACGGTCATGGGCATGCCCCTTTCGTGTCGTGCGTGTCGATGATGGCGGCATCGGCGGCAACTTCCGCCATGGCGGCGAAGAGCTGGGTGGCGGCGGCGACGGTGCGGGCGGTGCACAGGGTCGAGCGGAGCTCCCACCTGGTCCGCCCCTCGTCGCTGTCGCTGTCGTAGCTGGCACTGGCGCGGTAGCGGTCGATGCCCTGATACCCATTGCGCCCCTGGGCCAGGTAGCGGGTGCGGCTGCCCGCCAGGGACAGGGTGCGGTTGAGGATGCGTTCCGCCTGTCGCAAATCCTCGAGGCTACGGCGTGGCAGTGACACGGGTGGCTCCCCCCTTCGCTCCGGGTTGAAGGCTGGCGCGTAGCACCAGCCCACAGGTGGTCGGGTCGCGGGTGCATGCAACGACGATGAACGGCGGCGCGGGTGTCCCCACCCCCAGTGCCCCCCGGCCCATCGGGCGCACGCGCTCCCCAGGCGCGATGCTGTGCACGGGGTTCCACAGGTCCAGCCCCACCGGCTGGTAGACAGAGACACGGTCCCGCCTGATCTGGATGGTGTGTCCCTCCTGGTAGCTAGAATAGCACTGACACATGCCAGTGTCTACGTTAGGGCTCCTAGATGACAGACCTGTCATCTGCCGGGTGGGGGTGACGAGACCACCTTGACGATGACGCCGCCCCGCGGCGTGGCGCGGCCATACCACGTATGTGGTCTCGGATAGTGCGGCCCCTCGATGGTGACGACGCCGTCAGTCGGAGGGCGCGACCCGACGATGTCCCCAGTGGGCTGCCTCCGCACCCACGGCCACCTCGCCCGCCACGGCCGTCTTCAGCGCCTTCTTGGTCGGGTCGTTGCGGTCGCAGTCCATGGTGCTCCCCCCTGATGCCTGGTCCATCCGATCGGTGGGCCTGGCCAGTCGCCAGGCTCGCGAGCGCGCGGTGGGCCTACGGCTGGAGCCAGAGGCTGGCATGGCAGGTGGCCACCCACCGCACATGCTCAGCGCTGATGTCGTCGCTCGTGCCCATGGAGGGGTAGGAGACCGCCGCGCCGTCACACCAGTGGTTCCAGAGGAATTCAGACCCACCGAGGCGAGAGCAGCAGTCCAGGTAGGCGGCACAGATGGCCAGCCGATTGATGAGTTTCGCCTTTTTGGGCAGCTTGATCTCTTTGACGTTGAGGCTCTTGATATTGCGGCTATCGATGCAGCCCCCAAGACCCCAGATGAGCTGGAGCAGAAAGCCTGCTTTCGCCGCGCCCAGAGAGGGCAACCGCGCCAGCATTTCAAGGGCAGCAGGGATATCCCCGGCGACCACCAGTTCATGGGCGGCCTGAAGGACGGCCACATGCTGCCCCGCGGCAATCACCCGGCGTGCCTCTGAGCGGATGGCAAAGCCATCGCCAGCCCAGTCGGCTTTGCGCTCGAGCATGCCGGTGACATTGGGTGTCTGATTGCGGATGGTATAGGTGACGGACAGATAGACGGTTGCGCCTCTGTCCTCCCAGCCATCCGCCCCGACCGCCACATAGGCGGCAATGGCGGCTTGATCGCGTCGGTACATGCCTACCCCCATAGACAGCCGAAACACTGACGGCTCATTCAGGCGTGCTGAAAGCACACGACACCCACCGAAGCGGGTGTTTCGCCGTGGTTAGTCCTTGCCTGCGTTCAACTCGGCAAGCCAGACGGTATGTCTAGCGATGCGGCCCCGCAGGAGGTCGGTTCTGCGCCACAGCGCGCGGGGGTGCGTGCGATACCACGCGGCGTCGGTGCCCAATTGGGCCAATTCCTCTTTGTCCCAATAGAGTTGATTTTGCGCGTTGTCGATGGCTTCAAAACGCTCTTGCTCAGTCATGTTGGTTCGCGGCGTTGCGTGCATGCTCAAAACCTCCCAAAACTACACGTGCCACACGGCACTACGGACAGAGCCCAACGCAGTGCGTCGGATGCTGTCCGTAAGACCGCGTGACATTCACGGCGTACGGCTGGCCATCGCAAGGGAGAGTGAGCCTACTATCGCCCGTTCAAAACCGCGACCCAGTGGTAAGGCGCTCAACGTCGCGGCATGTGTTGCAACACTGCGAACGTGTCATGGCGCTTTGTGACAGTCTTTGAACATGCAACGGTCATGCATGCGTCTATCCGTTTGGATAGGGACGGCGCTTGTCTTCTTGCCCGTCCTTACTGCCAGTCCCCGGTATCTGCTACCGGCGCGGTACTCCCATGGCCAATTCAGTTGTACAGGTACGTGGCGCTATTGGCGTGTCGCTGGCGGTGTGTTCGGTGGCGTGCCTCCTGTCCGTTGTGGTGTCTGTCGCCCCGTCTGGCGATGTGAGCACTATAGTGCTGCAATTCGGCAATGTCTAGTACTAGTTCTTTTTTAACCAATTTCATTGCTCTTTCGCAACAGCATTTCCGGGCCAAACGCCACATGGCCCATTGCAGAACTGCAACAGCTCTCCCTGTTCCGTCGGCCAATGCTGCCAGTTTGCCCATTGCCGGCATGCACTAGGAATTCAGGCATTTTTGGTCATCTGGCCGGCATGCTGCCGGGTCGATTGAGGCAGCATCGCGGCGTGCAATAGGTGGTCAGCCTGACCAGCGGCGCTCTCGCTCGTCGCGTTGTCCTGGGTTGTCCTGGATAGCAGGCCTGCTGGCCAGCAGAGGCAGGCTGCACAACGCCAATAGGAGCAACAGAGGCTGCCTCCGTCGCGCTGTCCTCTCACTCGACCCAGTCCCGCCCACCGAGCAACCGCCCACCGACAGCAACCGCCCATGCCGCGGCCTGCTATCACGGCCTGCTATCACGGCCTGCTATCACGGCATGCTATCAACGGAAGCGATACTCTGTGAGGAGTAGCCATCGGCCATCGTCGCCAGAGAGGGACGCGCCCGGCACGTATCTTCGCGCCGGGGCGCTCGTCACCCCCCTGCTCGTACCCCCTACGGGGGTACCCCCCCCCGGTCGGCGGCGGCGGCGGCTGGGATACTACGTACCGTTTCAGTCGCTATTTGCAGTATTTTCACCCGACCCCTGCCTTCAGCAGGCCGATCAGTCGCTATGTGCAGTATTTTCCCAACCCCCCTGCATTCAGCCCCCGAGGTCGCGATATGCAGTATTTTGGAGCGACCCCTGCATTCAGCCCCCTCAGGGCAAAAACGGGCCTTTTTGGGCCATTTTGGGGCGCAAAATATGCTATTTTTGGGGTGGCGGGGGGGCCAAAACTGCGCCAGGCCTGGACCTCCTAGGCTTTTTGCGGTCCCCGCGCCGTCTTGCCCTTGACAGCCTGCCCCTGTGTATGCGATACCCTTGACATCACTCTCACGCTGAGGCAGGTGGGTGGGGAGGGGGCGTTTCCCACACCGGTTCGACCCCTCCCAGGCCAGCTGGAGCGTCAGAGACTACAAATAGGGCAGACTATGCCCATTGGGTGGGGCCGTCTGGGTGGTGGGTGGACCATCCGGCGGCCCCGCCCCCGACCTGGCTACGGCACTACCCCCGTCGTCGCCTACCAATGTCAGGCGGGCTGGTGGAATGCGTGACCACCAGCGCTCGGAGGCGGGGGCGGGCTTGCTGACCTGCACGCAGGCGCGTCAGTCAGCCCCCCGGACCAGCGGGCCCGGTCCATCCGGGTCCATCCGGGCGGCGAGAGCCGCCAGCAACCAGGCGTGTCTCCCTCTTTCTCCCTATGGAGATGGCATACTGACCTGGGGGGACACCCGACAGGGAACACGCTCCTGGATGCGGCGCTCTCGCGCCTCCATCTCGGATGATCGGAGAGGAAAGCGGATGGACACACGCGAGGAACGCCAGCCACCTGAGGTCCCTCAGCCTGACGACGAGCAGGACGAGCAGGACGAGCAGGACGAGCCTGATGACCAGCAGCCCACCGCGATCGACGAACCGCTGGTCATCCCGCCTCAGGATGGAGCGGACGGAGGTGAGGGGGGTGAGCAGGACGACGAGCAGGGTGAGCAGGCTGACGCGCCCGATGAGGTGCCGGCTGACGACCCCCAGGCGGCGCATAGCGCCTTTCTGAAGGCCTGCCGGGAGCGGTTTGGGCAGATCGCCGACCCGTGGGTCCATCTCTCCGACGATGGGCTGCGCATCTGGCTGACCGAGGGGGAGCATGGCCCTATCCTGGTCGAGCAGGTCTTGCCCGTGCCCCCGCCCGCCCTCACCACCGACTAGCTACGTCTTGCTCCCCTTTTTGGGCGCTTTGCCGGGCAACTTCTTGCCTTTGCTCGCCGCATCGAACTCCTCGACCACCTTCTTCGGGATTTCACCACGGTCGGCTTTGGCGTGAAAGGCTTTTCTTTGCGCCTCTGATTTGTACGGCATCACACCTTCTCCATGAGCATTACAATAGACGGGGTCGCTTGGCCTGCATTCTACGCTGGGGGGGCATTGATGACCCGCACCAATCCGCGCCGTCCGCGTGTCCATCCTGATGACGACCCCGAAGGCACGCCGCCCTCGCCCCCGCCGGGGGTGTGGAAGACCCAGCACCAGCGCGATCTGCGTAACCCTGAGGAGCTGACCGGCACGCGCAGCCTGTTTGGCACCACCACCCCCAAAGAGCGCAAGTTCATCGCCACCTATATCGAGACCGGGTCGTCATCAGCCGCTGCGACGGCGGTTGGGCTGTCCCCCGCGACCGGCACCGCCTGGCTCAAGCGCCCCTCCATCCTGGCTCGCATGGAGCTGGCCATGCAGCGGGTGGGGCTGACCGACGAGCTGCTGGCGGGGCGCATCAAGGACGCCCTGTTCGCCGATCGGCTGGTCCAGGTGCCGAATGGGGATGGCACGACGGAGCTGAAGTCCCTGCCCGACCATGCCATCCGCCTCAAAGCCGTCGATATGGCGACCTCGATCAGCATGAAAGCTCGCATGCTGGACGCGGTCGAGGCGGAGGGGGAGCGGCTGCCAGATGACGTGTCCAAACTGACCACCAGCGAAATCATGGTCCTCATGATGAAGAAGACCACCGTCAGCCAGGGATAGGGGGCCGTTTGGTCGCCACGCTTCCTCTTCGGCAGCCCACCCACCTCACGCCTGATCTGGGTCCGCGCTCTGCTGAGGACTTTGCCGCCCTGGGCGTGCCTGAGCTGCGCCGGCTCATGCGCTCCTATATGGCGACCAATGACGATCGGAAGATCGTCTGCTGGGAGGCCATGCAACGCGCCTATCTGCTCCAGCGCTATCAGGTGTCGCTGGCGGCAGCGGGCGACCCGGAGTTTCAGCGGCTGGCCAGGGCGCTCGTCCATTCGCCTGACGGCCTCTGGTTCTTCCTCCGCAACTACGGGGTCGCCTTCGAGCCGCGCAAGTTCACCGATGGCAGACCAACAGGGTGGATCCCCCTCATTCCGTTTTTGCACCAGGAAGATGTCGTGTCGTTCTTTATGGACGTCTATCGGCAGGGGCACGTCGGGCTGAATGTCAAGACCAGGGAGATGGGCGTGTCATGGATCATCTACCCGACGCTCGTCTGGCTGTGGCTGACGCAGAGCGACTTCAGTGTGCTGTTCGGGAGTAGGACGGAAGATCTGGTCGATAAGTCGTCGGGGTCGATGGACAGAGATACGATCTTTGGGCGCATTGAGAACATTCTGGATAAGCTGCCGCGCTATCTCCAGCCACGCGGCTTTGATCTGTCGGATAAGGCGCAGCGGATGAAGATGCTGCTGCGCAACCCTGAGAATGGCAACGTCTTCCAGGGGGAGGCCACGACCGGGGAGTTCGGGCGGCAGCGGCGGGCGAGCCTGGGCTTTGCCGACGAGTTCGACTTCTGGGAGAACGCCATGGGGGCGGTCACCGCCCTCAGGGACAGCTGCGGGGCGGTCTGGCTGGTCACCACCCCCAATCCGAGGGGCAATCAGATCGCCCGCAGAATTAAGGAGGAAGGCAAGGCGCGGGTGCTGGAGCTGCCCTGGGAGCTGCACCCGTATAAAACGACCGCCTGGTACAACGAGGAGCGCAAGTGGCGCTTCGACGAGAGCATGGCGACGGAGATCGGGCTGAGCTGGGATGGCTCGATCACCAACCTCATCTACCCCGAGTACGCCAGGGCGGCGAAGGGGACGTTTGCCTTTGAGCCGGGCTGGCCGCTGTATGCGGGCTGGGACTGGGGCAGGAGTGATGGGACCGGCCTGGTGGTGGCGCAGCGCAATCCGGGGGGCAGCAAGCGCTGGCGCATCCTGGCTTCCTACTACCGCGCCGGGCAGGCGATCGAGTTCTTCCTCCCCTTCTTTGGGGGACCATTGCTGAGCGGGCAGGACGAGTACAGCGAGGAAGACCTGGCGCTGATCGAGGTGCTCAAGCGGTGGTATGCGGAGGCGAGCCAGGGGGTGCAGTTCTTCGGCGACCCGTCCGGGCATCAGCACCATCAGACGGGGGCGCTGAGCGTCATTGAGATATTGGGGCGGCACCGCATCTATGTGCGGACCAATAGCCGGGCGCAGAGCCATGAGGACCGGCAGACCGCCACCCGCACCCTGCTGCGCAACTGCGAGGTCAACACCAGCCGCTGCGGTATGTTAGAGTGGAGTGCAACGCGCTATAAGCGGGCTGAACGTTCCGCCAACACCACCGCTGCCCGCCTCATCGCCCCGGTCCATAACCGGGCCTCTCACGTCATGTCAGCCCTCGAATACATCGCCGTCAATGCGCCAGATCTGTCGTCAGACGATCAGGTGACTGAACCGGCCCGGCACGCCGCCGCCTGGGAGAAACGTGTCCATTCCGCCTGAGCTGCTGCTGGCGGGTATGCCGCCGCCCAGCCCGCTGGGCCCTGACCCCATGCTGGCGGGCCTGCCGCCCCCGCCTATGCCGCCTGGTCCCATGCCGCCGGGGCTGGCCGGGGCCACCCCGTCCGCTCAGGGGCTGTTCGCCCCCCCCCATCTGCCGACCCCCCGCACGGAGCGCATCCGCGCCCGGGTCAAGCCGTACGTCTTGCAGAAGGCGGACAAGCGGCCCAAGCCGACCGTCGAGGTTATCGTCAATGAGAAGCGCCGCCGCGAGACCATGTGGCGGCGGCGCGACCTCAGGATGGACGCCGATCTCGAGCTGTATCTGCTGTCTGATGCCTCAGAAACCCCGGTTGAGGGGGAGGAGAGCATCCACCGCGTCACGGCGCGGGCGACCGTCGACAAGCTCTCCTATATGGTGGGCAGGCAGAAGACCAAGATCAGGGTCGACCCGAAGGCGGCGGGGCGCGACTGGGAGGAGGCCGCCCAGAACATCGAGGACTGGCTGTATGACTTCCGGGCCAGGGCGGATGAGAAGCACGCGGCGAAGTTGAACCAGGGGCTGGGCAGGGACGAGGCCTGGCATGCGTCGTGCCGGGGCTGGCTGGTCTCCCGCGTGGCCCTGGACCCTGACGATGAGAACGCCCCCCTGACGATCGACCTGATGGATGGGCGCTATGCCTACCCACAGCCGGGGCGGGCTGGCCCCGGCATGCTGCTGGACATGATCTACGCCAAAGAGATGACGGTCTCAGAGTTCATCGCCACCAATCCGTGGGCGCGGGATGTCGACGCGCTCGAGGATCGGGAGAGCGACGACGAGATCGAGGTCATCTACTACGAGGACGCCTACTACTCGATGGTCATCGTCGACGAGATTGTCATCAAGTCAACAGAACATGGCTATGGCTTCTGCCCCTGGGGGGTGCATATCAGCGGGGGTGCGCCCATCCTGGGGGCGACCGCCAGCGGGCAGTTTGGCAGTGGGGTGATTACGCCCCTGCGGCATACCATCGCCTATGTCGACCGCTTGCTGAGTGCGCTCGCGACGGATGTGGCGCGGATGGGCAACCCCGCCACCCTGGCCATCCATGACAGCTCCAGGGGTGGCGACAAAGCGCCACCTCCGCTGTCGCTCAAGCCGGGCATCAATAACGTGGTCGACCGGGGCAAGGGGCAGGACCAGCAGATCTTGACCGTGACGCGCAACCCGTCCGACGTCAACCTGATCTACAACGCCATGCAGGAGGATGTCCAGCGGCTGGGCCTGCTGGGGGTGTTGTGGGGCAACGCGGAGAGCATGGCCTCTGGCTTTCATCAGAGCGTGGCCGTCAAT
>Ga0126305_10000993_pt1 | contig 12481 bp, 14 predicted proteins | sample Plot26_FD_92536 | JGI IMG/M metagenome (GOLD analysis project Ga0126305, IMG submission 92536) | Serpentine soil microbial communities from UC McLaughlin Reserve, CA, USA - Plot26 | ecosystem: Environmental > Terrestrial > Soil > Grasslands | place: USA: UC McLaughlin Reserve, Lake County... | reverse complement strand
TTCCGCGGTCTCCGGGTGCACCAGACTCGCCTCCAGGCTGGAGATGCGTCGAGCGACTCCTACTGCTTCGTGGATTAGGCCCGGCAAGCGTCGCCGTGATGGCGAGAAGCAGAGGACGATGAGCTGACGGTCGTTGCCCACATCGGTCCGCTACCGCTTGAGGAGTTTCTCCCCGCTTGCATAACCCTTTTCGCAGTCCTGGCTCCGGCGTTGCGAGCCAGATGGAAGTCAAGGCCGCGCCGGTACCCGCGACGTGACCGCGCGGGTCCTTGACGCGGTGCTTCCCTCCGGTCGGGGATGCCCGCAGAAATTTGTCCCGAAATTAGTCCCCGACTCCGTCGAACTCCTTGGCCACGATCGATCGTGAGGGGCCATATCACCTGCGATCGAGCCCAGGCTTTCTGGGCCCACTCATGATCCGTCGGTCGGTGGTTCGAATCGACCCCGGCCCATGCCTCCGACACGAGTCACAGGTTGAACACAAGTAATTGACGCCTCGGCGGGCGTCACGGCGTACCGTCCCGGATCGTGCCGACGAGGAGAGAGCTCATGCGCACGGGGCGGGGAGGTGAAGTGGATACGCGTCCCCGACCCGGCGGCGCGCGAAACGCTGACCCGCCATCAGGTGAAGGGCGCGACCGAGTTCAAGCGCGGGGAGGGGATCTGGTTCGACGGCGGGATCGTCTACATCGCGACCACCGGCGACAGCCGGATCCTGGCGTACAACGTCCGCCGCGAGCGGATGCATGTCGTCTACGACCCCGACCGTCTCAAGGACCCACCGCTCCGCGACGTCGACAACATCACGGTCTCCCGCGCTCGCGAGTTGTTCATCTGCGAGGACAACGGCGGCGATGACCCGTTCGACGTCTGCCTGATCACGCTCGAGCCTCGCCAGCGCGTCTCCCGCTTCGCGAAGCTCACGGGCCCGCAGCACGGCGCGGCGAGCACGGATGCCTCGTCGGAGGTCACCGGGGTCTGCTTCAACCCGCGCGGCGACCGCATGTACTTCTCATCGCAACGGGCCTTCGGAACCGGCGTCGTGTACGAGGTTCGCGGCCCGTTCAACGGCCGGCGCCGCTGAGCCCGAAAGGGCTCTATTTCTCCGTGCGCGAGAGCTGGAGCGTCATCAACACCGCGGCCACGGCGTAGAACGGCGACAGCACGATGTTCGCGAAGGCCTCGCCCACCCAGTCGCTCAAGAGGGGGATGTGGATGAGATTGTGGAAGCCGTCCACGGTGGCTCCGGAGAGCAACTCGCTCCCCAGCGTGATCGGGAGGAGAACCAGCAGGACCGTCCAGAAGTGCCCCATGACGAGCCTTCGGCTGCGGCGGAACGCCGCCCTCACGCCGGCTCCCTCGAGCTCCACAACCGGCCCCGCGAGCGCGAACCACGTGAAGACGATGATTCCGGGGACGATCAAGAGGAGGAGCCCGACCGCGGTAGCGGTCACGAACACGATGTCGACGGCGATCAGCCGCCAGTACGCGAGCCTGCGGGCCACACTGGTCAGCGATGACGGCTTGGCCTCCACGCCGCCGGCCAGGGCCAACGCGACGGCGCCGGCGTAGAAGACCTCGCCGAGCAGGCTCGTGATCGCCTGGGCCAGGAGTCCGATCACGAGACCGACGGCAGCGAGATCGGAGAGTTGCTCGAGGTCCGACGGGTCGAGCTCGGCGAAACGATTGGCGAGGGCGTCGATCAGTCCGAGCGGAACGAACACGGCGATGCCGAGGATCAGCAGGTATCCCGCGTGTCTCCAGTAGGTGCGGGCCGTGCGAACGTAGAACCCCCGGGCCGTCACGGCGCCGGACCCTAGCGGGCACGACATTGGCGGCCGCTACCCTGCCGCCGATGCTTGCGGGGATGCGGATCACATGGGTTGCGCTCGCGACGCTTCTTATCGCGCTCCTCGCCGGCTGTGGAGGCGGAGGCACGAGCAGCACCACCAGCACCGGCGGCGAGGAGCTCTCCAAGTCGGAGCTCATCGCCAAGGGGGACGCGATCTGCAAGGACGCCCACGATCGGTTCGCCGAGCTCCAAGGGAGCCCGCCCACCACGCCCGAGGAGTCGGCGACCTTCACCCAAGGGCTCATCGACATCACCGAGTCCGAGATCAGCCAGCTGCGGGCTCTCAACGCCCCGGCGTCTGTGAAGCCGGCGCTCGACAACTACCTGAAGGCCCTGGACAAGAACGTCGCGGTCCTCAAGCAGGGCCTCGCGGCCGCCCAGAACAGCGACGCCACGGCCTATGCGAAGGCGCAGGCGAAGGCCGTCAAGGACCAGGTCGAGCGCCTGCAACTGGCCCAGGCGGTCGGCTTCAAGGAGTGCAGCCGTCCGGCCGGCACGGCGCCGAGCAGCACCGGCTAGCGTCGCCGCAAGGAGAACCGCCGCCGCGGGCGACGCGGCTGACATCGAGCGAGCCAGGCGAATCCCATGGTCATCGCGAGGTTCCCGGCACCGGCGAGCCACAGCCCCGCTCTGGCGCCGGGACGCGTGAACGCCGGCGAACGGGACCAGAGGACATCCGTGGCGACCTCCGTGCCGCGAAGCCACGCCAGCGCCCACCAGTCCTCGGGCCGGTCGCGGCGATGCGCGACGACGTGGGCGGCCGCAAACGTGAGCCACACGGGCCCGCTGCGGCGAAAGAGCTGGCGAGCGTCCGCCGAGGGGCGCTCGTGTCCCAATGCGGCGAGCGTCGCATCAGGAGCGAGCAGCGCGCCGGTGCCCAGCGCGACGTCGAACACGATCATGTTCCGGTTGGTCATGCGAAGCGCGCGCTCGGCGTCCATGGACCGTCGATCCAACCACATCAGGGTCTGATGGGCGGCGACTCTGTCGCCGCAGAGGCATGTCAGGCGGCGAAGCCGCCGCAATTGATTCAGCGGGTATCGATGCCGTTGTACTTCCCTCGGAAGGGAAAGCCCCCGCCGGGGCGAAACATGCCGCCGTGAGCAAGACGGCCACGAAGTCTCGTCCGACTCAGTCCGGCGCTCGCGGCGCTCAGACGCGCTCGCGGCGCAACGGGCGCCCCGGCAGGCAGAACGGCAAGACGCTGTCCGGCTACATCACCGAGCGCTTCGACGAGTTCTCGCGATCGCAGAAGGACGTCGCCCGCTACATCGTCGATCACCTCGACGAGGCGGCCTTCCAGACCGCCGAGGAGCTCGCCCGCCGCGCCAGCACCTCGTCGTCCACCGTCGTGCGGTTCTCGCAGGCGCTGGGGTTCGAGGGCTATCCCGAGCTTCAGCAGGCCGCGATCGAGGAGTACCGCAACCGCGCGGCCGAGGAGAACAGCGGCGCCGGGCAGCTCTTCGACTTCGATCACTCGGAGTTCGAGTCCTCGCTCGCGACCGACCACGCCAACGTGGAGGACACCGCGCGCAGCCTCACGCGGGAGCAGGTCGAGGCCTGCGTCTCGGCGCTCGCCTCCGCGCACCGCGTGATGCTGGTGGGCGTCGACCAGATGGCCTTCTTCGCCAGCTACCTGCGACATCTGCTCGCCCTGCTGGACATTCGCGCCGAGGTCGTCACGAGCCCTCGCCAGGACTCGATCACCAGGCTCAGCAGGGTCGACGAGGACACACTCGTCATCGCGTTCTCGGCCGGCCGCGCGCATCCGCTCGTCGTGCGGGCGATGAAGCTCGCCCGGCACCGGCACGCTCGCACGCTCTCGATCAGCGACGCCACGCTGTCCGAGGTCGGGGAGCACGCCGAGCTGACGCTCTACTACTCGTCGAACAGCCCGTCGTTCACACGCTCGAACTCGGCGCTCCTGGGCATCGTCCAGGCCCTCGCCCACGGCGTGTACGCGCGCGACAAGGCAGCGTTCAAGGACCGCATCCGCGCCTTCAAGCTGAAGTAGCCCTCACGCTCCAACTTCCGCCGAGTCCGTTTACCGCGTGACATGAGGCGCGATTTCCGAGCGATGGATGGATTTCCCACCCATATGTGCGGGAATCCGACCATCGTGACGTGAGGGGTAAAACGCTTTTCGCGCAACTAGCGACCTCGCCGCCTCGCTGTCCCGGTTTCCGACTCTCGCCAGGCGTAATGTCCCCGCGCGTGACGAGCGGCAGACCCAGGCGTCTGCTCGGGCCGACCGTTGGGGCGGCGGCCGTCCTTGCCGTCTGCGCTTTCGTCCTGTGGGCCGTCGCGCTCTGGGCGTCGTGGGGGGGTGGATGTCCGCAGCCGAACCCGTCGGGCGGGGGGCTCGACAAGGGCATCTCCGTGTGGCCGCCGGCCGCTCAGTGCGTCGACCGGCAGGACGGGACGTTCTGGCACCAGGCGCTCCCATGGGCGCCCTGGTTGATCGGCGTGCTGATTGCCGCCGCGGCCGCGATCCTGCTGTTCGGGCTGATCGTCGCCATTCGCGACCTTCGGCGGCCCGCCCCCGCGGCCATGGCGGGGGCACTCACGCTCATGGAGACATCGGTGCCGCACGGCGGCCCCACTGGCGGAGATCCGCCAAGGCGGGGGGACGTCGAAGCGGACGAGCGCGATTCATCCGCGATGGCGGCCTGACGCTCGCCCGGCGACTCGCCACGGAGTACTACACACAGCGCGGAAATCATCGCCCGCGCGTGGCGGGTGCCGCTGTCGCTCCCCTATATTGCTCCCAGTGACGGAAAGGGCGACATTCCGGGTCAAGCGAGGCCTCGCCGAGATGCTCAAGGGCGGGGTGATCATGGACGTCACCACCGCCGACCAGGCGCGCATCGCCGAGGACGCCGGCGCCGTGGCGGTCATGGCGCTGGAGCGCGTGCCCGCCGATATCCGCGCAGCCGGCGGGGTCGCACGGATGGCGAGCCCGCGCATCATCAAGGAGATCCAGGAGACCGTGACGATCCCGGTGATGGCCAAGGCCCGGATCGGCCACTTCGCCGAAGCCCAGGTGCTTCAGTCCCTTGAGGTTGACTACGTCGACGAATCCGAGGTCCTCACGCCGGCGGACGAGGCGCACCACATCGACAAGCACGCCTTCGAGGTGCCCTTCGTCTGCGGTGCGACCAACCTCGGCGAGGCGCTGCGCCGGATCGGCGAGGGAGCCGCGATGATCCGCTCCAAGGGCGAGGCCGGCACCGGCAACATCGTGGAGGCCGTCCGGCACCTGCGGGGAATCGTGGGCGGCATCAGGCGACTCGGCACGCTCGGCAGCGAGCAGCTGGGCGCCGAGGCCAAGGAGCTCGGAGCTCCAATGGAGGTGATCCGAGAGGTCGCCGAGACGGGCTGGTTGCCCGTGCCGCTCTTCTGCGCGGGCGGCATCGCGACGCCCGCCGATGCCGCGCTCGTCATGCAGCTGGGCGCCGAGGGGACCTTCGTGGGCTCCGGAATCTTCAAGTCGGAGGACCCGGACCGTCGCGCCCGCGCGATCGTCGAGGCGACGACGCACTTCAACGATCCGGAACGCGTGGCGGCCGCGTCGATCGAGCTCGGCGAGCCGATGCGCGGCGACGACATCGCGCAGCTCGCCGCCGAGGGTGAGCTGCTGCAGCAGCGCGGAGCGTAGGAGCCCCTCCCGGTGTACCCGTCCAGCGCGGTTCCCCCCGAGGCCGGGGTCGTGAGCCCGTTGCGGATTGGCGTGCTGGCCAGCCAGGGCGACTTCGCCGCCCACACGGAGATGCTGCGATCGCTTGGCGCCGAGCCCGTGGAGGTGAGGAACCCTGACGAGCTCGAGGAGCTTGACGGGCTCGTAATCCCCGGGGGCGAGAGCACGACGATCACCAAGGCCATCGAGCGCGACGGGCTCGAGCCCGCGATTCGAGCGCACGCCGAGGACGGGCGACCGATCCTCGGGACCTGCGCGGGGATGATCGTCTGCGATCGCGAGCACCTGGGCCTGGTGGATGCGACGGCCGAGCGGAATGCGTTTGGCCGCCAGATCGCGAGCTTCGAGGTGGAGCTTCAGATCGAGGGCCTCGGGCCGGATCCCGTCAGGGCCGTATTCATCCGAGCACCGCGGATCGTGAGCCACGGCGATGACGTCGAAGTGCTCGCCAGCGTGGACGGCCATCCCATTGCCGTGCGCCAGGGCCAGATCGTGCTGTGCGCCTTTCATCCCGAGCTCACCGACGACTCGCGGATGCACGCGCTGCTCATGGCGCTGGCGACCGCCGCGCGCGAACGCCGAGCCGAGCGGGCGGCCAGCGGGGAGCGACAAGCGGATGCGTGATCCCAGGGTCGACAACCTCGCCCGGATCCTGGTCGGGTATTCGATCAAGCTGAAGGGAGGCGAGACGTGCGCGATCCGCGGTCCGAGCGCCGGCGAGCCCCTGATTGCCGCCGTCTACGAGGAGGCGCTGCGGGCGGGCGCCAATCCCACCGTGGCCCTGTCGTTCACGGGGCAATCGGCGGCGTACTTCCGCAACGCCACCGATGCGCAGCTGGAGTGGGTCTCGCCGATCGCCCACTGGGAGGCGGAGGAATGCGATGCCAACATCGTCATCGGCGCCGAGACCAACACCCGCGAGCTCTCGCAGGTCCCGCCCGAGCGACAGGCCCGGCGCCGCGCCGCAACCCGGTCGCTGATGGAGACGACCATGAAGCGAAGCGCCGAGGGTTCGTTCCGCTGGGTCTACACGCTCTACCCGACCGCCGCCTACGCGTCGGACGCCGAGATGAGCCTGGCCGAGTTCGAGGACTTCTACTACGGCGCCTGCTTCGCGGATCAGGACGAGCCGGTCGAGGCCTGGCGCAGCGCGGCGGAGGAATGGAAGCGGCTCGCCGAGTGGATCGAGGGTCACGAGGAGGTTCACGTGACCGCCCCCGGCACCGACATCAGGCTCGGGATCGCCGGGCGCAAGTTCATCGCCGCCGACGGCGAGCACAACATGCCCGACGGCGAGTTCTTCACCGCCCCCGTCGAGGACTCCGTCGAAGGGGAGGTCTCCTTCCACCTACCGGCGATGGTGGGTGGACGCGAGGTCGTGGGCGCGCGGCTGCGATTCGAGTCCGGAAAGGTGGTCGATGCGACCGCCGAGCGGGGGGAGGACTATCTCGTGAGCCTCCTCGACACCGACGAGGGCTCCCGCAGACTGGGCGAGCTGGGGATCGGCACGAACTTCGGGATCGACCGCGGCACGCGCGATGTGCTGCTCGACGAGAAGATCGGCGGCACCGTGCACATGGCGGTCGGGGCCAGCTACCCGGAGTGCGGGGGCAAGAACGAGAGCGCCGTCCATACGGATCTCGTGTGCGACCTTCGCGGCGGCGGCAGCATCGACGTGGACGGCGAGCCGTTCCAGCGGGACGGCCGTTTCCTCGCCTGATATCCGGCGAGTAAGCGATCTAACAGAGCGCACCCCCGCAACTTCTGCCGCGTGGCGCTGTTCTATGCGGTACGACACCGTCAAAGGCTTCATGCCAGGGGCTCGGTGTCGGGCGTACCAACGGGATGCCGAGGCCGTGGCGGCCGGGCACAGAGGCCCGGCCGCCGTGCCGCCTCTCGATGGTTCCCCCAGCGGACCCTGGACGCTCCGCTCCTAGTATGTGAGCCATGTCCGGTCACTCGAAGTGGGCCTCGATCAAGCACAAGAAGGCCGCCACCGACGCGCGGCGCGGCCAGCTGTTCACGAAGCTCGCGCGGGCGATCTCCGTGGCGGCGCGCGAGGGCGGGGGAGACCCCGACTCCAACTTCACACTGGCGGCCGCGATCCAGAAGGCGCGCGACTTCTCCATGCCCAAGGACAGCATCCAGCGGGCGATCGACCGCGGGACCGGCGCCGGCGCCGACGACGAGACGATCGACCGCGTCATCTACGAAGGCTACGGGCCCGCCGGCGTGGCCGTCCTCGTCGAGGCGCTCACCGACAACCGAAATCGCACGAGCGCCGACATTCGCCACGCCTTCGACAAGCACGGCGGCAGCCTGGGCGAGCCCGGATCCGTCGCGTGGGTGTTCGAGAAGCGGGGCGTCGTGATGGTCGATGCCGACCGCTACTCGGAGGACGACCTGATCCCGGCGATCGACGTCGGGGCCGAGGACGTGAGTAGGGAGGGGGGCTCGCTCAAGGTCGTCAGCGCCGCGGAGGATCTCGCGGCCGTTCGTCAGGCGCTCGAGGCCGCGGGGGTCGACATCGAGTCGGCCGAGCTCAGCATGGAGCCGAAGAACGTGGTCGAGGTCGCGGGCGGCGACGCGGGCGCGGTCATGCGCCTGATGGACGACCTCGACGAGCACGACGACGTGGAGGCGGTCCACGCGAACTTCGACATCCCGGCCGACGTCCTGGAGGAGATCGCCGCCTAACGGGAGGCATCCGGCCTCGGGGCCAGAATCAGTACGCATGATCTTGGTCATGGGGATCGACCCTGGCGTGGCGAGCACGGGCTTCGGCGTCGTGCGCGTCGCCGGTGCGCGCATGAGCGTCGTGGACGGGGGCGTCATCCAGGTTCCGCCCGGCGAGCCCACCGAGTCGCGCCTGGCCGAGATCCACGACCAGCTCGCGGAGCTGATCACCTGGCACGAGCCGGCCGCGGTTGCCCTGGAGAACGTGTATTTCGGCAAGAACGTTCGCTCGGCAATCGCCGTCGGGCAGGCCCGAGGCGTGGCGCTCCTGGCGGCGGCCAAGCGCGACGTCCGGTGCTTCGACTACACGCCGCAGGCAGTGAAGATGGCGGTCTGCGGAAGCGGAGCGGCGACCAAGGATCAGGTCCAGCGGATGGTGGGAAGCCTCCTGAGCCTGCCGGAGCCGCCCGAGCCGGATCACACGGCCGATGCTCTCGCGGTCGCCATCTGCCACGCGGCACAAATGCGCCCGGAGCGGGCGCTCGCCGCTCAGGCAAGCGAGGCGGGGTCCGCGTGATCGCCTCGGTTCGCGGCGAGGTGATGGTTCGCCGGCCCGATTACGTCGTGCTCGAGGCCGGTGGCGTCGGTTACCGGCTTGCGGTCTCGGCGGAAACCTTGAAGGCCGTGCCCAGCCGCGGCAAGCAGGCAACGCTGCACGCTCATCTCGTGGCGCGCGAGGACTCCCTCTCCCTGTACGGGTTCGCGAGCGAGGAGGAGCGTGACCTGTTCCTGTACCTGACGTCGGTCTCCGGGATCGGCCCCAAGGTCGCGATCGCGATCCTGTCGGGCGGCGCACCTCGCGAGCTCCTGCGGGCGATCGCCGCCGGCGACGCCAAGCGCTTCCAGTCCGCGCCCGGGGTGGGCAAGCGCACGGCCGAGCGGCTGATCGTCGAGCTGCGCGAGAAGGTGGCGGGAGAGCTCACCGAGGGGATCCCCGCCGCCGGAGACTCATCGGGAGAGGCCGAACCGCGCTTGCTCGCGCGCGAGGGCCTGATGCATCTGGGCTACACGCTCACCGAGGCCGAGGCGCTCCTCGACGGTGCCGAGGGCTCGACCGTGGAAGAGATGATCAACGCAGCGCTTCGCGGCGCGGCTCAGGGATCGGGAGCCCGAACGTGAGCGTCGCGCGCGATCCGGGGATCGTCCAGGCCGCGGCGGCTGAGGCGAGCGGGAAACTCGATGCCCCGGATGCGGAGCGCCTCGCCGATGCCGGCCTGGTCGGCGGCGAGGACGAGCTTGATTCCTCCCTGCGGCCGAAGCGGCTTTCGGACTTCGTCAACCAGGTGCAGGTCACCCAGCAGCTCGAGGTGTTCATCGAGGCGGCCAAGCGGCGGGGGGAGCCACTCGACCACGTCCTGCTGGCGGGACCGCCGGGTCTCGGCAAGACGTCGCTCGCCAACATCGTCGCCGCGGAGCTCGGTGTTTCGCTGGTGCAGACGGCAGGCCCGGCGCTGGAGCGCAAGGCCGACATCGCGTCCTTCCTGACGGCGCTCGAGCCCGGCTCGGTCTTCTTCATCGACGAGATCCACCGCCTGGGTCGTGCGATCGAGGAGACGCTGTATCCCGCGATGGAGGAGCGCCGCCTGCCCGTCGTGCTGGGACAGGGGGCGGGCGCGCGAACGGTGACGCTGGACCTTCCGGCGTTCACGCTGGTGGGCGCCACCACGCGCACCGGACTGCTCACGACGCCGCTTCGCGACCGGTTCGGCGTCTGCCACCGGCTGGAGCACTACGAGCCGCAGGACCTCGCTCTCATCGTGCGCCGTTCGGGAGAGATCCTCGGGGTCGACGTCGAGCCTGACGGCGAGCGTGAGATCGCCGAGCGGGCGCGCGGAACGCCTCGGGTCGCCAACCGGCTGCTCAAGCGCGTTCGTGACTTCGCGGAGGTCCGCGGCGCGGGGGTCGTCACGGGCGACGTGGCCCGGGAGGCACTGGGAATGCTGGAGGTCGACGCGGCGGGACTTGACCGCCACGACCGCGCGATCCTCGACGCGATCGCGACGAAGTTCTCGGGCGGGCCGGTCGGCCTGTCCACGCTGGCTGCGGCCGTGGACGAGGAGCAGGACACGATCGAGGACGTCTACGAGCCGTATCTCCTACAGCAGGGCTTGATCAAGCGGACTCCGCGAGGCCGAGTGTTGACCGAGCGCGGCTTCGAGCACCTCGGCGTCCCGATGCCGGAGAGCGCCGCCGCCAGCCTGTTCTGAGCGAGCCAGGCACATCGCTACGCTTACGCGCGTGCCGTTCTTCATCTGTCCGAACTGCGGTAATCGCGAGCTGAGCACCGAGCGCACCGCAGGGTTGTCCGCCAGACCCAAAGGCTGCTCCAAGTGTGGCTTCGGGTTCATCTTCGAGCTGCTCGATGACTACTACCCCGCGCCCGAGGCGGCCTTCTTCGTCTGCGACCAGGAGGGGCGGGTCCTCGACGTCGGCAGGGGCGGGTTCGAGCTGACCGGGCTCAAGGACGAGCAGGTGATCGGCCGCCCGGTGCAGGATGTCCTCGGGCTGGAGTGGATGGACCCTGGCGATGGCGGCGACAGCGCCGATACCAACGATGACGGCACGACGGACCCGATCGAGACGACCCTCGAATGGGGCGTTCGGTCGCTGAACAAGCGAGTGCAGGTGAACGCCGAGGGAGACCTGCCCGCCGAGGCGGTGGCGGACCTCTTTCCTGCCTACGACGACGACGGCGGGCTGCTGCTGGTCCTCACGCCCCGGTAGTTTTGACCGGCCAGGCGCCGAGGGCGCTTGCCATGGCGAGGAGAGAAGGCATTTAGTTGACGTTCGAGGCTGATGGGTAGTCGCCGCCGAAACCTGTTCATCATCCTGCTGGTCTTCGCGCTTCTAGCTGCCTCGGCGTTGGTGATCGCGACCAAGCCGACGGTGCTCGGGCTGGACCTGAAGGGCGGCACGCAGCTCGTCTACGAGGCGCGTCCGACCCCACAGACCCCGGATGTGAACGCCGACGCGATCGAGCGGGCGATCAACATCATCCGAACGCGGACCGATAAGTTCGGTGTCGCGGAGCCTGAGATATCCCGGCTCGGCACCAGGGGAATCCAGGTTGGCCTTCCGAACGTGCAGAACGCCGAGCAGGCCATCGCGCAAGTCGGCAAGACGGCGCAACTCTACTTCTACGACCTGGAGGCCAACATCATCCCCCCGCACAAGCAGGGGGTGCCCCGGGATCCAGCAAGCCCCGGCACCTCTCAGCCGGTCCGGCCGGAGGTGTACACGCTCCGGGACCTGTGGAGCGCGGTCAAGTTTGCCGCCGAGCAAAAGCCTCGCGACGGCGGCACAACGACCGGACCGACCTACTACCTGTTCGACGCGAAGTCGCACGAACTGCTCGCGGGACCGGCGGAGAAGAAGCCCGACCTCCTGCTGCCGTTCCGGAACAGCAAGCGCCCCCAGGGCTCGGTGATCAAATCAGTCCCGCAGGGGACGCTCGTCGCGGCGGCGCCGGCCGAGCCTTCGCTGACGCTCCCACAGTCGGACATCTCGAATTCGCGGCAGTACGTCCTGAGGGACCGGCCGGCGCTGACCGGCACCGAGATCACCAACCCGGAGCAGAACTTCGACCCGACCACGCAGCAGCCCAACGTGACCTTCGACTTCACGGGCGACGGGCAGTCGGCGTTCCAGAAGGTGACGCAGACGATCGCCGAGCGGGGGCGCGCGTCGGCCCCTCTCGGCATCGCTCCCAACCAGGCCGCCGCGTTCTCGCAGCACTTCGCGATCGTCCTGGACAACCAGGTCTTCTCGAGTCCGATCATCGACTTCAACGAGAACCCGCAGGGCATCGACGGGCGCCAGGGAGCTCAGATCTCGGGCAACTTCACGATCAGCTCGGCGCAGGACCTGGCGACCATCCTCCAGACGGGCGCGCTGCCGGTGAAGCTCGTCCTGATCAGCCAGAGCACCGTGTCGGCGACGCTGGGACAGCAGGCGCTGGACCAGGGGATCAAGGCGGGCATCGTCGGCCTCGCCGTGGTCATCCTCTTCCTGATCCTGTACTACCGCGTGCTGGGCGCGGTGGCCGTACTCGGACTCGCCGTGTACGGGGTCTTCTTCTTCGCGCTGGTGAAGCTGATCCCGATCACGCTGACCCTGCCGGGGATCGCCGGCTTGATCCTGACTATCGGGGTGGCGGCCGACGCCAACATCGTCATCTTCGAGCGAATAAAGGAGGA
>Ga0126305_10000992_pt1 | contig 12483 bp, 4 predicted proteins | sample Plot26_FD_92536 | JGI IMG/M metagenome (GOLD analysis project Ga0126305, IMG submission 92536) | Serpentine soil microbial communities from UC McLaughlin Reserve, CA, USA - Plot26 | ecosystem: Environmental > Terrestrial > Soil > Grasslands | place: USA: UC McLaughlin Reserve, Lake County... | reverse complement strand
GTTCATTGCCGTGGTTAGCAATCTGATCTTCACCAGTCCCGACGGCATCAACTGGACCCAGGAAAGCAGCGGAGGCCTGAGCAGTATCAATGACGTTGCATGGAATGGCGGAATTGCCGTCGCCGCCGGAAGCAATAGCGTGCTCTGGCGCAGCCAGTGCCAGGACGTCTCCCGAGTACCTCAGGCGAATTTTAGTTGGACACCCGTCAACCCGAACGCTGGTCAGGGTGTACAGTTTGCGAACACTTCGACGGGCGCTACATCCTCCTGGACTTGGGACTTCAATGCTGATGGGATCACCGATTCCACAGCTAAGGACCCGGTCCATACATTCTCTACCTTGGGACCCCATCAAGTTAGTCTGCGCGCGACGAACGCTTACGGTGTCCACCAGGCTGTAAAGATTGTCCCGGTTGGCGGCACTCCGGGCAGTGTTCCCCTCATCACCAGCGTGCAACGCGAGTATGCAGGGTTCTTCCTTCAGGGTAACCAGACCAGCAACCGATTCAGCGTGAGTGTCAACTGGAACGGCAGCCCAGGCACGGTAAGCTTCTCCATCAACGGCGGAGCGGCCAGCGTCGAGCCCGGAACTTCCGGAGGGGCTTCGCACGTGTTCAATCTTGGAGGCTTCCCAGCCCGGTTCCCACCTTCAACCATCACGATCAAGGCCAGAAACGGCGCGGGTATAGAGGGACCGGCTTGGACCGAGCAGGTCTTCCTCTTCCCTCATCCAACCTGGCTCGAGGAGGCTCTGCTGCTCGGGGACGGCGATATCGAAATCCGGGTCGGCGGAGGAGAGATCCGGACGACGATCGGTTTCGAGTTCCCGAAGCCGCATCTCCAGGGCATCGTTCACATTCCGGACTTCGTTCCTTACATCGGTGGAGACCTGGGCTTCGAAGAAACATTCGCGGAGATTGAAGGAGAGATCTCAAGCACCGGTACGGGCCGTCTGAGTGTTTCCGGACAAGCGGGTTTCGTCGCTCTCGGCCAGCCGCCGATTCAAGGTTCCGTTCGTGGCAGTGGCCAGTTCCGGCTCCTTCCTCCTGAAGGTCTGAATCTCATCGGGGCCTCTTTCGCTATAGGCCTGAGCGGGACGATCCACAAGGAGGTTGGTGTTGTCGAAGCAATCCCTCTGCTCGCCTCGGTTGCCGATCTGCCTGTCATCAGTTGGTTCAACGAGAGGGCCAAGCTCGCGGGAGAGATCTCCCCCTCTCTCGAGCTAGCTGCCAGCTTCTCTCAAGAGAACGGGGAACTCGAGTTCCAGGAAGCGACCGGGACCCTGGGGTTGGATTTGCGCGGCACCCTGAATGTCAACGTGATCCCTCGCCTTACGGCGAGCGGCTGGGTTTCTGGCGGAGGAAGCGCCCTCGTGGGAGTTCCGGAACCCTTCCTGCGCGAGTTGCAAGCCAACGTTGAAGCGGGGGTCGAGCTAAATTTCGATTACTTCTTCAGCACCTGGGAAGGCCGGTTCCGCTGCCGTGCAGCGTGCACATGGACGCACGGAGGCAACGTGGACTGCCCAAGAGATTGCAATGCGGCGAGCCTCGCGGCCCCACTTGATTCTAACCAAGGCTCGGTCTCTTTGATTGACCTCGACTACGGCCGGTTCGGCCGGTATTCGGAGCTCACAAACGTGCGTCTATCCAAGGTCAACCGCTCGATCGTTCCCGTTACGGTCGACCAGTTGACGATCGTCAACAACGTCTTCCCGGGATCTTCACCCCAACGGATCGAGGTGGCCGGAGGCGAGCTCCTGATCTGGGAATATCAAGACCCTGATGAACCAATCCTACAGTCCACGGAGATCGCTTGGTCTTTCGGGGATGGAAACAGCTGGACCACGCCGACACCCGTGGTCGACGACACTCGGGCCGAGCTCTCACCTGTGGCGGGAAGAGACGCCACAGGAAAAGTGGTTGCGGCTTGGCTGCGAATCAAGGACTCCGCTTTCTCCACCTCCATTGATGATATTGACGACCTACCTCTCTTCTATAAGCGTCTGGAAGTTGTAACTGCGGTGTTCGATCCCGTATCCCACACGTGGGGACCAGTGTCCCAACTCACTGACAACACAGAGTTGGACACCGACCTCCGTATCTCGTCTGACCATGAGGGGAACATCCTTTTGACGTGGCTCGGCAATCCAGAAGGAGAGTTCCTCTCCACGGCTGCCAGCGCATCAACCCTCTTCTACAGTGTCTGGAACAGTTCGACAGAAGCATGGAGCGGGCCCGCTCCTGTTGCTACGGGGTTGATCGGGGTCTCTGCACACACTGGTGCCATTGACGGTTCTCAGGCCTTTATCCTCACTTCCCGGGATCCCAACCTTACTGTCTCGGGGGATGGAGTGCTGGATCTCTACACTTGGAACGGCTCGTCCTGGAGCGGCAGATCGACCTTCGCCGCCGGAGGTGTGGAGAACCGGATTCCAGTGGGTGTGTACGACGCGACGGGCGAGGGGCATGCCGTCTGGTTGCGTGGTGACGATCTCGTGATCGCTAATCTCAGCGATCCCACTCCCCGCCCTGTCCGGACGGGCAGCGGCTCGATGGCGTTCTATGGGATGCAGTTCTTCACCAATCCCCAGGGTAACCTGACTCTGGTCTGGCAGGAGATGGCGGACAATCAGCCGGCCAATATCTTCGCCAGAATCTTCGATCCGGCGTCAAGCACCTGGAGCGACGACCGCCGCCTGACCGCCGAGGAGGAGGTCAAGCACCACGACCTCTCAGGCTTCTACGGTGCTGATGGCATCCTGAGAGCCGTTTATTTGGCGACACAGGTTGAACGCATCACCCGCGAAGTGGATCTCGAAGGACAGACGTACACGCTGACGAACCTCCCACAGGACGGGCGAACGGACCTTCGGCTGCTGGATCATTCGCTGATCGTGGATCTTGCCGTGGTGGACACGGATCTGGTAGTTACGCCTGCTTCACCGGAGCCTGGGGAGCAGGTCACCGCAGTGGTCACTGTGCACAATGCTGGAGATTTCACGGTGGGTTCTTTTGATGTGAGCCTTTTCATCGGAGCCCCCGACGACGGGGGCGTTGTCATGGGCCAGGCACGGATCGCCGGTCCCTTCCCAGCGGGAGACCGGATTCCGTTGACGATCACGTTTGCCTACCCTGCAACCGGGGGCGACATCGTCGCTCTGCTCGACTCGGGTAATGAAGTTACCGAGTTGACGGATGCCAACAACCTTGCCACATACTACTTGGAGAACGGTGCGCCCCGGCCTACCGTCCTCGCCAGCGTGACAAGTGGAGTTCGGCCGCTCACCGTCGAATTCGACGCTTCCGCCAGCTACGATCCCAACGGCGATTCCATGCGCTTCGTCTGGAGCTTCGGAGACGGGAGCTCTGGGGCCGAGTCGGCATTGGTCTCTCATACTTTCGAGCGTGCAGGATTTTTCCCTGTCACCCTGGCGGTGACCGACTCCAAAGGTGCAGTGGGCACCGCGATTGTCGTAATCACGGTTGGGGACGTGCCCCCCATCTCCCCCACAGGTATGCAGGCGGCAGCCATCTCTCCGACGGAAATCCGGCTGACCTGGGGAGATCCCTCAGATAACGAGGACGGCTTCCGACTATTTCGTTCGACGGAAAACGGAGTCTTCGTTCAACTCACCGAGACAGGTCCGGGTGTTACCACCTACCTGGATACCGGGCTGGTCGCAGATACCAACTACGCCTATCAGGTCGAAGCTTTCAACGAGGCCGGCGCAAGCGCCAGAAGCAACACTGCTTCCGCGCGCACTCCTCACGGAACTTGCGCCGCCGCCAGCACTCTCTCTTGCAACAACACTCACACTTGGAACAACAGCGGAGCCGGGAGCACGAATGCGATCCAAAGCTATGGCTGTCTGTCAGGGCTATACTCCGGCCCGGAATATACCTATAGCTTCAATGCACCGGAGAACACACACGTTCAACTTACACTCAGCGGCCTGTCAGCAGACCTCGACGCGATCGTACTCCGGGACCTTGGGAATGGATGCAGCTCCGATAATTGCTTTGCTCACAGGATCAATCGTGGTAACGCGAACGAGGAGGTGAGGTTCGGGGCAATTGGCGGCCACAGCTATCAAGTGGTAGTGGACGGCCTCAACGGCGCGTTCAGTAACTACACGATCCAACTAACCTGCGACGGCCCGACGTTCGCGGACGTGCCAAGCGAAAACCCTTTCTTCCACTGGATCAATGCATTGTATAACGCAGGTGTTACTGGTGGCTGCAGTGCTTCCCCACGGCTCTACTGTCCGACCGGCCAGGTTACCAGGGGCGAAATGGCTATTTTTATTGAGCGAGGCCTAAAAAATCGTTACTTTGTTCCGAGTGCAGCAACGGGGATCTTCACCGACGTCCCTGTCTCTGATTGGCAAGCACCTTGGATCGAGCAGCTCTACAGAGACGGGATTACCGCAGGGTGCAACCCCATCCCGCTCCAATACTGCCCATCACGCAACGTGACACGCGCCGAGATGGCCGTATTCCTGCTGCGGGCTCGGCACGGACCGTCATACACACCTCCTCCAGTTACAGGGATCTTTGAGGACGTGCCAGAAAATCATCCGCTTGCCCGCTGGATTGAGCAGCTCTATCGCGAAAACATTACGAGCGGTTGCTCTTCAAGCCCTCTCCGATTCTGCCCCAACGACAACGTCACTCGGGAGTCTATGGCGGTATTCCTCGTGCGAACCTTCAACTTGCCCTTACCCTAGCCGGTTGGGTCTAGGTCCTTCAGTGCCAGAGCGGCTCGACCGCAACCGGACTCGAGCCGCTGGTGAAGGTCTGCGGCGCCACCCCCTGCCTGCATCTACTACTTCACCCCCACCTGCTGCCCATTCCCCGGCGCCGTCACGAACTTGACCGGCTTCCGGGGCTTCAGCCCCGCCTCCCGCTGCCAGCCGGCCATCTCTTCGAAGGACCAGGTTCCGGACTGGCTGGTGAGGGCGAAATAGAGGTCGAGGAGGGCGCCGATCTGGCCGGCGTCGTTCGGGGTGGCGGGACGGTAGAGCTCCTGGAGGACGAAGACTCCTCCCGGACGCAGGGCCCGCGCGGCCCTCTTCGCCAGCTCGCGGTTGGTGGCGTCGTCAAAGTGGTGGACGAGGTTGGCGATGAGGATGACGTCCCAGGCTTCGGTGCCGAGATCGTCGGTCAGGACGTTGCCGGGACGGTGGACGATGCGGTCGCCCATCCCTTCCTGGGCCAGGAGGGGCGCCGCGTGCTCGACGGCCTCGGGGAGGTCCAGGATCACCGAGCGCAGGCCGGGGTGCCGGCGGCAGATGGCCGCCGAGAGCAGGCCGTGCGAGCCGCCGACGTCCAGCAGATCCTTCGCTCCCTTCGGCACCGGAGTCCGCCGGCCCACCTCCGGCGCCCAGGTCGAGGCCGCGGAGCGCATCCCACGCTGGTAGGTCTTCCACTCCTCCGGGGCCATGGTGCCATGGATGTCCAAGGGCCTGCCCGTGCGCACAAAGTCGCCGACGTGCCCGACGAAGTCCCACTCGAGGAGTTGGAACAGCATCTTGTCGTGGAGAGGCCGTGAGGCGCTCGGGAGCAGCCACTTGCGGACCATCGGGGTCAGCTCGTAGCGGCCGCCGGCGAAGCGGAGGTACTCGCAGCCGGTCAGGGCGTTCAGCAGCTTGGCCATGGCCCGCGGCTGGCCGCCGCAGCGCGCAGCGACCTCCCCGGCCGTGAGCGGCCCGTCTCCCAGAGCCTCGTAGACGCCCAGCCGGCTCCCCTCCATCACCGCTCGCGCCATCAGCATGGCGATCTGGGTGTCCAGCAGCGGCCGCGGCAGGATGCCGAGCGCTGCCACGACCATCTCGATGGGATTCTCGGGTACCGCTCCCAGTTTCATGAACCAAATCCTCCAATCCGCCCCGGAATCTCAGGCTTCAGCGGACATTTCTCAGGCTTCGAGCTTCGGCAGCCGATTCTGCCAGCTCAACTATGAGAATTGACAGCCCAGAGAGTGGCGTCGAAGTAGCGGAGACTTGCGCTGAAGTCATCGGAAGGCATAAATTGCCCCGTCCCCCCGGGGCACCCTATACTAGGTCCATGGCCGAACCCGCGAGAAGAGCGCCCACCCCAGATATCGAGGCAGATATCGAAGATGGCCCCGAGCGGCTGGACGACGAGTCCGGCCCCTGGGTCCACCGCTGGGTGGCCTTGCCGAACGGGGGTTTCGAGCTCCGGGAGTTTCCCTTGACACCGGAGTATTTTCTCGATCCCCAGATCGGAGACCAGATGGTCCAGGGTTCCCTGCACGGCGAGACCATTCGCCTGCTGTGCGGTTTGATCGAGCGGTCCTTCACCTCTCGGGACGACGTCTTCATCGCTTCCGACGTGAAGATGCTGTGGAAGGACCGCGACAGACGGCGCCCCGTTCCGGACGTCATGGTCGTCCGAGGCATCCGGGATCCCAAGCGAGACCGCGAGAGCTTCGACGTCGGCAAGGAGGGTGTCCGGCCCTGTCTGGTGATCGAGGTGGTGTCGCCCAAAAGGGCTGATCTCCGCCGCACGGACAAGGTGGACAAGGTGGAGCTCTATGCCAAGGAGGGGATCACGGAGTACCTCGTCCTCGATCCTCCCCGGCCCAAAATGAACCCTGGTTTCCAGTGGACCGGCTACCGTCTCGACGAGGACGGCCAGGATCGCAAGTATCGCCGGATCGAGCCCGACGCCGAGGGCCGCATTCTCTCGGAGACCACCGGGCTCAAGTTCGGCACCTCCCCGGACGGCCAGCAGGTCTTCGTATTCGAGGCCGCCACGGGCGAGCGGCTGTTGACGCCCGCCGAGATCCAGACGGAGAACGAGCGCCTCCGGGAAGAGATCGCCCGCCTCAAGAGCTCACCCCGGCCGGCGGATTGACTTCTCCCGCAGACGCTTCAGATTCTCCCGGTACAGCGCGTTGTCCGGCTGCAGGGCAAGCGCTTTTTCGAGGGCGGCGATGGCGGCGGGGTAATCCTTCATCAGGTAGGCCACGTTCGAGCGGTACTGATAGATCAGCGGATAGCGTGGCGCCAGGCGGGCCGCGGCGTCGAGGTCGGCCAAGGCGCGGGGGTAGTCGCCCCGGCGGGCGGCCTGGCTGGCGTGCTCGGCGAGCGCGAAAGCCTGTTGCTCCTCGGCGGTCCTCGGGCCATCCACCTCGGCGCTGCCGGTGAGGCGCAGGAGGGCCTGCCGCGAGGGCTCAAAAGCGGGGGCGTAGCGCAGGGCGGCGCGGTACTCCTCGATCGCCTTCTCTTTCTGACCCTCGCGCTCGTGGATCACCGCCAGGTTGTGGTGCCCCTCGGCGTTGAGCGGATCGATCTCGAGGCCCCTCTCCAATTGCTCACGGGCCTCCGGGTAGCGTCCCAACGAGCCCAGGACCCCGGCGTAGCTGGTGCGCAGGCCGGCGTCGTCCGGCTCGGCGGCCACGAGCTGCCGGTACTGGGCCGCGGCCTCCTCCAGCCGGCCCTCCCGGTAGTAGACGGCGGCGAGGTTCCGGTCCCCCTTGGGGGAACGGGCGTCGAGGTAGCCCAGGCTGCGGAGGTGCTCCATTATTGCCTGGTCAGATGCCTGGTCAGACGCTTGATCACCAGGCGCCTCCGCCCGGGCGGCCCTCTTCTCTCCCCCGTCCTTCTTCTCATAGGTGGCGATCCGCTCGGGCTCCTTGATCGTCAGCGCCTCGGCGAGCACGCGGCCATGCATGTCCCGGCCCGGCGGCAGGCCGGCGAGGGCGAGGAGCGTCGGCGCCACGTCGAGGATGCCGGCCCGGTCGAAGGCCGCCCCCGGCTTCACCCCGGCCCCATAGAGGTAGAGGATGCCCTCCAGCCGGTGGGAACGCTCGGAGACCCGCCGCAGGTCGCGGGTCATGCTGGGATCGTCGGGCAGGGCCCCCAGCTCGAAGCCGTGGTCGGAGAGGACGGCCAGGGTGGTGCTGCCATCCATCTGCTGCAGGAAATCGCCCACGATGCCGTCGGCGAGGACGTACATCGCCTCGACGGCGCGGCCGTAGCGGCGCTGCTGCCCGGCCAGCTCGCCCGCCAGGCCCTGGGCTCGGAAGAGATGGCCGAAGAGGTGGGAGACCGTGTCCGTGCCCTCGACGTAGACCATCTCGAGGCCGGGCCGGTCCTCCTGCCAGAGCTTCAGCCCGATGTCCCGGTAGCTCTGGGCGGTGGCCAGGGCCCAGCGGAAGTGGCCCAGCTCGTCGTCGAACTCGAAGGGCCGGGCGAGGTCCTCGGGGGGCACGTCGACGAACGGCGCGAGGTCCGCGGGACCGAGGTCCGCGGGCCGGCGCAGCAGCGGCGCGATCTCCTTCTCGAGCTCCGGCGGATGGGTGACGGCCTCCCCGCCGCCGCCGGCGAAGCCGCCCGGGAAGAGGAAGTGGTAGGCGGCGTGGTCGCTGACGATCGAGCCGCGGACGTCCTCGGGCGGCCAGGTGGCCCACCAGCCCACCACGGCGACGCTCCTCCCCGCTCCGGAGAAGATGTTCCACAGCGCCTTGACGTGCCGCAGGCGGCTGGTGACGGGCAGCTCCTCGCCCGTCCGGGGATTGACCGCCACGAAGTGCCCGATGCCGTGCCGGTCCGGCGTCTTGCCGGTGGCGATGGTGGTCCAGACCACGGGGCTGAGCAGCGGCCTTTGGCTCAGGAGGGGTCCATAGGCCCCCTCGCGCTTCAGCCGCGCGAAATTGGGCAGCTTGCCTTCGGAGATCAGGAGGTCGACCGTCTCGGGATCGACGCCGTCGAGGGCCAGCACGAGAATGCGCCGGGGACCGGAATCGCGCGCGCAGCCGGCGAGCAGGAGGAGCAGAAGGATGGCGATGCGCCGGGCGGGCATGGGCGAGACGCTAGGCGCGCGGGCGAAGCCTGTCAAGGATCGAGGGCGGAGTTTCGGAGGGAATGACGCATATAAGGACAATGACGTGCACAGCCTTCCCGGGAATCTTCTATGCTGATATGCTGTTCCAACATGACAACAAGAAAACGTGTCCTCCTCCTTGGTGGTCTCGTACTCCTGGCGGCCCTGCTCCCCTCCGTCTCGGCGGGCCAGCCGGCGCCGCTCACGCCTGAAATCCAGGTCAGCGGCGCCCCGTCCACCTCCCAGTACCTGCCGTCGGTGGCGGCCGAGCCCGACGGCGGCTTCGTGGTGGCGTGGCTCGAAGGATCGAACCCGAGCGAGCGGACCATCCGCGCCCGGCGTTTTACGGCTTCCGGGGCGGCCGCGACCGAGATCCTGCGGGTGAGCCAGACAGCCCTGCCCGACCTGTTCGAGGGCCCCGCGGTCGCGGTCCACGCCGCCTCCGGGAGATTCCTGGTGGTCTGGGGGGCCGTGGAGGCCGTGCTCGGGCGGGTGTTCGACGCCTCCGGAGCTCCGCTGACGGGCGAGATCGAGATCCACCGCTACCCGCAGAGGGGCCTCTTCTTCCCTTCGGTGACGGCGTCTCCGGACGGCTTCGTGGTGGCCTGGATGATGGCCTCCTCGGTAAGCGGCAGCAGCGCCATCTTCGCCCACCGGTACGACTCCGCGGGGGCGCCCCTCGGATCCGAGCTGCGGGTGGACGCGGGGACCGTGAGCTTCGCCCAGAAGCCGATGGTCGCCGCGGATTCGACGGGCGGTTTCGTGGTGGTCTGGGAACAGGGCAGCCTCCAGACCCGCGTCGCCGGCCGGCTCTTCGACCCGGCCGGGATGCCTCGGACCGGCGAGCTCCAACTCGGCGAGCCCGTGGACGTCCAGGCGCAAAATCCGTCCGTTGCCGTCGCTCCCGACGGCGGCTTCTTCGTGATCTGGGAGCGGAGCCGGCGGGTGACCGACATCGTCGGCCGGCTCTTCGGAGCGGACGGCGCCCCGCGCGGCCCCGCGGCGCGGCTGAACGAAACGCGGTCGTCGGTGAGGCTGCAGCCCCGGGTCGCGGCGGACCCGGGAGGCGGGTACTTCGCCGTCTGGTCCCAGCTCGGCGCTCTCGTCGCCTCCCGGGGCCGGCGGATCGACGCGGCCGGCCAGCCGCGGGGACCCCAGTTCCAGCTCGGCCATCAGCAGTCCGGGTTCCCCTCGGGAGTCACGGCGGCCTTCTCCGCCGCCGGGGAGCTCGTGGCGGCCTGGCACGGCTTGCTCAGCACGGGTCCGAGCGGCGTCATTGCCCAGCGCTTCCGCTTCTCCGGCTTCGCCGGCGGCGACCCGTGCGTGGTCTCGGGAAGCCGCCTCGCCTGCGACACGCTGCGCGCGGGAGGGCCGGCGCTCGAGATCCCCCTCGATGTGCTGCCGGGGGATGGGATTCTGCTGGGCAACCTCAACGGCGATCTCCAGGACGATCCCTGCTTCTACCGCGCCGGCACCTTCTCCTGCGACCTCGACCACGACGGCACGGGGGAGGTGCACCTGAGCTTCGCCGGCGCGCCGGGAGACGTCCCCCTCCTGGGCGACCTCAACGGCGACGGGCTGGACGACCCCTGCGTGCGCCGGGTGCGGCGTTTCGCCTGCGACACGGCGCACAACGGCGGCAAGGCCGAGGTGCAGGTGATTTTCGGCCTCAAGGGGGATCTGCCCCTGCTCGGCGACGTGGACGGCGACGGCGACGACGACCCGTGCCTCTACCGGGCCGGCCGGTTCCTCTGCGACACGGCCCACGACGGCGGCGGCGCCGAGGTGGCGGTGGCGTTCGGGCTGGCGGGCGACACGCCCCTCCTGGGCGACATGGATGGCGACGGCAGGGAGGACTTCTGCGTCTTCCGCGGCGGCCGGTTCCTCTGCGATACGGCCCACGACGGCGGCGGCGCCGAAGTGGAGATCCTCTTCGGCGAGCCCGGGGCGGTACCCCTGTTGGGCAATGTGGACGGCTACTAGGGAGCTCCGATGACGATCAGAACGATCAGAACGGCGAGAGCGGCGTCAACCTTCGTAATGGCGGCCCTCCTGGGCCTCGGAGCGCTGCCCGCCGGGGCGCGCGACCTCTCCGGCGAGTTCTCGGTGAGCCCGGCCGCGCCGGGCGACGGCTATCTCCCGGCGGCGGCCATGGATGCCCGGGGCGAGGTGATCGTGGCGTGGGCGCAGGGAGGCGACGGCATCCTCGCCAGGCGTTTCGGCCGCGACGGCACCCCGCGGGGAGACGGCTTCCAGGTAGGCGAGCAGGGCCGCTCCTATCTCGGCCCTATCGAAGCGGCCCTGGATACCCAGGGCTTCTCCGTGGTCTGGGGCGAGTCGAGCAATCACTCGGGCTCGGCATCGTTCCTGCGCCGCTTCGGTCCGGCGGGCGGGCCGCTCACGGGTGCCATCAGCCTCAGCGCCGACTTCAGTGTCGGATCTCCTTCCGTCGGCACGGACGGACGAGGCAACTCCGTCGCCGTGTGGCCAAACCAGACGGGCAGGGTCCTCGGCAGGCGCTTCGACGCCCAGGGCCGCCCGGCCGGGCCGGCCTTCGAGGTGACGCCAGGCCCCTCCTTCAATGTAAAGGTGGCGGTGGCCGGCAATGGGAGCTTCGTGGCCGTCTGGATGGACGCGCGAGGGGGAGGGGGAGGGGCCTATGGACGGCGCTTCGACGCCGCCGCGAAGCCCCTGGGCTCCGTCTTCCTGGTGGCGGCGACGGCTTCGAACATCGCTCTCGCCGGCAACGCCCAAGGCGCCTTCGCCGCGTCCTGGACCTCGAGCCGCGGCATTCAGGCCCGGGCTTCCGGACCCGCGGGCCTCCGCAACGCCGTGCTCGTCACCTCCCAGAAGCCAGCGTCCCGGAGCTCGATCGCGATGGACGCGGCAGGCCGGTTCCTCGTGACGTGGACCTGCTGCCAGGACATCCGGCCCGCCACCACCTTCGGACGCTTCTTCAACGCTTCGGGAGCGCCGCTGGACCGCTCGTTCCCCATCAGTCTCCGGAATGGCACCATGGACACCCAGCCGAGCGCCGCAGCGGGGCCGGCCGGAGATTTCCTCGTCGTCTGGCAGCAGCTCTCCGAGACCGAGGGCGGCGGCATCGTCGGGCGCTTCCTCGACTGGTCGCCCCGGGGCGCCGACCCCTGCCTCGCCGGCGCCGGCAGCCTCGCCTGCGACGTGTCGCGCGACGGCGGGACGCCCGAGATCACGGCGCCGCTCGGCCTCCGGCGGGGCGACGTGCCCCTGCTCGGCGACCTCGACGACGACCGCCGGGACGACCCCTGCCGCTTCCGCGACGGCCGCTTCCTCTGCGACACGGCCCACGACGGCTCGCCCGACCTCGACATCGCCTTCGGCCAGCCGGGAGACGCGCCCCTGCTCGGCGATATCGACGGCGAGGGGCGGGCCGACCCCTGCGTGCGGCGCGGCGCCCAGATCCTCTGCGACACGGCCCACAACGGCGGCACGGCCGAGGTCGTGGTGACCTTCGGCGCTGCCGGCAGCCCCATCCTCCTGGGCGACGTGGACGGCGACGGCGACGACGACCCGTGCCTGCCGGGCGGCGGGCGCCTGAGCTGCGACACCGAGCATGACGGCGGCGCCGCCGAGCTCCAGATCCCCTTGGCCACCC
>Ga0126305_10000991_pt1 | contig 12487 bp, 12 predicted proteins | sample Plot26_FD_92536 | JGI IMG/M metagenome (GOLD analysis project Ga0126305, IMG submission 92536) | Serpentine soil microbial communities from UC McLaughlin Reserve, CA, USA - Plot26 | ecosystem: Environmental > Terrestrial > Soil > Grasslands | place: USA: UC McLaughlin Reserve, Lake County... | reverse complement strand
TTTACCCGACAAAGAACTAATTCTCCAGGCACTACACAAAGAATGAATGGATTACCGGAGATCATAACTATCCCCGTAGTTTTCCATATACTTTATCATACTCCGGATCAAAATATAGAAAGAGTAAGCCTCGAACGTCTGATAACAGCTCTTAACCGTGATTTTAATAAAAGAAATGCTGATACTACAAATATTCCTGCCGTATTCAGGCCTTACGCAACTTCAATGGGGTTTGAATTTAAGATCGCAACAACTGACCCGGCGGGAACCGGTACCAGTGGCGTTGTAAGAAAATATACACCGGTAGGTTACTGGCTGTCTGATGATAAAATGAAGTTCAATGCATCCTATGGCGATGATGCATGGGATTCAAAAAGCTATTTGAATATTTGGGTATGTAACATGAAGGATGTTCTGGGTTACAGTACATTTCCCGGTATGGATCCTAAAAAAGATGGCGTTGTTTTAGGTGTTGAAGATCTCTTTGCTCAGCACGGTACGACCCCTGCATTAAATGATCTGAGAACAATTGTACATGAAGTAGGACATTGGTTAAATCTTTATCATATCTGGGGTGAAGGTTATTGTGGAGATGATAAAGTTGATGATACTCCTAAACAAAGCACTTATACTCCGGGTTGCCCGAATGGCACGAGGGTCACGTGCGGCAATGGTCCCGTTGGGGATATGTACATGAACTTTATGGATTTTACTGATGACGTTTGCATGAACATGTTTACAAACGGACAAAGAAAAAGAGCCAGGATACTGTTTGAAGCGGGTGGACCAAGGAATTCTATTCTTTATTCAAAGGGGTTAAATATCCCGACGGCGGAGTCTACATCACTGCCTGACTTTTATCCAAAATGGTATCACGTGCAGGTTTACCCAAATCCTGCTGCCACTTCCTTAAATATATATTTTGATTATGATGAAAGATGGAAAGGTAAAAAAATCGAGATACTTGACATGAGCGGACGAGTTGTGTTCAATAAGATCATTGCTTCAAGGATCGAAACGATCGATGTGAGCCGTTTAACCGCGGGAGTTTATTTTATCCGGGCAGAAAAAGAGGGAGAGAAACTACACACAAAATTTATTAAACTATAGATAGGCAACCAACACTAACTGAGAGACGGGGCTATCGCGAGGTAGCCCTTTTTTTTGAACCGCGATTTATCGGATCGAAAAGATGATAAGGAAAATGGCCAGTCATCAATTATAATACGTATAAAATAAAAGGATCATAAGTTTCCTCATAATCCCTAAAAATCCGTTCTTTAATCGTGGTTCAAAGATGTATCGCTTCACCATATGCCACTTCAATCGCATCTTTCACACTTTCACTGATCGTTGGATGGGGATGAATACTATTCAATACTTCCTGGTAAGTAGTTTCTAATTTTCTTGCAGTAACGGTTTGTACGATTATTTCAGTTACGTTGTAACCGATCATGTGCGTGCCAAGCCATTCACCATACTTAGCATCAAAGATCACTTTTATAAATCCTTCAGTATGCCCCGCAGCTGATGCTTTGCCACTGGCACTAAGAGGAAACTTGCCAACTTTAATTTCATAGCCGGCATCTTTTGCCTGCTTTTCCGTATAACCAACAGACGCAATTTCAGGATAGCAATAAGTACAACCCGGGACGTTATTATAATCCATCGGCTCAGGTTTGTGATTATATTTCTTTTCATTGAAACCAATATTCTCAACACAAATAATTCCTTCCTTACTTGCAACGTGAGCAAGAGCCTGGCCAGGAGCACAATCACCAATTGCATAAATGCCGGGGACATTTGTCTGGTAGAATTTATCAACCATTACTTTACCTTTCTCAGTTTTGATACCGAGTTCTTCCAAACCAATTCCTTCAATATTTGCCGAAACACCAACGGCGCTTAACAACACATCTGCTTCTAAGGTTGTTTCTCCATCTGGAGTTTTCACTTTTGCTTTTACGCCCGTTCCGGAGGTGTCAACAGAGATCACTTCGCTGTTGGTCATGATGGTGATGCCATTCTTTTTAAAATTCTTATCAAGCTCTTTCGAAACTTCTTCATCTTCTACCGGCACTACTCGTGGTAAAAATTCAACGATGGTAACTTTTGTTCCCAAACTATTATAGAAGTACCCGAATTCAACACCGATAGCGCCACTGCCGACAACGATCATTGACTTAGGTTGCTGCGGCAATGACATTGCCTCACGATAGCCAATAACTTTTTTACCATCCAGTTTCATGGAAGGCAATTCGCGGCTGCGACCGCCGGTTGCAAGAATGATATATTTAGCTTCGACAACTTTTTTACTTCCATCAGTCCCGCCACCTGGCGGGATTACTTCGATCTGGCCTTTTGCTTTCAATTTCCCAAAACCCATGTGAACATCGATCTTGTTTTTCTTCATCAGGAACTGAACCCCGCGGCTCATTTTTTCGGCTACCCCACGACTGCGTTTGATGATCGCTTCAAAATCCGGTGTGCCGCTGGCTTCAATGCCGAAATCTTTGGAATGCTTTATATCTTCTAAAACCTGGGCACTTTTCAATAGCGCTTTTGTTGGAATACAACCCCAATTAAGGCAAATACCACCGAGACTTTCTTTTTCTATGATTGCTGTTTTAAAACCTAACTGGGCTGCCCGTATTGCGGCTACATACCCGCCGGGGCCGCTGCCAAGAACTACTACGTCGTAAGCCATGAGATTTCAGATTTTAGATTGTAGATTTCAGATTGGGCTGCGAAGCTAATTGAAAATGAGTAATCAGCAAAAGAGCGCGGATCGGCTTTTAAGGGCTTAACTGTTTTAATGGTTTCAAAGTTTGAGAAGATATCCATCGTTGCCGAATAGCGCTAAGGCGCTGAAAGCTGCTGCCGGTCGGCACGAATCGCGACCTCTCCACTTAGACAACCTCAGTGGGTTGATCCTGATAATTATCAGGCGCGGCTGTCTTGTTCAATAGTAATCAGAAAGATGAACACTTCGCTTTGCCCAGTGCAGGCTGTGTTCGCAACGAAAGCCTAATCAAGGCTCAATAGCCGGTATCAAAATATTAACTTTGAGCCTTTGAAAGTCAAAGGTGTAGCTTATAAACAAGAATGTTTTAATTGAGGAAAAAATATAAAATCTGCGATCTGAAATCTAGAATGTTTCCCCTACCTTTGCCGTCCTAAATTTTTGTTCGTTATGGCTAGAATATGTCAGGTTACAGGTAAGGTTCCCATCACCGGGAATAGGGTTTCTCACTCAAATATCAAGAGCAAGCGTCGTTTTCTGCCTAACCTGCAGACAAAGCGTTTTTTCCTGGCCGAAGAAGATAAATGGATCACCCTGAAGTTATCAACTGAAGGGATCCGCACCATTAATAAGAATGGACTTTACAATGTTGTAAAGGAGTTGAGAAAAAAAGGACAACACATATAATTAGCAAATATGCAGATGAGAAAATGTGCAAATGGGTTTGCGTTCGGTGGTTCATTTTCAATTTTGCTAATTTTCAAATTTTCAAATTAATACCATGGCAAAGAAAGGCAATCGTGTACAAGTGATATTAGAATGTACTGAGCACAAAGCAAGTGGTCAGCCCGGCACCAGCCGTTATATCACGAAGAAAAACAAAAAGAACAATCCTGAAAGATTGGAGTTGAAAAAATTCAACCCGATATTAAAGAAGGTAACTGTTCATAAAGAAATCAAATAATGTGCAAATTTGCAAATGAGAAAATGTGCAAATGAGGTTTCTGATTTTGTGATTTCATTTTCAAATTTGCTAATCTTCAAATTTTCAAATTAAGATTCATGGCAAAAGCAGCAAAAACCGCGATCAAGACCAAAGACCAAAAGGCAGCAGCCGAAGCAAAGAACTGGAGTAAAGTGATCAAGGCTGTGCGCAGTCCGAAAACAGGCGCTTACAGTTTTAAAGAAGCAATAGTCCACAAGGATAAAGTGAAAGATTTCCTGGCCCAGAAATAAAACACCCGGCTTCCCCGGAGGCGGAGAGTAATGATATAGCTGTCACTCAGGGGTGATGGCTTTTTTATTTTGTTGATCTTGTTTCTTCATTTGCAATTTGGGATTTGTCACTTGTTATTTTTAAACTATGGGATTTCTAAATAAGTTATTCGGTAAACAGGAGAAAGAAAGTCTTGACCAGGGTTTGCAAAAAACTAAGGAAGGATTTTTGTCCAAGCTTACCAAAGCAGTGGCGGGCAAAAGCACGGTCGATGAAGAAGTACTGGACAATTTAGAAGATGCGCTCGTAAGTGCCGATGTAGGGGTTGATACGACTATTGAGATCATTAAAAAGATCGAAGAGCGGGTGGCGAGAGATAAATATTTGGGTACATCGGAACTCAATAAGATCCTGAAGGAAGAAATTGAGCAATTGTTGGTAGATGCTCCTGCATCAAATAGTTATGCTTTTGATTCTGACCTGCCAACCAGGCCTTATATTATACTTGTTGTGGGTGTTAATGGTGTTGGCAAAACAACAACCATCGGTAAACTGGCTTATAATTTTAAAGAAGCAGGCAAGAATGTCTTGCTCGGCGCAGCAGATACATTTCGTGCAGCGGCGGTTGATCAACTTACGATCTGGAGCGAAAGGGTTGGCGTACCAATTGTAAAGCAGGACATGGGCAGCGACCCTGCTGCTGTTGCCTTTGATACAGCACAAAGCGCCGTCGCAAAAGGAAGTGAGGTTGTCTTAATAGATACCGCGGGAAGGTTGCATAATAAGGCCCACTTGATGGAAGAACTGGGCAAGATAAAACGAGTGATCCAAAAAGTAATTCCGGATGCGCCGCATGAAGTATTGTTAGTGCTTGACGGAAGCACGGGTCAAAATGCATTAGAGCAGGCGAAGCATTTTACCGCAGCAACCGATGTATCAGCAATAGCGATTACAAAATTAGATGGCACGGCAAAGGGTGGCGTTGTGTTGGCTATCGCCAATCAATTTAAAATACCCGTAAAGTTTATCGGGGTTGGCGAAAAAATGACTGACCTCCTTGTTTTTGATAAACATGAGTTCGTCGATTCATTATTTGATCTTGAAAAATAGAAAATGATAAAAGCCCCTTTAGGGGTTGGGGTATGAAGACAAAAAAATTACACAAAGACAAAGTAAATATCATAACTCTTGGGTGCAGCAAGAACATGGTGGATAGCGAAGTGCTGAGCGGCCAGTTGCTGGCAAACGAAATTGATGTTGTGCATGAAAACAAAAAGTCAGATCACAATATTGTTGTAGTAAACACCTGTGGCTTTATTGAAAAAGCAAAAGAGGAGTCCATCAATACAATTCTTGAACAGCTTGAATTAAAGAACAGGGGCAGGCTTGACAAAGTTTATGTGACCGGCTGCTTAAGTCATCGGTACAGGGATGACCTGGAAAAAGAAATTCCCGGTGTGGATGCATGGTTTGGTACAATGGAATTGCCGTTGATGCTGAAACAATTCGAAGCGGATTATAAAACTGAATTGATCGGGGAAAGATTATTGGCAACGCCGCAACATTATGCTTATCTGAAGATATCCGAAGGCTGTAACCGCACATGTTCATTTTGTGCGATCCCCTTAATGCGTGGCGGTCATGTAAGTAAAACGGTCGAAGAGATCATAAAAGAAGCCGAAGGGCTGGTAAGACGGGGAGTAAAAGAAGTGATGCTGATAGCGCAGGAACTTACTTATTACGGTCTTGATATTTATAAAAAAAGAATGTTAGCCGATCTTTTACATCGTTTAGCGGATGTAAAAGGATTACAATGGATCCGTTTGCATTATGCATATCCCTCAAAATTCCCGTTAGAGATTTTGGATGTAATGAGAGAAAGAGAAAACATCTGCAACTACCTGGACATGCCTTTGCAACATGCTGCTAATAATATGCTGAAAGCAATGAAGCGACAGATAACAAGAGAAGAGATGGAAGAACTGATCGTTGCGGTAAGAGAAAAAGTCCCCGGTATTTGTTTGCGAACAACATTGATCGCAGGTTTTCCGGGAGAAACACAGGATGATATAGAAGAGTTAAAAATGTTTTTACAAAAGCAGCGGTTTGATCGTGTTGGGGTCTTTACCTATTCGCATGAAGAAGGAACATCGGCACATGATCTTGTCGACGAAGTACCGGGTGATGAAAAAGAAAGAAGAGCACAGGAGGTTATGGAAGTGCAGCAGGAGATATCGTTGGAACTAAATCAGAAGAAAGTAAATAAGGTATATAAAGTAATTATTGATAAAAAAGAAGCTGGCCGTTACCTTGGCCGTACCGAATTTGATTCAGTTGAAGTAGATAACGAAGTGGTTATTCATTCTTCAAAAAAACTTCCGATCGGAGATTTTGTGAATGTGAAGATCACGAAGGCGTACGATTACGATTTGGAGGGGGAAGTGGTGTAATAATGCTAGCAGTGCTCTTCAATCGGCATAAGTTGGTTTAATCATCTTCCCAAACCAGCGAATTTATTCTCCAACCACTACTCGTTTTCACAAATTGGAACAGTTTTGTTCCAGCTTCTATAAATGGTTTTCCAGAAAGAGTGCCGCTTTTTTGATACCGGGATCGTCGTTGAGCAATATGCCCAATTACCTGGGTCTCTTCGTGCAGCTCCTGCTCCTGGAAATTTGTAAGAGTTCCGTCGGAAAGAATTCTCCTGCGCGGTCAATGAAACTTGTAAGGTTATATACTACTTCAGTTAATCCTGTTTTTTTGATGATTATTATTTCCGGGATACAAATTTTTTGGGCCCTTGGCCAATCTGGAATTTTGTGTTCTGTGTTATCGAATAGATTAAAGAATTGCTTTGTGAGATTGTTGATCTCTATCTTGTCGGCTGAGTCAATGTCAAAGTGTGAATCCATTTTGCTATTCAGAGGAGACTCGTCTGGAAGAAACCAATTTAGTTTTTGTCTGTTGTCTTTGTGACAATATTTATAAATCGTTCACATGAATTTGCATCTTCACTATTTGTCCAATGCCGGTCTGTTGTAATTTGAACATTTTCGATCTCTGAACTTTCAACTAATATTAGTTGTATTTCTTTCATCAAATTATTGTTGATGCAAATCCTCAATTTTCTATCCCCGGTATTGATGTTATAAGTGTCAAGAATTCTGTCAATACGAAGAAATTGAACATTCTGTTTCGGTTGAATGATTATAACACCATTTTTGGCTTCATCACCGAATTTTGATATCGCCAGCGCGACTTTTAAAATACTAATTGATTCAATTTTGTTTGGGTCAAGTACAAGATAAGACATGTCAGTTTTAAAGCTATCAACGAAAACCAAGGGGTTGGTTTTGTTTCTGATCCCGCACCCGGCGTCAAAGCAAATTCTTTCTTGCCCGCTTGATGAATTAAGAAGGAATATCAGGAAATTGATACATAGAATGTAATTTCTCATAAATGTAGTTTAGGGTTGGCTCATGGATTCGGAATATCAAAATATTCAAAAATCCCTGTTGAAGGTAATCACAATTGTTCAATCCATAAATATAAGGACTTAATATTTCTACCGGGAAAAACCCGATAAATTTAAATAGTCTAAAAGTTTTCAGGTGGGTCGTTGCAGTGAATCGAATTATGGTCGACGAGTCCCTCTTAGTTTTCCTGGGTCAATTATTTTGGTATTCGAAGAAGATTGATCTTGAAAGAATGTAATCAGTTCATTTATCCTCATTGTAAAAAAATGACAATGCTCCACTTGGGCATTTATTTACGGTCTCAATTATATCGTCTGATAATGCTCCATTCGGATTTACCCATTTTTTCTTTTTGTAATCAAACACTTCTGGAAGTTGGCTCCAACATCTTCCCGAATGCTGGCAGAACTCGGGTTTCCACACTATGGTAATCTCATCGTTTGAATATTTTATCTTTTTGTCTGTTTCTCCATCTTTGAATTGAAATGTCCGCACTTTAATTTCTCCTTCTACAATTTTGGAGATAGGACACTGTTTTGCAATTTCGATCAATCGTGTTTTCTGTACTTCTTCAACCTCACTTAGAAAAATCAGATCCCGGTCCTCTATTGTTTTTTTTCAGGTCTAGCATCTTCTCTTAAAGGTACAGTTTAAAAGTCTACAGATGAGGCTTTTCGGTTTAAATAATCATTGCCTATTCATTTCTTACGAAAACCAATTATCTCCTACCTTAGAGAGCTATAACCAACAGAATGGCTAAGGAATATACTTTTATAAACAGGGATCTAAGCTGGCTGAGTTTTAATCACCGTGTATTACTGGAAGCGGCAGATACTTCGGTCCCCCTGTATAGCCGCATTCAATTCCTTTCTATTTTTTCATCTAATCTTGATGAGTTTTTCAGGGTTCGAATGCCTTCTATTTATGCATTCACGAGCATCAATGCAAAGAAAACTTCATTGCGGGAAGAATATCCCGAAAATCTTTCACAAACAGTGATCGAATATGTGCAGGGGCACCTGGAGGATTTTGGAAGAATATTTACAACACAGATCTTACCATCTCTTGAAGAAAATAATATTCACCTTTACTACGGCGACAACATAAGAGCGGAACACAGGGAAACCGTAAGGGACTTTTTTCTATCGAGGGTCTTGTCATTTCTTCAACCCGTCATTCTTAAAAGTGAGAACCAGGGAACTATTTTTCTTGAAAACAATTATCTGTACTTTATTGTTGATATTGAAGATACCGATCTTCCGGATGTTCATGAGTATGCTTTGCTGAATATCCCTTCTGACCAATTGCCACGCTTTTCTGAATTACCAAAGATCGAAGACAAGCACTATTTACTTTTTCTTGATGATGTGATCCGGGAAAACCTTGCGGAAGTATTTCCGGGATATAAAGTCCATGGAGCATACGCTGTAAAACTTACCCGTGATGCGGAATTGAATATTGAAGATGAATTCACCGGTGATATCGCTGATAAGATCGAAAAACAATTAGGAAAAAGAGACATCGGGTTGGCTACACGGTTTTTATTTGATGGTAAAATGCCTGTCATAATAAGAGATTTTCTAAACCAATATTTTGATGTAAGAAATGAGGAAATGGTTGAAGGCGGCAGGTATCACAATCTGAAGGACATGGGCAGTCTTCCAAATCCAACGGACAAGAAGTTGACTTACGATCCGTGGCCATCTGTTGCTCACCCGGATTTTAGCACAAGCAATTCAATTTTTAAAACGATCAGTGGAGGTGAACGTTTGCTTCACTTGCCCTATCATTCCTACAATTATATCCTTCGTTTTTTTAATGAAGCTGCTATTGATCCACAGGTAAAAGAGATCTATGTAACACTTTACCGGGTTGCCGCTAATTCACATATTGTAAATGCATTGATCAGTGCAGCCAGGAATGGGAAGAAGGTAATCGTATTTGTTGAACTGAAAGCAAGGTTTGATGAAGCCAATAATTTGAAATGGTCAAAGAAAATGAAGGCGGCCGGTGTAAAGATCATCAATAGTATCCCGGGCTTAAAGGTTCACGCAAAGATCGCCTTGGTAAATCGATTCGAAGATGGAAATATGAATCGGTATTCATTGCTGGCCACCGGCAACTTTAATGAAACAACCGGCCGGTTTTATACGGATCATGTATTTTTTACTTCTAAAAAAGAATTCAGCGATGACCTGCAGCAACTGTTTATCTATTTGCAGTCGCGGTTGCAGCCAGAAGAGTTTGGTAAAATAAGTTTTAAGCATTTGCTTGTTTCGCAGTTCAATATGGTAAAGCGTTTTCGTAAAATGTTCGACCGTGAAATCGAAAATGCAAAAGCAGGATTGCCTGCTTATATTATTATTAAAGTAAATAACCTGCAGGAAAGAGATATGGTAGAAGAATTATACGAGGCAAGCAGGGCCGGAGTAAAAATAGACCTGATCGTAAGAAGTATCTGTTGCGTGGCCCCGGGCATTGAAGGACAAAGTGAAAATATTACGATACGAAGAATCGTTGATCGTTATTTGGAGCATGCCAGGGTATTTATGTTTTATAATAATGGTGAAAAAGAGTTTTATATGGGGAGTGCTGACTGGATGAGCCGCAATCTTTACAGCCGCATTGAAGTCATCTTCCCGATCTATGATGAAAAATTAAAAAAAGAGATCAATGACATCCTGCAATTGCAATTAAACGATACCACGAAAGCCGTATTGTTCAGAGCCGATCTGTCAAATGAAAAAATACCTGCAAGTGGTGACAGGCCGATCCCGGCCCAGGAAGCTATCTATAATTATGTAAAGGGTCTTTCCGCCTAAATATTATTCTTTCAACGATCTTTCAATATTTCTATCGGGTATTAGCCACATGATGCCAACAAGGAAAATAAGAATTCCACCCAGCAATGAACTAATAAATGATAATCCAATAGCAGCCGTATAAATTATGCAGGACAGCGTTCCTTTTCTTGATTGTTTCCTTAGCACCTCAAGTAATGCAGTATTATCACGATTACAATCTTTAATAACCATTAATAAGATATAATAAGCGATACCACACAGATCTGCCAGCAATGCGTAAGTAGCGACCGTATTATTAGCAAAATGATTTTCACCCATCCAGGCTGTTGCAAAAGGAATAAGGGAGAGCCAGAAAAGTAAATGAAGGTTGGCCCATAAGATGCCGCCTCTTACTTCCTTTATTGTATGAACAAGGTGATGATGATTGCCCCAGTAAATACCCAAAATAAGAAAGCTTACAGCGTAACTCAGAAATACGGGCCATAGCTTCATCAATGCATCAAAACTTGTATCATGTGGTACTTTTAATTCCAGCACCATAATGGTAATGATGATCGCAATTACTGCATCACTGAATGCTTCCAGGCGGGTTTTGGTCATACACGAATTTATGTACAACCTGTAATAATTCAAGTTTTGTTTAACCAGTTGATCATTTGGCTGGCACTAGTTTTCCCGAAAATTCGATCCCGGAACGATTCGTCATTGTCAAGTATACCCTTGCGGTACCATTATCAAAAAAAGTAAAACTCATGGATTGCACTTCTGGATTTGGGTTATTGATCGTTACCAGCCAACCGCCTTTTTTTCTAACTTCTTTGGAAAGCTTGAAATCTGTGGATTTAAAATCTAATGGGTTTTCGTTGGTGGCTCCGGCGGCAGAATTGAGTTTGCCATAATAAGGTAGCGCAACAATTAATGTATCCTTGCGGCAATGGACAAAATAAAGGCCGGTGATGTTTCTTGAGCGGCCAGAAGTAGGATAGGCATAATCTGCTGTAAAATCCCACCTGTCATTATTGATCGCCTGTGCTATTGCGTCCTGTGCAGGAGAGAAGGACACTGGCCTGTCGAATGAACTGGCTGTAAAAAGAACTAACATTAAAAAGCAACCAGTCAATAGGATTAGGTGTTTGTTTTTAATTCGTTTCATAACGTTACCATTTACTCCAAACTTCATACCTGTTATTAATATAAAAGGTTAATCACGATATAATATTGTTATTGATTCTATGTCTTTATGGAAATGCCGGTCCAGGAAACCCAGGAAAGAATGAAGAAGCTGCCAGTCATTACTCTCAGTTGATTTCTGTTTCAGCTCAAAGATCGAAATGTCTTTATTTGCTTTATAAAAATCAATCGTGCCTTTATAGCTTACATGTTTCCAGCGATTCGGTTTGATAGGATGCAAAGTTCCCCGTTTGTTTCGCCTTAATTCGATCTCTTTTTTCTTAATTAGAGAAATAAGATTGTCATGATCAGGCTTTGAAACCACTTGTACTATTCTCATGGTTTTTGATTTTAAAAGTTGATTAAATGAATCTCGGATAGGGCAATGATTACTCAGTTGAAAGCTCTTAGTAGTGTATTGTCATGCCACGAATTTATGAAAACTTCCTTTGAGTGAGTTGTTAGAAGTATAAAGTATAACCTGGAAGCATTGATGATGGCATGGAATTTTAGTTTTGTTAGCTTGGCAAATGCAGTTGTTGTGTGCAGCTTGTTGTTTTCATTTATTTTCCACAAGTTTAATTGCATATTCTAATTGCCCGTCCTCCTTCTCAATTATGTCTGTAACGGTTGAATATACGGGATAATCAGGTTGAATACTCCATCTTTTATTGCCAATGCTTTTTACGGCCATTGAATATTTAACCGTTGGTATCCTTATTGTTATTTGGGTATTTGGCAAGGTTATAAAAACTTCGTCGCCGGATGTGTTACCATAGTATCCTCCGCCACATTCTTCGCCAATAAATTTTCCTCTGCCATTAGTTCTGATTATTGAAGAAAATTCCGAACTGGCTGAAAAGCTGCGGCCATCAACTAAGACAAATACTTTACCCGAAAAATTATTTTCATTTGGTGGGATGATCTTCCGGTGAGAATTTTCCAGTGTTTGTTTCTTGTGATAAATAATACATAAATGGTTTTGCTGTTAAATAAGAATAAAGCAATTCTCCGTTACCATCATTTCCACCCTGGTTTCCACGAATGTCAATCAATAGTTTATTTATTTTTTTATTTT
>Ga0126305_10000989_pt1 | contig 12494 bp, 13 predicted proteins | sample Plot26_FD_92536 | JGI IMG/M metagenome (GOLD analysis project Ga0126305, IMG submission 92536) | Serpentine soil microbial communities from UC McLaughlin Reserve, CA, USA - Plot26 | ecosystem: Environmental > Terrestrial > Soil > Grasslands | place: USA: UC McLaughlin Reserve, Lake County... | reverse complement strand
TGACATCGCCTCTCCAGCAGCGCCTCTGACAACGCTCTCGGCCACCCACAATCAGTCATCGCCGGCGGCTGGCGGATCATCCACGGCGGATGGCGCTCGCTACGGCGGATCGGCAGCTGTGCCATGCGCCGCCTGCGACAGAAGCCGGCGGCGGGCCGGGCACGGCTCATCCAGATCGGGTGATGCCTGACCTTCCGTTTGCGGCGACTGTGGCGTCATCGGGACGACCCGGCCACCGCATCAGCTCAGCGTTGCCCTTCCCGATGGGAGCCCATCTGCAAAGGAGCACGGCATGACACTCGGCGACTTCCTCTGGAGCTTGCTGGCCATCTACGCCATCTTCTTCTACTTCATGATTCTGTTCAGGGTGATCGGTGATCTGTTCAGCGACCCGGACGCAGGTGGGCTGGCTAAGACCGTATGGCTCATCGCCCTGCTGGTCCTGCCGTTCCTCTCACTCTTCATCTACCTGATCATCCGCGGGAAGGACATGACCCACCGGGCGACGGCAAGGGCGGCCGAGATGAACGCCGCCCAGCGCGACTACATCCGCCAGGTCGCCGGAACGCCGGACGACGCGACCACCAAGATCGAGAAGGCGCACAACCTGTTCGACGCAGGTGCCATCTCCGCCGCCGAGTTCGACACGCTGAAGGCACAGGCTCTTGCCTGACGGTTAGTAGTCGTGACGTCAGCCGTCTCGGTGCCTGTCACCAGCACCGGGGTGGTTCGGGTTGTCCGCGGCGAAAAGGCGTGCTTAGGCATGGGATGAGGCCCCCGAGACAGGCGCGCGCAGGGAGGCAGAGGTCATGACCCAGAACGCGAGTCACTGCGACGCCACCGGAAGGCGTCGAATACGTCTCGATATCCGTCGCGGAGCGGACGCACCGCGATGACGCCCTCCGCCGACCGCACCGATGGGGACGCTGCGGCCGTACGTGAGAAGCTGGTCGTCGAGACCATCTCGGACCCCAGAGGCGTCCCCGACCAACCGGACAGGAAGGCCGACGGGGCGAGGGCCGCTCGCGAAGGTCCGGAGACTGCCCAGGAGGAGATCTCCCGGCTGCGCGCGCAGTTGGCGGAATACCAGTCCCTGGCCGGTACCGGTAGGTCTGGCAGCTCCCGCCACGCAACGGGCTGGTGGCGTCCGTGGGTCGCCGGGGTCCTGATAGCGGTAGGCGCCCTGCTGGCACCGGTGTCGATCGTCGCGGCCTGGGCGCACGACCAGATCTCCGACACGGAGCGCTATGTCGAGAGTGTCACCCCGCTCGCTACGGACCCGGCGCTCCAGAACGCCGTGATCGACCGGATCACTGCCGAGATCTTCGCCCGCTTGGACGTCAAGGCGGTCACCGCCGAGGCTGTCGCCGCGCTGGCTGAGAGGGGCTTGCCCCAGGGAGTCGCTGACAGCCTCCAGGCGCTGTCGACGCCGCTCGCCGACGGGGTCCGAAGCTTCGTCGTCGAACGCGTCACGCGCCTCGTCAAGTCCGAGACGTTCGCCCAGGCATGGGTTGCTGCGAACCGGGAGGCCCACACCCAGCTGGTAGCCGTCCTGACCGGTGAGGGTACGGACACCATCGACGTATCCGGCACCACGGTCTCCGTGAACCTGGCAGCGGTCATCGACACAGTAAAGAAGCGGCTAGCGGATTCCGGCTTTGCCCTTGCCGATCGGATTCCCGAGGTCAACGCACAGTTCACGATCTTCGAGTCGGCGGACCTCGCGAAGGCGCAGAACGGTTTCAGTGTCCTGAAGAGTCTGGCGCGCGCTCTTCCGGTCCTCGCGCTGCTGCTGATGGCAGCCGCGGTCTACCTCTCGAGCGTCCGGCGGCGGACTATCCAGGTGGCGGGTCTCTCGGTCGCTGGCACGATGGTCCTGCTGGGTGCCGCCCTCAACGCCTTTCGGCCCGTCTACCTGAACGCGATCCCGGCCGATCAGCTGCCTCATGACGCCGCGGCGTCCATCTACGACACCCTTGTCTACTTCATCCGGCTCAATCTGCGCGCAGTCCTCTTGGTCGCGCTGGCGGTGGCACTGGGTGCCTGGCTGTCCGGGCCCGACGGGCCGGCGGTCGCCGCGCGTCGCGGGATGGCCAGCATGATGAACGCAGTCCGAGGCGGCGGCGAGCGAGTTGGTGTGTCCACTGGACCGGTAGGAGTGTTTGCCCACGCCTACCGCACCCTCCTGCGATCGCTGATCATCGGGACCGCCCTGGTCGTCTACGTGCAGGCCGCGCACCCGACCGGCGCGTGGACCCTGCAGGTCCTGGGCATCACCGTTGCGGCACTCCTGCTGCATGAGCTCATCGCACGGCCACCGAAGAGCGAGGCCCAGGATGCAGCCGCCGGGCACGCGGTGGTTCCGCCGTTGGCCACCAAGCCCTCCTGAGGACTCGCACCCGTCAAGCCGCGCTCTGAACAACAGGCGTGGACGACCGTCAGAGAGCGACCGGGACGTCGATGTCGCTGCCGCCCTGAACCGTCAGTCTGGCGCCCATGTGAATGACGCTGGGTGCGGGGACGAAAGTGCCCGCCAGCAGTGCCTCACCCTGAACGAAGTAGCCGGAGCTGTGCACCATCCACGGTGGGGCGAATCCGAACACCTCCGCTAGCTCCGCCAGGTCGGCGCGTGAGTTCATCCGCATGAGGACCAGGTTGTCGCACTGCGAGAGCACTTGTGCGTGAATCTTCGACGGCCGCTGCGTCGAGAGCAGGAGCCAGAGGCCGTACTTTCGCCCCTCGGCTGCGATCTGCACCAGGCGATCGACGAGCGCCGCCTGGAGCAGGTTCGCGGGTTCGGCCGGGCAGATGTTGTGCGCCTCGTCCAGCACGATCAGAGTGGGCTGCCGGCTCTCCCGTCGCGACCAAAGATCCTCGAGCAGGTCAAGGGACACCGCAAGCGGTTCATCCGGGCTCGCAAACCCGCTGAGGTCGAGAACCGTCGCCCGTGCACCGCTGTCCACGACCTCGGCGGCCGACTGGAGATCAGCCGCCCACACCGCCCAATCGCCCAACCCGAGATTCTCTATTCGTTGTGCCAGCGCTTCGCCGTTCGTACCGGTCTGCCGCAGATGCTCCACCACGCGGTCGACCTCTTCCGGACCCGACTCTGCCATTAGGTGCAGGAAATGGTTGTACTCACCGCGGTCAGCGAGGGGGTCAAGCCGCAGCACCGAGGCTTGCGCCTGTCGTGGCATCGTGGCGAACCGCATGCGGAGAGGGTCGCCGGTGGCCTTGCGTGCGCCGAGCACCCGGATGTCGGTCGTTCGCAGGCGCTGTCCTTCGTCGTGCGGTGCGTCCTGCCGAAGCTGGCCGAGTCCTACGAAGTCAGCATTGGGATCGAGCACCACCATGCGCAGCTCCGTGCCGAGCAGGAGCTGCTCGAGGATGACCCCAAGCGCATACGTCTTACCGGAGCCGCTCTGGCCGCAAAGGAACGTATGCCGAGCGAACCCCTGGCTACGCAACCTGGCGGTCACGTCGACCCCCGCAGAGCGCCAGGTGCCGACCGGCAATGTTGCCTGCCGTGAACGCTGCAGCGTCTTGAGGTCATCCGACCTGGCAACCTCGACCGCGGCTGAAGCAAACGGATGACGCGGATGGTCGCCCAACGTGCCGTCCGGCCTCAGCTCGCCGACCAACAGGCCGCCCATCGTCCCGGCTGACGGCTCGGCATCGAGGCGTTCGAGCAGCTGGCCGAGGAGCCGGCCGCCTGCGGGCGGCCTTGTCACCACGAAGTCACCGACTAGCAGTGCCCCGGTCGGACCGCTCAGCACGAATGTGCGGCCGTCCCGCGAATCAGCGAGCAGCGGCCTTCGCCGTGCTTGCTCCGGGGCGGGGTGTCGTCCCTCGGCGCGCAGAACTGGCCATTCTGGCCACTCCGTCATGGTGCCGACACCTCGGACGGCGGTCGGTGCGCAAGTCTCAGCAGCAGGCCCAGCGTCGCGCTCACGATCGAGATGACCAGCGCGCCGACGATGGTGCCGATGAACCCGCCCACGTCGAGGTGGCTGCTGAGCCCGGCCGTCGTCGCCAGCAGGACGCCGTTGACGACCAGCGCGAAGAGGCCGAACGTCACCAGCGTCAGCGGCAGCGAGAGAATGTGCAGGATCGGGCCCAGGATCGCGTTGACGAGGCCGAATAGGAGGCCTATCCAGAGGTAGGTGACAAGCCCGCCGGTGACGTCGATCCCCGGAACCAAGGCAGCCGCAGTGCCCACGGCTATTCCCAAGACGACACCGGTGAGCACCACACGACGCACCATTGGGCAAGTGTCACAGGGCCACGCGTATCCACGGATCACCCTTGCAGGATGAAGAGGTGGACTTCAGCCGGCTCCACCGGTGGACGCCGATCCTCCGCCCTTCGCACACGTACGCCGGAGATGCGCCGGCCCGGCACGCCGTGGAGCCCAGCCATGCCAGCTCATCATCACCCTTCGGGGATGAGGTCGGTGCGATCCATGGGTCGCATGCTGTCCCAAGGTGCCATCTGCAACCTCGATCCACCGATGGTAGGAGCGGACCTGTCATGACCTCCTGGTTCTTCCCGGCACTGCTGTTCGCGATCTTCGTGGTCCCCGTGCTCTTCCTGTTCGGTTACGCGGCGCTCGACGTCATTCGGCGGCCAGCCATGGGTATTGCGGCAAGAACGCTGTCGCTTGTCGGCTTCTGCATCTTCCCGATCATTGCACCGCTCGTATACCTCGTCGTCTACTCGCCAGGATCCCGCGAGATGGAGGCACGCCTCGCGAGTGACGAGTCCACGCGCACCCAGGAGCTCCTGTCGCTCTCGAGCCTCCATGACCAGGGCAAGCTCACTGACGAAGAGTTCGGCAAGGTCAAGGAGCAGAGCATCTACACCTCGAGTGGCGCGATGCCTGGCTCAGTCCATCAGCAGCGGGGCGGTCAGCTGCTCTAGGGACTCGTGGTGTCAGCCGATCGGCCGTCCGACATCGTCCCCGCGACGGGTGACGTTGAGAGCAGCCGCCTCGAAGCCGAGGCGTCGGTGGCGGACCTCGTGGCCGAGGAAGCGGCCACCGCGAATGCGATCTACGGCGTTATCGTCAGCAGCGCCGTGATGGCCTCGGTGCACGGCGTGTCGGTGCTGAGGCTGGCCATCGCCGTAATGGCCACCCTCCTCATCTATTGGGCTGCCGAGCGGTTCGCACACGTGATGGGTGAACGGATAGTTCACACGCGGGTGATGACGTCTGACCGGCTCCGTGGACACCTCGGTAGCGGCTGGGAGCTCGTGAGCGCTTCATTCCTGCCGCTGGCTGTCCTGCTCGCCTTCGGGGCACTTGGCGCCGGCGTCGACGACGCCGTGCTGGCCGCGCTGCTGTGCGCCACCTCGCTCCTATTCGCTGCCGGGTGGAGAGTCGGCGAGAGGGCGGCGCTGAGCCGGGTGTCCCGGTTGGTGTCGGCCTTGTTGTCCGGAGCGTTCGGCGCTGCGATGATACTGCTCAAGTCGCTGCTGCACTGATGGTCGGCAATGTCCTCGGACGGTGCCCGTGACGACCAGGGCGGCGCTCGTCGTCGTTCTGACGTCCCTGGTCGTCGTGAACGTGTGGGTGCACGTCGGCCCCCGGCGCGCGCACGTCGTCACAGGCCCGACGAGTGCATTGCTCCTGATCGCGACGGCACACGCGGCGGGGCTCTCCTGGGAAGAGCTGGGGCTTTCGCGGGTGCACCTACTAGCGGGAATTGGTTATGGCGCCGCGGCCGCCGGGGCCATCGCCGTCGTCTACGCCGTCGGCATGGCCATACCGCTGACCCGCCGGATGTTCCTGGACACCCGCTACCGGATCCCGATGCGGGCGGCAGTCATGACAAGTCTGGTGACCATTCCGCTCGCGACAGTGATCTTCGAGGAGGTCGCGTTCCGCTCGGTTTTGTGGGGACTCATCGCGGCTGATCACGGCACGGCGAGAGCGACCGTCATGACGTCTACCCTTTTTGGGTTGTGGCATCTCCTACCGGCCGTGGACGTGGCGGCAACCAGCACCGCGATCAACCGAAGCGAGGAGCCGGCGGGCGGGCGGCGAGTGTTCTTGACCGTTCTCGGCACGGTGGTCTTCACAGCCCTGGCTGGCCTCGTCTTTGCCGAGCTGCGACGTCGCAGCGGCAGCGTGGTGGCGCCTCTCCTCCTGCATTGGGCTACCAACGGGCTCGCGGTAGTCGCCGCCAGCCGGCTCTGGCAGGTCAGTCGCTCGCCGGCGACGCCGTAGCGCCGCTAGTCCCGGCCGCGAAGAGCTGTTCCCGGTGAGTTTCCCGGAGCCTCACGGCTCGCTCGACAGCCACCATCTGCTTCGCACTCACCGGCAGGTCGTAGACCTCGCTCAGGAAGCGGGGGAGGTCCGCCCGGTAGTCGTGTGCCCAGGCCTGATAGGCGCCGGGGATCTGAGCGTTCTTCATGTCGATCAAACTCTGGAAGAATGTCGTGATCGGGCGCCACCGCATGTCCGGCGGGATGCCGCGCGGACTGCTCTGAGGCACCGCCTCGGGGCACGGGCGGCTGGGGCCAAGCCAGCGAGGGGCAGTCGTCAAGAGGTCCGGGCCGAACTTCGTGACGCCGTCGTTGTCGTGGCTGACCATGACGAACCGCAATCTCGAGCGGTGCTCATGCCCGAGCGCCTCGAGCTGCGGGAAGTCGTTGACGACGGCGACGCTGTCTTTGGCAACGTCGAGCCGGCCCGACCCGGTGACCTCGTGCATCCACCCGCTGAGGTAGGGAGTGCCGATCCACAGTGCCCGCTCGATACCGAGCGCCTGCGGTCCCAGGGTGCCCCAGTGCAAGAAGGCGTCCTGGCTGGTGTGCGCCCCAAGGCTCTCGCCGAAGAGCACGACGCGTGGCATCGGGCCGGAACTGCGATGGAGACGCTCCACGATGCGCAGCCACAGGTACCGGTTCTGTTCACGCGCGCCCTTGATCTTCCCGAGCGACAGCGGGGAGGGTCGCTTGGAGTACTGCATCGTGACGGTCGCGACGTCACCGCGGGTGAGGTAGGCCGTTGCCGCCACGGCAACGTAGTTGACGTAGCCGGTGCCAGTCGGGGAAACCAGCATGATGAGGGATCGGTCGAACGCTCCGACGCGCTCCATCTCGGCGAGCGCCAGGTCGGCCCGTTCGCGGGCGGTGGCAGCGCTGTCGAGGCTCACGTAGACATGGGCCGGCGTAGCCTTCGCCGGTTCCCCCATCACGGTCTCGATGGACAGGTCCGGGGCACCTTCCGGGCGGTCGGCGAAGGGCTGGGGCCTGACGAACGTGAGCGCATGACGACGACCTTCCCGACCGAGGGAGCTCCACGGCACCAGGCTTCCGGGTCCGCCGCTGACCGTCGGACCGGTCCATCGGTCAGCTTCGTCGGACTCCAACACGGGCTGGTCCGCGGAGGCGCCGGCCTCGATCTTGCGCATGGCTCTGCCGTAGAGCAGGTACCCCACCCCGCCCAGACCGCCGAGACAGATTCCGTGGAACGGCAGCTGCCACACCTGTGGTCCACCCGGTGCCACTGCCGCCATGCGACGGCCGGCTCTGCGGGTCAGAGCGTGTTCACCGTAGGCAGAGACCCCGAGTCCACCGACTACGCTCAGCGCGATGCCTAGTGGCCGGAGCGCCACGGCCGGTGGAAGACCGGGGCCGACGTCGTTCCCGGAGAGCGCCTTGCGTCGTTGATGTTCCAGGAGATACCCGATACCGAGCCCGACCGGCACGGCCAGTGAGGCAGACCTGAACGTGACCCGCTGCTGACTGCGGCTCGGACGCAGCCTGTCGAGAGCATCCTCCGCGCCGATGAGCAACCATCCCCCAAGGCCGGTGACGGCGAGCCGCCAGCCGACTTGCCGCACCGCACCGCGCAGCATCGCCTCTCCGGGCCGGGCAGGAAGCGCCCGCTCGAGGGCCAGGCCGAGCGGGATGGCAGCCAGGTCGACGGTCTGGATGAGCCAACGCAGGGACAAGGGCTCTTGGCCAACGTCGTTTCGGCGGCGACCCGTCGCTGCGATGATCTCCGCGGCCGCAGCCTGCAGGGCGTCTTGGGTCGCGACCGTCAGTAGATAGTGCAGTCCAGAAGACAGCGCCGTGATCGCACCCTGGTCGATGGACGAACGGTCCGACAGCGACCGCGCGAATGTCCCGGGCACGACTGCGCTGGCGACCAGCAGTCCGGCGCCGACGCCGGTTTCCGTGGCCAGGCCCGGCTGGCCCTGCCGCCTCGTCATCGGACCATCGCTAGGACTCGCGCCGCGAGGGTTGCCACGTCAACAACCGTCAGGAGCTCAGGATTCGGTTCTTCTGCTGCTCGAACTCAGCGCCGGTAAGGACACCCTGGTCGCGGAGCTCGGCCAGGTCCTTGAGCTGGGCCAGCTTGGCGTCCATGTCCGCCGGCGGCGGCTGCGGAGGTGGTGCGTACTGCTGCTCCTGAGGCTGCTGCTGCTCCTCCTGGGCTGCCCAGCGGCCGGCTTGCCGGCGGGAGACCCGGTTGGAGACAGCCGTCGCGGTACCCGCCACGACCGCAGTCCTGGCGACTCCTCTCAACAAACCTGGCATGACGCCCTCCTCCTTGTCCTGCTCATGAACTGACGGTCTCGACGGCGTCCATCGAGGCGAGGATTGCCTGCACCGGGATCCGGCCGCTGGCGACGAGCTGCCCGCCGGAACGACGTAGCGCGGTTGCAAACGGTGCCGCCCAGACGTTCTCGTAGACCAGCACTCCAGCCACCGTGCCGGGTTCAAGAGCCGTAGCTGCCTCGTCGAGGTCACTGGCGTCGAGCAGTCCCGACGAGACCCCTTCGAAGACCGCGAGGTCCAGATCGCCGTCACCATCGACGTCGGAGATCGACAGCCCCACTACCCGGCCGTCCGTCTCCCTGGTGATGAACGCGAGGTCCAGGATGCGGATGATTCCTCGGTCGGCCAGGTCGACGAGATGCCCGAACGCCTCACCTTTCATGCGGTTGGCCGGGAACTCAACCACCAGATAGTCAATCGGTCCGGACTGCTCAATATCCTGTGCCATCGTGGCCTGCCCATCCTTCGTCACGGTCATGCTTCGCCGGCTGCATTCCGCAGTGGTTTGAGCACCGGGGCCGCCGGAACTATGTGATGCGTCCCGCCACGATGGCGTGCCTGTCGCACGTCCGCGTCATCCCCGCCGGACGATAAGTCGCTCGGCTAGCTGTCGGCGTCGCCCGACCCTGCCGTCTCGGTAGGCGCGCTGCTCTCGCTCACACCCGGGACGTGACGCACCTCCAGCACTGTGAGGCCCAGGGACCGCAGGCGAGCCAGGAGTCCGAGAAGTGCTGCTTGGTCGGCCAGGTCGCCGGAGAGCACCGTGCTGACGCCGGTTGCCACGACCTGAACGTCACCGAACTCGGCGGCAACGTCAGATCCAACCGTCCCCGAGATCCGGATCTCGTATGCGGTCGCAGCCACGGTCACCTCCTCCGGGCGGGTGTTGGACCGCATCGCGTTACCGCCACGGGGATGTCGTCACGATGTGGCTGCGGGTCCGGTCGCCCGCCTGAGGCTGATCGATCACCATGGCGCGAGCGGACGGTAGGACGCGTCCTCCGGAACGGATGAGACTGGGCGGTGCTCATCCTCCTGGGACGATGACCGGCCGTGCCGGTCGGCCGAGAGTCTCTCCACGGCCGGGGGCCGTCAAGGCCCTCGGTCGGCGGCGGTGCGCTGTGCTCGCCGCACGTGCAGGCAGGAGAACGCCATGCAGGATTATCCGCCCATCGCGGAACATGGAATGATCGGTGACCTCCAGACGGCGGCCCTGGTGACGACGAACGGCTCGATCGACTGGTATTGCTGCCCGCGGTTCGACTCCCCGAGCGTGTTCGGTTCTTTGTTGGATATCAGGCGTGGGGGCCGTTTCCAGGTCCGGCCGGCCACGGGTGACTACTCGATCAAGCAGTTCTACCTGCCGGGGACCGCTGTCCTTGTGACTCGCTACATGACCGAGGCGGGCGTGGGTGAGCTTCTCGACTTCATGCCACCTGCCGGCTCGAACCCCAGCCCGCGGCACGCGGTCGTCCGAGTGATGCGCTGTGTGCGCGGCCGGATGAGCTTTCAGGTCGAGATCTCCCCGCGCTTCGACTACGGTCGCGCTGCTCACGAGACGCACTTCACCGAGCATGGAGCGGTGTTTGTGTCAGCTGACCTCACGCTCACGCTGCACACGGTCAGGGATCCGGCGGACGAACGTCTTGGCCGGGTCTCGAGGTCGGAGAGCGGCGACGTTCGAATCGCCTACCAGCTCGAAGCCGGCCAGCAGCGTGGCCTGGTGCTGGAGTCCGCAGCCGACGGGCCACCTCGGGAGATCAGCAACGCGGAGTTCGACCGGCTTTTGACCTCGACGTCTGACTTCTGGCGCAGATGGTTGGCACGGTCGACCTACAGGGGTCGGTGGCGGGAGGCGCTCGAGCGGTCGGCCATCACGCTCAAGCTGATGACGTACGCGCCGACGGGTGCAATGGTCGCGGCGCCGACCGCCGGCCTTCCGGAGCAGGTGGGCGGCGAGCGGAACTGGGACTACCGCTACGCCTGGGTCCGAGACGGCTCGTTCTCGGTCTACGCGCTTCTCGGGATGGGGTTCACGGAGGAGGCCGCCGCTTTCTGCGGCTGGCTCCGGGACCGCGTCGAAGAGAAGGCGGGTGGGGAGGCTGGGCCACTGAACATCATGTACCGGATCGATGGCACCTCTGACCTCGACGAGGAGACGCTCGACCACTGGGAGGGCTATCGGGGCTCGAGACCCGTCCGCATCGGCAACGGAGCCTCGACGCAACGGCAGATGGACATCTACGGCGAGGCGATGGACAGTGTCTGGTTCGCTGACCGCCACGGCATCTTGCTGGGACACCGCGGTTGGGTCGCTCTGCGCGGCATGATCGACTGGCTCGCCGACAACTGGGACCAGCCATGCGAGGGGATCTGGGAGACCCGTGGTGGACAGAAGGACTTTACTTTCGGACGCGTCATGAGCTGGACCGCTCTGGACCGCGCGGTCCGGCTCGCCACTGGCCATGGGAGGCCGGGGGACGTCACCCGGTGGGCCGCCAGCCGTGACGCGGTGTACGAACAGGTCTGGAACAGGGGTTGGAGCTCGAGGCGTCAGGCCTTCGTGCAACATTACGACGACGAGGTCCTCGACTCGTCGTTGCTCCGCATGGCTACTGTGGGGTTCGTCAGCCCGCGCGACCCGCAGTGGCTGTCCGCGCTGCGAGCGATGGACGACGAGCTTGTCGTCGACAGCCTCGTCTACCGTTACGATCCGGCGGCGTCGCCGGATGGCCTGGCTGGGGAAGAAGGAACGTTCTCCCTCTGCACGTTCAACTACGTGGACGCGCTTGCCAGGGTCGGCAGGATCGAGGAAGCCCGCCTGGTCTTCGAGAAGATGCTGACGTACAACAACCACGTCGGCCTCTACTCGGAAGAGATCGGGCTCTCCGGCGAACAGCTCGGCAACTTCCCGCAGGCGTTCACGCACCTTGCGCTCGTCGACGCCGGGATCACGCTCGACCGCGCCCTTGACGCAGTTGCGGCTCCGTCCCGCGACCTCGCTGTCACGGCGGTTCCGGCGCCTCGTCCAGCGGTTACCCAGGAGTCCGGTACCGGGGCGTCACACCCCGTCTAGCCAGCTCGGGCGGCCGCAGCCTGGGCCTCCGCCTCAAGCGCACATAGGAGAACGACATGACCGCATTCACCGTATGGAAGTTCGAGACGCCGGACGGCGCGGTGCACGCAGACTCGTTGATCGAGGACGCTGCCAGCCAAGGGCTGATCAAGATCCTCGATCACGCGGTCGTGTCGTGGCCGGTCGGTCAGAAGCGACCGGACACCGATCACGGCCACGACGCGATGCGCCACGGCAGCTGGGGCGCACTTTGGGGACTGATGTTCGGAGCTCTGTTCTTCGTGCCGCTGGTGGGTGCGGCAGTAGGAGCCGCGATAGGAGCGGTAGCAAAGGTCACCCAGGGGGTCGGCATCACCAAGGAGCAGTTGGAGACCATTCGCAGCACAGTCACCGAGGGCACTTCCGCGCTCTTCCTGGTGACGGAGCAGGGCGACCTGGACCGGCTGGGGGAGCGATTTCACGGGACCCACATGAAGCTGGTCGACACGAATCTCACCGACGCCGAGCAGAAGGTGATGCTGGAGACCTTCGGCGATCACTAGACGGCCCGCGACATCACCGGAATCGTGGCGGTTGGTACTCCCTAGTGACCGGCACGTCGAAGTCCCAGCGGCGGAGGATCTCGTAGGCTCGTGTGAGCCTGGTGGCGAGCTCACGGTGGTGCGCATGGTCCGAGGTCGGCCAGTCGTCGCCCGGTAGGCGGACACGGGCCGCGTTGCTCTCCCCGAGCAGGGTCTCGCGGAGAAACTCCGCCTGGTAGGCCCCAGTGCGGATGCGCAGCACCTTCTCCTGGCTGTGGTGTCGCACCACTGCCCGCGGCTCGAGACTTCGCAGTAGGCGGCCGATG
>Ga0126305_10000988_pt1 | contig 12514 bp, 12 predicted proteins | sample Plot26_FD_92536 | JGI IMG/M metagenome (GOLD analysis project Ga0126305, IMG submission 92536) | Serpentine soil microbial communities from UC McLaughlin Reserve, CA, USA - Plot26 | ecosystem: Environmental > Terrestrial > Soil > Grasslands | place: USA: UC McLaughlin Reserve, Lake County... | reverse complement strand
GGTGTGCCCCCGGCGTCGTACTCGACCGACACGAGCGCGTCCGAGGTGGTGGTCTCCTCGCCATGGGCGTCGATAAGCCGGGCGATCACGAGATCGTCGCCATGCCCGCGGGCCTCCCGGGGGCGCAGCGCCGCAACCCCGAGCACGGCCCCGTCGTCGAACCGCGCCGAGACGAGCCGGATGCCCTCGAGGTGACTCCAGTCGGGCTCCGATTCGAGCTCCCACGGCGACTCCTTCGCCACCGTTCCCCCGTCCTCGTTCGCCAAGGGCTCCCAGCGAAGCTGGACTGGTTCATGACCGGCGGCGAGCTCCACCGAGACGACCGCCGGCTCAGGCGTCGCCATTGCCGCTCGGTCGGGGAAGCTGGTGTTCGTTGTCGTTCACCTCGCGGGCGCTTCCCTCGTAGTCGTAGCTCCTCGGCGGGCTTCCCCGTTGGCGGTAACGGTCACGGGCCTTCGATCCCCACTGAACGGTTCGCACCGCGAACGCGCCGCGTCCCACTGCTACGCGAGTCACCAGGCCGCGGAACATGGCACGGCTGGGGGGAAGCAGCAACAGGAGGCCGATGACGTCGGTGATGAATCCCGGCGTGATCAGGAAAGCGCCTCCCATGATCACCATCGCGCCGTCGAAGACCTCACGGGCGGGCACCTTGCCGGCGGCGAGCGCCTCGTTGAAGCGCCGCCATGCCGCCCTGCCCTGCGCGCGCAGGAGCGCCGCGCCGAGGATTCCATCGAGGATCAGCAGCGCGATCGTGGGCAGGACCCCGATCGCCTCGCCGACCTTGATGATCACGTAGATCTCGGCGACCGGGAGGACGATGAATATGAGCACCAGAAGGAGGGCCACGCACCAAGCCTAGTGAGGCTCTCTCGCTACGATGACGGCATGGCGACTGAAGACACCGCGACGGTCACGCAGGACGATGTCTACGAGGCCCTGGAGGAAGTGATCGACCCCGAGCTCGGGCTCGACTTCGTCTCGCTCGGCCTGGTCTACGACGTCGAGGTCAAGGACGCCGACGTCTACGTCACCTTCACGCTGACGTATCCCGGCTGCCCGATCGGCCCCCAGGTCTCCGAGCAGATGAAGGAGTTCGTCGGCGGGCTGGAGGGCGTCGAGAGCGTGTATCCCAAGATGATCTTCGAACCGCCGTGGACCCCGGACATGATGTCCGAGGACGCGAAGTTCGCGCTGGGGTACTGAGCGCGAAAACCTCCTGCTCTCTGAGCTGCGCAGTCCCTTAGTGCGGTCTTCTACTGATCGAATTCTGCGGGATCGATCGGATGCGCGCGACCGTGCGGTCGGGATAGGACGTGCCCTATGAAGCGTGTCATCGTCGATCACTACGGTGGGCCCGAGGTCCTGAGGTTGGTCGAGGAGCAGGATCCCCGACCGGGTCCGGGCGAGGTGCGCGTCAGAGTCCTGGCGGCCGGCGTGTCGTTCACCGATTCCCAGCTGCGCGCCGGCACGTATATCCCCGGCGGGCCGAAACCGCCGTTCACGCCTGGCTACGAGCTCGTCGGCGTCGTCGAGGAGCTCGGCCCGGGATGCTCGAGGATGCGAGTAGGAAACCGCATCGGCGCGCTGACGGTGTGGGGGGCCGACGCGGACCGGGTCTGCGTGCCGGAGGCGGGCGCGGTCGAGGTCCCCGAGGACCTCGACCCGGCGGAGGTCTTGAGCCTCGTCTTCACCTATATGACCGCCTACCAGGTGCTTCACCGCACGGCGAGGGTGAAGAGCGGGGACACGGTGCTGGTACACGGCGCGGCCGGCCGGGTGGGCACCGCGGTGCTCGAGCTCGGCGCGGTGGCCGGACTTCGGATGTACGGGACCTGTTCAGCTCACGACCGCGCCGCGGTCGAGCGGCTCGGCGCGGTAGCGATCGACTACCGGAACGAGGACTTCCTGGCTCGGGTGCGCGAGCTGACCGATGGAGACGGTGTGGACGTGGTGCTCGACTCGCTCGGTGGCCCGCTGTCGCTTCGCTCCTTCCGCGCGCTGCGGCCCGGCGGAAGGCTCGTCGTGTTCGGCCGCTACGCCACGCTCTCGCACGGGCGCAAGAACTGGCGGGCGGTGATCGAGTGGTACCCGTCGGTGGCGGCCGTTTGGGTCTGGGGCAAGCTCTCGCCCCGCCGGCGGGCGCTCAAGTACCAAGTCCAGAAGTTCCGCGACGTTGCTCGAAGGCGACCCGGAGCAGTGGGCGGCGAGCCCCGCGACTCGGAGTGGTTCCAGGAGGACTTCGGAGCGCTGCTCGAGCTGCTCCGTGAGGACAAGATCCACCCGGTCGTGGCCGAGCGCCTGCCGCTCAGCGATGCGAGCCACGCGCACGAGCTGCTGGATAGCTCGTCGTCCAAGGGCAAGCTCGTACTCGTGCCGTAGGTCGACTCGATCGGCTTCGCCCGAGCGGGTCGTTGGCGGACGTCTCGTGACAGTCTCTGGCATATGAGGTGGGTCCGGCGGCTGCTCGTCGCCCTGACGGCTTTCATCGGGTTGGCTACCGCCGTGGAGCAGTTGTACCGCCGCCTTCTCCGGGACTGGGTACTCACCTGGGGTGCGACGGCGGAGGAGGTGACGCGGCGCTTGCCTGGGGACGAACTGCTCGAGGAGGCGGACATCGTCGCGACGCGGGCGATCGGGATCGAGGCACCGCCGTCGGCGATCTGGCCCTGGCTGGTCCAGATGGGCCCGGGACGCGCCGGCGCCTACACGTACGACTGGATCGAGAAGCTGTTCGGCCTCAACATGCACAGCGCCGACCGGATCGTCCCGGAGTGGCAGAAGCTGGAGGTGGACGACGTCCTTCGCAGCCGCGAGGACCGACCCGGGATGCGCGTCGAGATCCTCGAGCCCGAGCGTGTCCTCTCGAACCGCTCTGAGGCGGGCGACTGGGTTTGGACCTTCGCGCTCGCGCCACGGAATGGTTCGACCCGTCTGATCAGCCGCAACCGGATCGCGATGAAAGGCGCGGCGGCGGGACAGCGCCTCGGGATGCTCGTGATGGAGCCCGGCTCCCTCGTCATGGAGCGCAAGATGCTGCTGGGGATCAAACGTCGGGCAGAGCGGCTCGTGGCGCAACAGTCATCGGCAGCCGCTCCCGAGCCGACTTGACCAGCCGGTGGCCGGCGTGAACATCCACACCCCTAGAGCCCGAGGCCTGCCCGATCGTCGCCCAGCTACGGCGGCAGGGATCGGTGGCCCGGGGTGCGCGAAACCCTCGATCGCCTCGAGGGCGCCGTCCTCACCCCCTCCGACCTGCCGTCTGTGTGTGCCGGCTAGCAGTTTGTGCCCTGCGCGGGGGCGTCTCCGCCCTGGCTCTGGGTCCGGCCGTCGCTCGCGGTGACGGGAATCGGCGCATCCGGCCGACCAGGCGCAGCACGCGATGCCGGGGCGGTCGCTCCCGAAGGCGCACCGTCGCTAGCGCACTCGGCCGCCGAGACCCCATGCACATCTGCGCTGGCCCCGGTCGCGAGCGCGGCCGCCATTGCAGCCGTGGCGACGAGAACCGCAATAACTCGTCTCATGCTCCCTCCTCCACTTCGCCTGTCGTGCACAGGGACATACGGCGCCGTCGGCGATCAGGTTCAGCCCATTGCAGCGAAGTTCATAGTGGGCGCTGTGGATGCACTCGAGTGCGGCGGCGCTCGCGATCGACGTGATGAGGCCGAGCCAAAAGCCCGTCCAGGGCAAGGTCCCTACAAGGCGGGCGTCTCGGCCGCCAAGCGATCCAGCTGCACGCGAAGCGCCGGCAGGAAGGCCGATCCGGGCCTGGCCGATTCGATGAGCTCGACCGATTCGCGGTAGTGGCCGGCCATGCCGGTGACCTCGTTCCCATTCGGTCCTCGACCACGTCGCCGAATCGCTGGAGGCCGCGGCGCAGTCCGACGATGTCGGAGAGCTTGTCCGCCGCGAACACCGTCACCGCCAGGCCGCCGCCCTCCCGCACCTGGTTGCGAAGGGCTGCCTTGCGTTCCTCGAAGGAGTCGATCGTGTCGTCCTCGGTGAGGGTCAGGACGAGCGTCGCGATTGACTCGCCCATCTCCCTGCGCAGCGCCTCCTCGCTCAGGGTTCCGCGCTCGACGGCGTCATGCAGCAGGCCGACCGCGATGAGCTCGTCGTCGAAGGCAGCCTCGTGGAGGAAGGTCGCGACCTCGACGGCGTGATCGAGAAAGGGGCGCCCGTCGGTGAGCCGGCGCTGGGAGCGATGCGCCGACTCGGCGAGCGAGTACGCGCGGGCGAGGAGCGGCGAGTCGGTTATCCAGGCCGGAGGGCCGAGCACCGCGTCCATCTCGACTTCATGCTGCGAAGCCATCTGTCCATGGTGTCCGTCCAGGGCTCGTAGTCCTAACAGATCTCCCAAGCGGGGGTCGCGCTGGTGTTGGGGAACCCGCGAGTAACGTAGAACGGGTGATTGACCCGGCCTCGAGCGCGCTGGTTCCCGTCGGAGACGGCGACCATGTCACCGGCTCTGAGGCGCCCGAACTGACGGTCGTCGAATACGGGGACTTCGGCTGTCCGTTCTGCTTTGCGGCCAAGCGGCCGGTGGAGTCGCTGTTGGAACGCTACGACGGCATGCGCTTGGTCTGGCGACATTTTCCGGATACCGACCTTCACCCCGGCGCCGATCTCGCTGCGGAGCTCTCAGAGCTCGCCGCGGTCCACGGAAGGTTCTGGGAGGCGCATGCCCTGCTGCTGGCCGGGCGTGGGGAGTTCTCGCACGAGGACCTGCTCTCGGTCGCCGAGCGGCTCGAGCTGGACGCCGAGGAAGCCGAGTCGGCGTTGCGCGAACGGCGCTTTCAAGAGCACGTTGGCGGCGACACCGAGGGTGGCAGGCGGGCCGGGGTCCATGCCACGCCGACATTCTTCGTGGACGGAGACCGGCTGGAGGGACCCTGGCGTCAGTTGGCGCAAATCGTCCCGGCGAGACTCGAGCGGACCAGGTCATGAGCGGCGAGACCGAACCGATCGGCGCGGGGGTCGCCGAGGCAGTCGACCGCGACGGGGCCTTCCCGCGCCTCAACGAGAGCCAGCGTGCGCGATTGCGAGAGCTCGGGCGCGTTCGCACGGTCGAACCCGGCGACGTGCTGTTCGCGGCAGGCGACGAGTCGAGCGACTTCTTCGTCATCGAGTCGGGGGCCGTGGCGATCGTCCAGGGGCTCGGCCAGGAGAACCGGGTGATCGCCGTCCAGGGGGCCCACCGCTTTCTGGGCGAGCTCAGCCTGATCATCGGCCAACGGCTGTATCTCTCGGGGGTCGTCCGGGATCCCGGTGAGGTGATCCAAGTCCCCCTGGACAAGCTGCGCCAGATCGTCGACGAGGACAAGACGCTGAGCGATCTGATCCTCGGTGCCTTCATCGCGCGGCGCTCGATCCTGATCGACGCCGAAACGGGGATCAAGCTGATCGGCTCGCGTTTCTCGCCCGACTCGCGCCGCCTCCGCGAGCTCTTGGCGCGAAATCGGATGCCCTACCAGTGGATCGATCTCGAGGCAGACGAGCATGCCGATGCGCTGCTCGGCGGCCTCGGCGTGGAGCCCGACGAGACCCCGGTGGCCATCACCGGCGGCGGCGAGGTCCTGCGCAACCCGAGCAACGCCGAGTTGGGACGTGCGATCGGCCTGGGCTCCTCCGGCTCGCCGCCGCCGCTTTGCGACGTGGTCGTCGTTGGCGCCGGTCCGGCCGGCCTCGCCGCTGCCTTGTATGCGGCCTCGGAGGGCCTCGACGTCCAGGGCGTCGACGCGATCGCGTCCGGCGGCCAGGCCGGCACCTCGGCCCGGATCGAGAACTATCTCGGCTTTCCGGCTGGCGTTTCGGGCAGCGAGCTGACGCAGCGAGCAACGGTGCAGGCGGCCAAGTTCGGGGCGCGGTTGAACGTGCCGGCCGCGGCGGTGGCGCTCAGGAGCGAACCGGGGAGGCACGAGATCGAGCTCTCAAACGGCGAGACGGCGACCGGCCGCAGCGTGATCGTTGCCACCGGTGCCCAGTACCGCCGTCTCGACGTCCCCCGGCTGGAGGAATTCGAGGGCGGCGGCGTCTACTACGCCGCCACCCAGGCCGAGGCGCAGATGTGCGCAAACGACCCGGTCGTGATCGTCGGCGGCGGCAACTCGGCCGGCCAGGCGGCCATGTTCCTCTCCAGACATGCCGCGCACTGCCGGCTGCTGATCCGCGGCGGGGACCTCGGCAAGTCGATGTCGCGCTACCTCGTCGATCAGATCGAGCGCAACGAGTCGGTCGAGGTCGTCAGGCACGCGCAGATCCTCGAACTCCAGGGGGAGCGCGACCTGGAAATGGTGACGGTCGCCGACGGCCACTCGGGAGAGCGCTCGCAATTGGCGGCCCGGGCGCTGTTCGTCTTCATCGGCGCCTCGCCGCACACCGAGTGGCTCCAGGGCCAGCTGGCGACCGACCGCGCCGGGTTCCTGTTGACGGGCCGGGACGTCGCCGACGACGAGCTCGTGGAGTTCAACGGAGACCGTCCACTCTTCCTGGAGACCAGCCGCCCCGGGATCTTCGCCGTCGGCGACGTCCACTCCGGCTCGATCAAGCGGGTCGCTTCGGCGGTGGGGGAGGGATCGATGGCCGTTCGACTGATCCACCAGCGACTGGCCGCTCCCGTGTGCCCAACCGATCGGCTAGGGCCACTCATCCGATCGGATGAAGGCGCAACCCACCATTCGGTGGGTTGACATGGGCCCCACGGGTGGGGGAGACTTGACCGGTCGTTCTTGGTGTGCACGGAAGCAACCGGAAGGCCGACTTGTCTTATCTTCGCCGCGGCGCCCAGGATGGGCATTCCAGAGTCGTCTCACTGATCGCCGCGCTGATCGCGCTGCTGGGCCTCACGGCCGTTGCGACGCAGCGGTCGGCGGCTACGACGATGGAGGCTCCCGGCTGGACTGTGCCGCGGAGGACAGCGTCCGCGAGTGTGTCTACGACGAGCCCGTGACCACGATCGCGACCGGGCCGACAGGCTTCACCAATGACAACACTCCCACCTTCGGGTTCAGCTCGGACCAGGAGGACGTCGAGTTCACCTGCAGGATCGACGGCGCACGGATCGCCAAGTGCGGTCCGTCATTCACGACCGAGACAGTGGCCAGCGGGGAGCACTCCCTCTCGGTCTTTGCCCGAAGCAACGGCCATACGCCCGATACGACCCCGGCCGAGCGGGACTTCATCGTCGATACGACGCCACCTGTCACTACCATCAATGCCGGTCCGGCCGGTCTGACCAACGACAGCACCCCGACCTTCGCGTTCAGCTCGAACGAGACCGGCTCGACCTTCCAGTGCAAGGTCGATGGCGGCGCCTTCGGACCGTGCACCTCGCCCAGGCAGACGAGCAACCTCGGCGACGGTGCCCACACCTTTTACGTACGCGCGATCGACCAGGCGCACAACGTGGACGCGACGCCGGCCAGCCGCTCGTTCACGGTCGACACCACACCGCCGAGCACCAACATCACAGGCGGCCCGAGCGGCCTGACGAACGACGGCACACCCACCTTCTCCTTCAACTCGAACGAGGCGGGCACCTTCCAGTGCCGGGTCGACAACGGATCCTTCGGCGGCTGCGCATCGCCGAAGACGACATCGCCGCTCGCCGAAGGCTCCCACACCTTCGTCGTGCGGGCTGCCGACAGGGTCGGCAACGTAGACCCATCGCCCGCCACACGCTCCTTCACGGTGGACACCCGCCCGCCGAACACCACGATCACGAGCGGTCCCAGCGGCTCAACGACGGACGCGACACCAACCTTCGCCTTCAAGTCGAGCGAATCGGGCGGGTCGTTCCAGTGCAGGGTTGACGGAGCGCCATACGCCGGCTGCGCCTCGCCAAAGACCACGCCCCCGCTTGGGGTGGGTCCCCACAGCTTCTCCGTGCGCGCGATCGACCAGTCGGGTCATACCGACCCGACGCCGGCCGCCCGGGGCTTTACCGTCAAGCGGTCGCGCTAACCGAGACAGAAGAGCCCCCGGAGGCCGAGCCCAGCTCGGCCGGGACATGCGATGAGCGCGGGCGCCGCATGCCCGTCGCGTGGCCGTTCGCGGCGCTGATCCTCACGGTTGCCGTCCCCCTGGCGATCCGCGGCGGCTACACGGCGACATCGAGGGGGATGCTCGTCGGGCTGGCGGCGCTTTCGGTAGCCGGCATCCTCATCCGGGACGAGCGATCCGCTGGGAGATTCGTCCGCGAGCCCGCCATCCTCAGTCTCGTCGCCCTCGCCGCCTTGACGGCCCTGAGCGCCGCCTGGACGACCGGTGAGGCCCTCGATGCCGTCCGGTGGGGCCTCGTGATTGCCGCCTACGCTGCGACGGCGTTGCTGGCCGCCCAGGCGGCCCGCGAGCAGGGGTTCGTCGCGATCGCCGTGGCGATCGCCGTGATCGCCGTAGCGGAGGCTGCGATCGGGCTCGTATCGGCGGGCCTGCGAGTCGAGCCGTTCGCCGAGCGGATCGGCGGCAGCTGGCGTCCCGGTGGCACGCTCGAGTACCCACCCGCGCTGGCGCTGATCCAGGTTGGCGCGCTGCCCGTCCTGCTTCGCGGCATGCTCAGCTCGCGGGCTGCGCTTGGTCTAGTGAGCGCCGGGTGCGCGGCGCTTGCCGCGGGCGCGATCGGCCTTGCGGACAGTCGCACGCAGATTGTCCTCGCGCTCGCCGTGCTGGTGATCGCCATCGTCTGGGCGGATCGAACCGTTCGAGACACACGCTCTCGCGCTGCGCTCGCGGGCCTGGTCCTGCTCGGTGCAGGCCTCGCGACCCGGTTGGCCCTCGGCGGTTACGCGTTCCCCGGGGCAACCGGCGGCGACGTCGGCAGGCTGCTCACGCTTGCGGCCGTCGTGGCCGGTTCGGTCGTCGCGTGGGCGCTCATCCGCCGGTTGTGGGGAGAACGCCCCCGGGCATCGCCGGCTGTGGCCGGAATCGGCCGTGCGGGTCGCGGCGGTGGGCGCGGTGGTGGTCCTCGCGGTCGGCGCGCTCGCAGGGTTTGTCGCCGCCCAACGGAGCGACGGACCCTGGACGGAGCCCGGCAGCGGCTTCACCCACGGCCGGTCGGACCAGTGGCACGCCGCGATCGAAACGGCGCTCGACCATCCGGTGGCGGGAGTCGGGGCCGAGGCCTATCTGCGGGCGTCCGCCGCCGACCAGGGAAACCAGGTGTCTCGATACGCCCATGACCTGCCCCTCGAGGTCTGGGCGGAGCTGGGTCCGGCAGGACTGGTGCTCGTCCTCGCGCTTGGATGCTTCGTGGCCATGCTCTTGTGGCGAATCCGCCTGCACCCGGACGCGTGGTTCGTGGCCCCCGCAGCTGCGGCATTTCTCCTGGCCAATCTCGTGGACTGGCCGTGGCACCTGGCCGGTGCCGGGGCAATGTGGGCTGCCGCTCTCGGCACGTGCGTGGCAATCGATCGAGGCTAAAGCCCGATCCGGGTGACGCTGCTGCTTCCGGAGTCCGCGACCCACACCGCGCCGTCTCCGACCGCGATGCCCGCTGGGCGGTCGCCCACCCCAACCTGCTCCGTCGGCTTGTCGAGGCTTGCCGGATCGAGGAGGGCGACCTGCCCGGGGCGCGGCCTTGACTCGGGCGGACGAACCCCGCCCACCAGCGTCGCCCAGACGCCGCCCTCGCCGGCGGCGAGCCGGATCGGGATGGCGGCAGAGACCTGAGCCGCCTCGTGGCCCACCCGCGAGGAGCCCGGATCGATCCGCACCACCTCGATGTTCCTCGCGAGGCGGTCGTCGGTCTTGGCAGCCCACACGCCCTTCTCACCGAAGCACAATCCCAGGACCTGGAAGTCAGCGACCGCGATTGGGTCGTCCGGCTCTGCGCTCGAAGCGTCGATGCGGGTGACGGTGCCGTCAGCGGTATTCGCCACCCAGGCTGCGCCCGCTCCAACGGTGACGTCAGTGGGCTGGGTTCCTACCGGGATCGGATCGCCCACCGAGCTGAGCGACCTCGGGTCGAAGCGGGTGACCGTGTCGTTGGCGCGGCTCGTGACCCAGACCGCTCCTTCGCCCACCGCGATCCCACCGGCGTCGGCGATCCTTTCGGGCGCCCGCCGCGCCTTCCGTGTCCCAGGATCGATCCGGGTTACGGTGCCGTCGCCGCTCGCCACCCAGACGCCGCCCTCACCGACTGCGATCGCCTGCGGGCCCGCCGCGACGCGAATCGGCGCGCCGATCGGGCGACCGCTCATGGCGTCGAGCTCGATCACCCGCGACCCGCTGTTGTCGGCAACCCACGTGCCTCCTGCGCCGACCGCCACCGCGAGGGGCGTCCCGCCGACGTGGATCGGCACAGCGGCATGCGGGTGGGGCAGGGGCGACCGGGTATCTCCGCCGCTCGCGCTGCCACAGGCGGATAGGGCCATGGCCAGTGCCACGAGCGCGAGAGCCACGAGGCATCCCGCCGGTGAGGGTCGAACGCGGGCCGGGTCGCGCTCGAGCCCGGGCCGACTTTCGTTCGATTGATCCATTTCCGAAGTGGGCACGCAGTACCGGTTACGTGGGAAGGGGAGGCACGGATCAGCCACCCGAGTTCCTTGATCGCACTTCCTGGTTCCCGCGGCACAAGTGAAAGCGAGCACCAGAAAGGGGTGCCAGGAAGATGCGCAAATCACACTACAGAGGCCTCGCGGTGCTATTCGCCGCAGTCCTCGCAGCGGCTATCGCGGTTCCGCTCGGCTTCGGCTCCAGCCACCGCGAGGCGCCGAACATCGCCCTGGATCCGGCCGCCGACAACACGGACGTGTACGCGTACACGGCCAACGATGCGCCCAAGGCGCTGACGATCGCGGCGGATTGGATCCCGGGACAGGTTCCGGCCAACGGCCCGAACTTCTTCCGGTTCGACGACCGGGCGAACTACTACGTGAACATCGACAACACTGGCGACGGCGTTGCCGACATCAGGTACCAGTTCAGGTTCAAGACCGACGTTCGGAACCCCAATTCCTTCCTGTACGCAGGTCCGGGGACGGAGGATTTCGACGACCCCGGCCTTAACGTGGTCCAGCATTACGACCTCGTCAAGGAGACCCTGAAGCGCGGGAAGGTCAAGAAGGAGACGACGGTGGCGGAGGGCCTTCCGGTCGCGCCGCCGAACATCGGGCCGAAGACGTTCCCCGATTACCAGAACTTCGTCAGCCAGTCGATTCGAAAGCTCGGCAACGGCACGAAGGTCTTCGTGGGATCGCGCGACGACCCGTTCTTCGTCGACCTCGGTGCCGCGTTCGACGCGATCAACGTGCGTCAGGGCACCGGGAACGAGGGTCAGGGCAAGGACGACCTCTCCGGTTACGCGACGTCGGCCACCGTACTCCAGATCCCCGAGCGCGCGGTGACGAAGGATCACAAGCCGGTCGCCGGCCCGAGCGCGTCGAACGCCGTGGTCGGCGTTTGGTCGAGCACCGAGCGGCGGCGGCTGGAGGTCCAGAACGCCAACGCGGACAGCGGATCGCCGCGAAAGGTGCGAGGCAAGCACAACGACTTCGTGCAGGTCTCGCGGCTGGGCAACCCGCTCGTCAACGAGGTGATCATCCCGCTCGGCAAGAAGGACAAGTTCAACCGCACGACACCGGACGCCGATGCGGCCAACTACGGCACCTTCGTGGTGAAGCCGGAGCTCGCCGCGACGCTGAACGCGCTGTTCGGGGTCGGTGCCCCAGAGAACGATCGGATCGACATCGTTCAGGCGGTGCTCCAGGGCATCCCGGACCTGAACGAGCATTCAGGCCCGAACGCTGGGACGCCGGTTGACACCCTCAAGATCAACCTCGGCATCCCGCCGAGCCCGACGCCGAGCCGGTTCGGAGTGATCGGCGGCGACAACGCCGGCTACCCGAACGGACGGCGACTGACCGACGACGTCGTCGACATCGACCTCCAGGTCGTTGCCGGATTCCTCGTCGGCAACCAGGTGCCGCTCGGGGACGGGGTGGACAGGAACGACAAGCCGTTCCTCTCCCACTTCCCGTACCTGGCCGCACCCGATTCGGGATTCGACTCGAATCCGTCACAGCGGATCGAGCCGGCTCACAGGCCGACGCCGCCAGGTGGCCCATAGGAGGGAGGCGGTATCGGCACCCAGCCGGTACGGACGGAGCGCCGCCTTGGCGGCGCTCCGTCCCCCGGCCGGGGTCGACCACCGGGAGAGACGAAACCAATGACCAAGGCAATCACATCCCTCCGCCTGCCGGACCTGATCAAGTGGATCGCTCCGGCCCTCGTCTTCGTCGCGATCCTCGGCGTGCTGGCGCTGCTGAACCGCTCCTCGGCGCCGGATCCCGCAACCAATGCGGACGGCGGCGCGTCCGATCTCGCCCGCCAGCCCGCGAGCCTCGACACCCAGGGTCAGATCGAACAGCTTCAGGTCGCGGTGCGCTCGGACCCGGAGGACGCCCAGACCTACGCCCTGCTCGGCGACGCCTACTACCAGCGGGCCCGAGAGACCGGCGATCCCGGCTACTACAGCCGTGCCGACGGCTCGTTCGCGGCGGCCATCGACCGCGATCCG
>Ga0126305_10000987_pt1 | contig 12519 bp, 14 predicted proteins | sample Plot26_FD_92536 | JGI IMG/M metagenome (GOLD analysis project Ga0126305, IMG submission 92536) | Serpentine soil microbial communities from UC McLaughlin Reserve, CA, USA - Plot26 | ecosystem: Environmental > Terrestrial > Soil > Grasslands | place: USA: UC McLaughlin Reserve, Lake County... | reverse complement strand
GACTACGCATCGACGCTGATTCATTGACGTCAGCCGCCCGCCCAATCAGGATCTCAAGGACGCGATGCCACTTGAGTAGCAGTGCTAGTAGGCATAAAGGTGTGAAGCTGAGTATCAGCTTGCCGCCAGTCGATATTGAGTTTCTCGACAGCTACATGCACGACCATGGCTTCGATTCCCGCTCGGCGGCTGTCCAGCGCGCTATCCGACTGCTGCGCGCCGCCGAATTAGGCGATGAGTATGTAGCTGCCTGGGACGAATGCCGGACCAGTAAGGCGCAGGCGGAGCAGGTCCGGTCGATAGATGTCGCCCGGGTAGAACTCAGACTGAGACAGCTGTCCCTGGCTTGACCGCCGAACTGGACGATGCGCTGAGGCTGCACCTCGGACTTGACCTGGCGGTGGTGGCGGAGCCTCTTTCGAGGCGTGCCACGATGGAAGTGGCATCGAAGCCGATTCGTTGAGGAGGTCGCATGTCCGACGAAACGTACGAGCCCAATCCGCCGGGCGAGAACGAGCCCGGTGACATGAAAGATCCCGAGCAGTACGGCAACCTGTCAGTCGAAGACGACCCGCAAGGCACCACCGACCCGGCGGACGTGGCTGGGACGGCCGACGAGTCGGACGAGGACGTCAGCTGACCCTACAAGCAACATCGCCGGCTCGCGACAACAACAGGTCGATGAGCAAGGCCGCCAAGGCGTTTGAGGCCGGAAAGTTCCTTGGCGGCGTGTACCTCCAGCGCGCGCAAATCCTCTACTCCGCGCGGGTCCGGGGTGATCTGTTCAGTCGGCTGATCTATCCCGGGGACCGCACTGACCCGTACGAGATCTATGAGCAGATGCGCGCTATCGGGCCGATGCTGCCGACCCGGCTGGGTAACTACACCACCACCAGCTACCCGATCAGCCATGAAGTCCTTCGCAGTCGGAACTTCGGTGTCACGCCCGTTGACGGTGAGGACATTGCACACAACGATCTTCTCGACCTGTCCTTGCTGCAGCTGAACCCTCCGGACCACACCCGGCTGAGAAGGCTGGCTGCACCCGCTTTCACGCCTCGCCGGATGGATGGCTACCGGGTCCTCGTCGAGTCGGCGATCAGCCGGCTTCTTGACAGCGCGGCAAACGAGGGTGAGTTCGACGTGATGGCCGGTTACGCAGCGCCGCTGCCGATCACCGTGATGACGAACCTGCTGGGGCTGCCCAACGACTCGGAGAAGTTCCGGCGGATCGGATCGACGATCGCCCGCGCGCTGGACGGCGTGTGGTCGCTGAAGCAGGCCCGTACCCTGGCCGGTGCCGATGCTGAGCTCAGAGAGGTGTTCGATGAGCTCCTGGTGCGACGGGCGGTTGAGCCCGGTGATGATCTGGTGTCGGCGCTGGTGGCCGAGCAGGGCGACAAGATCACGGCCGCGGAGCTCGGCCCCCTGGTCCGTCTGCTGTTGATCGCCGGCTTCGAGACAACCGTGAACGCGATCGGTAGCGGGATGCGCTGGCTACTGAATGACCGTGATCAATGGGAGCTCCTGGTCAAGGAGCCGGAGAGAGCCCCAGCGGTTGCTGAAGAGGTCCTGCGCTTTGAACCACCGGTGCAGCAGGCCGTTCGAGTGGCCCTCACGGAGACCGAAGTCGCCGGCTTCCCAATCCGGAAGAACCAGTGGATCATTCCGGTTTTGGCCGCCGCCAACCGTGACCCGGAGGTCTATCCGGAACCGAACCGTTTCGACATCACGCGCGAGTCGCCGGCTGAGCATCTTGCCTTCTCCGGCGGCATTCACTACTGCCTGGGCTCTCCTTTGGCCCGGATGGAGCTGGCAATGGCCCTCCGGGCCCTGGCGGAACGGTTCCCTGATCTGCGACCAGCCGGACCGGTCGAGATGCGGCCGGGCACAACGCTCCGGGGACCCCTTCGCGTTCCGGTCAAGATCAACTAGCCGGCTACCTTGGCCAGCCTTACGTGGAGGGCGGCGTCGGATGCCGCGAGTTCGGTGCACTGGTAGCCGACGGGTTGGTCCCCCAAGTTGTCGAAGAGCCGCTCTCCGTCGCCGAGCAGCACCGGCGCGAATGCGATATGCAATTCGTCGATCAGGCCGGCGCGCAGATACTGCTGGATCGTGGAGGCTCCGCCGCCAATCAGCACATCCAGGTCTCCCGCTGACTGGATCGCACGCTCAAGCGCGTTCTCGATCCCGTCGGTAACGAAATAGAAGGTGGTGTCACCCGCCATGTTCACCGGTTCACGTGAATGGTGGGTGAGCACGAAGACGTCGTGATGGTACGGCGGGTCCTCACCCCACCAGCCCGTCCAGTTCTCCTCTCCCCAGTCGCCACGGATGGGCCCGAACATGTTGCGCCCCATGATCGTCGCGCCGATGCCCTGCCGACCGGCTGCAGCGAAACGATCATCGATGCCTTCGGTCCCGCCCTCCTCGCCGAGCATCTGCTTGAACGTACGGGTGGCAACGAACCAGTCGTGCAGTCGCTCGCCGTCCACGCCCAGCGGGTCATCGAGGTCTTGCTTGGGTCCAGCGCCGTAACCGTCCAGCGAAACACTGAAATTGCTAACGCGAACTGCCATGAGTCCCCTTCTGAGCTAAATGTTGATCTTGGGCTCGGTCTTGCTGCGCACCTCGTCCGGACCGACTCCTGGTGCTAGCTCGACCAGCCGCAAGCCGTCATCCGTCACATCCAGCACGCAGAGATCGGTGATAATCCGTTGCACCACACCGCGGCCCGTATAGGGCAGACTGCAGTCCCTAACGATCTTGTACGATCCGTCCTTGGCGACGTGCTCCATGATCACGATCACTCGCTTGGCCCCGTGCACGAGGTCCATCGCACCGCCCATGCCCTTGATCATCTTTCCCGGAATCGTCCAGTTGGCGATGTCGCCACGCTCCGATACCTGCATTGCGCCGAGGATGGCGGCGTCGATCTTGCCACCTCTGATCATGCCGAACGAAGTGGCTGAGTCGAAGATCGCCGCGCCTCGGCGAAGCGTCACGGTCTCCTTCCCGGCATTGATCAGATCCGGATCCTCCTCGCTCTCATACGGATAGGGGCCGACGCCCAGCAGGCCGTTCTCTGATTGCAGCACCAGCTCGACACCCTCCGAGACGTAGTTCGGCACTAATGTCGGCAGCCCGATGCCGAGGTTGACATAGCTGCCATCGCTCAACTCTGCGGCCGCCCGGGCCGCCATCTCCTCCCTGGTCCAGGTCATGAAGGCCGCCCCTCGACAGGCTCGGGGCTCGCCCCGACAGGTTCAGGACCCGAGCGCTTGGGGCGCGGCCGGACAGTACGACGCTCAATCCGCTTGTCCGTAGCCTGTTCCTTGGTCAGCGGCACGACCCGATGGACATAGATGCCGGGTGTGTGGACCGAGTCTGGATCAAGATCGCCCGGCTCGACCAGTTCCTCGACCTCTGCGATGGTGATCTTGCCAGACATGGCCGCCAGGGGGTTGAAGTTGCGCGCCGATCGCCGGTAGATCAGGTTGCCGTGCCGGTCTCCGCGCCAGGCACGTACCAGGCCGAAGTCACAGACGATCGCCTGCTCCAACACGAATTCCTTTTCGCCCTCCTGCGTCTGGAAGGTTCGCGTCTCCTTGGGCGGCGAGGCCACCAGCACCGAACCATCACCGCCGTAACGCCACGGCAAACCACCCTCGGCAACCTGCGTTCCAACCCCGGTTGCGGTATAGAAGGCTGGAATGCCTGAGCCGCCGGCCCGTAACCGCTCAGCCAACGTTCCCTGCGGAGTCAGTTCCACCTCCAACTCGCCCTCGAGGTACTGGCGGGCGAACTCCTTGTTCTCGCCGACGTACGACGACACCATCCGGCGGATCTGCCGGGCGGCTAACAGCTGGCCAAGTCCCCAGCCATCGACACCACAGTTGTTCGATACCACCTCGAGTTCGTCGACACCGGATTCCAGCAGCGCCGCAATGAGCACGCTCGGGATTCCACTTAGCCCGAATCCGCCGACAGCCAGCGAAGAACCCGACCTGATATCGGCGACAGCCCTGCCCGCACTCGCCACAACTTTGTCCATGCCTGTGTTCTACTCCTGCCATGGCTGAAGTGGTACGCATTGGGGATCGTCGGCGGCGCGACCCCCCTTCTCAAGCGATGCGTACCAGGACTATCGTCGCGAACGACCCAGTCACTGAGGAGGAGGACCAATGGCCACTGCACGCGATTTGATGACACCAGACGTCGAATGCGTGAACGAGGACGAGACCCTGCTGGCTGCCGCCAAGAAGATGAAGGAGCTTGACGTCGGCGCGCTGCCAATCTGCGGCAACGATGATCGACTGAAGGGAATGCTCACCGACCGCGACATCGTCATCAAGTGCGTGGCCGAGGGCAAGGATCCCGACTCGGTCAAAGCTGGAGAATTCGGTGAAGGCAAACCGGTCACCATCGGTGCTGATGACTCGGCCGAGGAAACCCTGCGCACCATGTCGAAGTATCAGGTGCGACGGCTGCCGGTGATCGACGGCCACCGGATGATCGGCATCGTGGCGCAGGCGGATGTGGCTCGGGAACTGCCAGCCGACGTGGTCGGGCGGGTGCTTGCGGAGGTTTCTGAGGATTAGAGTTCGGTCGCTCGCCTAGCCTTCCTCGTTTTCCATCCTCGCTTAGCTGCGAGGCTGCGCCGGCGCCGCGCCCTAGCCGCGTCGAGAGCTCCCTTCTCGCGCGCGCGATGCTCGCGGCGCCGGGCGTTTTCCTCCTTGCGCAACTGGCGCTCGATGACCTGTGGTGATCGGACCGGCCAGACGTAGGGAAGATCGTCACTGACACCGGGAAAGATGCCTCGATAATGCTCTGGCTCCTTGCGGAGCAACGCTGACTGATGGCTTTGATGTAGCAGGGGTCGAAGAGCCACCTCGGCAGAGCATCGTCGTTGGACAACTCCTCGTGGCTTCGGATGGACGGAATCCCGAACGAGCGCAAGTCTGCCGTGATCGTTTCGGCGCAGGTGTCGGCGAAGCCCCGCTCGGTCCAGACTCGGCACATCGTCAGACCGTAGCGGCCGAGTGCTTCCTCGTACCCCTTCCACATCAGTACCGCCGGGTGTGACGCCCAGGCATAGCCCGGGACGGTCAGCGCTCGCACGATCTGGATGACCTCGACGCGCTGCTTGCCCAGGCGCTTGGTGTCGAGTGTGCGCGCGGTCGCCTCAAAGTCGCTGTACGGGGTGAAGGTCTGCATCAGTTCCTGATCATCGAATTTCTGGGCAAGGAGTACGAGGCGATCGTAGGTCCATCGACATTTCGATTGAGCGCCTCGTACGCTGACCCGATGCCAGTCGACCTGCACAGACACATGCTGCACGTGCTTGACGAGCTGCGGTTCAGGTCGACGCGCAAACACATTCGTGTCCTGCTGGACGGGCAGCCGGTGGCCGACTCCTTCCGCGCCGTTCTGATCTGGGAGCCCTACCGGATCGTTCCCTCCTATGCCGTCCCGATCGAGGACATGATCGCATCGATGAGCCCAGTCCGGCGCCATCGACTCGATGCCGACTCGACGGCAGAAGACGAACCCATGCCCATCGACCGACGGAGCCCGGCGCGTCGTCGACCCGAGCATTGGGTTTGCTGCTCATACGACCTCAGGCACGCCCTTGTCCGTAGAAGTGGGTGGCCTGGTGCGGGAAGGTGCCGCCTTCCGGTTGGACGAACCGGGCGTTGATCATTTGGTCGTCCTGGATTTCAGCGCATTCGACTGGCTGGAAGAGGATGAGCCGATCGTCGGTCACCCTCGGGACCCGTTCAGCCGGATCGACATCCGAAGCAGCTCCCGCCAGGTGCGGGTAGAGCTGGATAGCCACCTCTTAGCCGAATCCAGCAGACCCAGCCTGCTCTTCGAAGGCTCATTCCCGTTTGCCCGCTTCTACCTTCCGAGGGAGGACGTCCGGGCTGAGCTGCTGCCGAGCGACACCCGTACGACCTGTGCGTACAACGGCCACGCAACCCACTACTCCGTGCACACCGAATCGTCCGACGGCAGGGATGTTGCGTGGAGCTACCTGGACCCTCTGCCCGATGCCAGCCAGATCACCGGGCTGGTCGCCTTCTATCAGGAACGCACCGACTTAATCGTGGACGGCAAGCGTCTGCCCCGTCCTCGCACGCCCTGGTCTCGGCGCCAGTTAAGCCCGTGAGGCGCGCCAGCGCGCGATGATTCGGGGCATCTCCTCGCCGAGGAATGCGAAGAAGTCGCGCATCTCGGCAATCCGTTCGGCCGCCTCGCTGCCGGGTGGTACGACGGCGAGGCCGTCATCCAGGGCCGCAGCCAGGCCATCGATGACGTCTGTCCGGGTGCCGACCGTCTCGTACCACGACTCGCCGCCTAGCGTCCAGTGGTCCGTACGCTCGCCGGGCCGGCGTGCCCGACGGGCCATTCGCGCATTCTCCAGGTATCGGACCGAACTGCTGACCGCGGCAGGGCTGACCTGAAGCAGGTCGGCGAACTCGCGCGCGGTCAAGCTGCCGCTCTCCGAAACGACCAGGGCAGCGAAGGCGCGGGCCGCCATCCGTTGCATGCCGGCAGCGGCCAGGACCAAGGCGAAGCGCTCAATGAAGTGACGAACGTCGCTGTTCGACCGGTCCTCCTCTGGTATCGGCTGGTCCTTCGCCACGGTCATGTGACGAATCATACAATTTCTGATGGTTCTGACCATTCACAAGTTTCTGAAGCAGACGTAGCGTCGAGGTATGACAAGTAATGGGCGCGAGCGCAGCGAGCACCAGCCCTCGCCGCGAGCGACGTCTGTCATCTCGGTGACTGGCCTGCACAAATGGTTCGGCCAGACTCACGCCCTCGATGGACTCGACCTTGAGGTTCGAGCCGGAGAGGTGCACGGCTTTCTTGGTCCCAACGGTGCCGGGAAGTCCACAACCGTCCGGGTGCTGCTCGGGCTTCTCCGTGCCGATTCCGGCCAAGCCCTGGTGTTGGGCGGCGACCCGTGGCGGGACACCGCCACCTTGCATCGACGCATCGCCTACTGTCCCGGCGATGTCAGCCTCTGGCCGAATCTGTCCGGTGGCGAAGTCATCGATCTGTTCGGCCGATTGCGTGGCGACCTGGACAAACAACGGCGCGACCAGCTACTCGACCGCTTCGAGCTCGATCCGAAGAAAAAGGGCCGCAGCTACTCGAAGGGCAACCGGCAGAAGGTGGCAATCGTCGCAGCGCTTGCCTCCGATGCCGAGCTGCTCATCCTCGACGAGCCAACCACCGGCCTTGATCCGATCATGGAGGCTGAGTTCCAGCGGACGATCCACGAGATCAAGGCCGAAGGCCGCACCGTCTTGCTGTCCAGCCACATCCTGTCCGAAGTTGAGGCCCTCTGCGATCGGGTCACAATCATCCGGGCCGGCCGGTCGGTCGAGAGCGGCACGCTGCAGGATCTGCGACATCTGACGCGCACCACAGTGACCGCCACCCTGTCCAGCGATCCCCACGACTTCGGCGGCGGACCTGGTGTGCATGATCTTGTCATCGAGGATCACAAGATCAGCATGAGTGTGGAGTCCGACGCCATGAACAGTGTCCTGAAGCTGCTCACTGACCACGGCATCGAATCGCTCAACGCTGATCCGCCAACACTGGAAGAGCTGTTCCTTCGCCACTACGCGGACGAGTTGCAATGAGCAGGCCGAGCAGCGGCGCATTGGCCGGAACGCTGACCCTGATCCGGCATATTGTCCGGCGCGACCGTTTCCGCTTGATCATCTGGGTAGCCGTCCCGGTGTTTCTCATCACCTCGACCTACAGCGCGTACGAGGGCTTGTACCCCACCGTTGAATCCCGGCAGGGGCTGCAGGTGCAGATGGGTGCCTCGACGTCCTTGACCTTGCTGTACGGGCCGGCCTTCGATCTGACGAATGCCGGCGGCTTCGTCGCCTGGCGGATCGGTCTCTACACGGCCTTAGTGCTCTCGATCTTCGCAATCTTGACGGTGGTTCGACAGACCCGCGCCGAGGAGGACGCCGGGCGTGCCGAAATGCTGGCTAGCGGTGTGGTGGGACGGTACGCGATGCTCACCGCGGCTCTGACGGTGGTCGTCGGCACTGCCGCCATTGCGGGACTGTTGATCGCCGGGATCCTGACCACCATGGGCGCGGATTTGGTCGGAGCCTTAGCCCTCGGCGCTGCTGCCGCTGCTTGCGCGGCAGTGTTCGCCGCCGTTGCTGCGGTAGCGGTCCAGCTTGGGTCCTATTCCAGGACGGCTAATGGGATCGCTCTTGGCGTACTCGGGTTCTTTTTCCTGCTCCGTGGGTGGGGTGACGCGACGGATCGGATCTGGCTGTCGTGGCTGTCACCGATGGGCTGGGTCAGTCAGATCCGGGCGTTTGCCGGCAACCGCTGGGAGGTTTTCGGCCTCTTCGCCGGGCTGTTCGTGGTTTTGATTGTTACCGCCGGACTGCTTGTCCGGCAGCGGGACGTCGGTCTCGGTTTGCTCAAGCCTCGGGAAGGTCGTGCGGATGCACCGGCGTCGCTCGGCGGGGTGTTCGGGTTGGCCTGGCGGCTGCAGCGAGGGCTGCTGCTCGGCTGGGCGGTCGCCTTTGTGATCTTCGGTTTGATCCTGGGTTCGTTGACCACAGCCATTGAGGACCTGATTGGCGACAACGAGCAGATCAGACAAGCCATTGAGCGGATGGGCGGCACCGGTCAGATGGCGGTACTTTTCGTCGCTGGGATCTTGCCGATCATTGCGGTGATCGCTGTGCTCTACGGGGTTGGCGCGATGTTGCGGACCCGTACCGAGGAGACCGAAAGCCGGCTTGAGCCACTGCTCGCCACCCCGGTCAGCAGGTGGCGTTGGCTGGGCAGCCACCTTCTGATGGCGCTTGGTGGCTCGGCTCTACTTGTGATCTTGGGCGGCGGTGCGGTGGCAGCTGTTGCCTCCGCGTCGGTTCCTGAGGAGACGCTCACCTTCCTTGATGCGTTCAAGGGAGCGCTGATTCAGATTCCGGCAACCTGGCTGATCGTGGCGATCACCGCAGCACTGGTGGGAATTGCCCCGCGGCTCGCTGGATTGGGCTGGGCCGCAGCTGGGGTTGTTTTGGCGCTGACCTGGTTAGGTCCCGCACTTGGGCTGCCCGATGCGGCGCTGAAGATATCCCCCTTCGAGCACCTGCCGAAAGTGCCCGGGCATGCCGTCACGGCGCTACCGTTGTTGATCATCAGCGCCGGCGTTGTCGCGCTGATCGCCATTGCCGGGATCGGCCTACGACGGCGAGATATAGCAGTCTGAATCTCGATGCTGGTGAGGCCCGGCCCGCCAGCAGATCGGGGCCGAACTGCATAGTCGGCTCTGGACAGGCGGTTAGTGATCGCTCGCTTTTGGTAAGACCTCGATCTCGCATCTTGGGCTGTTTGCGGCACCCAGCCGCCGATCGGTTGTGATCAACACCGCCTCGAGCGCTTCGGCCAGCGCCACGTACATCGCATCCCAGCCGCGTACCGTGTCCCGCAATCCCCAGGCACGGTCGAGCAGCAGTCGATGGCTGAAGCGCTCACCAGGCCAGTCCTGAAGGTCCTCCATCGCTTGGCTGGCCGCGGTGTTATCCAACCGGCCAGCCCGAAACTCGCGCCGCACAACGTTGAAGACCTCAACATCAACGATGTGTGGGGCCGCCTGATCTGCATCACTTGCTAACCGTTGTCTGATCGTCTCAGCTTCTGATCCCCCGGCCACCACCTCGTATAGACAGGAGGCATCAACCACGAGCATCCGGCCACGGCCCTCGGTGCTCATCCAATGCGGAAAGTACCTCAGTGCTAGTGATGGGCGATGACCGTCGCCTGGTCCGATCCAGCCAGCTCTTCATCGTCGGCCGTGCTGCCAAACGTGTCGCCTCGGCTCGCAGAAGCTCAGGGACACTGACTCCCGACTCAGCTGCTCGTAGCGCTAGGGCTGAATAGATGTCGTCATCCAAGTCACGGATTTGCACGGTCTTAGGCACGCATGCATCGTAACATGCAAGTCTGCATCAGGCACTTCAGTCAAGGTGCTGGTTAAAGAATCCGGCTGTCCGTTCGATCGAGCGTTGCCACTGACCTTCGAAGGTATGGCCCTCGCCGCGATACCTGACGAAGGTGACGTCCTTGTCTTCAGACCTGAGCGCCTTGACCGTGGCTTCTGACCAGCGGATCGGGCAGGTGTCGTCCTCGATGCCGTGGTTGACAAGCAGCGGCTCGGTCACCCGGTCGAAGTAAGGCCTCGGTGAAGCCGCCCGCCAGAACTCAGGTGACTGGTCTGGCAGCCCGAACGTCCGTACGATGCGTCGGTTGACCCGTGCCCGATCTTCGGAAGGCCGGTAGAACTGTTTCCAGTTGTCAGCAGCAAGGGAACTCACCGAGGCGTATATCACCGCGGCATCGACAAGGCCCGGCTGTGCCACCAGCGCAGCCAGCGTGACGCCGCCACCCATGGAGCGGCCGAGCCAGCCGACCCGATCCTTGTCCAGAAACGGCAGCTTGGACGACTTGACCGCCAGTACGGCGTTGATCGTGTCGACCACGTAGGGCAGCCGCAGTTCGTAGTCGATGTTCTTGTCGTCATCAGAGGATGCGTGACCTCGGTAGTCGGTGTGCAGCACCACATAGCCCTGCCTCGCCAGGTAGTCCTGTTCGCGAGCCATGCCCTGACCTGGGACGTAGATGTCCCGATCGATGTAGCCGTGGTTGAGCACCAGGACCGGGAAGGGACCCTTGCCGTCCGGGACGTTCATCACTCCGGAGATCTTCAGGCCGTCACCGCGATAGGTGATCAGGTAGCGCTTATACGCGCCGGAGTCGCCGAGCATCCTGCCCAGGCTCAGGCCATGGCCGTCGTACTTCTTGTTGATCAACGCCTGAACGGAGACCGGGTGCGGAGGTTTGGGCGTACTAGTCGCCTTAGCAGTGGGCTTGGGGCTTGGCCTGGCCGTGTTTGAGGTTGACGGGGTCTGCGCCGGCGCTGTGGTGAAGACCGGCGATGACGCTTGCGGCGTGGGTGCCGTGCTCGGCTCTGGGGCACTGCAGGCCACCAGAATCAAAGCAGCTGGCAGCACCCTGAGCGCATTCATCCAGCCAGTATTCATGAGATCGTGCAAGAGCCGACCGGGACTACGCGGTCGAACCTTGCATGCTTTCTTTCCACAGGCCGGGGCGGATCGACCCCATGATCCACAGATTTCCGCGATCAGCGTTCATTTCGTGCGGTTACCCGCATAGTCCCGCGCATGTACCAGCGCCTCGAGGTCCCATCTGGTCTCATGCGCCTGGCGAACGCCCAATCCGGCGTGCTGAGCCGGGAACAAGTTCTGAGCTTCGACCTATCGCGCCACGTCATCGCCCGGCTACTCAACACCGATCGATGGCGACTGATCGATCGCGGAATCTACCTGACGTTGCCTGTAGAGCCGAGTTGGCTCGCGCTCGCCTGGGCAGGGATCTTGATCGGCGGCGTAGGTGCACGGCTGGGGCCAAACGCTTCCAGCTACCTCTACAAGTTGGTGGAACCGGAACCGATGCCCGTGGACGTCTTGGTGCCGGTCGCTCGATATGCGCAACGACATGGACCGTGGCACTTTCATCGTGAGCGCGCGGGCGCGCGCTCTGCTTCGACTCATGGCTCGCTACCACGACTCGATGTCGAGGCCACAGTGTTGGACTTATGTGCAAGGTCGACTGAGGGTGAGATCGTCGGTCTGATCTCGACCGCGGTTCAGCGTCGGTTAACTACGCCCGGCCGGCTATCCAAGGCATTGGCAGCGCGCAGCAGGCAACGATATCGGCGCCTGATCAACGACCTACTGTGCGACGTCGCTGTCGGCGCCGAATCGCGCTTGGAGGTGTCGTACCTGAGGAAGGTAGAACGAGCGCACGGTCTGCCGGACGGGGACAGACAGCGGCGGCGGCACGGCCTGCCCTACTTCACCGATGTCGGTTACGACGAATGTGCCCTGTTGGTCGAGCTTGATGGGCGCCTAGGTCATGAGGGGATGGCTCGTTTCCGTGATATGGAGCGAGACAATCGATTCGCACTGGTTGACTGGACGACGTTGCGTTATGGCTGGTACGACGTTGTCGAGCGACCCTGCGAGGTGGCTGCGCAGGTTGCGCAACTCCTGATGTCCAGGGGCTGGCCAGGAACACCCACCCGCTGCCGTCGCTGCGCTCGTTGGCATTCCTAATCGTGCAAGATCCGACCGGGACTATCCGGCTCAAACCTGCACATTAAGCGTCTCGGGGCCGGTTGGAGCTTTGCGCAGCGGCTCCTCAGGGTCTAGGCCAGGGTCAGGTGATTGGCTTGCCGCCGGTCACCGCGAGCATCTCCGCGGTGATGTAGCTGGACTCCTGGGACGCGAAGAAGACGTACGCCGGAGCGACCTCCGCCGGCTGCCCTGCCCTGCTCAGCGGCACGCTTTCGCCATGACTCTCCGCGCGCTGCTCCGGCATGGTGGCCGGAATCAGCGGGGTCCAGATGGGACCCGGCGCAACGGCATTGACCCGAAT
>Ga0126305_10000986_pt1 | contig 12527 bp, 7 predicted proteins | sample Plot26_FD_92536 | JGI IMG/M metagenome (GOLD analysis project Ga0126305, IMG submission 92536) | Serpentine soil microbial communities from UC McLaughlin Reserve, CA, USA - Plot26 | ecosystem: Environmental > Terrestrial > Soil > Grasslands | place: USA: UC McLaughlin Reserve, Lake County... | reverse complement strand
GACCTGGGAATCCTGACCGATCTTTGGTTGTTCCGCCTTCTGCCTGCGGGCTATTCGCCTGAATCTCCGCTCCTTTGCAGATCAACATTGAAGGAGGTTTCATGGATTGGAAGAAGTCATTGGTGTCCACTCTCCTCTGCCTCGCGATCATCAACGCCGGTGCTCGCGCCGGATCCGCCCAGCAGTTGCAACCGCTCGAGCCGGAATGGCTGACGCAGATGTATGCTGAGGGTTGGCAGAAGGTCCAGGAAGGTGTTCTACAGAGAGATACGGGAGGGGGAGAATTCGAGACGTTCAGTTATGGAGCGGAAGGCCTGCAGTGGGTGGTGCAAAGGTATGGGCAGCAGGTCGCCTACCTGAAGAGTCGGTACGATGCGTCTCCCTCCAAAGACCTCGCCGAGCTGATCGACCAGCTTGAAGGTCAGATCCTCCGCCTGGAGGGAGACAGCGACTCCGCGCCCCCCGTAGAGTCGTTCAATGGGGAGGTGCTTGAAGCGTGCACGACGTCCTATGGAGGTGATGCATCCGCCGGGCCACAGACTGGAACTCAAGGCGTCACGGCGAGCGCCAGCGCCTACTTCCACAACGATTGCGGCTATCTCGGCGACACGTTCACGACGGCCTACGCGCATGCGGTCGCTGCGACCGGCGAGACGACCTCCACGCACAGCGATCCGAAGAACGGTGGTGCCTGGCTCGACAGCTACTCCAGCGTGAGCGCGAACGGCTCGACCGGCTGCGACTCCTGGGCTCAGGGATCGGTGACGGTCTCCTACCCCGAGTTGACCATCAACTTTCTGACGCCCGAAAAGAGCAACTCCAGCTGCAATCCGATCGATAGCATCTCGACGTACACTCTCGATTTCCCATCGTGGGTGCAGACCGGCACCGGTAACATCGGCCCCCTGACGCTCAACAACGCATCGGGCGCCACTCTGATCGGCAGCAACTACGTTCCCACCGCAACCAGCGGCTTGCCGCAAGCCGGCATCTCATTCGCCAAGTCGACCGCCTCGAAGCTGGAAAGCCAGCCCGCCGACACCGTCTCGTCCTTCGCGAATGCTCCGGTCATCAAGGTCGAGTTCACAGGGCGTCTCCGGGAGGTGCCGGCGGCAACCACTGTCCTGATCGGGATGGGACACTGGATCAGTGGCATCGGTTCCTATGGCCTGCGCATCGCCACCGACCAGCTTCAGAGGCTCATCGTGTCCTCCCTGAACGGCACGACTTCTTTCACCGTCCACAACGGGTCGGTCACGCTGGGGCTCAATGAGACGACGAACGATTCCTACCGCTGGGTCTGGACCGAGAATAGCCCACGTTCCTCCACGGGCACTGCCCAATGGTGGCGGAAGATTTCCGGCGTCTGGCAGCCCTGGGGGACGAGCAAGACTGACATGCAGCGGCCGGTCGGCCATGCCAATACCAGATTTCGCCTCCACGCTCACGAGAACGGAGGCCCTCAAGCTGTCGGCTTCGACTTCCTCGAGACCAGCATCACCTTCGGAGCCCGATAGCTGAATGGGCTGCCAGGCGTTCGATTCAACTTTGGAGGACCGACGGATGCTCGGAATATTTTCCAAGAAGCGGTGTGCTCGAAGTTGCGTGCTACCCGCTCTGATTCTCGGCGCGATCGTGATTCTGCCAGAGGCCGTGCAGGCGCAAACCTGTGCCCGCACGCTCACGGCCGACGTGGTCGCTTTTGACCAGGTATTCTTCTGGAACCGTCTCGGCGCGTTTCAGCCTCAGGGCATGATGTACGCTCTGCGGCGCGACGTGGTGCCGATCAGCGGCTCCAGCCTCTCGCCCGGCAATGTTCAGTTGCGGCCGGACAAACGGCCGCGCCCCATCGTGCTGCGCATGAACGTGGGCGACTGCCTGCGGATCAGCTTTCAAAACCTACTGAGCCCGACCCGCCGCGACGACGATCAGTCCAACACCCGCCAGGCGTCGATCCACGCGGTCGGCATGCAACTGGCCGTCTCGAGCCTGGACGACGGCACCTATGTGGGGTCCAGGCCGAGCGGGCTGGTCGACGTCGGACAGTCGATCGTCTACACCCTGTCCGCCGACCGCGAGGGCGAGCACGTGATCAACAGCGCCGGCGCCGTGGCGGGCGGCGAAGGGGATGGCGGCCATACCAACTCCGGCCTGTTCGGCGCCATCCTCGTCGAGCCCGTGGGCGCACGCTGGTACCGAAGCCAGGTCGCCCGCCAGGACCTCGACTACGCCACCACGGGCACGACTCCCCACGGGCAGCCGACTCTCAACTACGAGGCGGTCTACCCGGCAGGCCATCCCCGCGCCGGGACGCCGGTCCTCAGCATGCTGAACGGCACCGAGATCGTCCACACCGACCTGAACGCGGTCATCACCGGATCGGTGCCGAACAACCCGGGCACGGCCCGCTCGGCCGGCTGGTTCCCGCCGGGGACCTTCCCTCTGAACCGGTACACCCTTCCGGAGCGCGAGCAGCCGTTCCGCGAGTTCACCGTCATGTACCACGATGAAACCGGCGCCGTGCAGGCGTTCCCCGAGTTCGAGCAGGATCAGCTCGCATTTACCCTGCACAGCGGCCGCGACGCCTTCGCCATCAACTATGGCTCCGCGGGCATCGGAGCCGAGGTCCTTGCCAACCGCTTCCGCGTCGGGCCGATGGCAAACTGCACGGAGTGCAAGTTCGAGGAGTTTTTCCTGAGCTCCTGGACGGTGGGCGATCCGGCCATGGTTGTGGACCGGCCGGCGAACGTGGGGTGCGGTCCCCAGACCGCGAGCCCGAACACGATCGGCCAGGATCCCAATCTTCCCGTCTACGCCGACCAGCTCCGTGCCGGCGCCTCCTGCGCGCCTCTGCCGGGTGCCAAGGCCACCAAGGCGTTCTTCCCGGACGACCCATCCAACGTCCACCACGGCTATCTGAACGACCATACGCGGTTCCGGGTGCTCCACGCCGGCAGCAAGGAGCACCACATCCATCACCTGCACGCCCACCAGTGGCTCTACACGGGCGACAGCGACAAGTCGAGTTATCTGGACAGCCAGGCCATCGGCCCCGGCGCTTCGTTTACCGCCGAGATCACCTACGCTGGTGGCGGCAACGTGAACCATACGGTGGGCGACTCGATTTTCCATTGCCACTTCTATCCCCATTTCGCGCAGGGGATGTGGGAGCTCTGGCGGGTCCACGACGTCTTCGAGCGCGGTACGCTGCTCGACGCGGGAGGCCGGCCCGCCGCGGGATCCAACCGCGCCCTGCCGGACGGCGAGATCGCCAACGGCACGCCAATCCCTGCCATCGTGCCGTTGCCCGGCAAGCCCATGCCCCCCGCGCCGGGGGCCGCGGTCCAGATCGCCCAGGGCCAGGCTCAGGTCACGGGCTCCGGCAACCCCGGATTTCCTTTCTTCGTTCCCGCCGTGGCCGGGCACCGTCCGCCCAAGCCTCCATTGGACACCCTCGACGACGGCGGCCTGCCGCGGCATCGGATCAACGGCGGCACCTTCGACGAAGCCCACACCCGGCTCGACTTCCACAAGGAGCTCCTGACCGCTGTGGCCGAGCCGATTCCGGAGGACGGCACTCCCGTCGAGAAGGCGGCCATGCTGTTCCACGAGCAGGCCTTCCAGAACAGTTGCGAGCCCAATGGCTTCTGCAGCCTTCAGACGCAATTTCCGACCAACGGCAAGCCGCGCGTGGCCGGCGCGCCCTACGCCGAGCCCTGCCTCGACGCCGCGGCCGCGGCCAACCCGCGGCTCATCAAGGCCGCCGACATCGAGGACGACGTCAAGCTCAACAAGGCCGGCTGGCACTTCCCCCAGCAGCGCTTCAGCGCCCTGTGGGAGGACGTGGACGACTACCTGGGCCTCGCCGGAGGCGCCAAGAGGCCGCCGGAGCCGCTCTTCTTCCGCGCCAACAGCGGCACCTGTATCAATTACTGGCTCACCAACCTGGCGCCCAAGGAATATCAGCTCGACGACTTCCAGGTGCGCACCCCGACCGACGTCCTGGGCCAGCACATCCACCTGGTGAAGTTCGACGTCACGGCCTCTGACGGCGCCGGCAACGGCTTCAATTACGAGGACGGCTCCTTCAGTCCAGGCGAGGTGCGGGAGCGTATCGCGGCCATTCGCGCCGCCAACGGCTGCTCCGCGGCCGACGCCCGGAACGGCACCTTCGCCTGCCCGATTGCCAAGCCCCATCCGTTCTTCGGTGCCGGACCGGACAAGGACGGCGACGGCCAGGGGGACTGGATGGGCGCTCAGACCACGATCCAGCGCTGGTGGGCCGACCCGGTGCGCGACAACAACGGCAACGACCGGACGTTGCGCACCGTCTTCACCCACGACCACTTCAGCCCTTCGACCCACCAGCAGGCGGGGCTCTACGCCGGTCTGGTGATCGAGCCCGCCGGCTCGAGCTGGTATCACAACGAGACCGGGGCCTCGCTCGGCGGCCGGCATGACGGCGGCCCTACGAGCTGGCAGGCGGTCATCAACGCTCCGAGCGAGCCCGCCTACCGCGAGTTCCTGCTGGAGTTCGCCGATTTCCAGCTCGCCTACGAGGCGGGCAACAACGGCTTCCCGGACCCGGCCAAAGCCGTCAACCCGCCGGGCCGCGAGCAGGTGGGGCTGCCCGACCTGCTGCAACGCCCCCAGGCCTGCCCAGGCCCGGATAGAGACCCGGACAACGGCCCGCCGCCGCCCTGCCCGGAGCTCGTCTCGGCCGACGACGCCGGCACCATGTCGGTCAACTACCGTAACGAGCCGCTCGCCCTGCGGGTGCGTGATCCGCAGACCAACTCCCAGGCCGCGGGTCAGGGGGGAGATCTCTCCTTTGCCTTCGCCTCAATCGCGCGCCAGACCCCGGCCCTCAACAGCCAGCCCGGTTTCTACCCGCCGCTGACCAGCGACGTAGGGAACTACGATCCGTACACGCCTCTGCTGCGTGCCTATGAAAACGACCGGGTGCAGATCCGTGTCCTCGTGGGCGCCCACGAAGAAGGGCACAACTTCAGCATCCATGGCGTCAAGTGGCTGTTCGAGCCGTCGGAGCCCAACTCGGGTTATCGCAGCAGCCAGATGATGGGCATCTCGGAGCACTTCGAGTTCATCATCCCGCAGCTCGTCAAGAAGCCTTCTGGCGATGCCGTCGACCGTCTCTGGATGGCCGGCTCTTCGACCGACGATCTGTGGAACGGCCTCTGGGGGATCCTGAGGGCCTACACCGGCATCCGGCCCGACCTGATGGCGCTTCCGGACAACCCCAACGGCCGGTCGAACATCGATCCCGGAGCGGTGGGCGCCTATGACTTCTCCTGCCCCAAGTCCGCGGTGGTGCGCACCTTCGACGTGACCGCCGTAACGGCCGCGAATGCCCTGCCCAACGGCCGGCTCGTCTACAACAGCCGGACGGACGGAATCTTCGGGCCGCTTTGGGACCCGACTTCCATTCTTTATGTCCGCTCGGGCGACCTCGACACCGCGGGCAAGCTCAAGCCGGGATACAACCTGCGTCCCGAGCCGCTGATCCTGCGTGCCAAGGCGGGCGAATGCATCAAGCTCACGCTACGCAACAAGCTGCCCTCCACGCTGGCGGATCTCGACGGCTTCAACACCCTGCCGATGCTCGTCGAGGGGTTCAACGCCAACGATATCCGGCCGTCGAGCTATGTCGGCCTGCACCCGCAGCTCCTCTATTTCGACGTCAGCCGCTTCGATGGGGCCAACGTCGGCCGCAACGGCAATCAGCTCGTGGCGCCGGGCCAGTTCACCACCTATGAGTGGTATGCCGGCGACGTGACGATCAACCCCGACGGAACGGTCACCGCGACTCCGATCGAATTCGGCGCGACCAACCTGCAGTCCTCCGACCGGATCGAGCATGCGAGCAAGGGGGCGATGGGCGCGCTGATCATCGAGCCGCCGAACGCGATCATCTCGGAGTTCGACACCTACCGGCGAGCGGTCGCAACCATCAGCGGCGGCACGGAGGGGAGCTTCCGCGAGTTCGTGCTGCTGCTCCAGAACGACGTGAACATGAGGACCGACAGCTCACTCGGTCAGCTCTGCTTCCCCGGAGAGCCGGGACCGGCCGCCGCGGGACAAGGGTGGCCGGTGGAAAACCTCGGCTGCATGGAGGACCCGGAGGATACCGGCCAGAAGGCCATCAACTACCGGACCGAGCCGCTGTGGAAACGCATGCAGCACGCGCCCGGCACCCAATTCACGGACACTGATGACTTCACCGACTGGTGGGACGTCTTTGCCAATGCCAAGGTCGGCGCCGAGCCGCAGACGCCGATCTTCACCGTCGCACCGGCCCAGAAGGTCCGCTTCCGGCTGCTCATGCCCGGGGGACACTCCCGCAACATCGTCTTCTCCCTGGCCGGCCACGAGTGGGACAAGGAGCCCTACGTTCAGAATTCCACCCGGCTGGGCTACAACGGCTTCTCCTTCTGGGAGGGCGCGCACATGGGCTTCGGACCCTCCAACCACTTCGACCTCCTGCTCCGCAACGGAGCCGGGGGGAAGTTCTCCCTCAACGGCGACTACCTGTTCCGGGACCAGACGGGCTCGGGCGTCGATCACGGCCTCTGGGGCATCCTGCGCGTGCAATAGGGGAGCTTGTCGAGCTGTACAGTAGCCCGCAATCTCATGCACGGTTCCGACGGGAAACAGCTACGGCTCCCCTGAAAAGAGGGCCGTAGCATCCCACCCCGAGGTAGCACAGGCGGAGCCAGCCCCCCTGGCCCCGCCTGATCCCCGCACAGGTACCAGCCGTTTATTGATCGAACGCCTGGCCGGCCCGCACAGGTGCCAGCCGTTTATGATCCAGCGCCTGGCCCAGCCGGACCGACCCAACTCCGTCGACTCTGTCAAAAGATTTAGCACGCCGCCAAATCTTTTGACAGACTAAGGGGAAGCACCTAATCCACTGGCTGAGAGGGAGTTACGCTGGGCACGCCCGCGATTCCTTCTCCGAGCCGCCAAATCTTTTGCGCCGACCGACCCGGTGGGCTGACTGCCACAGGGTCATAAGATATTTCTTTGGAGCAAGTTACAGAAAGCACCCCTGTTGGCAGGATCCTTGACTGTCGATCGCGGCATGCCGCGTCCCCTGCGTTGGATCCCAGACAATGGCGCCCTGGTCGAGGTCACCTGCCGTACCGTTCACGGACGATACCTCCTGCGTCCGAGCCTGAACCTGAACGAGATTGCCGTGGGCATCCTGGCCCGGGCCAAGCGGATGTTCCAGATGAAGATCTGTGCCCTGATCTTTACCTCTAGCCACTATCACATGCTGCTCTGGGTCAAGGATGCCGAGCAGCTCGCGAAGTTCATGGGCTACGTGAATTCGAACCTCGCGCGAGAAGCAGGCCGGCTGGTCCAGTGGCGCGAGAAGTTCTGGTCCCGACGATACCGAGCCATCGTGATCAGCGAGGAGGAAGGAGCCCAGATCGGAAGGATGAAGTACGTGATTTCCAACGGCGCGAAGGAAGGCCTCGTGCGCACACCCGGAGAGTGGCCGGGCCTCCATGGGCTCCAGTATCTTCTCGACGGCAAGCCTTTGGAAGGATACTGGTTCGACCGCACCCAGGAGTACGCCGCCCGGCAACGGCGCGAGGACTTCGACCGTCTCCGCTACGCGACGGCCGAGACCTTGACGCTCGATCCTTTGCCCTGCTGGGAAGGCCTCTCCACGCAGCAGATCCGGGTTCGCGTCTCCGACTTGGTCAGCGAGATCGAGCTCGAGACGCAGGCCGCCTTGGGAGGCAGGGAGCCTCTCGGTCCGGAGGCGATCCTGGCCCAGGATCCTCACAGCCATCCCAAGCAGCCGAAGAAGTCGCCGGCGCCTCGTTTCCACGCTTTCAGCAAAGAGGCTCGCCGCGCGCTCTATGACGCCTACTCCGAATTCCTGGGAGCCTTCCGCGACGCCGCCAAGAAGCTACAATCCGGCGATCTCGGCACTCCTTTCCCAGAAGGCTGCTTCCCTCCTGGTCTACCATTCGTCCGCTCGGGTTAGGATCGCCGGTCTCCTCACCACTTCTCTGTTGTAAGTTGTTCCTCGGTCGGCCTGCGTCTGACGGTCGCAAAGGTGTATCGAGCCCCACGTGTAGGCTGCAAGAGCTCAGATCCGATCATGCTGAGCGCGGCCCTCAAGAGGCTCAGGACGGCCCGCCTGTACTTCCTCGGCAGTTAAGGCTTCGACCTTACCCCTCTGCGGGAGCAGACCAGAGAGACAGTGCAGCCAGGTTTCGCTGGCACCTGTTGCTGAGGGACCGTGATATCACAGGAGACCAGGTAAGTCCTCGTCCCGTCACAGATGAGTGTCGCTCTCTCCTGAATTCTTTCAACCTGTTTTCTCATGATTACTTAGCCCCCTACTCTTCGCCGTTCTCCTCTTCTCCTTCCTCGAAGATCTCCCACGCTTTGAAGATGTCAGTTCCTTCCACTTCTTCAAATGTAGGCATGCGTCGCTCTTCCCTGATGATTCGATGGGATCTCTCACGGGCCTGATCGCTAATAGGCCAGTAGGCAAACATGAAGGCGACCCTTGGAACTATGATGAAGTCAACTTTTGGCTTAGGATCACGGTTAAGAAAAGCGTCTAACTCCTCCTGTGTCTCAATGGCTTTAATAATGACTTGAGTTGAAGTTCTACCCTCTTTTGCCGCTCGCATCTCTTCAAGAGTTGTCTTGGCGGGTTTACGTCGAGCCTCTGAGAGAGGATCTTCCACAAGAAAGGCAACGACCTTAAAGGTGGCTATGACATCTGCTCCATGCTCGTACACCCTACCATCTTCGGTCCTGAAACCCGGCGCAACTCGGATAAAATATGGCTTTTCCCCGATCTCATAGATCAACCTACCATTCATCCAGAGCTGCCCTACAGGGTCTAAGAGCCGATGAAACGTTGCAGGCCCCATTGAGGTAAGATCAAAGACCCGGGCGAAGGGTACTCCCTCTTCGGGTAGTGTACGCGGCTCTTCCTCATCAAGAGGGAGGATATCGAATTGCGCGACACTAGCATGTAGAAATGCATGGTAGTGGATTGGCTCACGGAGCATGACTTCTACAAAGATCGTCTCCCGCTCTCCTGCGAACAACGCCAATATCCGATATAGCGCCAGTATCGCCGCCACTTTGTCAGTGATCAAGAAGAGGAATAGTGCGATGGATGATTCAGGCGGCATTATTCCGTGCATGGCATTGAGAATCTTTTCCTTCTCCCTCTCTTGGTGGAATCTTTCCCCATTCAGCCAAATTTGCAGCATCTCTTCAGAGTTGATGATCCTGGGGTCTTGCTCCTTTGAGTATGCGCCCGCCACAAACAGAGATTGCTGGCGTTCACCCGAATAGAGGTACTGAAGCGTATCCAAATGATCCCTGACTCTCTTATTGTCTGCCGCCTTTCGAACAATGGCGCGAACCCTATTAAAGTTTGTAGGTGTATCCTTGACAAGAAGAAATGGTCTCAGCTTCATGAGCAAGGCATCTATTTGTTCGTCCGATGGAAGCTTAGTATCTACCTTCAAGCCTTCGCCCTTGGTCCAACTTACATTCAGAGAGGATGGTATACCTTCTTGTACAAGAGAGTTCTTCTCCAGTTTAGCCGCATACTTGGCGTAGTCCTGCAAAGTTTCCCACTCATCATCTGTAAACTCTAGCTCTACGATCTCCTCATTATTTCCATCTTCGTCCTTAGTTAACATCTTAACGTTTTTAGGCATTATGCCCTCCTGGTAATTGCACGTTAGTCTGATAGTTGGGCCTCTACTAGGAGACGGATCTACGATGTAGCCTCCCCTGTAGCCCGCCCTCCGAAGGAGGGCAGATCACTAGCAGGGAATCGCCAATGAGCCTTGATATAGTTCCGTAGCACCTTAGTAGCCCCAAGGTCAATAGTACCTATCCTTACTTCTTCCTCTAGGCTACGCCACACCATGCGCATCTGTTCCCGTGCTGTCTCTTCGCTCCCTTCTTCGTCGTCCAGTAATGATAGCTCCTGACCGGCACGCCGGCAAACTGCGATAGCGTCGGAAGTCTGTCCCTTCCTGAGATGAAACCCGAACAGGTAGACGAGATCTAAGAAAAAGTCCTTCATTAGGCCATGTTCGAGATCTCCGGCAATAACCTCTTGAAACAGGGCCTCAGCTCTCTTTGTACTCCCAAGGTGTTCTAGAAGCTTTGCCGCGTTGAACCGTCGCCTAAGCTGAATGAACGGCTCGCGGAACTGGTCATTTAGAGCCTTCATGGCATTGAATCGGATCAATGCCTCTTGTGGAGCACCTATGCCTATGAGGCAGTCAACCTTAGCTGTCTCCGCGAACCAAAGAAGACGGGGCTTGTTGTCCGGAATTAGTGATAAAGCCTGCTCGACATATCGGAGGCTTTCGGCAGGATCTTCACCTACAAGGACGTAGGCTAGCTGAGTAAGCGTCCTGCTCAATAGGAATGTTTGCTTCGCGGACTCAAACAGTCCCGCCGCTCGCCGCAAGGTGTTAACAGATTCCTCAGTACTTCCCAAGTCATCTTCCAGGGCTCCCGCAACGGCAAGCACCTTTCCCTCTGCAACTCCGTTCCTTGACCCCTTCCCCGCGTACTCAAGTCCCTTTCTCAGTGCATCCCGAGCTGCTGCCCATTTGGCAGCTCGTCGCCTAGCGTTCGCCATCTCTGCGCAGCATTCGGCACACAGATCATTCTTTAACTCGACAGAGACTCTAGGAGCGGGTAGCTGTTGCGCTACAAGCAAGGCTAAATAGAAAAACTCCTCGCTCTCTGCGGGTGATGATGAGGCACCCTCTTCTAGAAGCACTTCCAGAAAGCTAAGGGTGTGAAGTGTGCGGGTGAGACGTACTTTGTCTCTCCGGGCTTTGAGAGTCATGGAGCGGATCTCAATCCAGATTGCTTGTGCTTCCAACCACTCCTCTAATCTGGCTTGCTCTATCTCGTGCAAGTCGATCAGGGGTCTAATAGGACCCTGAGCGGCGAGCACACCGCTTGCCTTTTGAGCGGCAATAGCGCGGGTGGCAAGCAGCCAACAATCCCGGCACCCCGTCAGGTGAGCTGCAACCCGTTCCGCCTCAACCGGGGAAGCCTCACCTGAGAACACCCTGCGCAACCCCTCCAGGTTTTCGTGAGCCTCTTCGAACATAATTTAGCAACCCCTTCACGGTATCCAAAAGGCACCAAAACTTAGCGAACTGTGAAATTCAGCTTTTCTAGTATAGCCAAGGAAAGGAGCGGAGCCGCGATTGCTGCGACTCCGTTCTAGAGAAGGGGTTACCCGAGGGGATCAGCGCTCCCGCCCTGGTCAGTGTCGGACGGTGGTGAGTTGAGCCCCAGAGGGTCTATCCCCCCGCCTCCCTCCGTGTGAGGCGGTGCGGAGTTGAGCCCCAAGGGGTCAGCGCTGCCGCCTTGTTTGGACTGCGGAGCCGGGGAGGAAGAGGACGCGATGAGGTAGAGCAAGACCAGAACCAAGCGAAGCATTGGCTTCTCCTTCTTGGGACGGTGACCGCACACACGAGCGCCATTGCCCGCTGAGGGTGTCCCGTGCCCGGAGTGTCTGCCGGTCCCGATCCAAAGGACAAGCTACTGCTTCGCCCAGACGACACCGGAAGGGAGAACCTATGGACTTGATCCGAGTTCCAACCCTGGAAACGGAGCGCCTACGGCTACGGTCATTCCGCGCAGGTGACATAGACGACTACGCCGCGCTGAACGCAGACCCCCGAGTCTTGCGTTACTTGGGATTCAGTAGGGAGCCATGGGACCGGGGCCGGTCCTGGCGGCATATGGCCTTCATGGTGGGACACTGGCAGCTCGCGGGCTCCGGTTCCTGGGTTGTGGAGCACAAGGAGACAGGCGCGTTTGTGGGGGTGGTCGGGTACTCTGAGCCGGAAGGCTGGCCGGATCTAGAGCTGGCCTGGAAGCTTGTACCGCGTTGGTGGGGGTGCGGCTACGCTACAGAGGGAGCACGGGGCGCTCTGGACTATGCCTTTACCGTCTGGAAGAGGGACCGCGTAATCAGCCTCATTTGCCCGGACAATCTAGCCTCTATCCGTGTTGCTGAGCGGATCGGGGAAAGGCTGCAAGGCCGCACTACGTTAGCAGGCACGGAATTTCTCTCGTACGGCATCGACCGGGAGTGCGAGCTGCAGGCGTCCTACCCCGCTCCAGAAATAGCACAGGCGGGGCCAGCCCCTCCGCCCCCTGGCCCCGCCTGATCAAGATTCAGTTGTCAAAGATCCAGTCGCACGGCGCCGGTGGACCGGCGCCGTGCATTTCCTGCGGTAAATGCGTGTCAGATGGACGTTCTAGGCCGGCTCGACTAGAGCCGGCGCGGGCTGGGCCGGCTGGCGGGCCTTGGCCTTCTTGGCGCGCCCTCTCGACCGCCGCGGCTGGAGTCCGAACTCGATGAGCCTCTCGCTCTTGAACCCGTAGGTGGTCTGGAGGGAGGCGCCCAGGCGAAGGCGGAGGTCGTCGCCGGACTTGGCGAGGGCCTCGCGGGTGCTGGTGAGCTCGCGGGT
>Ga0126305_10000985_pt1 | contig 12528 bp, 7 predicted proteins | sample Plot26_FD_92536 | JGI IMG/M metagenome (GOLD analysis project Ga0126305, IMG submission 92536) | Serpentine soil microbial communities from UC McLaughlin Reserve, CA, USA - Plot26 | ecosystem: Environmental > Terrestrial > Soil > Grasslands | place: USA: UC McLaughlin Reserve, Lake County... | reverse complement strand
GGGATCTCCGCGGAGCTGCGGCCCTCGACGGTAAAGCCGATCGTGGCGACGCGGCGGGCGCGGTCCGCGGTGGGCTCGCCGAGGACGCGGACGCCGGGCTTGCCGGCGAGGTAGGACAGCAGCGGCCCGGCGAGGCCTTCCTCGTGGCGGGCGATGGCTTCGAAGGCGAGCTCGATCCGCTGGCGGGCCGTCGAGCCGGCGTCCGCTCCGGCCCGGGTGCCCACCTCCTCCAGATACTCGACGATGGCCGGCACGCCGTGGGCCAGCTCGTAGTTGAGGTTGCCCGGCAGCAGCTTGTAGGGCACTGCGTCCTTCGCCAGGTAGACGTGGTTGACGTTGGCGAGGTCCAGCAGGAGGTCTCGCTTGCCGTAGAGCAGCCCCTGGTGAGGTCCGAAGACCTTATAGAGGCTGAAGACGTAGAAGTCCACGTCCCAGGCTTGCACGTCGACGGCCCGGTGCGGCGCGCTGGCGACGCCGTCCACGCAGACCAGGGCGCCCCGGTCGTGGATGTAGCGGGTGAAGTCCGCTGCCCGGTGCAGGTTGCCGATGACGTTGGAGACGTGCGGGAAGCAGACCAGCCGGGTTCGCTCCGTCATCAAGGCGTCGAGGTCCGCGAGGTCGAGCTGGCAGGTCTCGGGGTCGGCCCGCCAGAATTTGACGGCGGCGCCTCTCTCCTCGGCCAGGCGCAGCCAGGGGGTGATGTTCGCCTCGTGGTCGGCGTTGGTGACGACGATCTCGTCGCCGGGACCGATCCGCTCGCGGAAGGCGCGCGCCAGGTTCTGCAGGAGCTGCGTGCTCGAGGGGCCGAGGACGACCTCGGAGGGATCGGCGGCGTTGACCAGGAGGGCCGCGGCCCGCAATGCGCCGGCAACCCGCTCCGCCGCGAGCCGCGACGGCTCGTAGGTGGCGCCGAGTTGAACGCTGCTGGTGAGGAGATAGTCGCGGACCCGGTCCGCCACGGCGGCCAGCACCTGGGAGCCGCCCGCGTTGTCGAGGAAAATCCACCCGCCCGCGAGGGCAGGGAACTGAGCTCGAGCGTAGTCGAGGTCCAGAGCGGGGAGGGGAGCGCGAGCTTCCGGGGACGGCGCCTCGGAGGGCTCCTGCAAACGAATCGACTCCATCCGGAGAGCTAGAGGCTACGCTTCTTGGCCCGCAGACCGCGCCGGCTGCCGCCTTCTTTGCGCGGCTTGTAGTTGCCGCGGTTGAAGCCGCCACCGAACCCGGGGCTCTCGTCACCGCCGCCACCGCCACCGAAGCCGCCACCGCCGCCGAAGCCACCACCGCCGCCGCCGTAGCCGCCGCCACCGTAGCCGCCACGGTCGCCGCCGCCGCCGCCGAAGCCACCACCGCCGCCGCCGCCATAGCCGCCGCCGCGGGCACCGCCGCCGCTGTAGCCGCCACCGCCGGCGTAGCCGCCAGGACGGGGACCGCCGGGCGTGCGCTCGCGGGCTTCGTTGACGTTCAGGTTGCGGCCTTGGAACTCGTAACCGTTGTACTCCAGAACCGCTTTCTGGGCCTCCTCTTCAGTCCCCATCTCGACGAAGCCGAAGCCGCGGGACCGCCCGGTGGCGCGATCCATCATCACCGTGGCCGACTCGCAGGTGCCGGCCTGGCTGAACAGCGTGCGCAGGTCTTCGTCGTTGGTCTTGAAGTTGAGGTTCCCTACGAAAAGCTTCTTTGCCATTCTCTGTCGCTCCTGGCCCTTGGGGGCCCTTGATCTCCGAATAACCTCCGAAACACCTCTCTGTCTCAGGACTCACAAAGATACCAGAGCGTGCAAGGCCCGTAAACCACGTCCTCGAACGAGGCCTCCAAGCTACTCGCACCCGCCGAAGGCGCCGGCGTCGGTGACGGAGGCCGCCGTGACTCCCTGCGGGTTGAAGTAGACCCGGACCTTCCCCGTGAGAGCGTCGGTCACCGTCAGGACGTACTGGACGTTGGTGGAGGGGCCGGTGAACAGCCAGTAGCGGCCATTGGCGGCACAGCCGTCGATCACCTTCACCAGCAGCTCCAGGTACTCGGGCTTGAAGAACCAGAAGAGGCCGGAATCGCGGGATTCGACGGGCGTCACCCAGCCCGGACCGGCGTTGCCGTCGGCGGTCTGCCAGGCCACCTGGACGCCGAAGCGGCCATTGCCCAGGCAAAGCGTCCAGGCGCCGGCCACGCAGGGGCCGGGCACGGCATCGGTCGCCACCCGCACCTCGTTGGAGTACTCCGAGAAGGCGCCGGTGCGGCCGGCGCGGACGCGGAAGAAATAGCCGGTGGCCGGGTACAGGCCCTGGACGATGGCCACGACCGAGTTTGCCCGCACGGCGCCCAGGTCCTCGAACTCGCCGTCGACGGTGCGCGCCTCGACCCGCACCTCGGTCTCGTCCGTGGCCCGGTCCTTCCAGGTGAGCTCGACCTCGGTTGGCGAGAGCACCTGGGCCGACAGGTGGGTGGGCGAGGCCGGCGGCGGAACGTCCGAGCCGTAGAGCGCCCTCAGGCCCGCCCGGTCGTCGTCCTCGAGCCGGGCGCCGCGCCCGTCGTCGTGGACGAAGGCGCGCATCAGCGCCTGGTCGAGCCCGGGATTGCCGGCGCAGAGGGGCGTCCTCAAGTCGCCGCAGGAGTGGCCGAGGCCGAGGGCGTGGCCAAGCTCGTGGGCGAGGATCTCCGCCATCACCTTGGCGGGGCTCGCGCTGCGGCTGAAGAAGCAGGAGAGGCCGTCGTTGACGATGACGTCCGCCGTGAGGATGCGATGGAACGGCTGGGCGGCGTGGAGGGTGGAGGCGGTTTCGAACCACGGCCCGCCGATCGCCAGCAGGCCGCCGGACGAGCAATCGAAGGCGGGCACGAAGCCGGTGGGATCGTTGAAGACGACGGAGCTCAGATCGTCGTAGCGGTCGAAGCCGGCGGTGGAGGTGGTGGTGCCGGCGTAGTGGAAGTCGACCGGGGTCAGGGGATCGTCGTTCCAGGCCCGCAGGGCGGTCCGGATCTCGGCGTAGCCGCCGCCCGCGATCCCCTCCTGGCCGGTGGCGAGGGCCCGCCAATCGACCCGGCCGCCGCGGTCGAAGTCGAACCAGCGCAGGCGCCGGCCGTCGCGCGCACCGTTGTAGAAGGTGAACTTGCCGGGGCTGGGGCCGTCCGCGGGACCGGCGAAGTAGTCGGCCGGGCGGGCGTCTCCCGCGGCCCGTGCCGCCACCCAGCGGGCGAAGGCGTCGAAGTCGCGCGGGCGGTCCGGAGCCGGGGGCAGGGCTTTGGCGCCGCCGTCCGGAACCACCCGCACCTCGCTGACCTCCGAGAGGTCGCGCAACGCCAGACGGCGCCCGCCGGCCGCCACCTCGTGGAAGGCGCCCAGGAAGAGGTGCAGGGGACGCCAGGCGCCGCCGCCCGCCGGTTCGAGGAAGAGCAGGGCCCGCTCGCCGGCGCGAAACGCCGGAGAGCCAGCGATCCGCAGCTCGAGGCCGCCCGGCCCCCCGGCAGGGATTCCCCCGGGCACACGCAGCCGCAGAACCTCGCCTTCGGGATGTCCCTTGAGGGCCGTCTCCACCCGGACGGCGTACTCGGCGCCGGACGGATCGGCGGCCTCGACGCGCACGACGGCGGCCAGGCGAGCCTGGTCGACCAGCGCCTCGTCGGCCACCCGGACGTAGCTGGTGGCCCCGAGGGGAGACGCGGCGAGGCCCAGGGCGCAGGCCATCGTGAGAATCCAGGAATGGGGACGGACGGCGGCCATACCTTCTCCAGGTCCAGGCGCAGAGATACTGATCGGCGAATACTGATACCGCTCGGCAATTCTACATCGGTCTCGCAGGACGTGCCGGTTGGCCCCTTCTTTGCTAGGCACCCCGGCAGGCAAGCTCCGGCCTGTCACGACTCCGAATGTCTGACGAGGAGAACGATGGCGCCCAACTCACCCGCTCAAACCCATACGCTCTCGCCGGTCCCCAGGACCACACCCCAGGCGCCGCTCCGGCCCCTTGCCATCGGCGAGAGCGGCCTGGCGGCCGTTCCCGCGGGATGGACCGCCTGGCTCAGCCGTGCCCTGACACTGGCCGTGCTGTTCATCACCGCCGAAGCCCTGTTCAGCGTCCCCAAGCTCACCTGGGATCTGGCGACCGGCGGCGCCGGCAGAGCGGGCTTGGCGGTCGGGGCCGTAGTCGCCGCCATCGCCATGGCCCTCCTGTGGGCCGGCCGCCACCGGATCGCGGCGCTGCTCCAGGCGGCCGGCGGCCGCCTGGCGGCGATCCCCCGCCGGCGTTGGCTGGCGTCCGTGATCGTCGCGGGCATCGCCGCGCGGATCGTCTGGATGCTGCTCTTCCCGGCACCGTTCACCTCGGACGGCCGGTCCTACTACCAGCTTGCCGCGAAGCTCGCCGAGGGCCAGGGCTACCAGACCCCGAAGGGCGAGTTGGCGGCCTGGCCGCCGGGGTATCCCTTCATCCTGCTGGCCCACTTCAAGCTGTTCGGCGTCGGCCTCGCGGCCGTGACCGCCGCCAACCTCCTGCTCTTCGCGGGCACGATCCTGGTGGTGTTTCCCCTGGCCCGGCGCTTCGGCGAGGGGACGGCCCGGCTGGCGACCCTGCTGGTCGCCCTGTGGCCCAACCTGATCGCCTCGGCGGGTGTGGCGAGCAAGGAGATGGTGATCGTCTTCCTTCTGCCGGCGACCCTCCTCCTCTACCTGCGGGCGGCCGAACGGTCAGGGGGGAGCGCGGCGGCGATGCGCTTCGCGGCGGGGCTGGTGCTGGGGTACGCGACGCTCACGCAGCCGGGCCTGATGCTGATCGTGGGAGCCTTCCTCATCCACGAGGTTCTCCTGCGGACTCCCCTCCTCCAGGGGGCCGGGCGGCTGGCCCTCCTGGCGGTCGGCATGGCCCTGGTGATCCTCCCCTGGACCTGGCGGAACCAGCGGGTCCTGGGCACGCCGGTGCTGGTCTCCACCAACGGCGGCAGCGTCTTCTACCGGGCCAACAACCCGCTGGCCACGGGCGGCTGGATTCAGCACGGCGAGCGCCGGCTGACCGGCGACGAGCTGACCCAGGACCGTCTCGGCTATCAGTGGGGCAAGGAGTGGATCCGCGAGAACCCGGGCCAGTTCCTCCTCCTCAGCCTCAGGAAGCAGATCCTCTTCCTGGGCGACGACGCCACTGGCCTCTACGAGCTCAAGCGCGGCGGCCAGGTCGGGGGCGGCTTCTACGCCCTCCTCAAGCTGATCACCAACGCCTGGTGGTGGGGGATCTGGGGCCTGGTTCTGGTCGCCTTCCTCGTCCGCCGTGCCACGTCCTGGGACCGGCGCGCCGACGTCGTGCTCTTCCTGCTGACCATCCTCTACTTCTGGGCCATCGACAGCGTCTTCGAGAGCGGCGCCCGGCATCACATGCCCCTGATCGGGGTGCTGGCGATCCTGGCGGCTTCGGCGGCGTTGCCGCGCCTCTCTGCGAAAAATGCCAAGACTCCCGCGATGTAGCTACACTTCCTTGGTTAGATCTGTTCCCCCTCTGTAATTTCTCTTAGACGGTTTCGTATGCTAGGATGGCTATAGCTTTTCCAAAGGAGGAGTCATGAAAGCGAAAGCTGTCCGGCTGATGCTGCTCGCCGCCGTCCTCACCGTCGCCCTGTGGACCCCCGCCGTCTCCTTGGCCTTCGTCGCCTGTCCGAGCCAGCACTGCAGTTTCTGGAGAGAGGTCTGCGAGAACAACGCTGGCCATTTCACGCAGAGCAGCACAGTGAGCTGTGAGCTTCCAAGCGGCGCCATCACACCTCTCTACTTGGGGACCTGTACGTACGACTGGCGGGGACCCTGGACCATCGACTGCTATGGCATCTGATCTGATCGCCTGAAAAGCCCGTCCTCCCTTGGCGGGGAGGACGGGAGCCGGGCAGCCTCTACAATTACAATGAGGCCGCTCATGCCGCCCCTCAACATCGTCGGCCTCTCCGCCTTCTTCCACGAATCCGCCTGCTGCCTGCTGCGGGACGGCCAATTGGTAGCCGCGGCGGAGGAGGAGCGCTTCTCGCGGGTGAAGCACGATCCGCGGCTGCCGGTGTCGGCGTTCCGGTGGTGCCTGAAGCGGGGCGGCATCGGCATCATGGACGTCGACGCCGTCGCCTATTACGAGGACCCCGTGAAGAAGCTGGGCCGCCAGCTCTGGGCCGGTGTCCCGGCGGGGGCGGCCCCGGGATTGGCGTGGCTCGATCCCGGCGGCCCCGAGCGGGCCATCCGCGAGGGGCTGGGATTCGAGGGGCCCATCCTCACCTTCGACCATCACCTCTCCCACGCCGCCAGCGCCTTCTTCTTCTCCGGCTTCCCCGAAGCCGCCCTGCTCACCGTGGACGGCGTCGGCGAATGGGCCACTACTACCTATGGACGGGGGCATGGCGGCGCCGTCGAGCTGTTCGAGGAAGTCGAGTTCCCCCACTCCCTGGGCCTCCTCTACTCCACCCTCACGTCCTATCTCGGCTTCGAGGTCAACGACGGCGAGTACAAGGTGATGGGGCTGGCCCCCTATGGCGAGCCACGCTATCTGGCAGAGATGCGGCGGCTCGTCTCCCCTGGACTGGAGGGGAAATACCGGTTGGACCTCCGGTACTTCGACTTCGTGCGCGGCCGGCGGATGTACTCCGAAGCGCTCCCCCGCCTCTTCGGCGCGCCGCCGCGCCAGCGCGAGGCGGAGATCACGCAGCTCCACCAGGACGTGGCCCGCAGCCTCCAGGCCGTATTGGAGGAGATCCTGCTCGGCAAGGTCCTCTATCTGCACGCGCGGACGGGCCTCTCCGATCTCTGCATGGCCGGCGGCGTGGCCCTCAACGTGGTGGCCAACGGGCGTATCCTGCGGGAGGGCCCGTTCGAGCGGCTGTTCGTGCAGCCGGCGGCCGGCGACTCGGGCGGCTGCCTGGGCGCGGCCGCCCTGGCGCACGTGAAGCTTACCGGGGAAAGGCCTGGGGGCCCCCTGCCCCACGTCTACCTGGGCCCGAGCTGGCGGCCGGACGAGATCGCGGGCCTGCTCGCGGCGACGGGCCTTCCCGCCCACGATTTCCGCGGGCGTGAGGCCGAGTTGCTGGAAGCCGTGGTGGATCGTCTGGAGGCCGGCAAGGTGGTCGGCTGGTTCCATGGCGCCCTGGAGCTCGGGCCGCGGGCGCTGGGCGCGCGCAGCCTCCTCGCCGATCCCCGCGACCCCGGGATGCGCGACCGTCTGAACCGGCTGGTCAAGAAGCGGGAGGCCTTCCGTCCCTTCGCTCCCAGCGTGCTGGCGGCCCACGCCGCGGAGCATTTCGATCTCGATCACTCCTCCCCGTTCATGCTGGAGACCTGCCAGGTGACCTCGCCGCTCGGCCTGCCGGCCATCACCCACGTGGACGGCTCGGCGCGCCCGCAGACGGTGGACCCCGCCGTGGCGCCCCGCTACGCCGCCCTGCTCGAGGCCTTCCGGCGGCGGACGGGCTGCCCCATGCTGGTGAACACCTCCTTCAACGTGCGCGGCGAGCCGATCGTGGGCTCCCCCGTGGACGCCCTCTTCTCCCTCGGCTCCTCAGGTGTCGACGCCCTGGTGCTCGAGGACTTCCTGATCGACCGGGAGATGCTGCCGGCAAGCTGGGCCGAGCTGATCCCCGCCTGGCGGGAACGGGCGCGCAGCGGCTTCGCCCGGGGGCGGAGCGCCGTGAGCGAGGACCTGTACACGTTCGTATGAGCGACCGGGGCCCGTTCGACGATCTCGCCCGCCTCCTCGCCACGCCCGAGGGGCTGCGCACGGCCCGCCTCCTCCAGGGCGCCGGCCTGCTGCGCCCTCCTGATCGCGGTCCCGAGCCGCCGCCGCCGCCGCCGCCCGGCCGCCGGATTCCGGAGCCGATCAGCATCTGGCAGCCGGCGGAGATCGACGGCGAGCCCGCCTTCGTGCGCCCCGATCCCCTGCCGCTGGGAGACCACTACGCGGCCACCCGGGTGCTCCGTCCGAAGAAGGCCGAGCTCCCCCTGCGGGTCGCCTTCTTCGGCGAGTCCGTGGCCGCCGGGTATCTCTACGCTCCCCACCTCACCCCCGCCCGGGTGCTGGAAGCGCGGCTCCAGGCCGCGGGCGGCGCCGACAACTTCGAGGTGATCGACCTCGCGCGCACCAACGAGACGCTCTGCTCCCTCGCCGAGACCGTGCGGACGTCGCTCCAGATCAACCCGGACGTGCTCGTGCTGTTCGTGGGCAACAACTGGAACCTGCTGGAGACCCCCGAGGCCTCCCCCTGGGCGCCGGCCGTCGAAGCCCGCCAGCGCTACGCCCGGGCCCTCCGCGAGGACGGGATCGCCGGACCCGTGCGGCTGGCGGCCGAAGAGCTCCGGGCCAGGGCCGAGGCGACCCTCGACTTCATCGCCCTGATCGCCGGGGCCGTCCACATCCCCGTCGTCGTCGTCGTCCCCGAGGTCAACCTCGCCGACTGGGAGAACCGCCAGCCGCCCCTGTGGCTGCCGGGGGACGGCAACGCCCGCTGGCACGCTCTGTACGCCGAGGCCGTGGAACGGCTGGAACGCCGGGATTTCGAGGCAGCGCTCACGGCCGCCCGGGCGATGCAGGAGCTGGACGGCGGCGCCTGCCCCACTGCCTGGCGCATCCTGGCGCGCGCCTGGACGGAGCTGGGGGATCTCGAGCGGGCGGCGGGCGCCGCCCGCTCGGAGGTCGACGCCGCAACCTACCCGACCCTCGCCTTCCTGGGCGCTCCCCAGGCCACCACGGCGGCGCGGGAGATCCTGCTCGGCGCGGCCCGGCGGCACGGCTTCTCCCACGTCGACCTGCGGGAAGTCTTCAACTCTCCCCTCCCCGGCCGGCGCCTCTTCCTCGACTACTGCCATCTGACGCTGGAAGGCATCGAGACTGCCATGGCCGCCGTGGCCGCCGAGGTGCTGAACCTCTCGGGCATGCCCGTCCTGGGATCGATGGAGCCGAAGACGGAGATCGCCCCCGAGGCGGAAGCCACGGCCCGGCTGGGCGCGGCCATTCACACCGCCCACCGTCTGCTGACGGCGGGACCCAAGCGGCCGATCCTGGAGCACTGGTGCGAGGCGGCCCTCGACGCTTCTCCGGGGATCGAGGAGACCCTGTTCGACCTGATCGAGGCCCGTTGCGCCCCCTCTCCGGCCGTGCTCACGGCAGCCCAGCAGCGCAACCTCGCCTCGCCCTACCGCCTCCTTCTCCAGCACGGCTGGCGGTGGGATCACCTCGACGCCGACCTCATCCTGGCCGTGGAGGCCGTGCTGGAGCGCCGGGGCCGGCCCGCCCGGGACCGCATAGCCCGCCTCCTCCTCCGCCACCACGCCCTCCCTGCCGGGGGTACCGACCTCACCGAGCCGCCCTACCTCTGGGAGCCCCTGGAGCGGTTCTATCCCGAGGTCATGCGCTTCGAGGACCTCGCCGAGCGGGCCACCTTCCGCTCGCCCTGGCCGGAGTCCTCCTTCTGCCTGGTCTGCGATGCCCGGCGAGACGTCGAGATCGAGCCCACCCTCCGTCTCCCCGCGCCGGCGGGCCACCGGGGGAGCGTCACGGTCGCCGTCAACGGCGAGCAAGCCGGCAGGATGGACGCGACGGAGCGCTGGAGCCGGACTGCCCTTCTCCTCCCCCGCTCCTGCCTGCGGCCCGGCCTCAACCGGCTGACCCTGCGCTGGCCCGCTCCCGAAACGGATGGCGCGGCCGCTCTGCACGCCGCCGCGGAGCGCCTGGAGCTGGGGCTCGCCGCCAGCCTGCACCCCGTCTTCGGCGAGGTCTTCTCGCTCGTGGCCCGTCGCCGCTGAAGCTCCGAGCGATTCGCAAGCTTTTTCAGCTTTCGTTTTTACAGCATCCCTTGGTGATCGCCGATTCGACAACCGGATGGAAATCCCCTATATTTTTTTGTAGGGTTGCTCCGAGCTATCAATTCATCGGGTCAAGCTCCGTAACGGATCGGCGCCCGTGGCGCCTACCTGTTCAGAGGCCGCGGAGCTGGAGCATGTCCCTTTTCTTTTCTTCTTCCGCACTTGAGTAGAGCCTCGGCTGTTACAGACGTGCTTCTCTCGACCCCTGGAGTCTTGCTGGGGCAAGGACCGTGTGGGTCCGCCCTGAACATGCCGTACGAAACGAGAAGGAGGAAGCGAATGAAGAGGAACATGAAGACAACGTTATGGATGGCTTCGCTGCTGGCGGTGGCCGTTTGCCTGCTGGCGCTGCCGGCGGCGCACGCGGCGGCTCCGCTAGCTACCGTGCACGTCGCCGGGGACGGCCTCGAGTGGCAGCAGGTGGGCTCATTCGAGAAGCTGACGCTGACCATCTCCGGCCCCGACGGCCTGGTCGTCCGCCGCGAGTTCCCGGCCGGAACCAATCCCACTCTCGGACTCTTCGGGAAGGACGGCAAGCCCCTCGCGGACGGCTCCTACACGTATGAGCTGTCGGCCACTCCGATCCTCGACCGGGAGACCCGCCAGGCCCTGGCGGCGGCCCGCCAGGCCGGCGACGACGACGCCATCGTCAGGCTCCAGGCCGCGGGCAAGCTGCCCCGCGATCCCCTTTCCCAGTCGGGCAGCTTCGCCATCGCCGGCAGCGCCGTCGTGCGGCAGGACCTCACCGAACCGCGCAAGCCCGCGGCGCCGGCCAAGGCCGCCGCGTCGCCGGATATCCCCAGGAAGGACCAGGTGATCCCCGACGACCTGATCGTCCAGGGTAGCGCCTGCATCGGCTTCGACTGCGTCAACAACGAGAGCTTCGGCTTCGACACCGTCCGGCTCAAGGAGAACAGCACCCGCATCAAGTTCGAGGACACCAGCGCCGGGAGCTTCCCCGCCAACGACTGGCAGCTCACGGCCAACGACTCGGCGAGCGGCGGCGCCAACAAGTTCTCGATCGAGGACATCACGGGCTCCAAGGTCCCCTTCACGGTCACGGCGGGCGCCGCGACCAACTCGATCTTCCTCGACAGCACGGGCCGCCTCGGCCTGCGCACCTCCACCCCGGTGCTCGACGTCCACATCAACACCAGCAACACGCCGGCCATGCGGATGGAGCAGAACTCCTCGGGCGGCTTCACGGCCCAGACCTGGGACGTCGCCGGCAACGAGGCCAACTTCTTCGTGCGCGACGTGACGGGCGGCTCCCGCCTGCCCTTCCGCATCCGGCCCGGCGCGCCCACCAGCAGCGTCGACATCAGCGCCAGCGGCAACGTCGGCGTCGGCACGGCCTCGCCGGACGCCAAGCTCGACATCGAGAACTCGACCTCCGTCGAGATGCGGATGACGATCACCAACAGCAACATCTGGCGGCTGATCAACGACTTCAACGGCTTCGGCATCACGTTCGTCGGCTCCGGCCTGCGCGAGTTCAACATCGGCGGCGGCGGCAACGTGACGATCAGCGGCACCCTGACCCAGGGCTCCAGCCGCGAGATCAAGGACAACTTCCTGTCGCTCGATCCCAAGGAAGTGCTGTCGCGGGTGAGCGCCCTGCCGCTCTCCCAGTGGAGCTACAAGACCGACGGCCCGGCCGTGCGCCACATCGGCCCCATGGCCGAGGACTTCCACCAGGCCTTCGGCTTGGGCACCGACGACAAGCACATCGCGCCCTCCGATCAGGCGGGCGTGGCGCTGCTGGCCGTCCAGGGCCTGAACCAGGTCGTCCAGGAGAAGGACAAGGAGATCGCCGAGCTCAAGACCCGTCTCCAGGCTCTGGAGAAGATGGTCGAGACGCTGGCGGCCAGGCAGTAGCAGGCAGGTTCCGGTTCCTCCCTCCTCTCCCCCCCGGGAGAGGAGGGTCCGGGGCGGTGAGGGCTTCCTGCTACCAACTCCTGCTACCACCTGCTGCTACCATAGGCGCCCATGTCCGACCCCCGTCCCCTGTTGATGATCCCCGGCCCGGTGGAGCTCTCGCCGGCCGTCCTCGACGCCGCGGCTGCCCCGCCGCCTTCCCATACCTCGCCCCGCCTGATCGAGGCCTTCGGCACGTCCATCGAGCGGCTGCGCCAAGTCTGGCAGGCGGACGGGGCGAGCCAGCCGTTCATCCTCGCCGGCAGCGGCACCCTCGCCATGGAGGCGGCGGCCGCCAACCTCGTCGAGCCCGGCGACCGGATCCTCGTGGTCGACACCGGCTACTTCTCCGAGCGCATGGGCGAGATCCTGCGCCGGTGCGGCGCCGAGGTGGTCGAGATCGGAGCGCCCGTGGGCGAGGCGCCCACGCCCGAGCAGGTCTGGGAGGCCTTCGCCGACGGTCCCTTCAAAGCCATCTTCGCCACCCACGTGGACACCTCGACGGGCGTGCGCGTCGATCCCGAGCCGCTCTGCAGCCTGGCCCGCGAGGCCGGCGTCCTCGCCATCTTCGACGGCGTCTGCGCCACGGCCGGCGAGCGCTTCGAAATGGCGGCCTGGGGGGCCGACCTCTACTTCACCGGCTCGCAGAAGGCCATCGGCCTGCCGCCCGGCCTGGCGCTGATGGTAGCCGGCGAGCGGGCCCTCGCCACGCGGGCCGCCCGCACGGCCGCGCCGCCGCCGATGTTCCTCGACTGGCACTCCTGGCTCCCCGTCCACCGCGCCTACGAGGAGAGGAAGCCGAG
>Ga0126305_10000984_pt1 | contig 12528 bp, 13 predicted proteins | sample Plot26_FD_92536 | JGI IMG/M metagenome (GOLD analysis project Ga0126305, IMG submission 92536) | Serpentine soil microbial communities from UC McLaughlin Reserve, CA, USA - Plot26 | ecosystem: Environmental > Terrestrial > Soil > Grasslands | place: USA: UC McLaughlin Reserve, Lake County... | reverse complement strand
GCTCGCGAGATCGGCGTGCGAACCGATCGCATGAAGATCGCCGCCTTCATGATCTTGGGTGGATTGGCCTCGCTGACCGGTTTGATTACTGCTACTGTCTCGGGCTCCGCGGCTCCGGATGCCGGCGGCAGCAATCTGACCCTGCTCGCCATCGCCGCCGCTGTGATCGGCGGCACCGCGCTTACGGGTGGGTCCGGCACTGTGATCGGCGCTTTGATCGGCGCCTTCGTCATCGCCTGCCTCAACAATGGTTTGGTGCTTCTGGGCGCCCAAGCGACGGTGTCCAACATTTACCTCGGTGCGGCGATCCTCGCGGCCATGATCCTGAATGTGCAAGTGGATGCTGTGCGGGTGCGGAGGAAGCGCTGATGGTCGATGCTGCTGCTCCGGTCATCCTCGAGGCCGAGCATCTGAGCAAGCGCTTCGGCGCGGTCACGGCCCTGACCGACGTCAGCCTACGCCTGCATCGCGGCGAGGTGTTGGGGTTGGTAGGGGACAACGGCGCGGGCAAATCCACGCTGATCAAGATTCTCTGTGGCTTCCACAAGCCCGATAGCGGCACGTATTCCTTCGACGGCAAGCAGGTCCACCTGAGCTCGCCGATGGAGGCCCGCGCCCTGGGTATCCAAACCGTGTACCAAGACCTGGCACTGGTCAATGATCTTAGCGTCTACCACAACATGTTTTTGGGCAGGGAACGAAAGAAACGGATTCTGGGCATCCCGTTGCTCGACAACCGGTCAATGCGCCGGCTAACCGTCGAGTATTTGAGCAACCTTGGGATCCGCATTCCCAATGTCGACAATACGGTCTCGATGCTCTCCGGCGGTCAGCGCCAGAGCATCGCCGTGGCCCGTTCCATCTATTCCAACCCCACCGTGCTGATCATGGACGAGCCACTCGCCGCGCTCGGCGTGCGCGAAAGCCGTCTGGTGCTGAACCTGGTGCTGGCATTGAAGAAGCGCGGAGATATCTCGATCATCCTGATTGCCCACAACTATGGCCAAGTGTTCGAGGTCTGCGATCGCATCAATTTCCTCAGCGGCGGCGAGATCGTCTACGACACACGCACTGCCGACACCACTGTCGCCGACCTGACCAATCTGGTGACCTCGGGCTACAAGCTCAACAATCTCGCACCGGCGGCAGGTACCACCGCTTTCGAGGCCCCATAATCCGCTGACCTGCGGACGTCTCGGTGATATCGGTCGAGTTGCCTGCAGCGACAAGAGATCTGAGTGTGTCAGGGATTCCTCGCGAGGCAATGGCGGTACATGCGGAGTCGCGCTGGCTAACTGCTAAACTCGGTCATTGGACGTGTGATGAGGTGCCTCCAGCCGGAGGCGATCGCGCGCGAGGGCCCGCCGATGGAGACCGCGATACTGACCGGCATGGGGCTCGCGGCTCCCGCCGGTCTCAACGCGTACATCCCGCTACTCGCCCTGGCTCTGGCCGATCGCGCCACCACCCGGGTCACGCTCCATGCGCCCTATGACATCCTCTCCTCTAATCTCGGTATCGCGATTCTCGTCATCTTGCTTACGGTCGAACTCACCGTCGACAAGATTCCCGGTGTCGATCACGTCAACGACCTCATCCAGTCCTTCGTGCGTCCGGCGGCAGGGGCGATCGCCGCTGTCGCCGCCACCGGTGGCGTGGTCGCGATCAACCCAGCAGTTATGGTGCTCGTCGGCGTCCTACTGGCGGGGTCCGTCAACGCGGTCAAGGTGACGACGCGTCCAGCCGTCACGGTAGGCACCGCCGGAATTCTCAACCCTGTCGTGAGCCTGGGCGAGGACGCCGTAGCCGTGATTGCATCGCTCGTGGCGATCTTTCTTCCCTTCCTCGTGATCCTCTTCCTCGCGCTCTTTGCGGTTTCCTCTATCCTTCTGTTGCGTCGCGTCCGCCACGTCCGGTCCGACAGCAGTTAGCAACGGCACGCTCTCTCACGCTCAGCAGACAGTGCCGCGTGCCGGCGACTAGACCAAGAGACGACCATGTCCAGCGTTCAGGTAAAGGACTATTACCAGGTGCTCGGCGTCCCGCGGACGGCGAGCGAGAAAGAGATCCGCTCGGCGTATCGCAAGCAAGCGAGGCAGCATCACCCAGATCTCAATCCGGGCGACAAGGAGGCTGAGGAGCGGTTCAAGGAAATCAACGAAGCGCACGAAGTGCTGACCGACGCCGACAAGCGGAAACTCTACGACCGATTCGGTGAGGACTGGCAGCGCTATCGTGACGCCGGGTTCACTGGTGATGAGCAATTCACCCGTCCCGGACCATCTGGCGCTCCAGGATCTCGAGCCGGCCGCAGCGCGACCTTCGACCCAAATGACTTCAACCGGTGGTACTCGAGCCAGGGCGATGGCGGCGGCTACACCTTTTACACCACTGAAGAAGGCGACGACTCGCACTCCGACTTCTTCGAGACGCTCTTTGGTGGGCGAAGTTCGCCTTTCGATCGATTCGGCGGGTTCGGCGGCGGGTTCTCATCGACACGCGGGAGGGGCCAACCGCAGGCGAGGGCAACGCAGGCGCAACGCGGCGAGGACGCCGAGGTTCCAGTCGAAATCTCATTCGACGAGGCATTCCGGGGAACCACGCGGCAGATCCAATTGCAGGTCTCGGAACCGTGCCCGACCTGCGGCGGCGCCGGTGAGGTGCGAGGTCAAGAATGCCCGACATGTGATGGCACTGGTTTTGTGCGGCGCACCAAGACGCTTGAAGTCAACATTCCTGCAGGCATCAGTAGCGGCAAGCGCGTGCGTATGGCCGGCCAAGGCGGCCCCGGTCTCAATGGCGGACCAGCGGGCGACGTCAATCTCATTGTCACCGTCAGACCAGATCGACGCTTCGAGCGAGAGGGCGACAACCTCAGGACCGAGGTCGATGTCCCGGTGACCACTGCCGTCCTCGGTGGTGAGGTAGAGGCGCCGACGCCGACCGGCAAAGTCGCCCTCACCATACCCGCCGGTACACAGAGCGGACGGAGCTTCCGCTTGCGCGGCATGGGCATGCCCAAGCTCAGAGGTCGCAAGGGAGAACGCGGCGATCTCATGGCTCGGGCGCGCATCGTTACCCCGACGAACCCGACTGACCGCGAGCGGGAGCTGTATGAAGAGCTCCGCCGAATCCAGCAGGAGCGATCGTCCTGATGGCAGAGCGGAAGAGATCCCAAGAGCTGCGCGTGTCCGTAACCGACTGGGTCGTCAAAAACGGCGCTCGAGACGAGCCTCGGTACGCGATCTCCATCGTTGCGGCCCGCTGCGGGGTCCGCAAGGGGACGTTGAGACGCTACGAAGAGTGGGGGTTGCTCGAGCCAGTTCGGGCTGGGCGCCGTCGCCTCTATTCCGAGGCGGACATCGAGCACGTGCAGCGGATACGGCGTCTGGTCGACGACCTGGGCATCAACCTAGCCGGAGCCGCGGCTGTCATGCATCTCCGCCAACAGGTGATCGCGCTGCAGCGTGAGCTGGATGAGTTGCGGGAGCAACTCAACGCGTAAGCTTTCGGCCGCTCGTCCGGGGCGGTCGATGCCCACAAGTCAGGAGAGGCAGCACGATGCCCGCCACGATTGTGATGGGGGGTCAATGGGGCGACGAGGGCAAAGGCAAGCTGACGGATGTATTGGCGGCGGAAGCCGACGTCGTCATCCGGGCCAATGGCGGCGCCAACGCTGGCCACACCGTTCAGTCCGACCAAGGGACGTTTGCGCTCCACCTCATCCCCTCCGGCATCCTCAATCCAAACTGTCTCTCCATCGTTGGCGCTGGTGTGGTGGTCGACCCCAAGCTCATCATCGAGGAGATCGACCACCTCGCGGCACGAGGTATCTCACTCGATCCTCTTCGCATCTCGGATCGCGCTCACGTCGTCATGCCGTACCACCCTGTCCTCGATGGACTCGACGAAGAGCAGCGGGGTGAAGGATCGATCGGGACAACTCTGCGGGGGATCGGCCCAGCTTACAGTGACAAAGCTGCTCGCCGCGGATTGCGCATGGTCGACCTCGTCGATCGTGAAGTCTTGCACCATCGCTTACGGCAGGAGCTGCCGCGTTGGAACCGGCTCCTAGAACGTGTCTACGGCGCTGTCGCGATGGACTTCGACGCTCTTTTCGGCGAGCTAACCGGCTACGGCGAGCGTCTGCGGCGATTTGTCTGCCCGACTGAATCGATCATTTGCAACGCTCTCGCGAATGGACGGCAGGTCATCGTTGAGTGCGCACAAGGGGCCATGCTCGACATCGACTACGGCACGTACCCTTTTGTGACGTCTTCGTCCACCTCCGCGGCAGGCGCGTGCCAAGGGGCTGGCGTGCCACCGACGAGTGTTGATCGCGTACTTGGCGTCTACAAGGCCTATTCGACCCGGGTCGGCGCTGGTCCACTGCCGACCGAGCTCAACGACGCAATCGGGCAGCTGATCCGCGACCGTGGTCGTGAGTACGGCACCACAACCGGACGCCCGCGGCGGACAGGGTGGTTTGACGCGGTCGCCGCGCGCCACGTGGCACGCCTCAATGGCATTTCCGACATCGCGCTCACACTTCTCGACGTCTTCGACGTCTTCGAAACGATCAATGTCTGCGTCGCCTACGAAATTGATGGTGAGCGCGTCGATGCGGTTCCTGCGCGCGTTGACCGGCTGGCCCGGGTGCGGCCAGTCTATGAGGAGCTTCCAGGGTGGCGTGCCTCGACCGTCGACGCCCGTCGGGCGGACGAGCTTCCCCGACTCGCGATCGACTATCTGAAATTCATTGGAGATCAGATTGGTGTACCAGTCTCGCTCGTCGGCGTTGGTCCCAGTCGTGACCAAATCGTCCCTCTGGCGCATTCTCCAAGCAGCGTAGCGACCGGCGCTCCGGCGTAGGTTGATCTGGATCGTCGCAATCAAGATCGGCCAGGATTCACGGAGGATCACCTGATGACCAGATCGGCCGAACTCGCCGGCATCGATGCCGAGGGCATTCAGCGCATCCTTCCCCACCGTTACCCATTTCTTCTCGTGGACCGAGTCATCGAGCTCTCTCCACCTCATCGCGCCGTCGGCATCAAGCAAGTAACGGTCAATGAGCCATTCTTCCAAGGGCACTTTCCGGGCTACCCCGTGATGCCGGGGGTGCTCATCGTCGAAGCGATGGCTCAGGTCGGCGGTGTCGCGGTACTGTCATCCGAGGAATACCGGGACAAGCTCGCCCTCTTCGCCGGGATCGACAACGTCCGCTTCAAGCGTCAGGTCAGACCCGGCGACACTCTTCGCCTCGAGGTCGAGTTGCAGCAGATCCGGAGAGGCATCGGCATGGGGTCCGGAACCGCATCGGTCGACGGCGAGCTTGCCTGTCGTGGCGACATCATGTTCGCCCTCGTCGACAAGCCAGACGCGCTGCGGCGGGGTTGATCGAAGCGACCACACCGACCGGCCGTGACGTAGACTTTTCGATAATTGACGGCGATTCCCATCATGGAGATCCTCGCTCTATGCCCTCATCCGGACGCCTCATCGGTTCGATCCTCGTCGTCGCGGGGCTTGTCCTGGGAGGAATCTTCGCGATTTGGCTCCTATCCGGGATCCAGGAAGGGAATCTTCAGAGCTCAGGCGCGGTCTTCGGTCTCCTCTTCGGTTTTCTGATTCTGGTGGCGCCGCTCGTCGGTGCCGGAATCTTCTTCCTATCCCGGGGACGCGCCGAGGACAAAGCGAGCGAGCGCGTTCGTAACCAGCGCCGTCTCCTCGACATGCTCATGACACGGGGCCAACTCTCGATCGTCGACGTCGCGCTCGAGCTCGGACGCACGCGAGAACAGATCGAGAGCGATCTCTACGATCTCGTCGGTCTTGGCCTCTTCACCGGCTATGTGGACTGGCGCAAAGGCGTCTTGCACTCCGTCGAGGCCGCCCAGCTCGAGGCCAGAACGACCTGCCCCAATTGTGGGGGCGAGCTGGTACTGGCCGGCAAAGGTCTCATCAAGTGCCCGTACTGCGGGGCCGAGATCTTCCTCGGTCCCGGTGGAGCACGGAAGCTGCAGCCAGTCGGTGCTGACGCCATATCCGCGGGAGGAAGCACGCATTGACCGAGCGCCCGGAAGAGGTTTGGGAACAGCGCGTCCGCGACGCCCTTGACCGTGTACCTGGCTACCGCGGCTATCGCCTGAAGGAGGAGCGGCGGGACGCCGACCGGCGCGTGCGCGCGGCGGTGGCGGACGCGTACGCCGCGCAGCTGACTCGCGTCGAGCGCATCGGCCGCGACCTCGCCAATGCCCGCCGCCTCGGTGAAATCTCGCCTGTCGAGCGGGCCAGTCAGTCAATCCGTCACTTCATCGATCGCGTGCGTTCCGCGACGCCCGGATACGGAGGGCTATTTGGCGATCGAGACATCGACGGCATCGCGCTCGATCAGCTTCGTCTCTTTGACGAAAGTCTGCTCCTTGGCGTCGACGAGTTGCGACCGGCTATAGACCGCTTGGAGGCGGATTATGCCGGTGGTCAGCCACTCGCCCCGGCAGCAGATGACGCCGCCAGGACAATCGAATTGCAGCTTGCTCGCTTCAATACCCGGCAGGAGGTGATCGAGACCGGACAGGCCACCAGTCGCGACAGTGTCCTGACGGCCTTGCAGCCGATCTCGGAGGTCATTCCCCCGGAGATCTACTCCGCCCAACCAGGAGACGCGATCGCGATCCTGGGTGACAACTTTCTGGTTGATGCGAGAATCGACGTCGACGGCCGGCCACAGTCGTTCCGCGTGTTCCGGATTGCCCGCGAGCCGGAGGAGTGGCTGTTCGTCAGTCGTGAGCCAGGTGGCGCGATGTTCCGCATGACCCCAGTCACACCGCCGAAGCGAGGTGCTGGCATCACCGGGACGAATCTGCGGCAGACTACCGTTGGAGCTGGAGATGGCGAGGTCACCGGCGAGCGCGGGTCGGAAGGATTGCGCGCGGTGCGGTACGCTCTCTTTGAAGATGCGGACGATCCTGATGGATTCGGTCTCGTCCTCGATTGGGAGGGTGAACGGCAGGCTTTTGTCGGCCGGCGCGCCGAGCCGCTCGACGTCGAGTTGTTCCGGCACGTCGAAACGGCCGGGTAGAGTCCTGCCGCTGGGCAGGACCGAGGATATGGGAGGAATCGATGGCAGGGATCATGGACCGGTTGTCGCGACTAATCCGGGCGAACGTCAACGACCTGATCGATAACGCCGAAGACCCCGAGAAGATGATCGATCAGATCCTGCGCGACATGCAGGAAAGCACTTCAATGGCCCGCGCTCAAGTCGCGGCCATGATCGCGCAAGAGAAGGAGCTCGAGCTCGACGCCGCGGAGACCAAGAAGCTGGCCGAGGAATGGGGTCGCAAGGCGGAGCGAGCGGTCACTGCCGGCAAGGATGATCTCGCGCGCGAGGCACTGCGTCGCAAGCGGGACAACGAGGAGAACTCGGCCATCTACAGCGAGCAGCTGGGTGTGCAAAGGCAGGCCGTGGCGAAGTTGAAAGACCAGCTGCGACAGCTCGAGGCCAAGTATCAGACCACCCTTGGTGCTCGCGACACACTCGTCGCGCGCCAGCGGCGAGCGAGGGCGCAACGACAGGTGGCCGAGGCGATTGTCGTATTCACCCCGCTTGATCCGTCATCCGAGTTGGACCGCATGGAGCGGAAGATCCGAAGCGAAGAGGCCCACGCCATGGCGGCGCTGGAGGTCGGCGAAGACAGTTTTGACGCGCAATTCCAGGCACTGGAAGGTGAATCGGACGTCGAGGACGAGCTCGACGCGCTCAAGAAGTCGCTTGGTGCAGGCAGCACGCCGAGCCTGAGCTCCGGAACCTCGGGAACCTAGCCGGGTTCCGAGCGCCCCGCGGCAGGGAGAGCGGCATGGCCCTCATCGACGTCATCCAGCATCCGAGCGAACGCTCGGACGAGATGGTCTTCCGCGTTCCCCAGCAGGGCGCGGGCGCGTTCAAGTTCGGGTCGCAGCTGATCGTACGAGAGGGCCAGGCCGCGGTCTTCTTCCGCGACGGCAAGGCGCTGGACACGTTTGGTCCAGGCCGGCATACCCTGAACACGAACAATCTCCCGTTGCTGACTGGGATCATGGGGATTGCCTTTGGTGGTGCGACGCCGTTCACAGCCGAGGTCTATTTCGTCTCGTTGCACGAGTTCTCGGATCTCCGTTGGGGAACCGCGCAGCCGGTCGTGTTTCGTGACACTGACTTTGGCATGGTCCGATTGCGCGCGTTCGGCGGCTACTCGATACGGATTGGCGACCCGCAGCTCTTCGTGCAGCAGGTCGTTGGCTCGCGCGGCGCCTACACCACTGGTCTCATCGAGGACTATCTGCGCGGCGTGATCGTCAACGAGTTCAACGACATGCTAGGAGCTGTCCATACCTCGCTCCTGGACCTTCCCGGTCAGACCATCGAGCTGGCCGCGGCCATGCGTAACGCTTTAGCGGACGATTTCCAGCGAATCGGGCTCGACCTCACTAGTTTTCAGATCGTGGCGATCACGCCTCCGGACGACGTGCAGCGCCACATCGACGAGCGAACAAGCAAGTCGGTGCTCGGAGATTCCGTAACGTCTCGGCAGACTGAAGCGCCCAACGCGCTCAGTGGGGACGCAAACACGCCGGCACTCGAGGCGCCTCAATCCGGGCTCGAGCTCAGTGCCGGTTTTGGTCTTGGGCAGGCCGTGACAACCGCCGCGCGCGAAACGCTCGCGGAACCGGCGCGTCTTGAGAGGGTAGGGACGATCGAATGCCCGCACTGCCACGCACAGGCGCCGGCTGATGCGCGGTTCTGCCCAAATTGCGGGCGTGCGCTGCAACCGCAGGCCGGGTAATAAGTCCTGCCTGGGACGGACGTGGGCGCATTCGCTTGAAGCGACATGCTGCATAGCCTGCGCAAAAACGCTACGCTGCGCAATTGCACGGGTCGAAGAGGGAGGGGAACAACATGGGGAGTAAAGCACTGCGGCGGACCGCCGCGGCGATAGCGCTCGCAACTCTGGTGGTTGGGATCGGCGCGACCGGGGCGCTTGCCCAGGATTATGCCGGTTCGACGGTGACCGTCGGTGGCGGAACGACCGGCGTCGATATGGGCGACGTTCAGGTTCTCGCCCCGGGGGTGACGATCAGCGGCGGCGAGGTGAGCAACGAAACCGGCATCGGGGTCGTCATCAGTGGCGGGACTTCCGCTGGCTCCGCACCCGGTGGGGGCACGAACGCCTCGGTTGCAGAGTAAATGGTGCACGCCAAAGCAGACCGGCCCGGCCATTCGATCATTGCCGCAGTGCTTGGCGCCGCTCTCGTAGGCGCCACGTTGCTGAGCTCGATGGCGATCAACGTGGCGGAAGCGCAGAGCGAACCAGCTACCGCGGCCAATGGAGTTTCGCTCCCTCCCGTGGATTTTGATCCAGCTGCGGCCAGGAGCATAGGTCTCATTGAAGGCGCGGAGGACCCGGCGGCCTCGGCCCCTCCCGTTGACCCCGGGGATGGATCCGCTGTCACCGGCACCCCGGAAGCCGTCGCCGAGACTTCCAAAGGCGTCACTGACACCCCAGACGACGGGAGTTCAACGACCACTAGCCTTGGCGGTTCGGATGTCGCGGTTTCCAGTGTCGGTGGCTCCCACGAGGTCGACCGTCCAGGCAAACGATCGCGAAAGTAATAGGCAGGGTGGCCACCGTCTGACACGCAGAAGACAGTCGCTTACGAGCGAGCCGTCGGGCACTTCCGACGGCTCTTTTTTTCACACATTTAAGACAGTCAAACAAGCGGGGTTGCGCGTCCGTACGCGGTTTTTTGTCGTCGATCCCACCAGAATGTGCTAAACTTATGTTCGTTATGCGGGATTCTTTGCGATATGCCAAGCTAGGGGAACCCACTCGTGGAAATAGGTAACGTTCGGCTGGCAAGCATCGAAAACGAGATGCGCCAGTCCTATCTCGATTACGCCATGAGTGTGATCGTGCAGCGCGCGCTGCCGGACGCTCGAGACGGCTTGAAACCGGTCCACCGCCGGGTCTTGTTCGCGATGTCGGAGATGGGGCTGCGTTCGAATACGCGCTACCGCAAGAGCGCCGGTATCGTCGGCGAGGTGCTCAAGAACTATCACCCCCACGGCGATGCTTCTGTCTACGACACCCTCGTTCGCATGGCACAGGATTTCAACCTCCGCTACCCGCTCGTCGACGGTCAGGGGAACTTCGGATCGGTCGACGGCGATGGTGCGGCGGCTATGCGTTACACCGAAGCGCGGCTGACCGCAATCTCGGATGAGCTCCTCGCGGACATCGACAAGAATACCGTCGAGTTCATCCCGAACTATGATGCCTCGAGCGAGGAACCCCGGGTGTTGCCGGCTCGTTTGCCGAATCTGCTGCTCAACGGCAGCACCGGCATCGCCGTCGGCATGGCGACGAACATCCCGCCGCACAATCTCAATGAGCTTTGCGACGCGATCTCTCTGCTGATCGACAATCCCGAGGCTACGATCGAGGACCTCATGGAGGTCGTCACCGGGCCGGACTTTCCGACCGGAGGTACGATCCTCGGCCGGGAAGGAATCAAATCGGCCTACGCCACCGGGCGCGGACGAATTGTGGTCCGCGCCAAGGCCTTCGTCGAGGAATCGCCCCGTGGCGGCCGCTACCAGATCGTCGTCACCGAGCTGCCATACCAGGTCAATAAGGCTACGCTCCTGGAGCGGATCGCCGAGCAGGTCCGCGAGGGCAAGCTCGACGGCATCAGCGATCTTCGCGACGAATCTGATCGCACCGGCATGCGAGCCATCATCGAGCTGAAGCGCGATGCGCAGCCGATGAAAGTGCTCAATAACCTCTTCAAGCACACGCAATTGCAATCGAGCTTCGGGGTCAACATGCTGGCCCTGATCGAACGAGGCACCCAGCCTCGATCGCTGACCCTGAAGCGAGCCCTACAGGAGTACATCGGTCACCGCCAAGAGGTCGTTACCCGGCGCACCGAGTTCGAGCTGGAGCGGGCTCGCCGTCGGGCCCATGTGCTCGAGGGTCTCAAGATCGCGCTCGACCACATCGACGCGGTGATCGCCACCATCCGCGCCTCGCGCACGACCGATTCCGCCCGCGCCAACCTGATGAAGCAGTTCGCACTCACCGAGGTCCAGTCGTCGGCGATCCTCGATATGCGGCTCGCTCGCCTCGCCGGACTCGAGCGCAAGAAGATCGAGGACGAGCTGAAGGAGGTGCGGACCGAGATCAAACGACTGGAAGCGTTGCTAGCGGACCCGAAGCTGATCCTCAACGTCATCCGCGACGACATGGCCGCCCTGAAGGACAAATATGGCGACGAGCGCCGCACCCGAATTCAGGACATCTCCGGCGCCCTCTCAGAAGAGGATCTGATCCCGGAAGTCGACGTGCTGGTGACGTTGACAACGCGCGGCTATGTCAAGCGCAGCGTCGACGGCGTGTTTCGGACTCAGCACCGCGGTGGCCGCGGCGTGACCGGTGTCACCATGCGTGACGAAGACGCCATCCAGCACATCCTCGCCGCGAATAGCCACGACTGGTTGCTGGTCTTCACCAACCGGGGCAAGGTCTACCAGCTCAAAGTCCACGAGCTACCAGATGCTGGACGCACAGCCAAAGGCGTCCCGATCATCAACCTCGTCAACATGCAGCCGGACGAAACTGTCACCACACTGATGAAAGTGCGTGACTACACCTCAGGTCATTACCTCTTCTTCACGACCAGACTGGGACGTGTGAAGCGCACCGCGCTCGATCAATTTCGGACAGTTCGCTCATCTGGTCTGATTGCAATCGGTCTCGACCCGGAGGACGAGCTGGCTTGGGTGCGGATGACGAGCGGTGAGGACGACATCATGCTCGTCAGTCAGGGCGGGCAGGCGGTCCGCTTCCGCGAAGAGGTCGTGCGACCTATGGGCCGGCCGGCCGCTGGAGTGATCGGCATTCGGATGGCCAAGGGAGACCGAGTCATCGCCTCTGAAGCGGTGGTAGCGGGCAAGGATCTGCTTGTCGTGGCCGAAAAGGGACTCGGCAAGCGAACCAACACCGATCACTTCATCACCAAGGGACGCGGCGGAAAAGGTGTCACCGCAATGAAGCTGACGACGCGCACGGGCCAGATCGTTGGCGCCGGGATGGTGGACGACGATCATAACCTGATGCTCATGAGCACCTCGGGCAAGGTCATCAGGCTGCCGGTCTCTCAGATCCCGACGATCGGGCGGCAGACCCAGGGTGTGACCCTGATGAAGCTCGACCGCGATGAGATGGTCGCCACCATGACTATCGCTGAGCGGAAAGACGACGACGGCGACCCAAGCCTGCCCCCGCTCAATGGCCATGGGGACATCTCCAGTCTCTCTTGACCGCTCCAATAACCGACCTCTTTAGCGGGCCTCGGGCCGGCGGGCTCCCCTGGCAGGGACGTTCGTTGACCGAGGCCCGCCGGTCTGCTCTTCGACGGTCTGCACGAATCTGCGGCTGAAGAGCGCCCCCAGAGGGGTCAATACTGTCAGCAAGGTGGTCAGCG
>Ga0126305_10000983_pt1 | contig 12530 bp, 6 predicted proteins | sample Plot26_FD_92536 | JGI IMG/M metagenome (GOLD analysis project Ga0126305, IMG submission 92536) | Serpentine soil microbial communities from UC McLaughlin Reserve, CA, USA - Plot26 | ecosystem: Environmental > Terrestrial > Soil > Grasslands | place: USA: UC McLaughlin Reserve, Lake County... | reverse complement strand
TCCTCATTCTCCGGTGTTTGGCTGATCTATTACAAAAAAGATAGTGGTAAAAGAAAATTTAATTACGCTGATGCCGTGGAAGAAGCATTGTGCTTTGGATGGATCGATAGCCTCCCGCGAAAATTAGATCATCAAAGAGCTATGCTGAAGTTTACTCCGCGTAAACCAAAAAGCGTCTGGAGTAAATTAAATAAGCAAAGAATTGAAAAGTTAATTGACCAAAAACTGATGACCGCCGCCGGCATAAATAAAATTGAAGCCGCTAAGAACGATGGGAGCTGGGATACATTAAACCATGCCGATTTTCATGCTGAGAATAATTCATTGCCGGAATATCTGAAAAAAGCATTGAACAAAAACAAGAAAGCTTTAGAAAATTTCCATGCATTCGCATCGGGGTATCGAAAGCGCCTTCTTTTTTGGATAGACAGTGCAAAAACTCCCGCAACAAAAGCAGCAAGAATAAAGCAAACCTTAGCGATGGCGGCTGCCAACAAAAAGCCCGGTCTAAAAGGATTTAAATTGTGAACAATTTTCTTTGCCATTGATAAAAAAATAATTTTCCCGGCACAAAAACTGTAGTAACTTTTCGTAACTAAATAAAGGGGTATGAAAAAAACAATCGTCGCCCTCATTCTGGCCTCCGGTGTTACCGCAATTGCATTCGCGGCTTTAGATACTTCTTCATCATCAAATAAAAAGATGAAAACGGAAAAAAAAGCCGAAAGTAAAAAGAAAAGGGAGTGCAAACACACTTGCATGTACAGCATCTGACACTGGCAAAAAGCCTTCTGTTTCGCAGAAGGCTTTTTTGTTCCCTTCTGATGAAAGTCTTTTTTCTTACTGATACCCGTCAGGCAAATACAGATACCTACAAGCTAATTTTATTGTAGAAAATGTATGGGTATGAAAAAGATACTTTTGATCCTGAGTGCAGCCCTTTTATTCTCCTGTCAAACGAGTAAAATAACAGCTACGTGGACCGATAAAGAGGTCTCTGCCAAAAAATATAATAAGATACTTGTGTTGGGTGTATTAAAAGATAATGATCGTGAATTGCAGTCAAAAATGGAAAAACATCTTGCGGGTGATCTGAATGATCTTGGCTACAGCGCATTTGTAGCAAGTGATGTTTTTCCAGTTGGCACTTTTGAGAAAGGTGATACGGCCAAAGCAATAGAAGCCCTCAATAGCAAGGGATTTGATGCAGTGCTGACGATCGTGCTTCTAAATAAAGAAAAAGAAAAGTACTATGTACCCGGGCGGGCGATCCATACCCCTTACGCACCCTATCATGATCGTTTGGATCTCTACTATTATACGATGTATGATCGTATACAAACCGAAGGATATTATGAAACTGGCACAAAAATTTTCTGGGAAAGTAATTTCTATGACCGCCATTCCCGAAAAATGGTCTATTCCTCTCAAACCGAGTCTTTCGACGTAGGGTCTAAAGAGAGTCTTGCACATTATTATGGTGTGCTTTTGGCCAATAACCTGGTAAAAAGCAAGGTCTTGATCAGGCCCGAAGAACCCCGTTTTTAATATCAAAACAAAAAATGAAAAAAAAATGCAAGTATACTTGCTTGTGCAATGATCACCGGCAAAAAGCCTTGTTCTTTCGGGGACCCTTTTTTACTATTTTAATATAATAGTTTTTATTCTTTTCTGAAGAGTCTTATACTGTTTTCAGAATTATTTGAAAATTCTAAATACTGTTTCTGCATTTTTCGCTTAATCCAGGTCAGCATTTTACAGTGATTGGGCTGGATCGTTTAGAAAAATCCTTGTCTTTCAGGCCTTTATTTTTTGACTCTTCCAGCCTACTCTGAAGCCGAAATTAATTTTTTGCAAAAAAAAAATTTTACTCGCCGGGGCTTGGTACTGTCAAAACAAAACCCCTAAATTTGACCTGCTGACCCTAATGAATAGCTGACCCTAATGAATAACTAACCCATTCGTTGCAGTTTTACCCGTTAAATTCTAACTAACTACTACCCATTCCAGCTTGTTTATTGGAAAGGAAAATTTTTTTATTCAAAAAGCGGAGGTGCTATGTATACTTATGAATTGCTGGAAGCAGGTTGTTATTACCTGGTAAAGGAAAAAGAAGATTCAATGATCACATTGATCAAAGTGGCAATGGAATCAGATCATTGTTTATTTATCATGAAATTTGAAGATCCTACAGACACAGAATGGAAATTGAAAAAAGATCCGCTGTTTGACATCATTGAATGCTTAACGGATGCTGCTGTAAAGGAATGGGAACTTTATTACAAAAGCAGCGAAGACGCTTACTCCGAAGAAGATGATGAAGATTAAATCGCTTATCTGGCCTCCATTCATAAAATTTATATTGAGTGGTAATTGAAAAGAGCTACTTTAGTTCATAACAATTACCACTTTTTTTATGAAAAGAAATATTTACAGGATTGCCTTCATTTTTGTCGTTTTTGGTTCTTCGATCACATTATCTGCACAAGGTGATCTGCCAACAGATTATCTGAGCAAAGACTTTCATGCCGGCCGAAGGGATGCATTGCGCAAGCTAATGCCCGACAACTCAGTATTTGTTGTAATGGCCTACCCTACCCGTACATTCAGTAATGATGTTGATTATTTCTATCATCAAAATCCTGACATGTATTATTTCAGCGGCTATAAAGAACCCCAGTCAATGCTGTTGATTTTTAAAGAAGAGCAAAAAGCAACAGATGGACCCTGGTATAAAGAAATAATTTTTGTACAAAAGAAAGATCCGAGAGCGGAACAATGGACAGGACGAAGGCTTGGTACAGAAGGGACTAAAGAGAGTCTTGGCTTCGCCATTGCATATAATGGCGAAGATTTTAAAAATATACAGATCGATTTTTCAAAGTTTGATAAAATAATCTTTGACAGGTTTCCGGAAGATGTGGCAAATAGCAGCAGGGACAATGCTGATCTTGCCGACCTGATCGAGCAATTCAGATCGAAGGCAAACATCACGACGGATTATGCAAAGGATAAAAGGTATGATACAAGATTATTCCGCGAACTTACGGGCAAGCTTCGCGAAATAAAAACTCCTGAAGAAATGGATCTTATTCGCAAGGCAGTTGAAATTTCCTGTCGTGGTCAAAATGAAGTAATGAAAGCGGTGCACCCGGGCATGAGTGAATTAGAGATCCAGGGCTTGCACGAATATGTACATAAAAAATACGGCGCTGAAGAAGTTGGTTATGGTTCTATTGTCGGGGCAGGCGCTAATGGCTGCGTATTGCATTATATGGAGAACACAAAAACAAAGATCGGCAATGAAATGCTGTTGATGGACGTAGGCGCCGAGTATCATGGCTATACAGCCGATGTAACGAGAACAGTTCCTGCAAACGGGAAATTCTCAGCAGAACAAAAACTCATTTACAATCTTGTATACGAAGCACAGGAAGCTGCATTTAAAATTTTAAAAGATGGAGCTAAATGGGCTGATGCATCAAAAGCGGCAAGTGATGTAATTGGTGAAGGTCTTGTTAAGTTAGGAATAATAAAAGATAAAAGTGAAGTAGGAACTTACTATCCTCATGGTCTCTCCCATCATATTGGTCTTGATGTTCACGATCGTGGTTTTTCCCGGACATTAATGAAAGATATGGTCATAACTATTGAGCCAGGAATCTATATTCCGCCGAACAGCAATTGCGATAAAAAATGGTGGGGCATTGCGGTACGTATAGAGGACGATGCATTGATCACGGAGAAAGGTTACGAGCTGCTTTCCGTATTTGCACCACGCAAAGCAGAAGACATTGAAAAAATGATCGCTGAAAAAAGCGGGTTGGATAATTTTACAGTTCCTAAACTAAAAACTGCAGAGAAAAAAGCTTTCTGATCGCGATGGACTAAGTGATCTCCCATTATTTAATGCACCTATGCGGGAAGTGCAAGACTTTATTATCTTGTTTAAAATTAATGTCATGAAGAGTCTTCGAAAAGAAGTTTTATTTTTTCTGTTCCTATTGCTGGTTGGCCCCTCAAACAATATTTTTTCTCAAAGAAAAACGCTGCCGAAAGTGGAGATATTGAACACGGGAGCTAAAACAAGCCTCCGGGGATTATCGGTGGTCAATAACAATGTAGTATGGGTAAGTGGAAGCAACGGAATGGTAGGAAAAAGCCTGAATGCAGGAAAGAACTGGAAGTGGATGACCGTAAAAGGATTTGAAAAAAATGAGTTCAGGGATATTGAGGCGTACGATGCTAACACGGCAATTATAATGGCGGTCCCTGACCGTGAAAATATTCATCCGGCGAATATTTTAAAAACAACTGATGGCGGAGATACATGGAAAGTTGTTTATGAAAATAATACCAAAGGAATGTTTTTAGATGCCATGGATTTTCGCGATCCCAAAAATGGCATGGTAATCGGCGACCCGGTGGACGGACGATTCTTTATAGCGAGGACAATTGATGCCGGTGATTCATGGAAAGAGTTATCTCCGGAAGAAAGATTTGTTGCGGACAGTGGCGAAGCATTTTTTGCATCAAGTGGTACCAATATCCGTATGTTGTATAATAAATCAGTGGTGATAGCAAGCGGCGGCAAAAATTCAAGGTTATTTTATGATAAAAGAGTTATTGACGTGCCAATGACAAAAGGAAAAGAAAGCGCTGGCACAAACTCAGTAGCGGTCTATGATAATTACACAAAAAGTTCGGCAAATAAAATAATTATCGTTGGGGGCGATTACACAGCAGATTCTTTGACTGATAACAATTGCTTTTATTCAAATAATGGCGGTAAAACATGGGATCGGCCAAAAACGCCACCCCACGGTTACAGGAGCTGCGTAGAATTTCTAAATAAAGAAACGATCGTTACCTGCGGATTGAACGGAGTTGATTACTCATTTGATGGGGGCAGGAATTTTTATTTGATAAGCAAAGAAGGCTTTCATGTATGCAGGTTCGCAAGAATTGGGAACACTGTTTACCTTGCCGGTAACAATGGTAAAATTGGTAAGTTGGTATGGGCCCAGTAACGGGAAAGCCAGGGGATGATTCTTTTATTGAATTGATTAACCACAACACAGAAAAATAATACCTTGTTCTGACAACATTATTCAGTAGCTACTTACATGAAAAGGGAAAAGAAAAAAATATATAAAAAAAAATCACAGCCGGACCCTGTTGCATTTAAAGATCTGAGAAAACAGGAAAAATTCCCGATCAATCATAAAGTGGGGATCATACTTGGGTTGATCGCATTTCTGCTTTACAGCAACACAATAAATTTTGCTTATGTACTCGACGATTCCGCTGCTATAGTGGAAAATCAGTTTGTGAAAAAGGGGATCGCCGGCATACCAGATCTGCTTAGATCTGATTTTTGGCATTTCAGTAATCTTCAGCTGGGTTACTACCGACCTTTATCATTGATCACTTTTGCGATCGAACAACAATTTTTCAAAGGAAATCCACACATCAGTCACTTTGTGAATGTAGCCATATACGCTTTTACAGCTTATGTGCTTTTTATATTGCTTAGCAGTATATTCAAAACAAGGAACTTCCTGTTCCCTTTACTGATCAGTTTGTTTTTCATTGTCCATCCGGTTCATACAGAAGTAGTGGCCAATATTAAAAGCCGCGACGAATTGCTAAGTTTTTTGAATGTACTTTTAATGTTATGGTTTTCGTTAAAATATGTTGATTCAAAAAAAACAATTCATCTTTTTGCAAGCCTGCTCTTTTTCTACCTCGCATTATTATCAAAAGAAACAGCATTAGTGGCAATATTGTTTTTGCCGGCGATCTTATACTTCCGGGGAAATTATTCAATAATGGGAGTGATAAAAAAAACAATACCTTATTTGCTGATCATAGCCGCATTTTTAATCCAGAAAAAATTATTGCTGGAAAATGCTGCTGGCATGACCCCCGATGACCTCACCAATTATCCTTACAGGGAAAGTGACGTAAGGATTCCAATGGCCTTTCTTTTGTTTTTATTCGGTCTGAAACTTCTGTTTTTCCCGCATCCCTTAAGATATGATTATTCATTCAACCAGATCCCCGCAGCAGGTATTTCGAATGTATTTGTCATAGCCGGAATTATTTTATTTATAGCCGGCGCCGTAGCCATTATAAAATACTATAAAACCAAATCGCCGGTCATTCTCGGTCTAATTATATTCTATATAAGTATGGCTCCCCTGATGGCCTTTACGATTTTGAGAGGCGGTATTTTTGCAGAGCGCTTTTTGTTTTTCCCCTCGCTTGGGTTTTCTGTTGCGATTGTAAGTGCATTAAGTGTTTTATTCAAAACCGGTTTTACAGAAAAGATCATAAGTGTGAAAAAAATTATTGCTCCGAATCTTGTTTTTTTCCTGCTTGCATTGACCATTCCGGTACTTTACTCCATAAAAACATTCAGCAGAAATTTTGCCTGGAAAGATGAGATCACATTATTCGGTACAGATATTAAATCGGGTGAGAATTGCACACAGAATCTTCGACACTACGGAACTGAGATACTTAAACTGGCCATACAAGAAAAGGACCCTGTAAAAAAGAAAGAATATGCAAACAAGGCAATTGGCATATTTAAAAGAGCCGTAACAATTCACCCCAAATTCAGTGAGTGTTATAACCAGCTAGGCACCATTTACCAGGAAATATTTCTTATTCCTGATTCAGCAATTTATTATTATACCAAATCAATTGAAGCGTCCCCGGGTCTTGTTTTTCCATACTATAACATGGGAACGATCTACCAAATTACTGGAAACAACGCGGCTGCCTCTTATTATTATAACGAGGCCATTAAAAGGAATCCAACTTACCTGAATGCAATAAATGCCAAAAACAACCTGGAGAAAGCAACTGGGCTGGATGTCCAGGTAAATCCATTAGCGACCACCATGGATACAGTTTCCCAGGTTAAAAACGCTCAGTATTACTACAACCTCGGAAACTTTTATGCATCACGGGGAGAATATGTAAAAGCAGCCGAACAGTTCCAGCAATCGATCAATCTTGATCCAGCGATGGAAGATTCCTATATTAATCTTGCGAATTGTTATGGAGTGCTAAAAGAATATGAAAAATCAATTAACGTTTCAGAGCGATTACTGCTGAGAAACCCCAACAACATAAAAGCTCTGGAGAATCTTGCCGTCACATACCGGTCCGCAGGCAACAATACAAAAGCTGATGAATATTTAAGCAGGGTAAAAGCATTAAGGAATTAATACCAGAGATTTTTATTTGGATAGTCTTTGCCTAATTAAGAATTAAAAATTAAGAATTAATAATTGAGTATTGAGCATTGAATATTGAATATTGAATATTTCTAAACTACGTCTATCACTCACCTCCCACTATTCACTATTACCTATTAACTATTAACTATTGACCCAACCCGCCTCATTTCAAATTCTCCAGTATCTCGCTCACAGACGGCCGCTTCTTATAATCTGCCTCAAAAAAACGATAGGTAATGGTACCTTCCTTATTTATGATATAGACAGCAGGAACAGGTAAGTACACTTTATCCTTTTGTCCATTGGCAGTCAGCAGATCGATATCAGCGTTTTTATATCTTGACAGAGTTCTTTCATCTACTTCAAAAGCTACCGCATACGCTTTCATTATTTTCATTTCCTTATCATGTAATAAAGAATAACTTGCTTTTGTTTTTTCTATTGTCTTTGAAATATTTTCAGTTTTTTCGGGAGTAATGGCGATCAGTTTTGCCTTTTTGTCCTTTATTAATTGTAAAGAATCCTCTAATCTTTTTAACTGCTTATTACAATATGGGCACCACTGCCCGCGGTAAAAGATCAAAACAACAACACTGTCTTTCAAAACATCTTTCAATCTTATTTCCTTTCCATACTGATCAGTTGCTTTGAAGTCCGGTGCTTTTGAATTAATAAAAAGCCCTTCCGGCTTTTCCTGTGCATTAGTTAAAAATGAAAAAACAGATCCGATCAATAAAAAAATTAGTCGCCGCATATTATTTTATTATGGCGTAAAATTAATCATGCAATCGACGAATGGAGCATATAAAACCATTCAGCATATAATAATGTTGCGTTAATCTTGCGTGAGATCAATAAAACGGCAGTCTCTGAAATCCAGAGCCAGTAACGATTTGCGTGCCTTTTTCACATAAGGAAAACAATGGAGATTACCCGAAATTTTCTTAAAAGAAGTGCAAACATCCATGTCAAAACGAGGCTATCGTATATTTACGAGATTGATACTCACCGGTTTATTTTGAAAAAAAAAATAAAAAAAAACTTGTTAAATAAAATAATCCCTCTACCTTAGTCAAGATTTTGTAAAAACTACCATCCATTATCCGTTAAAATTCCTAAGGATCATCCCCATAATTTTTGATGACTCCAACCCACCGTAACTTCTGAAAACATTCTACAACCCCTCGAAAACCTCCTGGTTTCTGATTAGCAGCAGCATCTGATTAGCAGTAGCATTTAAATGCATTTTGCATTTGAATGATATATGTTTTCAAAAATCTTTTAATTATATCAAAACTAAACAATCAAGTATGAAACAGACAGCTACCCTTACATCCTTATCCGGGAGTTTAGGAAAGAGTGTCAAATTAATTTTGACGTTACTCTTCCTGAATTTCTTCACGCAGAACATTTCTGCACAAATCATTACCATTGATGGTAACTCGACCGACTGGTCGAATTTTTGCGCTGCACACGTACAAGACAGTTATGATGTGGTCGGTGCGGACAACATTTTTGCCGGCAATGAAAAGGATTTCTTTTTTGCCTCAGACTGGTTCTGGAAACTTGGCACTGCCAAAGACAAAAATGATATTGCCAATGGCGCGGCTGCTCTTGTCAGTTCCGTTATCGTTGACAATGTTACTCTAACCGGGTCCTTCCTGGTATTTGCAGGCGACCGGATATCAAATAATGGTGATGCGCAAATCGGTTTTTGGTTTTTTCAAAACGGAACGGCGCCGGTAACAGTAAGTGGAGTAAATACATTCTCTCCGGAGAAAAATGGTTTGCCTTACCCCGGTGACTTACTTGTTCTTGCCGATTTTACAGGTGGGGGAAATGATGCCACTGTTACAGTTTTGATGTGGACGCCTGGAACAGGTGACTATCCAAATTCAGACAATAATTTCACTTTGGTTACCACAGGTGCTGCAGTGGCCGAAAACAACTCCGGAACAACGGCAGTACCTGGTTGTTGGAATTTTAAAGATAAAACTACCGGCTCAACCACTCAATATAGTACAAATGAATTTTATGAAGGTTATATCGACCTCGCTGATTTTATTTCTGTGGCTGGCGCTTTCTGTCCTTCTACCTTTATGCTTGAAACAAGAGCAACCCATACGATCACTTCAACTTTGGATGACTTCGTAGGTGGTCCATTAGCTGGCGCACCTTCTTGTAGTATTACAGGCAACAATACTGTTTGCCAGGGTGCTTCAACATGCTTTACTGCATCAGGCGGCACAGGCACTTTTACTTACAGATGGTCAACTGGGGCAACATCAGCACAGATCTGTAACCTTACTGCTGCCGGTACTTATAATGTTACTGTTACAAATGTAACAGGATGTACAACATCATGCAGCAGAACGCTGACAGTAAATACAGCGCCAATCTGCAATATCACAGGCAACAATACAATTTGTGCCGGTGGTTCAACAAGCTTTACAGCTACAGGTGGAGGTACATACTTATGGTCAACTGGTGCAACAACTGCAACGATTAGCAACCTTACCGCTGCTGGTGTATATAGTGTAACAGTAACAAGTGGTGCTGGCTGTATAAGCGCTTGCAGCAGAACGCTGACAGTAAATCAACTTCCAGTTTGTAATATCACAGGTAACAACACAATTTGCTCTTATCAATCAGCAAGCTTTACTGCTACAGGTGGTGGCACCTACTTATGGTCAACTGGTGCAACAACTGCAACTATCAGCAACCTTACTGCGGCTGGTACATATACTGTAACAGTAACAAGTGGTGCTGGCTGTACAAGCGCTTGCAGCAGAACGCTGACAGTAAATGAAGCTCCAAGCTGCAATATCACGGGTAATAATACAATCTGTTCTTACCAGTCTGCTAGCTTTACAGCAACAGGTGGTGGTACATACTTATGGTCAACCGGTGCAACAACTGCAACGATCAGCAACCTTACTGCTGCCGGTACATATAGTGTCACGGTAACAAGTGGCGCTGGTTGTACAAGCTCCTGCAGCAGAACGCTGACAGTAAATCAAGCTCCGGGCTGCAATATCACAGGAAACAATACAATTTGTTCAGGTAACTCCACAAGCTTTACCGCTACAGGTGGTGGTACATACTTATGGTCAACTGGTGCAACAAGTGCAACTATCAACAACTTAACTGCTGCCGGTACATATAGTGTAACGGTAACAAGTGCTGCAGGATGTACAAGTTCTTGTAGCAGGACGTTGACAGTTGTTACAAACCCGGCATGTGAGATCACAGGCCTTAACACAATTTGCCAGGGTGGATCTACATGCTTTACAGCTTCAGGTGGTAGCACTTACTTATGGTCGACAGGTGCAACAACTGCACAGATTTGCAACCTTACCGCAGCCGGCACATATAATGTGACCGTCACAGCTGCCGGTGGTTGTACAAGTTCTTGCAGCAGGACGTTAACTGTGAATCCAACGCCTAGTTGTAACATAACCGGCAATAACACAATTTGTTCTTATCAATCAGCAAGCTTTACAGCTTCTGGTGGTGGTACATATCTATGGTCGACTGGTGCGACAAGTGCAACTATCAGCAACCTTACTGCTGCCGGCACATATAGCGTAACAGTAACAAGCGCTGCAGGCTGCACAAGCACTTGCAGTAGAGATTTGACAGTAAATGCACCGCCAAGTTGCAATATCACTGGTAACAACACAATCTGTGTTGGTAATTCTGCAACGTTCACAGCTACAGGTGGTGGTACTTACTTATGGTCAACTGGTGCAACAACAGCAGCTATCAGCAACCTTACTGCCGCTGGCACATATAGTGTAACGGTAACAAGCGCAGCAGGATGCACAAGCTCTTGTAGCAGAACATTGACCGTCAATCAGACTCCATTGGTCAATGCGGGTGCTGACCCACTTGCACAATGCCGTGCAGCTATCGCGGTCAATGGATCACTTGTATTTGGTACTAACGTCTTTAGTGTTACAGGTACTGTTAACGCGTTTACGACGCCTAATACCCCAGCATGGACAGTACAAAGTAATCCTGCGGGTTATACCGTACAGATTGTAAGTCCGAATTCACTTACAACCAATGTTAATATTAGTGGTAATATAAATGGACCGGGAACTGTAACCTTACGTCTCACAGGAACAAGCAATGCAACACCATCATGCGGAACGGCAACAGATGATGTATCGCTTGTGATAAATGCAGTACCAGATCTGAAGCCTCTGGTTGGAAGTGCGTTCTGTCCGAATGTAACTACAACTGGTAGCGTTTCATTGCTGAATTCACAAATAGGTGTTTCATATCAGCTGAAAGATGATGCTGATGTGAGTGTTCAGGCGCCTAAGGCTGGAACCGGCGGTACTCTTACGTGGTTTGGTCTGGGAGAAGGTAATTATACCGTAGTTGGAACCTTCCCATCCACGCTTAATTGTAACTCAAGATCGGGTCCTGGTGAAGTAATAGAAAATCCAGTTCCGGAAGTAACGATAACTCCTGTTCCGGATAAATGTAATACCGATCCTTGTGTAACATTGACAGCAACTCCTTCTGGAGGTCATTTCAGTGGCACAGGTGTCAGCAGCGACCAATTCTGTCCAGATGGTCTTGCACCGGGCGTGTATACTGTAACGTATACTTATACCAACACAGCGGGTTGCACAGCTTCTCAAAGCATTCCAATAAATGTTGCAAGTTGCGCAGCACAGATCTGTACTTATACTCAGGGTTACTTTGGCCAGGAAAATGGAAAGAGCTGTGATGGCACTAATGATCAATTGTCATCAACCCAGTTGATCAATCAATCAATTGCGAACTGGGGTGGAACGCTGACAGTCGGTTGCGGCACTAAGAAAGTCACCATCAGCACAGGCCAGGCACAATGCGTGATTGATAAATTACCAGGCGGAGGTCCTTCTAAGGAATTGACTGCAGCTTATACAATTTGCAGCCTTCCGGACGAATTGATGAAGAATACCCTGTTAGCTCAAAGCATTGCTCTTGGTCTGAATATCGGTATTACTCACCCGTCAACACTGAGTGACTTCCCACTTCAAGCTGGTACTCTTTATACAGCTGCGCCAGTTGGTGGTTGCGGTTCAGATGTGGCAACAGCCAGAGTCTGTCATTATGATCCAATAACACACTTACTGACTTCTGTAGACAATGAATATGAAAGCAGAACTTTCAGCCAGGCACTTATCGATGCTATCGAAGATGCTGGCTATCCGAAGACAGTAGGCCGATTGTTAAGTCTTGCAACCCATGCGCGTTACAATAAAAACAATGTACTAG
>Ga0126305_10000982_pt1 | contig 12537 bp, 13 predicted proteins | sample Plot26_FD_92536 | JGI IMG/M metagenome (GOLD analysis project Ga0126305, IMG submission 92536) | Serpentine soil microbial communities from UC McLaughlin Reserve, CA, USA - Plot26 | ecosystem: Environmental > Terrestrial > Soil > Grasslands | place: USA: UC McLaughlin Reserve, Lake County... | reverse complement strand
GACATCGTAACACGCCCTTATTCGGGAGATTGTTTGTGTGATTGTTTGGGTTGTCGCTGGGAGCGGCGAAGCGCTAGGGGCATGATCCAGATAGGGCAGAACACCCGAAGTAGCGCAAGGAAGGAGAGAGCATGAACCATTATTGCGACATGTGGTTCTGGAGGGCCTCGGATCAGGAGGCAGTAGCGCGACACCTCACGGATCGAACCCGGATTACCGGTGAGCCGGACACACGGCGTCGCGCTGGCCTCGTCCGCTCGGCCTTTCTATCTATTCTGCGCACGGCAGGGCTGACGGAGCAGCCGGTCCAGGCGAGTCCGGTCGATCAGGAGGAGACTCCGGTACGGGAGATTTGTGGCTGTGGTGGTGAGGAGGAGTTCCAGTACCAGGAGGCCGTGCTCGACGACGGGGAGTGGGTTCTCAGGTGCCCCGAGTGCGGGCACCTCGACCGCCTGCTGTGGCTGTCGGAGGAGAGCCGTGCCGTCTTGGTGGGGCTGGCGCGGCGGAGGAAGCGGTTGCAGGTGAGAAGAACATGATCACTCTCGGCGACAGCACCGACAAGTACCTCGTCGACAGAAAAATCATGGTAACGCATTACTATCAGGAATCTCTTGTCATTCGCCAATCGGGCACATAGTCGACCTTCCCACTTGCTTAGTTCACTGTAGAATCGATTCGATGTTGCTTGTTTCGGGAGAGGCTCCCTAGAGTTACTGAAGATCTCTAGAGCTAGTGATTTCGCTCTGACCCCTATTGACCCTAACCCACACGCAATGCTCTGCAACCGTGAGCAATACAAGGAACAGTGAACCCCTTACCCATGCGCAATTTGCAAGGCCGTGCAACGCTCAGCAACCCCTGACCGCACACTCGTAATGAGCAGGAAAGAGTAATCCTGACACAACATACATCAATTTACATCACCTCTACATCACCCAGCGCGCAATGCTCCGCAATGGTGTGCAAGCCGGTGAAGAAAATCCCGCTTAGATAAGAGGATTCTGCAAGCCATAGCAAGCCGCTGCAATGTCCTGCACCCCCGTATTTCTCACTCGTAATGAGCAGGTCAGCGGTTCGAGTCCGCTCGTCGGCTCTCTCAATCCGGCTTATCTAAGCCGAATACTCGGAATGAGAAGGGCTCCCATTTCGATATTCAAAAGCCCTTTGATACCACTCACAAATTCTTCTGGTGGAAGGATCTCCAATCCACAACTATCGGCTATATCTCGCAAAGAGAGCGACTTGACAGTGATGACCCCATTGGATAACTTTTGCGTATAACTTATGCGTATAAGTACAGGTCGATTCAGAATACTCATTAGCTTCGGCGCTGATCTACGAGATTCGAACGTCCTAAGGACTTCGGGTTAATTTAGGTCATGGCTAAGGCGACGCCGCGGGTCAAGAAGCCGACGCAGAGTGACGTAGCGAAGCGCGCCGGTGTTTCCCAGGCAACGGTGTCCTACGTCTTGAACGACAACCCAGTGTTCTCAGTACCCGTGGAGACCCGGCAACGCATCTTGGATGCTGTAGACGAACTCGGGTACATTCCCAATGGCGCCGCACGCAGTCTCCGTACGCGTAAGACCTATACGATCGCGAGCGTTATTCCTGACATTACCAATCCCTTCTACCCCGCCTTTGAACGAGGCGTTCAGGAGTCTGCCGAATCCCACGGGTACGACTTGATCGTCTACAACACAAGCGGCGTTGCCGAGAAGGAACGGCAGTGCTTGCGGTCGGTCCAGCAGGGGCGGGTCGATGGAGTGATCGGGGTGTTCTTCCACTTGACGGCCAGAGATTTGGTCGCCTTGCTGGAACGAGGGATCGCCGTTGTAAGGCTCGAGGCGACAAAGAAAGATGGGAGTAAGTACGATCTGCCCCTTGACAACCTCTACGTGGACAACGTGGCGGCTGCTCGAACCGCTGTTGATTATCTGATCGGTCACGGCCATACCAGGATAGGCATGCTCGACGGACAGCGTGGTCCCGGACGGGCGCGCGTGCAAGGGTACCATCAGGCGCTAGCCCAGCACGGGATCGCCGTGGACGAGGACCTGATACGCGACGGCGACTTCAGGGAAGATGGGGGATATCGGGCCATGCGAGAACTGCTCGGACTGTCGCCTCGACCCACAGCGGTCTTCGCCGCCAACGACATGATGGCGATGGGTGCGTTGTTGACCGTGAGGGAGGCAGGACTGCTCGTTCCACGGGACGTCGCCCTCGTGGGCTTCGATGACACCCCTTTCACCAAGCTGGTAACTCCTTCCTTAACGACGGTCACGCAGTTCCAAGAGGAACTGGGTCGCCGCGCGGCCGAGATGCTCATCGAGCGTCTCGCGGGTACGGCGCCGAAGCGTGGCCGCAATGAAGAGATGCCGTACGAACTGATAGTGCGCGAATCGGCGTGAATGGCTTCAGGATGATGCTATCTCCGTCCTGCAAGCAAGAGGCGAAAGGATTTCCGAATGCCTATACCGAGTGACTATACGGAACGCGTCTACGCCGGTGTGCTGGGCAAGATTATCGGCGTCTACTTGGGGCGACCGTTCGAAGGTTGGGAGCACGATCGGATAATCTCCGAGCTGGGAGAGATCTACTACTACGTCAACGAACGCCGAGACCTACCGCTCAAGAACAACACGCTCGTCGTGACCGACGACGACATATCCGGGACCTTCACCTTCTTGCGCGCCCTGCCCGACTACGGCAACAGCCTGGACCTCACCCCGGCCCAGATCGGGCAGACCTGGCTCAACTACATCATCGAGCGGCGCACGATCTTGTGGTGGGGAGGTCTGGGCAATTCGACCGAGCACACCGCCTACTTGCGTCTCAAGGACGGCATCTCCGCCCCGGAGAGCGGCTCGATCGCGCTGAATAGCAAGGTCGTCGCCGAGCAGATCGGATCCCAGATTTTCATCGACGGTTGGGCGATGGTCGCCCCCGGCGACCCCGAGTTAGCAGCCGATCTTGCTCAGCGCGCGGCCAGCGTCAGCCACGACGGAGAAGCTATCTATGGCGCCCAGACCGTGGCCGCAATGGAAGCCCAGGCTTTCGTCGAATCTGATATCAACAATCTCATAGATACCGCCGTCTCCTTGATACCGAAGGACTCTGTGATCTTTCGCATGATCGACGACATTCGCGAATGGCACGCGGAAGAAAAGGACTGGCGAAAGACTCGGGAGCGCATCGCGGAGAGCTACGGTTACCATAAGTACGGCGGTAACTGCCACATGGTGCCCAACCACGCCCTGATCATCCACGCACTCCTGCACGGTGAGGACGACTTTCAAAGATCCCTGATGATCGTCAACACTTGTGGCTGGGACACCGACTGCAACTCGGGCAACGTCGGCTGCTTGCTCGGCATCAAGAACGGCCTGGCTGGCATAGATGTTGGTCCTGATTGGCGGGGGCCCGTGGCGGACCGCATGTACATCCCCACGGCGGACGGCGGCCGGGCCATCACCGACGCTGTGACCGAAACCTATAGCATCGTTAACATCGGCCGGGCTCTCACAGGTGAGAAACCAGTGGTCCCTAAGGATGGGGCTCGCTTTCACTTTGAGCTCCCCGGCTCTGTTCAGGGCTTCCAGCCTGACGAAGACATAGACTCCAAGGGCACGGTGATGCTCGAAAACGTAGAGGGATACAGCGAGAGGGGCCGGCGTAGTCTCGCCATCCGCTACGAGCATGTTGCGCCGGGGAGGGTGGCTCGCATAACCACTCCCACCTTTATCCCGCCCGAGGCCATCGATATGTCCGACTACGCCCTGCTGGCCTCGCCTACTTTCTACCCAGGCCAAGAGGTGCAGGCCAGGGTTGTCGCGGACGGCGACAACGACCGAGCCGTCGCCTGCCAGCTCTTTGTCCGCACATACGACGGAAACGATGAGCTCGCTACCAACCGCGGACCCGAAACGGTCCTGAAACCCGGCTCGGACTATGAGTTCCAGTGGCGCGTTGAGGACACGGGGGCACAGCCCATAGCGCAGATCGGAGTCGAGATCTCTTCGGACGAAGCGACCGGCGGCACCGTGTACCTTGACTACCTGACTTGGAAGGGCGAGCCGGACGTGGAGCTGGGGCGACCGGCGGAGGACGGCACCATGTGGCGCCGGGCTTGGGTGTGCGGGGTGGACCGGTACGATCCCCGCTGGCCCGAGACCTACCGCTTGATCCAGAACCAGGGCAGGGGACTACTCATCCAGGGCACGCGCGAGTGGAAAAACTATAGAGTCAGCGCCCCGATCACGCCGCACATGGTCGTCTCGGCGGGCATCGGCGTCAGAGTACAAGGCATGCGTCGCTACTACGCATTGCTACTCGCCAGTGGAGGCAAGGCCCAGCTTATCAAGGCGTTAGATGGCGACACAGTGCTCGCCGAGACGGACTTCCCGTGGCAGTTCGACGTGACCTATGAGCTAGCCCTGGAGGTCAGGGACAACCGCTTGCGAGCGAGCATCGACGGTAAGGACCTCTTCGACGTTGCGGACAACAACCGGGCTCTCGCGAGCGGTGCTGTGGCCTTTGTCTGCGAGGAGGGACGTATGGAAAGCGAAGTTATCCGGGTACAGCCCGTCGGGCGTACCTGAAGGTTCCGGCTTTGTGGGAAGACCTGGAGGGAAAGGAATAAGCGACATGTACAGACCGATGACGCGGAAGAGCTTCCTTGCCAACGGCGGCAAGGCATTCGTTGGGGCAAGCCTCGCTGGCACCTTGCTGGCCGGCTGTGGGGGTCAAGAGGGCGGTACCGGAGAGCTTACGTACTGGAGCGCGCTTGAGGGCGCAGGACCGCGCCGATACTACAAGGAGAACATCGAGAAGCCGTTCGAAAAAGCCAATCCGGGCATCGACCTGAAGGTCCAGTTCCAGAGTCCAGAAGATCTCGATCGCACCATTCGTACGGCCCTACAGGGAGGCGAGGGGCCGGATCTGGTGCCCACGCCGGGTCCTTCATTTGCGCTTGAATATATCGACGCCAACCTTTTCATTGAGCTCGACGAGTACGCAGAGCAATACGATTGGCAAGACAAGATTCTCGGGTGGGCACTCGAGTCGGGCCGGTTAGAGGGTAAGCTCTACTCGGTGCCAACCGAGTTCGAGACGATGTTGCTCTACTACAACAAGAGCCTCTTCGAGGAGAAGGGCTGGGAGCCGCCAAGAGACCGTGACGAGCTCGAAAGCCTGGCCGAGGAGGCTCAGGGGCAGGGTATCGTACCGTTCTCCGCCGGCAGCGCCGATTGGCGCCCCACACCGGAGTGGTTCATGACTATCTTCTGGAACCACTACTCGGGTCCCGAGGCTCTTTATCAAGCACTCACCGGTGAGGTGCCTTGGACAGACCCGGTCTTCGTGGAGGCCGTAGACCTGCACAATCAGTATTTCCAGAACGGCTGGTACGGTGGCAGCGTCGAAAAGTTCTTCTCCACCGGCAGCGACGCCTACCACACGCAGTTCGGAGATGGTGAGGCTGCCATGAACATGGAAGGCTCCTGGTTCCTGTTTGAGGTTGACAACTTCTTTGGCCAGGCGGCCGGCAACGACAACGAGTGGGACTGGGCCCCGCTTCCTTCGTTGGTTGACGAGGTGCCGCTGCAAATCTTCGAACTCGGTATTGGCTCCACGCTGTCCATAAACCAGCGCAGCCAGGTCTCGGACGCAGCAGCCAAGTACATCAACTGGCTCTTCTCTGACCCCGAACGAGCGGCCCAGCGTATGGCCGACGTACCGGCAGTCTTCAACATACCTATCCCCATCGAGAGGGAGGACTTCCCATCCAACATGGACCCCAGGGTCGCCGACGTCCTGGCGACCCTGAGCGAGGTTACCTCGAAGGGCAACTTCGGGTACACCACTTGGACCTTCTGGCCACCAAAGTCTGACGTGTACGTGTACGAAGGTATGGAGCAAGTCCTCACCGGCGATACGACGCCGGGCGAGTACTGCGCCGAACTTAACCGGATCTTCAAGCAAGAACTCAATGCGGGCGAGATACCCCCGATCATCCGACCGGAGACCGCCTGATGCCTGCCGAACAACCCGCATTGGAGGTCCCCGAGGAGCGTGCCGCCAGTCCGGAGCGTCCTTCGCGCAAGAGGGCGGGACGTACGCCACGGCAGAGGAGACGGACGATCATGGCCTGGGCGTTCATGCTGCCTCTCGTGATCGTCAACCTGGTCGTCATCGTGGGACCCGCGATAGCAACCGTCTACTACTCCTTCACAGAGTGGTCGGGGATCGGCCCTGCCGAGTTCGTCGGCCTACAAAACTACCGCCAAATGCTGACCAGCGGAGAGTTCTACGAAGCCCTCCTGCACAACATTATTTGGACCGGGATCTTTCTCACTGTTCCTATAGCCATGGGCCTCTTGGGGGCGTTCTTGCTCTCGCAGATAACCCGCTTCCAGATGCTCTTCCGAATTGTGTACTTTATCCCTTACGTCATAGCTAGCGTAGTGAACGCCTCAATCTGGGAGAACCTGTTAGATCCGGAGCGCGGCATCGGGCCCGCGCTGGCATCCATTGGCGTGCCGTTTCTGGACGGCGTAGCCTTTTTCGGCGACCAGCGTCTGGCGCTACCTTCAGTTGCATTTGTGGACAACTGGCACTGGTGGGGCTTCGTGCTCGTGCTGTTCCTGACGGCGATGCAGTCGGTTGACCGCGATCTATACGATGCCGCTAAGGTTGACGGCGCAAGCCGCTGGCACCAGTTCCGTCACGTCACCATCCCCGGCATCCGGCCTACGCTGGTCTTCGTTATGTTAATGACCATTATATGGTCGCTTCTGGTCTTCGACTACATCTACATCCTCACACAGGGCGGGCCCGCTGGCGCTACAGAGGTCGTGGCCACTCTAATGTACAAGGAAGCCTTCGCTCGTTTCGAGGCCGGCTATGCGGCGGCTTTGGGCTTGGGGATGAGCTTTGTGAGCGGCCTGATCGTACTGGTCTTCCTGTATCTCAGGCGGAGGGGGTGGGAGATTTGAGGCTTATCTCGACGGGTGGACGACGTACGAGTCGCGAGCCATCCAAGGTATCTTACTACGTAGTTCTCATCGCCCTGGCATTCTTCGCTCTGACGCCCCTAGTCGTGTTGGGTTTCAATGCGCTGAAGTCGAGCGCCGAACTAGGCCGAAATCCGCTAGGCCCGCCGCTTTCGCCTGACTTCTCTAATTTTCCCAAGGCCTGGGAGTTGGGCAACTTCACCGTGACTATGCGCAACAGCGCCATCATCACCGTGGGCACCGTTATAGGAGTGTGCATCATCGCCGGGATGGCCGCCTACGCTCTGAGTCGCTTGGATCTTCCAGGTAGCGACGGAGTGCTGTTTTACCTGTTCGTGGGCAGCGCCATCCCGGTCCAGCTCTTCCTGGTCCCGCTCTTCTTTCTCTGGAGCAGACTACAGCTGACCAACACTCTGATCGGGGTCATCATAATTTACTGGGCTATATACTCGCCCTTCGCGACGCTGCTCTTACGATCGTACCTCGTTGCCTTGCCGCGCGATTTTGAGGACGCTGCTCGAATAGATGGAGCTAATGAGTTGCAGGTCTTGACTCGTGTGGTTCTACCCTTAGCATGGCCGGGCTTCCTTACGATTGCTCTCGTTAGCGGCCTTGCGGCATGGAATGAGTTTTTCTTTGCCGTCACCTTTATCCAGGAGGACAATCTCAAGCCCATAGCGACCAGCTTCCTAGCCTTCCAGAACCAGTTCAGTCGGGATTGGGGGCTAACCAGCGCCGCAGGCCTGTTCATGATCTTACCTATCATTGTGCTGTTCTTGATCCTCCAGCGCCGCTTTATCGATGGCTTGGCTTCCGGAGGGCTCAAAGGCTAGGTTATGCTGGTAGAGGCCGTATAGCCGAACGCGTTCGCTCGTGCCTGCGCCAAGCGTGACGGACGAAAGCATCGCGTACCCACGCCCGACAACACTCGGCTCATCCTGAGGAGACTGGCCGGCGTTGCGTTGATTGTCGCGGTTGCATCTCGAGTGGTGGCAAGGGTTCTACGGTGAGCCTCTAGTATTGGGATCAACGACAACTCCTTAGGAAGGTGGTCGAATGAACGATGAGGCGAGGCCGAACCTCGGGCCGATCGAAAAGATGGTAGATGCACTAGGAGTGGGCGCCGTGTTCGGCGAGCCCATCAGGGAGGACGGCGTGACCGTAGTCCCTGTGGCAGATGTGCGCTTTGCCTTCGGCTATGGGTACGGTTCGGGCCGGCGCAACGGGGAGAAGGCGGAGGGCAGACCAATAGCAGACGAAGGTCGCGGGGGTGGCAGTGGCGCAGGCGGCCGGGCCTCTGCCAGAGGCTACATCCGCATCTCTGCTAATGAAGTCAGGTTTGAACCGGTGCTGGACGTTACGCGCCTTGTGCTGGCCGGCATCGCCTTCGCGGCTTGGAGCGTCTTCTGGATTGGCAGGATGATGCACGCTGTCGGCAGGAGACGATGAGCGCAGATGCCGAGCATTGTAAGCACGCGCTAGGCCAGGCGTAGGCATGGAGGGAGATCCTCGTGATGGGACGTCAACCTCTGTAGGTCAGGAACGGTAGTTCACTGTTCAATTGCATGAGGTAAAGCGAGCGATTTGAACCGAAACGAGCTAGCCCTCGACGAGAGTGTGGCAATGATACAGGTACGGCATCTGATACCACTCTGATACCACCGGGAACGCAATACGGTGCAACACGCAGCAACCCAGAGAAGAGAAAGCCGCCTAGATATGCGGGATTTGCAACCCTCTGCACACCCCTGCAACACCTGAGTGATCACTCGTAATGAGCAGGTCAGCGGTTCGAGTCCGCTCGTCGGCTCTCTCGAATCGGTATAGATAAGCCGAATACTCTGCAAGGTTAATCCCTTACCTGCGGCATTGCTCGCCTCTCCTGGGAACATCTAGGGCTTCTGTATGGCTATCGAGGGCGCGTCTCGTCGTTACAGTCTTGCTGCCTCGAGTCGGCGGACGGCGGGGAGCACCCTCCGGCTACGGTCCCGTACGCTAGGTGACCTACGCGGCCCCTCAGGTGGCTCTCTACAGAGTAGGTCCACGGGGGCGGAGTGAACAAGGCGCTCAAACATTCTCGTCTACCACGAAGGCAACAGCCTCCGTCGCGACCCCCGCCACTAGCGGAGTAGTAATGGCGTCCGCAACGACACTGACTGGCCGTAACGTTCGTGATCTACGCAGGAGTTGTAACTGTGGAGCAGGCTGGCTACGAGGGACATCGGCGGCAGCCTGACCAGGTACAGCAAGAACGTGCGGACCGTGGCACCAAATGTATCGTTTGAGTCATCTCTAATATATAGTACGGTTGCTTGAGTTACAGGGAAAGGCATAGGATGGCGGACGATACCCACTCGGGAAGGCATTATGACTACATTGACTTCTCGGTTGAGATCCGCGAGAGCGACGATCGCAACAGGTATGTCGTAGCTGTTAGCTCTCCTGAGGGCCAAGTCCAAGAGGAGACGAGCTTACCTTTTAACGAGCGGGAACTTCAAGACAAACTTCGAGATGTCGAAGTCGCCTTGCTCCGCTCCGGCGGGTCGCGCCGCCGAATCGGCACGCCGGACGAGCAGACTATACAAGGGTTCGGTCGGGCGCTGCGCGAAGCCATGTTTGTGGGCCAGGTAGAGACACACTATAGGATGAACCTGCGCGAGGCGAAGCGAGAGAACAAGGGCTTGCGTCTGAAATTGCACGTCCAGCCGCTGGAGCAGTCGACGCTGCCCTGGGAGTTCGTCTGCTACCCGGAGCTTCAGCTGCAAAAGGTACGCTCGATGAGCCAAGACTCGAGCTTCTGGCAGCCTGTCGCTAAGCTATGCCAAGACCAACAAGCCGAGAAGCCTCGCGATTACGACATGGTCGATTCAGGCGATGATTTCCAGCGCTGGCCGAAACTGAAGCCTGTTCTGCGCGATTGCGGGACTACGATTGTGGAGGCTTACCATGTGGCAGACGCCACTTCGAGGCGTCATCAAGCCAAGCACTGGTGGATCGTTCTATTCGCCGCCTTGTTCGCCATGTCCGCAGTCCTCTTCGCGATCGTGCAACTCTCCCCCTTAGGGCCGCGTGTCCCTTCAGCTAAGGTATTCGAAGTCCTAGCAGCCGGTGCGGTAGTGGCTTCGGTCGGCCTAGGATGGAAGGCTGCCTTTTCTAAGCACTGGCTCGTGAAGAGGGAGGAGGCTGAGCAGTATCGATTCTCAAAGTTCGGCTTTCTGCTCAACCCCGAACTCTGGAATGGTGTAACGCCCGAGACGCGACAGGGTCGGTTACGCGAGTGGATAGAGCGCCTTGACACATTCGATTGGCAGACGTTGAAGCGTTTGGCGGTGAGGGAGGGCAGTGCTCTCGAGGTTGTCCTGCCCACGACAACAGCGCACATCGATGAGGCTGTGCTCAAGCAGATCGTCGACTATTATAAAGAAAAGCGCTTGTGCAACCAACTATGGTACTTTAACGACCAGGCCGAGCGTCGTCACTTTTGGCAGATGTTTACGCGGGAAGCGCCCGTCCTGTTCTTATTGTTCAGTATCTCTGCGGCACTACTACACTTCGTTCTCGACTCTATAGACAGATTGCATACCATGAGCTTCTGGCTGCTCATGTTAGCTGCCTGCTTACCTGTGGTCGGTGCCGCGACTAGGACCTTGCGCACGGCCCACGAATTTGGGCGCAATACCCTTCGGTTTCAGGCGACTTCGAATGAACTCAAGCAACTAGCGACTGTCTTTCATAGGACGGCGAATCCACAGGTGAAACTAGATATCCTTCAAAAGGTGGAGAGGGTCTTAGAGGCGGAGCGCCGCGAATGGCTGCGTTTGATGATCGATGCGGAGTGGTTCGGCTGAGCTCTCCGACCTGCAACGCGAACGCGTTGTTCGCATTAGTAGACAAGTAGGTTTCTACCCTACAACCGTCGATTCTGGAAATCAGTATGCCTAACCATTTCCCGACGATCGGTTTCCCGATCCGAACGGAACAAGGCGTTCTGGAATATGCTCAGAGGGGCTTAGAAAACGGCGAACATCTCGAGGCGCAGAGCGGACGGTACGTCAGGTGGAATGTGGGTAACGGCGCCGAGCGGTCGGCTCGCTGTATCCACGACTGCACCGAACTGCTCAGTCACGGGCTGCACCCCCACTTCTCTGGCGACGCGGTAGCGCGTGTAGGGCTCACGGAGCGAGTGCCGGAGCTCGAGGCGGGCCCGCTTGAAGGAGGTTTCTATTAGTGGGTCAACCCTTACGACGAACCGGTGCTGTACGAAGATCCGGAGGGCGGGTACCCTACCCGCGTGGCAGAAGGAGATTACCCGCTCGTGTTCGACGCGCCTTATTACGACCTCCATAGCAACATCGAGCTTCCGGCTTTGGTAGACGTTCAGCCGGCGGCGTTCGCGCACGAGTTGCAGGCTACGCCGACGACGAGGCGTATCATGAAACTGGGTCGGCCTTCGCTGCCGAGACCTTCGTCCCCTCGGGCACCTTCAGGCCCGGCGGAGAAGTGATCGATCCCCCGCAAGCCGACGCCGTCATTACAGGCTACGTACTCGGCACATCGTTACTAACTAATCTCGCAACGGAGGCGCATTTTGATTGGGCGCAGGTTCGCACTGCTGGCCACTGCGGGGTGGACGCGGTCATTGATCTCGAAGTGATCGAGGGGACCTTGGTCGAAGGAGAAGTGATCCAGGGCACCTTTTGGCTTTCGGTGCAAATCCTATAGTACCTGAGAGCCACTGGGTAAGGGACATCCGTGCGTGCGCGCATCAGCATCCCAATCACTCTCCGACCTATTCCTAACCTTGCAATAGTCATGCCGCTGAACATAGAAGGACACTGCTACCATGCCGGCGGCAATAGCCCAAAGCACAAGTGTAGTGCCCGTGTTGCACCGCTCGCCGACCAAGAGGCAAGAACTCGCTCTGCTCGCTGCTGGCTCGCGCCTGCGAACGCTCGAGAGCCAGTGTTAATTTCCACTTGCATCCACCGACTTCCGACACCACTTGACCCTAATTTGACCCTAACCCGCACGCAATACCCTGCAATGGTGGGCAAATGAGGGAACAAAAACCCGCTTAGAAATGCGCGATATGCAAACCCGTGCAACGCTCAGCAACCACTGACCGCACACTCGTAATGAGCAGGTCAGCGGTTCGAGTCCGCTCGTCGGCTCTCTTTTTTACCTGCAAAACCTATAAAAAGAGAAGAACCCACGATCATGCTACTGGGGACTTGGCAGCAGTAGGGCAGCAGTAGACTTTGTCTCAAGACCTTGTCCGTAAAGTTGGCAGCGTGACTTCCCTTGCTGGGTGTCCAATGCGTGTATCGAGCCAGCCCCAACCACTTCCCAAGCCAGCTCGTCCACCGGAGTGTCGAAGAAAACCTATTCTCAGCAGCGCCTAGTCCTCTGTCACACTCTTGTTGCATGGTGAAGCTCCTCAGCGTACCCTCTCGGTTGGAGCACGCCACGAGGGAGGTTCGCTGTGTACAAGAGGTACGTCGTCCGCCTCACCGAAAGGGAG
>Ga0126305_10000981_pt1 | contig 12540 bp, 12 predicted proteins | sample Plot26_FD_92536 | JGI IMG/M metagenome (GOLD analysis project Ga0126305, IMG submission 92536) | Serpentine soil microbial communities from UC McLaughlin Reserve, CA, USA - Plot26 | ecosystem: Environmental > Terrestrial > Soil > Grasslands | place: USA: UC McLaughlin Reserve, Lake County... | reverse complement strand
AGCTGTTCAGGCATGCGGCCGAGGAGCACCTTGGGAAGAGTGCGCTGAGATTCTATGGCACGACCTTCGAGTTCGGGCGGCTGCTGGCCCTCGTCGAGAAGATGGAGGCGTCGCTCGCGGCGGCCTGGGTGAAGAAGGGAGATCGGGTCGCGCTCATGCTTCCGAACTGCCCGCAGTATGTGATCTCCTTCTTCGCGACCGTGAGGCTCGGGGCCATCGTCACCCAGATCAACCCCATGTACGTCGAGCGCGAGATCTTACACATCCTGAACGACTCGGGCGCCGAGACGATCGTCGTCTACGCGGACGTCTACGCGCGGGTGAAGTCAGTGCTGCCGGATACGAAAGTGAAGACGGTCATCGTCGTCGACTTCGAGGCCGAGCCGCAGGGACTCGACCCAGGACACAGCTCCTTCGGAAAGTTCCTCTCTACAGACGCCGACCCCGCCCCTGAGGTAGGTATTGATCCTGCCGAGGACGTGGCGGCGTTGCAGTACACGGGAGGAACGACGGGGGTGTCGAAGGGCGCTATGCTCACCCACCGCAACCTGGTCGCGAACGTCCAGCAGACTATCGACGTGTTCGTCCGCGATCCTGCCCAGTTCACGGGCCGCAAGTGCGTCGGCGTGCTACCTTTCTTCCACATCTACGGCCTAACCTGCGTGATGCTCTTCGGCATCAGGCTCGGCATCGAGCAGGTGCTGCTCCCCCGCTTCGACGTGCAGGAGGCCCTGGCGGTCTTCGAAAACGACCGGCCGACGATGTTCGCCGGCGTTCCCACGATGTACATGGCCCTCCTGGCGAGCGGCGCGGACCTGCGCAAGCACCACCTGCACGACGTAATGATCTTCAACTCGGGTGGCTCCGCCCTCCCCGTGAACCTGAAACGTTCTTTCGAGGAGAAGGTCGGCAAACCCCTATTCGAGGGCTACGGGCTCTCCGAGGCCTCCCCCGTGACGCACAACAACCCGCCTTTTTTGGGGCAGGGACGCGAGGGCAGCATCGGAATCCCGATTCCTTCGACAGACGCAAGGATAGTAGACGTCGAGACGGGGGAGACCGAGATGCCCATCGGCGAGTCGGGAGAGTTGATCATCAAGGGCCCGCAGGTCATGAAGGGCTACCTCAACATGCCCGAAGAGACGGCAGAGACGCTTAAGGGCGGCTGGCTCCACACGGGCGACGTCGCGAAGATGGACGAGGACGGTTACTTCTACATCGTGGACAGGAAGAAGGACATGATCGTGGCCTCAGGCTATAACGTCTACCCGCGTGAGATCGAAGAGGTCCTCTTCGAGCACGATGCCGTCGCCGAAGCCGTAGCCATCGGAGTCCAGGACGAGTATCGGGGTGAGACCGTCAAGGCCTTCGTAGTGACGCGGTCGGGCGCCTCGGCGACGGAGGAAGAGATTCTGGACTTCTGCAAGGAACGCCTCGCCGCCTACAAGTCCCCCAAAGCCGTCGAATTCCGCGAGGAGTTGCCCAAGTCCGCGGTCGGCAAGCTCCTTCGTCGCGTTCTCGCCGACGAGGAACGAGGGAGGATTGCGGCGGACCACCACAGGGTCGACCCGGCGTAGACAGGGAGGAGATTGCCTTGAACGCCCTTGATCTCTTCCGTCTTGACGGCAGGACGGCCATCGTCACCGGCGGAGGCCGCGGACTGGGCCGCTATATGGCAGAGGCCCTCTCGGATGCCGGGGCCGGCGTCGTGCTGTGCTCGCGCAAGATAGAACCCCTCGAAGAAGTAGGGAGCGAGATAGAGGCCGGAGGCGGCAGGGCGCTCGCCGTCGAGTGCGATGTCACCGACCCTGAGGATGTGGAGAGGGTCGTGTCGCGGGCCATAGAAGCTTTCGGGAGTCTAGACGTGGTCGTCAACAACAGCGGGGCGACCTGGGGGGCGCCGGCTGCGGAGATGCCCCTGGAGCGCTTCGATCAGGTACTCAGGGTCAACGTGCGAGGGACCTTCCTCATGTCCCAGGCGGCCGGACGGCGCATGATCGAACGCGGGTCCGGGGGTACCATCATCAACATCTCTAGCGTGGCCGGCCTGGTAGGCGGCCACCCCGACTACATGCAGACCGTGGGCTACAACTCCTCGAAGGGCGCCATCATCTCCATGACCCGCGATCTTGCGACCTCGTGGGCCCCGCATGGCATCACCGTCAACGCTATAGCTCCAGGCTGGTTCCCGACCCGCATGAGCGGCGGCCTGATCGAGAAGTTCGAGACCAGGATGCTGGAGGGCATTCCGCTCCACCGCTTCGGCAACCCCGAGGACCTCAAAGGGGTCGTGATCTTCCTCGCCTCCCCAGCCGCCGCCTACATCACGGGCCAGACCGTCGTCGTCGACGGCGGCGCAACAGCCTGGTAGCAGATAGTATTTCAGCATCTCAGCACGCTCAGGCTGGCGCCTTCGCTTGTCAGTTAGTCAGCCAGGGCTCAGGCACATGCGAAAGCTGACATGCTGACAAGCCGAAATATCACCTATTTGGGGGATGCCTCCGCCTCTGATATCTGGTATAAAATTATGATTGCAACATAAAGCTCAAATAAGGGGCACCGTAATCATCGACCGAACACGAGACGAAAGAGGAAGGACAACATGACCACCCAGGAACAAGAACAGACACGAGTCGCGTGGGACAGGTGGTCAGTCACTGCCGTGCTGGCCGCCGCAGGGATCGTCGGCCCGATCCTGTTCACGACGGTCGCCCTCGCGCAGAGCCTGCTCCGCGGGGATCACAGCCTGGTAGGGGATCCGATCAGCGCGCTGGCGACGGGGTCGAGCGGCTGGGTCCAGGACGTGAACTTCGTCGTGATCGGTCTGCTGCTGATCGCGAACGCGATCGGGCTACATCTCGGAGTACGACCGGCTCGATGGGGCATGGTCGGTCCCGCATTCCTGGTGCTTAGCGGGGTAGGTGGCGTGCTCGATGGCATCTTTCCCGCGGTGGATGCGAGTGGCGCCTTCAGCGAGGAGCAGGTGGGACACACAGTGGGCGCCTTCATGGCCTTCCTTGGCGCCGGAATAGGGTTCATCGTGCTGTCGCGGCGGTTGGCGCGCGATCCGGAGTGGCGCAGCCTCGCCACCTACGCGCTCGCGTCCGGTATCGCCATCGTGATCCTGGTCTTTGCGTTTGGTGCATTGGCGGAAGAGTCTGGCGCGCTGCTGCACCCGTTGACGGGCTTGTACGAGTGGGTAATGGTCGCGGTGTGGTTCATCTGCACGATCGTGCTCGCGTTCAGATTGCTACGTGTCACGCAGGCGGCTGGCACTCATTGACCACGACGACGGGTAGCCGACGATGAGCAGCCGAGGCGACCATGGGCCACACGCCCCATCCGAATCGATGGACTAGGATACCGGGGTGGATCGGCGGCTCACTATCCAGTCTGTCGAACTTCCCAACCGGGTGAGACTCCCCTACGTCGAGCAGGGAGACCCGTCAGGCGCTACCGTACTGTTCCTACACGCCATCGCGGATTCCTGGAGATCCTTCGAGCCCGTTCTGTCTTTTCTGCCGGAGTCAATCCATGCCTTCGCTTTGACGCAAAGGGGTCATGGTGATGCGAGCCGTCCCGCAAGGGCCTATCATCCCCGCGATTTCTCGGAGGATCTGGAGGCGTTTATGGACGCGCGCCGTCTCGAAGCAGCCGTTCTCGTGGGTGGTTCCAGTGGCGGCTTCGTCGCCCGGCGCTTTGCGATAGACCACCCGGAGCGAACTTTGGGGCTTGTGCTTCTGGGTTCGCCCGCCAACCTGCGAGACAAACCTGCCATGCAGGAGATATGGGACTCGACGATCTCGAAGCTGGCGGACCCGATCGACCCTGACCTCGTGCGCGAGTTTGCAGAGGGCATGCTGACCCGACCGGTGCGGCAAGCATTCTTCGAGACCATAGTGCAAGAGAACTTGAAGGCCCCGGCGCAGGTGTGGAGAGATACATTCAGAGGACTTCTGGAAGACGATTCCATGGGGGAACTCGACAGGATCAAAGCCCCTACCCTAATCGTATGGGGAGATCAGGATGCAATCCTTCCGCGAAGCGATCAGGAAGCTCTCGCGGCGGCGATCACGGGCTCGCGGCTCCTGGTGTATAAGGGCGCCGGACACGCCTTCTACTGGGAGGAGCCCGGGCGCGTTGCGTCCGATCTCACCTCCTTCATCGCAGAATTGGAAACAGGGAACAGCCCGTCGAAATCGAAGAAAAGGAGCAACACAATGTCGGTCGAGGGGAACAAAGAGACCTTCCGGCGCTACGTCGAGGAAGTCTGGAAGGACGAGAAGCTCGACATCGCGGACGAGGTCTTCGCCGAAACGTATCTCTCCCACCAGTCTGATGGCACCACTCTGGAGCGCGGCCCCGAAGACGTCAAGAAGTTCGTCATGGAGTATCGCTCTGCCTTCTCGGACATCGAAGACATCGTAGAGGACATGATCGGGGAGGGAGACAGGGTGGCGACCCGCTGGACGCTGCGCGTCACCCACACCGGCGAGTTCAGGGGCATCCCGGCCACCGGCAGGCGGATAAAGATCACCGGAATCGGCATATTCCGTTTCTCGGAAGAGGGTAAGGTCGTAGAGAGCTGGGATAGCCTCGATCAGCTCGGCATGCTGCGTCAACTCGGAGTCTCAGAGAATTAGCATTTCAGCAGATCAGCACTTCAGCTTGTCGCCGAATGACACCGAGACCGTTTGAACGGGAACGGGTTCTCGTTTGCGATGGTGCTCGTCGGCGCGTCTAGCGCGGGATTGGCGATAGTGCTGACCGGGATTGGGTAAGGGCGGTTTGCTGTAAGGGCGCTTCGCGAAGCGCCCTAGAACGCCCCCTGGATGACGCCGACGATTCGGAGCACCACGTAGGCGATGATGAGCACGACTATGACGATGGCAGCGTACTTGATAAAGACGGCGGCCGTAAAGGCGCCGTCGCTCCCGCGCCGCGAGCTGGTCTCGCGGTCCATCATCTCTCTGCGGGCATCCTCGTAACCCTCGTCGTATTCTCTTCTCCTGCCCATGTATCTCTCCTTTTAGGATGGTTCTGTAAGACCTTATTATAGATGCTGCTCTGGAGCATAGAGCGGTTTGCAAATGGTCCCTGCCCCTTTGCAAGCCATCAGCTTGTCAGTTTCGTGTACTTGCTGACAGCTGAGGGCTGAAAGCTGATTGCGCGATACGCAGAGGGTTTACCCTCTGCGTATCGCTTCTGATTCGACTTGGCGTAGAATGACCTTCCTGCAAAGCCACGAGCGGAGGATCTTCTTTGATGCCGAAAGTGACCGTCATCGGTGCCGGGCTCGCCGGGAGCGAGGCGGCCTGGCAAGCCGCGGAACTCGGCTGTTCGGTCGAGTTATGGGAGATGCGGCCTCTTAAAGAGACCCCCGCTCACCGCACACAGTACTTCGCCGAACTCGTGTGCTCGAACTCGCTCGGAAACCTCGCCCTGGAGACGGCCTCGGGACTGCTCAAGGAAGAGTTGCGGCGTCTTGGGTCGGTGATCCTACGCTGCGCCGACGCCAACCCGGTCCCCGCGGGCGGTGCTCTCGGGGTTGCCCGAGAGGACTTCCCCCGCGCCGTCACCGAGACACTCCAGGCTCACCCTAACATCGAAGTCGTACGCAAGGAGGCCACACGCATCCCCGATGGTCCCACGGTGATAGCGACAGGTCCCCTGACCTCGGATGCGCTGGCAGAGAAGATCCAGGGGCTCTCCGGAGAGACGCTCTACTTCTATGATGCGGCCTCGCCCATCATCCACCGCGACTCCCTGGATGACTCCGTCATCTACCGCGCCTCCCGCTACGGCAAGGGCGAGGCGGCATACCTGAATTGCCCGATGACCGAAGAGCAGTACTACGCCTTCGTGGAGGAACTGGCGGCCGCCGAGCTCAGCCCCATAAAGCACTTCGAGGAGGACCTTTACTTCGAGGGATGTCTCCCCGTCGAGACCATAGCCCGCCGCGGAAAGGACACCCTCCGCTTCGGACCCATGAAACCCGTCGGCCTCCCCGACCCTAAGACCGGTGAGATCCCCTACGCCGTCGTGCAGCTCCGCCAGGACGACGCCGAGGGTCGCCTGTACAACATCGTCGGCTTCCAGACGCGACTGAAATGGGGCGAGCAAAGGCGCGTCTTCCGGACCATCCCAGGCCTCGAAAACGCCGACTTCGCCCGCATGGGCGTAATGCACCGTAACACCTACCTCCCCTCGAACCACATGCTCGAAGCCACAATGCGGCTGCGAGACGATCACAACGAGCCGCTCTTCTTCGCGGGCCAGCTCACCGGCGTCGAGGGCTACGTCGAGAGCACCGCGATGGGCCACATAGCGGGCACGAACGCGGCCAGGCTCGTGAAGGGCAAGGAGCCGATAACCATGCCCCGCGGCACCATGATGGGCGCCTTGGCCCACTACATCACGACCAAAGAAGGCACCCTCCAGCCCATAAACTCCAACTGGGGCCTCGTCCCCGCCGTACCGAAAAGAGAGAACGGCAGGCGCCTGAGCAAGCCAGAGCGCAGGCAACTCCAGGCCCGAACGGCGCTCTCTGTGCTGGATGAGTTCATGCGTGCAGGCATGAAGACAGCCGTTTGATCGGCCCGTCGCCGCGGGTCACCGGCGCGCGGGATAGTCTCCTTCCGTTCCGCCGCTTGCTTCAGCTACGTCGGGATCCGGCCTCGATTAGCCCCACAAGATGGCCCTCAGGGTCGGTGAACATCGCGATGCGCGGGCCGTCCGGCAAGTCCATAGGCTCCACCACCCGGCTCCCACCGAGACCCTCGATCTTGCCCAGCGTCGCCTCGAGGTCCCCGACCTCCACGTAGAAGGTGACGTGGCCTTCGCCTCCCTCGGGGGACGCGCCGACACCGCCGTCAATGCCGCCCTCTACGCCAGGGTGGGCCATCGCGTAGTCGGGGCCAGACGGCAGCATCTGCCAGTCAAAGGCGTCCCTGTAGAAGCCCTGGAGGGTCTCGGCGTCCTCGCCTACGACCTCGACGTGCACTATCGGGTTACTCATCAACCTCTCCTCTCTGTTTCTCCACTTTGACGGTGCGATTGGACCAAATCTAATCGATAATGGTGACAGCGAGCGTCACCTATCTCGGAGGTTCGAAAATCTTTTCGCGTACCGCGAGGTTGTTGGAGTTGCTCATCAGGGTTCAGACCAAGCCCCGCTTTACGGCCGCCGAGTTGGCCGAGGAGTTCGGAGTCAGCAGGCGCACGATGCTCAGGGACCTCGGGGCGCTTTCGGCGATGGGGGTGCCTTTGCGCTCCACGCCGGGTCCGGGAGGCGGATACTCCCTGCCACGGGGTGGCAGGAGGCTCTCGCCTTCCTTGACCGTGGACGAGGCGCTCGCGCTGATAGCCTCCTACGAAGCCCTGCTCAGGTACCCGGTGCACCCCTTCTCCACACAGAGCCTCTCTGCGGTGACCAAGCTACGGGCCGCCCTACCCAACGACGTCGTAGCACAGCTCGACAGGCTGAGGAGGCACGTCTTCGTGGGCGGGCCGGTACGCGACTACGAGGCCCCGCTCCTGGGTGAGCTGCTCTCAGCGGCGCTCGAGGGGGCGCACCTGAAGGTTACCTACGACTCCATCGAGTCGGGGGTCACAGAGCGGGTGATCTTCCCTTACGGCCTGTACGCCTCGCAGGGGTATTGGTACTGTGTCTGCTTCGACAGCAGAAGGGAGATGAACGTCCCGATGAGGGCGGATCGCTTCCTTTCGGTCGAGAGGGCCGAGGGCTTCGAACCGCCGCCTGAGCTCTCCATCCAGGGCTGGATGGGTACCGCGCGGGGGGTCGGCGAGCGGATCCGAGTGAGGGCCAAAGTTACCGAGCGGGGGAGGAAGAGCTTCGAGCTGGCCTCCCTCTTCGGCACCATCGCCCCCGATGAGGGTAACGGCGGCACTCTCGAGGCGGAGATTCCGCACTCGGAGATGGATTACTACGCCTCGCGCCTGCTAAGCGTCGGCACGGACATCTTCGTAGACTACCCACCGGAGTTGGTCGAGGCCATCCAAAACAAGGCCCGAGAGGTCATCCGTCTCTACGAAACTGAGCCTGTTTGAACGGGCCGCGTTCGGGCTGCGGGCGGCACACCCGACGTACTATTTCGGCCCCGGACCTAAACGATCGGAGATTCCGTCAGGGGTCCGCCACTATCGTCGAGCGGACTCGGGTCCACACGGCGTTCGCCGAAGTAGTCCATGTCCTTGAGGAACAAGGGATACCTCGCTGCTATCTGCTCTTTATCCCACGGCTCCGAATAGTCAGGGTCTGAGCCTCGGGCGTGTGGATCTCCGGAGACGGGCAGTAACTCGTAGACGGGGTTGGCCGGGTTGCCCTCGTCCGCGATGTGGACGCGGTAGGCTTCACGTTGGTAAGCGAGGCACCTGTAGAGGGTATAGACGATATGCTTCTCTCCCCTGGTGTCTGTGTAGGAGCTGACCTCCTCACCTTCGAACTCGGCCCAGAAGCCGGGAAATCTGTCACCCTTCTTGTGTCCAACCAAGACCCTGACCACAGCGCTCCTTTCCTGGGATACCCGAACTCATACCCGGTAGCGTCCCAGACCACACCACGTCCCATGAGTTGCCCGATCTATGGCAGCGGGTAACTAGAGCGATTCGCAGAGAAACCGACCCTCTACGAATCGCTCAATTAGCCAAGAGCGTTCAGCAAGAACAAAAAGCTGAAGGCCGATAGCTGACAGCTCGCAAAGGGGCTCAAAGCCCCTTTGCAATCTCTTACAGATTGTCCAGGAGGCCGCCCTTGCTCTTGCGCTCCTGCTTGTCGCGCGACTTCTCGGCCCGGTCGGCCTTCTTCTCTTCGGCTTTGGTCCGCTTCTTTTGGTCCCTCTCCTCCCTCGCAGCCGCCTTCCTCTGCTGCGCCTGGCCCTCAGCCTTCTTGTCCTCGTCGCCGCTTATGGCGCCGTAGGCCTCCTTGGCCTTCCCCTTGCCTTTCTCCGACATCCTCGACCTCCTCTACACATCCGCTTGCCTTTGTACCGTTGGACTCAATAACACCGGGACACCGTTACGGCCCACGCTCCCCACCTCACACTATAGCTTGGCCGTCGCCTCCGTGCGGAGTGCGGCATCCAGGATGGTCTCGACGAGCGTCTCGAAGGTTGTGCCCGCGGTCTCGGCCGCGAGGGGGAAGGTGGAGGTCTCGGTGAAGCCGGGGATGGTCTTCACGTCGAGGACCCAGGGCGTGCCTTCCGCGAAGATGGTATCCACCCTGGCGAAACCAGAGCAGCCGAGGACCTCGTAGGCGGTGAGCGCCGTCTGCCCGACGAGGGAGGCGGCCTCGGACGGTATCTCGGCCGGGATGGCGAAGTCCGTCGCGCCGGGGGTGTACTTCGCCTCGAAGTTGTAGGCGCCTTCGCGGGGACGGATCTCGACCAGTCCCAAGATCCTCGGTTTTTCGCCCGCCGGTTCGATGATGGGGATGGAGATCTCCGTCCCATCAACCCAGCGCTCGAGCAGGATCTTGGCGTCGTAGCCGAGCGCCTCGTAGACGGCGTCGAACAGTCCTTCTGGTCCTTCGACCCGCGAGAGCCCGAAGCTCGAACCCTCCCTGGCGGGCTTGACGACGAGCGGATAACCCAGGTCCTCGGCGGCGACGTCAAGCGCCGCAGAGGCGCCCATCTCGTTCATCGCTCTTCTCAGGAAGGTGCGGAAGGGTGGGGACTGTATGCCGGCGGCGCGGAGCGCACGCTTGGCGTAGTCCTTGTCCATGCAGCGGATGGACGAGAGCGGCCCGCTCCCCGTATAGGGGATGCCGAGGGTCTCGAGCAGCGCCTGCACCGTGCCGTCCTCGCCGCCGGGACCGTGAAGGCAGATGAAGGCGACATCGGGTGAGATCTCCATCAGCGTCCCCGTTGTCGAGTCTTCTATGTCGAGCGGGTGAACGTCGTGGCCGAGGCGTTCGAGGGCGTGTTGGACGCGTCGCCCCGTGATGAAGGAGACGTCACGCTCCATCGAGTGTCCACCGCGCAGGACGGCAACGCGCGCCACGGGATCCCTAACCTTCCGTGCCGGAATCGAAGCTCATAGAGCGGCTGCCGTGTAGCGCGCCTTCCTTGCGGTGCGAGCCGCGTTCCAGGTCGCTGCGCAGCTCCATGCGCTCCCTGACAACCTCGGAGAGCAGTTCTATGCCGCGCCGGATCCTCTCTGGTTCCACAAACGAGAAGTTGAGCCGCATGTTGTTCTTGCCGGTCCCTGGTGCGCCCCCGTAGAATCCCTCGCCAGGCACGTAGGCGACGTTCCTGGCTATGGCGCGGGGGAGCATCGCTGTTGCATCGAGGTACGAGGGGAGGGTGGCCCAGACGAAGAGTCCGCCTTCTGGGTGGGTCCAGTGGACCTCTTTGGGCATGAACTCGACGAGGGCGGCGAGCATCGCGTCGCGGCGTTCTTTGTACATGGAGGTCAGGCGCCCGACGTAGGACCTCCAGTCCGCATTCTGGAAGTAGGAGGAGATCATCATCTGAGACAGGTTCGAGGAGCAGAGGTCGGCGCCCTGCTTGCCGACGTTGATCTTGTGCAGTATCCCCGGCTGGGCGTGAACCCACCCGAGCCTGACACCGGGCGCGAAGATCTTGGAGAACGTCCCCAGGTACACGACCCTATCAACGTCTCCTGCCTCCTGCTCTAGCGCCGCAAGAGATGGGAGCGGTTCGCCCTCGAAGCGGAGCATACCGTAGGGGTTATCCTCGACGATCACGAGGTCGAATTCGCGCGCCATCTCCAGAAGCTCCCTGCGCCGCTCGGCGATCATCGTGACCCCCGCAGGGTTCTGGAAGTTGGGGACGGTGTAGACGAACTTGACGTGGAGCCCCCCTTTGCGGGCCTTCTTCAGCGTCTCGCGGGCCGCGACCGGGATGATACCGGCCCTGTCCATCGGGGCGTGGGCTATGCGCGGCCTGTAGGCGGCGAAAGCGTTGAGCGCCCCGGCGTAGGTCGGTCCCTCACAGAGTACGGCGTCGCCCTCGTCGAGGAAGACCTTGGCGATGAGATCCAGGCCCTGCTGGGCGCCCGTCGTGACGAAGACATCCTCCTGCCTGGCCGGCGTGCCCTCAGCGCCCATGACCTCGACTATGACGTCCTTTATGGCTTCGAGGCCAGCAGTAGGCCCGTACTGAAGGGCCTGGGCCGCGTCAGAGGCGATGTTGCGGGAGATCTCACGGAACGCTTCCTCGCCGAAGGCCTTAGTGTCGGGGAAACCGCCGGCCAGCGAGATGATGCCAGGCCGCGAGAGCGTGGCCATCAGGTCGCGGGTCGCCGCGGACTTCATGCCCTTGACCCTGTTGGCGTAGAGGAAATCGAATCGGTCGAGGTCTACGAGCGGCAAGGGTTATCTCTCCTCGGTAGCGATGGTCTCGACCCTCACTTCATGCATGGAAGCGACTGTATCATAAAGGAATGCTCTTATGTAGACTCTTACGCCATGAGAGCTATCTTCGTGACCACCAACGAGCACAAGCGTCGCGAGGTGCAGGAGATCCTCGGCGTCGCGTTGGAGCGGGCGGATCTGGACCTGCCGGAGATACAGGCCATAGATCCCGCCGAGGTTGCGGCCGAAAAAGCTCGCGCCGCCCGCGAAGCGCTCGGTAGGCCGGATCTCCCGGTTCTCGTCGAGGACTCAGGGCTCATGGTCGACGCGTGGGACGGGTTTCCCGGGGCGCTAACCAAGTGGCTTATGCGTAGCGTCGGCAACGAGGGCCTGCTCAGGATGCTTCCAGAGGGCGGGGACCGCTCGGCCAGGGCCGTGTGCGTGGTCGCGCTAGCGGAAACTGACGGGACCGTGCGCACCTTCAGGGGCGAAGTTGCGGGGACTCTGGCGCAAAGACCGCGGGGTAGTGGTGGGTTCGGCTACGATCTCGTGTTCGTCCCCGGGTGGTCTTCGATGACCTACGCCGAGATGGGAGAAGGCAAGAACGAAGACTCCCACAGGGCGCGAGCGTTCAGGGCCGTGCGGGAATGGTTGAAAGAGGCGTATAGCAGGGTATAGGAAGCGCATGGAGAATACATACGAAACCCTTGGTTTTGGTATTCTGTCTCTTGGTTTGTACCTCTGAGAGGGAAGGGGCCGTTGAATGTCGGCAGATAACGGGCACTCGGAAGACGGGGGCGTAGAGACCCGCGAAGAAGGTGCCATAGCGACCAGTTCGGAGCGTCTCGTAGATTTGTACCGTGAGATGGTCCTGATCCGGGCCTTCGAGGAGGCGTGCCAGAGGGGCTTCAGGCAGGGTAAGATCGGGGGCTACCTACACGTCTATATCGGGCAGGAGGCCGTGGCCACGGGCTTTTTGCAGCCCTTCAAGGAAGGCGACAAGGTCATCACGGCCTACCGCGACCATGCGCACGCGCTACTCTTGGGCAGCGATCCCAAAGAGGTCATGGCCGAGCTCTACGGCAGGGAGACGGGTCTCGTAAAGGGCAAGGGCGGCTCTATGCACCTCTTCGACGTCGAGCGCGGCCTGATGGGCGGCTACGGCATCGTCGGCGGGCACATACCCCTCGGGGTTGGCGTCGCGT
>Ga0126305_10000980_pt1 | contig 12542 bp, 12 predicted proteins | sample Plot26_FD_92536 | JGI IMG/M metagenome (GOLD analysis project Ga0126305, IMG submission 92536) | Serpentine soil microbial communities from UC McLaughlin Reserve, CA, USA - Plot26 | ecosystem: Environmental > Terrestrial > Soil > Grasslands | place: USA: UC McLaughlin Reserve, Lake County... | reverse complement strand
GGCGCATGCCAGGGACGCGGCGAGCCGCCTCGAGGTCGAGCTCGCCGACCTGGAGTACCGTTTGCCAAGGGTCAAGGGTAAGAACCCGGAGTTGAGCCGCCTCGGAGGCGGAGGGGTCACTACCAGAGGCCCTGGCGAGCAACAGCTGGAGTACGACAGGCGTGTCATCCGTGAGCGCATAGCTACCATAAACCGCAAGCTCGAGGAAGAGAAGGCAGGTAGGGCCGTCCGGGGTGCGCGGCTTAGGGAGGAAGGACCGCCGACCGTTGCACTCGTGGGCTACACGAACGCAGGCAAGACTACCATTTTGAACGCCCTCAGCGGAGCGAGGAGGTCGACCAAGGATAGGCTCTTTGAGACGCTGGAGACTACCACGCGTCTCGTAGAGGGGAGCAGGAAAAATGGTCCAGACGGAATGTGGCCAGACTTCGTGGTCACCGACACCGTGGGGTTCATAAGGAAGCTACCCACACAACTGGTTCACTCCTTCACCTCGACGCTAGAAGTGGCACGTGATTGTGATGTCACGGTGGTTTGCGCGGACGCCTCGAGCGAGGAGTTGGAAGAAGAGATCCAAACGGTCACACGGACGCTCTCCGGGGCTGTCGAGGACGGAGTTGGCACGGGGGCCATGGTAATGTGCCTCAACAAGATGGACCTTGTTTCAGAGTCGCGCGCCGCTGAGTTGCGCAGGGATCACCCTCACGCGGTTACCATAAGCGCTATGGAGGACTGTGGGGCGCTGGTCGAGGAGATCTACCGCGCCATCGCCTCGAGGAGGGACAGGATGCGCGTCTTTATCCCCCACGCCGAATACGCGGCCGCGAGTCGTCTCTACGGCCTGGCGGAGATCCACGCCCAGGAGAACACCGAGTCGGGCCTGTGGATGGACGTCAGCCTGCCTCGCTCGGCCTCGGGCAAGTACGCTCCTTACAGGGTGTGAAGATACTCAGGCTTTACCCTCCCCCTGTGCGGGAGGTCTTTGCCATCTACAATGACCTGGATCTTCCGCCCACAGCGAACCGCGAGGGTGCAAGACCGTACGTGATCATCAACACGGTCAGCTCGGTGGATGGCAGAACAGCCATGGGGGGTAAGGCCGCCGGCCTGGGTAGCGGAATCGACCGACAGACGATGCGGACCCTCCGCTCCAGGGCTGACGCCGTGATGATCGGCGCCGGTACGCTACGTGCCGAGAGGCTCACTCTTGGTCTCGACGAGACCGATGTGCCGCAACCGCTCGCGATTATTGTTACAGGCACGGGCGACGTGCCGCTGGAGGAACACCTTATGGTGGAGGGCGGTCAGGAAGTCTTGATTCTGCTCTCCGATGCGGCCCCCAACAGGGTTGTCGAACGGCTGCTCACCCTCGCGCCGGTGATGAGGGTGCCTGCGGACTCAACTGGCGCCGTCGACCTGGAGAAAGCTCTAGTGGCCCTCGAAGCCGAGCGTGGCGTCGAGTCTCTCGTGGTCGAAGGCGGACCCGGTCTAAACCACGCCTTGATCTCGCTCAACCTCGTTGACGAGCTCTTCGTTACCGTGGCGCCCGCACTGCTTGGCGGAAGTCCGGACCAGACCCTTACCTTGCTCCGGGGTCCCACGCTCCCCGCTCGCGACCGTCCAACCCTCGACCTGGTGTCTATCCATCTGTCAGGTGATGAGCTGTTCCTGCGATACTCATTGGCCCGAACGCCATCACACGCTTCGTAAACTTCATTTACGCATTCGCCGCCCTGCTCGCCTACTGCAACGAGCCCGAGTCGGTGCGAGAGCTGTCCGAGCTCGAAGAGCCACTCTCAGGGCTGGGGTAGGAAGAGCTGAAGGATCTCGTGCTGCAGCTGGCAGAGCGCTACCCTTATACTGGGCGAGGCTATCGAGGGTGAGATCGCCCTCTCGTCCTCCAGGTCCCGCCAGATAAACGTGGACGCCATCCGGCGTGGTCTCCGCGCCAGCATCCAGGCTCAGGGCTATCCGGAGTCTTACTGTGACTACTGGCACACTGCCGGAGACCTGGACGAGGCAAGCCGCAACCTCGAAGGCGCGTGGAGCCTCATCCGGGCGGACGACGCTCCCGGCACGCGTCATCCGACGCGCTCGACTTGGAGATGATGGACGGCTACGGCGGCCTACCGTACCTCGCAGAGCTTATGGACGACCGCGCGATCGCAAGACGAGCTCCGGCCGATGCTAGAGGACCTGAAGTAGCTCCAGGCTCAACCCGCTGTAGATCATCGCTTCTCCTAGAGGGCAGGGCAGCGATAGTTCTTTGGTCCTCGTCCGCGGCTATACTTCAGGCAGGTGATAGCAACGAGAGCGCCAGGGGAGTCGGAGATACGCACCATAAAGGAGATCGAGTCGTGGATGCGAGACCGTGACGAGTTGGCATGGGGGCTCGGGCATGAACCTCTGATCCGGCAGCTTCGGAGAAGACTTACAAAGACAAAGAGGCACTCCTGGAGGACCCGATAGTGCCCGCCGTCTTCCCGTCATGCGAAATAGGCGTCGTCCAGTCCACCAGGCCCTCTGCGCTGTGCCGGCCGACCTCGCGGCCCTGGGTGATAGCGGCTGCATCAATAGGCTCGGGCATGGCATTCCTCGACAGCACGGTAATGAACGTTGCCCTGCCCGCGGTGCAGGCTGAGCTTGGGGCGAGCGCGCGGGAGGTGCAGTGGAGCTACGGAGCATTCGCCCTTGTGCTTTCGGCGCTCATACTCGTGGGGGGCACTCTTGGAGACCGCTTCGGAAGGCGGCGCCTATTCGTCGTTGGCGCCGCGATCTTTGGTGGAGCCTCGCTGTGGTGCGCCCTTATCCCCGATACCGGACAACTCGTCGTGGCCAGGGCGGTGCAGGGTTTAGGAGGAGCGCTGCTGGTGCCTGCTTCGCTGGCGATCGTCGGGGCGTCGTTTGAAGGGAAGGAAAGGACGAGGGCAATCGGCGCCTGGGGCGCGCTCAGCGGCCTGGCGATGGCGATAGGGCCGGTCCTGGGCGGATGGCTGGTCGATTACCTCTCCTGGCGGGCCGCGTTCTTGATAGCCCCTGCGATGGCTGTCGTGGCGATCCCAATCGCGCTAGCGCACGTACCGGAGAGCCGTGACCCTGATGTTCAGAGGCTCGACCTCGCCGGCGCAATCCTCGCTACGCTCGGGCTGGCTGGTGTGGTCTACGCTCTTATCGAGTCCTCGGCCAGGGGCTTTGACGATGCGCGGGTGCTCGCCGCCCTCATCTTGGGATTGATCGCCCTCTCAGCATTCGTCGTGGTCGAACAGCATACCAGGCATCCGATGGTGCCACCTTCGCTGTTCCACTCCAGGAGCTTCACCGGCGCAAACCTGGTGACACTCTTGTTCTACATGGCCCTGACCGGCTCTCTTTTCTTCTTGCCGTTCCTCATGATGCAGGTTCACGGATACTCGGCCCTCGTCGCAGGCAGCGTGTTCTTGCCCTTTGTGGCGATGGCACTCCTGATCGGCCGCTTCTCCGGGCGCATCTCTGCCCGCTTCGGGGCGAAGCTGACGCTCATCGTAGCTTCCCTCGCAGTCGCCGCGGGTCTTTTGCTTTTCGCCCTGCCTGGTGCTGACCACGGCTCTTACTGGATCTCGTTCTTCCCCGCGATGGTAGTTCAAGGCTTCGGAATGGCGCTGGCGATAACCCCGATGACGACGGTGGCGCTCGGCTCGGTAGAGGGTGAGCACTCAGGGATGGCCTCGGGTGTGAATAACGCCGTAGCCAGGGTGGCAGGGCTCCTGGCGGTCGCCGTTCTGGGATCATTCATCTACTGGACGTTCTCCTCGAGCCTCGACGCCCGCATGGAAGACATGGAAATGCCTGGCGAAGTCCGGATGGCGATGGAGGGGGCGAAAGCGGATCTCGGGGCGGCAGAGGCGCCTGCTGGCGTGAACGCGGGGACGGAGGCGCAGATCGAACGCGCCATAGACGAGTCCTTCGTCGCAGGATTTCGGGCCGTGATGCTGGCCTCCGCCGGGCTCGCGCTCGCCAGCGCACTGATCGCGGCATTTCTGATCGGAGATCAGAAGAGGCCATCCACGGGTTGAGATCCTACTTGCCCGTTGTACAAGCCGGGTCATGGACGGATTGGGTAGTAGCGCGTAACGTCCCTGGATGGCATTATGGCGAAGGGTCAGAATCGACCCTTCGTGGGGCTGGGCAAGGGAAACGATGCACGAGACAAACGGGGTGGATAAGCCGGCCGTTCGCAAGAGCGACGAACCGCTCGAAGGCGTCGTGACGAGTTCCGACGGGTACCTCGCTGACAAGGACAGGGGGCAAGTTCTACGTGATCCGGCTCGCCTAGGCCAACTTATGTTTGTAGCTTAGCGGCCTCTGCCGTGGCAAGATGAATCGGGATATTAGGAGAGGAGAACGTTCATGGACATCAGAGCCCATCCACGCGGCCTACAAGACGTCCTGGAGTTTCCGTTGGTCGAAGCGCTGTTCGGGAGGCGAGCCCGCCGGTTCTCTGTGGGCGCCTCACTCCCCGACGGTCCGCTGGCGTTCACCTCCAAACACGACCCCCTGCCACTGAGCGAGCTCGAGCAGATGCTGGTGTTGACGGCGGCGGCAGGCAACACCGGCTGGCACTTCATGATCATGCGCCACGCAGGGTACGCTCCCCATCTCTCGAACTACTCCGGAGCCGCCGGCGGCCGCACCTTCCCGTCTGCGGCAGGCTTCCACACCAGCGAGGTGTTCTTCACCGACGACGAGGGTGTCTACCTCTTCGAGACCCGCGATGCCCCAGCGCTGGTCGAGCAGACGACCAACGGGCCTCCCGACTTCGACGCGCTACTGGATGCTCACCGGGGCCGGATACGCAAGCTATCCGACGGAAGGCTGTACATCCCTGCCGAAGAACCCTACATGGAGGGACACAACACCTGGTGCGCCAACCGCCCGGGGAGCACGCTGCTCATCCCGGTGGGAGACATAGCCCAGCATATGATCGCCGTGCTCTGCTTTATGGTCCAAAACGGCTACGCACTGTACGACGACGTGAACGGGGAGCGAATCCCGGGACTCGAGCGCTACTCTGACCTCGTTGACCTAGAGGAGCCCCTGCCACTTACGTTTATGGAGACCTACTCGATCACCGAGTGCACCGCCGAGCTCTCGACCTCCTGCTACGCCGGTATGCTGATGCTGCAGGCGATGGGACTGGGGGGCTGGATGTTCGACGGCATCGACCGCTACACTGTCCTCGGGGCCAGCGGCGATCCGGAGGTGCCTGGACTGGGTTTTCGATACGACACTGACGAGCGCTGGCCGCTGCCTAACCCAACGGGCTTACCAGGGGTCTTCGCCGGCTACTGCCCGCCGCACTATCCCGACATGCGGGCCGCCGTCGAAGCCTTCGCCGAACGGAAGTTCGGTCCAGGAGGGCCGTTCAACCCGGACACGCCGGGTCCCTGGAAGGAGAGCACCAGGGTGCGGGAGAGCGCTCAGGTCCATAGTGAGGAGTTCAAGGAGTGCGTCGCGACCATGGCTCAGTACATCTGCGATCGCTTCGGGAAGTTCCCCGGCACCGTCCCTAGTATCTTCATCCTGACCTACTTGCAGGCTCACCACCTCGAGCTGGAGTTCTACGACCACCACTTCGGACCGGGGGCGTATTTGCAAACCCACGCCGACCACATTGCCCGCTGGCATGGGGAAGGTGAGACGGCAACTGAATAACCATGCCTCAGGAGAAACGGTCAGGTAGGTGTGGGTTTCATTACCTCAGAGCGTTGGTGGTGGTCGAGTTGGGAAGAAGGCGCTATGCGTTACAGGCTATCGTTGGGCAGCAGCGTGAACGCGGCCTCCCTTCAACAGGGGATGGGCGAGACCGGATAGCGTAGGCAGAGCCAGAGGGAAAAGAAGTGCCGGTCTCAGCGGGTGCTTTCATTCGAGTGGTGCTCGAGGCCCGTGAGGATGCCGGTTTGCGGGTGCCAGTAGAAGGTACGTCCGGCCAGGGTCTACGAAGCTTCGGAGCTGCTCTCCCGGCTTGGACTGTCCGTGCTGAGGTGGAAGGCCTTTGGCGGAGATTTCGAGTAGCAGGTCGTGGAGGCGGTTCACGCTGGTCTCTTCGAGGCCCGTGGCGATGTTGTAGGCACCAGAGGGTACGGCGCTTTCGAGGGCCAGTACGTTTGCGTGTGCAACGCCTTTGACGTAGACGTAGTCGCGGGTCTTTTCCCCGCCGCCGTTTATCCTTGTGGTCCTTGTGCACGCCGTGTCAGCGCCTCGTAGAACTCCGCTCCTTTGGGGACGTTCTCGCGGGTGCCCGTCGAGAGGTCGTCGACGACGGCGACTTCGTTGCCGCTGTGGAGAAGGTGCCCTGCCACGTACGAACCGATAAGTCCGGCTCCTCCTCTCAAGGGGACTCGCACCTCAGGCGCCTTCGCCACGTGTCGTGTGCGAACGTTGGGGTGGCGTTCGACCCTGTGCCTGAGACGCGAACCAGGTCAAGGTTTTGGCGAGGCCTTCGCGGGCGGGGGTCTGCGGTTCCCAACTCAACGCTTCTCTGGCGCGGGTTATATCAGGGCAACGTTGTTTGGGATCGTCCTCGGGGAGAGGCTGGTGGGAGATCTCGCTTCGCGAGCCAGAGAGCTCTATGACCATCTCGGCGACCTCACGCACCGAGTACTCGACGGGGTTGCCGATGTTGACCGGACGGGTCTCCTCGCTTTTCATCAGGCGGATCACGCCTTCGATGAGGTCCTCGACATACTGCACGCTCCTGGTCTGGGTGCCTTCTCCGTAGACGGTCAGGGGCTCGCCGAGGAGGGCCTGTCGTATAAAGTTAGGCACCATCCTTCCATCATCTTCCCTCATTTTAGGCCCGTAAGTATTGAAGATGCGTACGATTCTTGTATCCACCCGGATATGGCGATGGTAAGCCATTGTCAGGGCCTCGGCGTAACGCTTGGCCTCGTCGTAGACGCTTCTTGGGCCCGTGGTGCTTACGTTGCCCCTGTATCCCTCGTGCTGAGGGTGCACGAGCGGGTCGCCATAGACCTCCGAGGTGGAGGCGAGCATAAAGCGAGCCCCCCTGGCGCGGGCAAGTCCAAGTGTGTTGTGGGTACCCAGCGCGCCGCTCTTGAGTATCTCGATAGGGATGCGCCCGAAGTCGGCCGCGCTCGCGGCGGAGGCGAAATGGTAGACCTCATCTAGCTCTCCGGGAAAGTCTATGTGGACACTGACGTCGTGGTCTATGATCTCGAAGTCCGCCTCGCTGGTCAGGAAAGGGGCCACGTTCTCGAGGACGCCAGTACTGAGGTTGTCCATGCAGACGACCTTGTAGCCCTCGGAGAGGAGCCTCTCGCAGAGGTGGCTCCCGATGAAACCCGCCCCTCCAGTAACCAGCGCCCGCGGTCTTCTGCTCGCCGGCCTAGGCACTATCATAGCCTCGTCCGAAACCACTGTACAACAGTCCTGCTTCCCTTGAAGCGGCAGCATCGATGGCGTTACGGCCGTCTACGATGAGCTTCGGGTCCCGCATCAGCGAGGCGGCTTTCTTGGGATCCAGGCCCCTCACCTCCTCCCACTCGGTCACAACCACTGCCGCGTGGGCCTCTCTCAGTGCCTCGTAGGGGTCGAAGACGGCTTGCATGTGGGGCGCGAGCCTGGCGGCGGCCTTGCCTGACACGGGGTCATAGCCTACGACCTTGGCCCCGAGAGAGGTCAGGACGCCGGCAATGGCCAGGCTCGGGGCCCCTCGCAGGTCGTCTGTGTTCGGCTTGAACGAGAGACCGAGCAGGGCCACGCGTCTGCCCTTGAGGGAGTGGAGGCCCTGCTGGAGCTTGTGGATCACCCTTGTGCGCTGCCTCTCGTTCACGGCGGCGGCCGCGTCCAGGAGCGGGGTCTCGTGGTCGTACTCGCGCGCTGTGGCCCTTAGAGCGGCCACGTCTTTGGGGAAGCATGAACCGCCCCAACCGAGCCCCGCGGAGAGGAAGCGGGACCCTACGCGGTCGTCGAGGCCGATGCCGTAGGCAACCTCGGAGATCTCGGCACCGACCAGCTCGCAGAGGTTGGCGACCTCGTTTATGAAGCTGATCTTGGTCGCAAGGAAGGCGTTGGATGCGTACTTGATCATCTCGGCACTTGCGACGTCCGTCGTCACGAACGGAACTGCGACCTTGGGGCGGGGATCCCATTCCGTGGGGAAGCTCTGCTCCACTATCGGGGAGTAGAGGGTCCTGAGGACGTCGAGAGCCTCCCTGGAGTCCGTACCCACCACCACACGGTCGGGGAAGAGGGAGTCGTGGACGGCGCTGCCTTCCCTCAAGAACTCCGGGTTGGAGGCGACCCTGAACTCTGCGCCCTTGCCTCCCGCCTCGTCTATGCCCTCGCCGACCAACGTGGAGACGTAGTAGGCGCTACCCACAGGCACCGTGCTCTTGTTTGCTACGACGAGCGGAAGCTCGCGCGGTGCCGACTCGCCGAGCGCCCGCCCTATCGCGCGGGCCACATCGGCCACGTTGGAGAGGTCGGCCGATCCGTCACCGCCCTGGGGCGTACTGACGGCTACGATGAGGACATCTGACCCCCGTGTGACCTCGGGCAGTCTCTCGGAGCTGGCAAAGCGGAGCCTTCCTGCGCTCTTGGCTATTAGTTCCTGCATGCCGGGCTCGTAGAACGGGACCTTCCCCTCTCTGAGGCTTGCCACGCGCTCCTGGTCGTTGTCCAGGCATGTCACCCTGTGTCCGATATAGGCAAGAGACGCTCCTGTCGCCAACCCGACGTAGCCCGTCCCAACGACACCCACATCTAAGTGCTCCATGCAACCCGTCTCCCCTTACACGCCTTCGTAAGTAAGCCTATATTTCATAACAGAGATGTTACAGGAAGGGGGAATACGCGGCTAGCCTCGACGGCAGGGCCCTACTCTTGTCGAGTAGCAACTTCACCACTTCGAGCCTGGAGTTGCGCTCCTCTAGCTGGGCGCTCTCGACTCTTTATTCTTCGAGCCGCCGCGTATGCTCGACGGTCCTCAGCGGAACGTACTCCGATATGGTCGATGGTTTCGGTTCGGAATATAGATCGTTACATCACGGTTGGCGCTCTGCAGTATCTTGGCCCCAGATGATCGAATACCGAGACCGAAGCGTAGACGCCAGGGATACAGGGCCCCCCACGGCGAGATACGAAGCGGAAACACTCATAATACAAAACACCGCGAACCATACACGCCCAACAGTGGGCCGACGTTTGGGGCGTAGAAGCTCACACCGCGGACTTGATGCCATTAAAGCGCGTGGCTAATATTCTATGAGGAGGGCAAGTACGCTATCCTGAGATTCGGGGTTCGAGGGAGATTGTGAAGCTGAGGTTGTGCGTAGGGAAGAGGACGTGAGTACTGAGCGGATCGGGGGCTTCGAGGTCGAGCACCTCTGCGGCCCTGAAGAGATAGCTTACAAAGATGATGAGCTTGTCGTCGTCTGCCTCGTCCGGGACGGAGAGCCTTGGGTGAAGGCTTTCGTCGAGCATTACATCTACTTAGGTGCCAGGCACCTGGTATTCCTGGACAACAACTCGGGCGACGGTACCGTGTCGGCTGCCTCTGAATACGACAATGTGACGGTGCTCCGGGTAGCGTTGCCCTTCGACGCCGACATCGATGGCACTCCTGGACAGGTCGTCATGAGGAAGTATCTCATCGAGCGTTTCGGCAAGGGCAGGTGGTCTTTGTGCGTCGACATAGACGAATTGTTCGATTACCCCTACTCTGATGTCATCGGCCTGGAGTCTCTGCTCGGCTACCTCGACAGCAAGTCCTATACTGCGGTAGTGGCGCAGATGCTGGATATGTTCCCGGAGAGGCCCTTGTTGGACCATGCGGACGGGCCAGACGAGCCCCTCAAGGAGGTGCACAGATTCTATGACATCTCCGGGCTCGAAAGGGTGAGCAGGAAAGAGCGTTCCCGGAGATTGTCGACCGATAACATCACGCTTGAGAGTGATGAGATCGAGTGGTTCTCAGGAGGGCTTCGCAGGACCATCTTCGATTTGCCTGGTCCCTGGCTGACCAAGTATCCACTCGTGTTCTGCGATGGCAGCTTGGAGCCTGTTCCTCCACACGGCGTTCGTAACGCCAGGATAGCCGATCTCAGCTGCGTATTGTTCCACTACAAGTTCCTCAAGAATTTTCGCGAGCAGGCTGTGAGGGCCGTAAGAGAGGAACAGTACTTTAGTAAATCTCGCGCATACAAGAGATACCTCGACACCCTGGAGCAGAACCCTGAGTTGCGCCTGAGGCTAGAGAGCGCCAGGGAGATCGTAAGCGTCAATGAATTGCTCGAGAATCGATTCCTGGTCGCCTCCGAGGATTACGTCAGCTGGGTAGATGCCGAAGAGGAGAGGAACTTGTCGAAAGCGGATCTTGAGGCCGAGCCTGGTGTATCAGCCGAGGCCTTCCTCCGATCCAGGCGTAAAGAGAGGGCGATGACTCTCAGGGTGGGGAAGCTCGAACACCAGCTTCTCGTGCGTGAGTGGCAACAGAGGGCGAAGACTCGGAGGATACGGACCCTCCGACGGAAGCTCGGCGACCAGGTTCAGGAGATAAGTGGACTGGAAAAGCAGGTGCTAGACCGGGAACAACGAATAACAGTACTGGAGCGAAAGCTGCGCGATCTCAGGCGGAGGGTGCGACGCTTCAAATGGAGAACGCACCGCCTCACGCAACGAAAAATCAGTCTCAAGCAACGGATCGAGAACATCGAAGCTTCCCGGGCATGGAGGTTTATATCCATAATACTTAGGATCAAGACATGCTTAAAGGGTCTATGGAGACGTTCATAGGATCGGTTACGTTTCAGCGCTCGGTACCGCAGACGGCACTTCTCTCGATCTGAGCGAAGCGCGTTGGGGGGCCCGGTGGGGAGGCCCGGATTTTTCGAGTTGGCGCCGGCAGGCCTCAGGAAGGAACGAAAACGGAGCCTCTTCAAGGCTAGCATAATCATGCAAACGAACTTCCGAGAATTCCCGTTATGCGAAGTTCGTGCTCTTTTGCGGAGGGACGAGAAGGCCAGCCCGGTTCGTCGTTCTCTGGCTAGCGCTAGCCGCATTCTTCCTTTCCCGGTTTTCTCGGGTTGGCATGATCCACGTTCGTTATCTTGGCCTCGAATACTGTCATGGAACTACGGCTTTTGTGTAGACGATCTTTCCTAGAGCACAGTCCTTCAGGTCGGACAAAGCAAGCCTGGGTACGTCTGGGAGTTAGGAGTATTATAGATAGAACGGGGAAAGGTGGTAACGATGGGAATTCACAGGCCCTGTAGATGACCTTTCCCCGTTCTATCTAGGCCTTTACAGGCCAGCTGGGGCGTTATGGGCGCAGCTGGGCGGGTTCCTCGATCTTCCGCACCAAGAATTCGCCCACTTCGTCGGCGCCCTCGAGCACCGGGCTAGCGATCGTACCGTCGGGTTGGACCAGTACCGCGCTGGGGGTACCATCGACCCCGTAGGCATCCGCGACCTCCCAGTCCTCCTGCAACAAGACGTTCGTCAGGCCGTGCTCCGAGGCCGAAATAGCATTCTCCTCGGGCTCGCCCCGACTTACGAGCGCGACGCTCAGCTTCTGTGCGTACACCTCCTGCCAGCGGCCGACATCCGCTAACATCGCTTTGCAGGGGCCGCAGTTCGGATCGGTGAACAGCAGGATTACTGGCTTTCCGCGGGCACGCAACCCCTCCAAGGTGCGCTTCTGGCCCTGGAGGTTCGGAAGCTCGAAGTCCGGAGCCGTTTCTCCGAGCGGCAACCCCGCCGGTGGTTCCTCCAGGCGCCCCCCGCCCTCGAGGGCTTCTACGCGCATCGCGAGCCGCCCGTTCTGCCTGAGCAGCGCGAGCAGGAACCACCACTGGGCGGCCACCATGCCGAGCAGTACCACACCGACGCCGAGACCCAAGAGCTGGGCCGTCGAGAGGCCGGCGAGCCCACCGACCGCGCTGGGTCCTGCACCGCCGTAGCCCCGCCAGACCACGAAGCCGGCCACGGCGGCCAGGACCCCGTTGCGCACAAGGGTCTTCCAGCCGGCGGGTTCGGAATGCAGCTGCCCGAAGCAATGGCACTCCGGCTTGCGGCCACGGGCCAAATTGGCGCTGATCCCAACGACGAACAGGAGCAGCAGTACGAGCGCTCCTACTGCGCCCCACCAGGCGGTGGAGGCCGGTACAAGGGCGGCCGCCACCGCCAGCTCCGCCAGCGGCAGCAAGACCCCCAGCGGGGTAGCCAAGGATGCTGGTACGCCAAAGTCGACCAACGCCTGCTTCGATCCGGCGCGATCGGCGAGCTTGGTTACCCCCGCCACGCTGAAGACCAAGACGAGCAGTACACGGGCTACGAGCAGCGCTACATCCATGAAACGTCCTCTTTCCGGTTGGTTGGCGGAACCTCGCCAGCTTGGAGCACCACTTCCTTATATACAAAAGCGCGCTCTCTCATGTGCCTTTCTACGCAAAAGGAGGGCGGGACCGGCGTAGACACGGCCCCGCCGCCACCGTTCCACTACGACGCAGCTTCAGGAACGCGGAGCCCTCGCCGCCTTCGCG
>Ga0126305_10000979_pt1 | contig 12544 bp, 12 predicted proteins | sample Plot26_FD_92536 | JGI IMG/M metagenome (GOLD analysis project Ga0126305, IMG submission 92536) | Serpentine soil microbial communities from UC McLaughlin Reserve, CA, USA - Plot26 | ecosystem: Environmental > Terrestrial > Soil > Grasslands | place: USA: UC McLaughlin Reserve, Lake County... | reverse complement strand
GATCAGGGTCGGGTCGATGCCGCGCACACCGTCGATCGTGTTCAGCAGGATCGGAAACAGGCAGACGAACGCGATGAACGCGACCTTCTGACGATTCCCGATCGAGTGGAGGAGCACGATCGAGATCGGGATCAGCGCCGGCGGCGGCATCGCCCGCCACCACTCTATGTGCGGCATCGCCAGCATTCGCCCCCGGCGCGATAGGCCGAGCGGAATCCCGAGGATGACTCCCACGGCGACCGCGATCAGGAACCCGAGCACGATCCTCGTCAGGCTCGGCACGAGGTGCAGCTCCACCTGGGAGAAGAGCCACATCTCCCGGAACTCGACGAGGATGGTCGACAGGCGCGGGAACATCGGATCGTTGGCGCGGGTCGTCCACACCTGCCACGCCGCCAGAATGGCTAGCGGCACCGCGATCTCCGCCGCGATCGCAGCGGCCTGGTAGAGCCTCCGGGAGGTCATGTGCTTGCCGCCCGCTGAGAGGGATGCCAGCGCAAAGTCCACCGCTCGATCGCGGCGAAGACGACATAGATCGCGAGGCCGAGGAAGCCTGTGGCGAGCGCCAGCGCGTACACCTGAACCGTGAGCCCGAAAGACTCGGCGACGTTCATGAGCGCGCCGAGGCCCGGGATCCCCATGAACAGCTCCGCGGTGAACGCAAGAATCAAGGCGACCGACGACGAGATGCGCAGGCCTGTGGCGATGTAGGGCACGGCGCTCGGCAGCTTGATGCGATAGAGACGCTCGACGCGGCCGATTCCGAAGGATCGGGCGGTGTCGAGCGCGACCGGGTCGACGTCGCGGACCCCGTAAATCGTCTGCACGAGCAACGGCCAGAACGCGCCGAAGGCGGCGAGGAAGATCTCACTCTTCAGGGTGGTCCCGAGCGTCAGGAAGAGCAGCGGGATCAGCGCTGCCGAGGGAATCGGACGCAGGAACTCGACCGGGATCCGGAAGGCCCTGGAGGCGAATTGGCTCGATCCGAGGACGATTCCGAGCGGAACCGCCAGCGCGATTGCGATACCGAGGCCAAGAGCCCATCCCCTCACGGTCTGGCCGAACGCGGTCCAGAAGGCCCGGGTGTGCATCATCGACCAGAGCTCCTGGAACGTGGTCGTCATCGCCGGGAGGTCCTGCTCCGAGATCAGGCCCGACGTCGAGGCGTACTGCCACAGCGCCAGGAAGGCGGCGATCGAGACTGCGCCGAGGAAGATCGGCGTCAAGCGTGCGAAGACGGGGCTCAGCGTCGCTCGAACTCCGGAGACCGAGCGTGCCGACGCTACGTCCGCAGCAGACACGGGGTAGTCCTAACAGGTTTCTGAAGAGCAAAGTGCGCAAACCGAGCCGTTGTTCGCATCGAGAACAAACGGGGGTCAGCGACCCTCGGGCACTGCCAGGACGCTCAGGGAGTGATCGAGCCTCTCTCGGCGGTGATGTTCAACTGGATGCTCCGCAACGGCCCAGCCGAATGAGCTCTCGAGTGCCGTGAAGTGCCATCGAGTGCGGTGAGCCGACACGACGAGTCCGAACGACGTGCTCGATGTCCGCCCAGAGCCGCTACTTGATGAGCGAGAGCATCTTGAACATGGGGAGGTACATCGAGATGATGATCACGCCGACCATCAGTCCCACGCCGATCATCATCAGCGGCTCGATGATCGAGGTCAGCGACTGGATCGAGGCGTCGACCTCGTCCTCGTAGAAGTCGGCGATCTTCGAGAGCATCTTCTCGAGCTCTCCGGTCTCCTCCCCGATCTTGACCATGTGCGAGACCATCGGCGGGAACACCGCGTTCTCGGACAGGGGCGTCGCGATGGGCACACCCTCGTGCACCCGCGCGCGCACGTCGGCCAGCGCTTCCTCGACGACCCAGTTGCCCGACGTCTGGCCGGTGATCTCGAGCGCCTTGATGATGTCGACGCCCGCCGCGATCAGCGTGGAGAGCGTGCGCGAGAAGCGCGCCAGGGTCACTTTGAGGACGACCTGGCCGATCTTCATCGGGATCTTGAGCTTGATCCGGTCCCAGATCCTGCGCCCTTGCTCCGTCCGCTTGAACTTCCGGATCCCGAAGCCGGCCGCGAAGAGCGCGGGGAAGACGATGTAAAAGTTGCCGCGCAGGAAGTCGGAGACCTTGACCACCCAGGCGGTGAGCGTCGGCAGGTCGCCGCCGAGATCCGCGAAGATGTTCACGAAGACCGGAACGAGAAACATCAGCATTCCGATCAGTACGAGGGTCGCGAAGATCAGGACCATCGTCGGATAGATCATCGCGCCCTTCACGCGGCGCTTGATCATGGTCTCTTTCTCGATCTGGAAGGCGACGCGGTCGAGCACCTGGTCCAGGATTCCTGCGGCCTCTCCTGCCTCGACCATCGCGACGTAGAGCCGGCTGAAGACCTTCGGGTGGCGCGCCAGCGCCTGCGAGAGGAGGAGGCCACCCTCGACGTCCGCGCGGAGCTCCTTGACGATCGCGGACAGGTACTTGTCCTCGGTCTGCTCCTCGAGGATCACGAGGGCACCGACGACCGAGAGACCCGCGTCGATCATCGTCGCGAACTGGCGCGAGAAGATCTGGAGGGACTTCGGCTTGATCTTCTTGAAGACGGTGGCGACGCTCTGCTCGCCGCTCGCGGGGAGCTCGACCAGTTTCTGCGCCAGGAGCCCGCGGACGCGCAACTGCTCGCGGGCAGCGTCATGATCCGGGGCATGGATGTTCCCGCTGAGCTCGATTCCCTGCGCGTTGATCGCGCTGTAGGTGTACGCCGCCATACTCGCTCGCTATCGGCCTCTTCGGACTCGTTCCTTAGAGCTCGTTCCGGATCGTGGCTCAGCACTCATTTCGGATCGAGCTCTCAGCCCGTGGACTCGTCGAAGCTGGACGCCTGTCGGACATAGACGCGTGCCTGGTCCGCGTCGTCGCGAACGACGATCGTCACCTGCTTCACGGGCCGGCCGTTGAGCGGTGTCGTTTCGACGATGTAGGTGTTGACCCGGTAGAGCTTCCCGTCGGCTCCGGTCGCCTGGCGCGTTGCGGTGCACTCGTTGGGGTACGAGGGGCCTGCACCGCAGCTCGGAGCAGTGATCTGCGTGGCGTTGTACGCCGCGTCGGTCGTGTAGGGCGCGGTGGCGGGGATCGTCGCCGAGGCCAGGCGAATCGATTCGTACTCGATCGCCCGGAAGAGCTCCATCTGCTGGTCGGCAAGGACGGCCGCGGTCGTGATCCGACTGGCCCTGTTGAGCGTGATGATCCCGGCGTTGAAGGAGGCCACGATCGCGAGGATCCCGATGTTCAGGATCACCATCGCCATCAGCAGCTCAATCAGGCCAAAGCCCTGGTCCGCGCGTAGCCGCTTCCGCACAACAGCCCTATCGGCAGCGGCGCCGAACGCCTTTATCCGACGTACCGCAGGACATAGGTCGTGCCGTCCGCGGTGTTCATCAGGGTGACCGGCTTTCCGCCCTTCTCGAGCGTGATCGTCGGCGCGCCGTTCGCGTAGCCGCCGCCGACGATGCCGACCTTGGCCGTCCCCCGCTTGAGGGACACGAGTCGGAAGATCGGATCGCCCTCCGGGAACGATCCGCCCCGGGAGACTTCGTGTCGAGTGCCATTCACGGCGATCGTGACCGTGTTCGAGACCGGCCGCGGGGCCGTCTGTGGCGTCGACTTCGCACCGCCGCCTTCTTGCTTCGGCTGCTCGGTCTTCGCACCGTCGTCGGTCGGCGCGCTCGGCGCCGGGGTCTGGCCGGTTGGGTCGTCGGTCACCTGGGGAACGAAGGGGTCCTTGCTCTCGAACCGGTCGAAAGTGACTAGCTGGCCGTCGGACGGGACCGGCGCCGGGTCAGAGTCGACGAGCGAGGGCGTGCCGGTCGCAGCCGGGGCGGGTGTCGCGGGCGCAGGAGCTCCCGGAGTTGTAGGCGCCGGCGCAGCCGGAGGGGGCGGCGGGGTAGCGGCCGGCTCGGACGCGGTGGTGGACGAGCCGCCGAATATGGCCAGGATCGTCGGCGCCTGGAAGATCAGCACGCCGACGAGGACGAGCCCGAGCACGCCGGCGATGATCTTCTGACGCTTGGCCTTGGCCTTGGGGTCGAATGGCTTCGCCATCAGGAGGCTCCAGCGGCGCTCGCGCCTGCGGGCGGCGCCGCGGCCGGGGGCTGGGCGGCAGGGGGCTGGGCGGCAGGAGGCTGGGCGGCCGGGGGCTGGGCGGCAGGAGGCTGGGCGGCCGGCGGCTGCGCAGCGGGCGCCTGGGCGGCCGGCGGCGTGCCGGGCGGCGTCGCCCCACCTGTGCCGTAGGTGTACGCGTCCACGCCGAGCGTCGCCCTGATCTGCGGGAAGCCCCGCTCGCTCTCGACGAAGCTCAGCGTCCTGACTGTGAAGAGCCGACCGGTCGCCCGGAGGCGCCCGTTGTGCACGGAGACGAGCGTCCGAACGCGGTAGAGGAAGTCGGAGAGCTCGTAGAAGCTGCCCTCGAAGATCACGTCGATCGGCTGCCTGAGGTACCCGCCGGCGTCTGCGCTGTCACCAGGCGTGATCGAGTCGAAGCGGATCCCGGTGTCGCGGGCGATCCTGTTCAGCTCGAGCAGCACGCCCGGCATGTCGGGCTTGCCCGGCATTGCCTTGGTGACGCGGAAGAGTTCCGCAGCGCGGATCGGCTCGGCCTTGGGAGCCGAGTGCAGTGCGAGCCGGCGGTTCTGGATCTCAGTCTCCGTGGCCTCGATCTGGACCGCCAGGTCCGCGCTCGCCGATCGCTTCGGCGAGATGACGAGGAAGTAGCCGAGGGCGCCGACGACCAGGAGGGCGACGACCACGAGCGCGATCGCAGCAGGCTTCGTGATGCGCTGCTTCGTCACGACGTCACCTGCGCCTTCCGGAGGCCTGCGCTGATCGCGAACTTGACGATCGGCCGCTTGCCCTGGTTCTCGACGATGCTCGAGCCGAGCTTGACGTTCTCGAGGTGCGGGATCACGGAGAGGCGCGCCAGGAGCCGCGCGACGCCGTCATGCGAGTACGTGTAGCCGGTGATCGAGAATGCGCCGACCGGCTGCGCAGGCGTCTGGCCGGGCGGTGGCGCAGGGGTCGCCGCGGCCGCCGGATCCGGGCCGTTCGTGCTCATTGTCTCGAGCCACACGTCATCCGGGAGCACGAGCGAGACCTCGCGGAGGACGCGGTCCCAGGCGATCCGGTTCCCCAGTGCGGTCCCGAGCACGGTCAGGCGGGCGTCCTTCTCGGCGACGAGCGTCGACTGGGAGGTGTCGGGCGGCTCGGGCGGTGGGATCGCCAGGAGCTCGGTCTTCGCCCCGTCCAGTCCCGCCTGCTTGTCGGAGACGCCGGAGCTGGCGGTCATGAACCAGCCGCACAGCACAGCGGTGAGGAGCACCGAGCCGAGGACGGCCGTCAGTAGGACGGCACCAGGCTGGCGCCGCGCGCGGCCCTCGTCCCTGGGGAGCAGGTTGACGGCACGCATCTAGCTCTCGATTCCCAGGCCGATCGCGGCCGCGAGAGAACCGAGCGGCTGCTCGCGATCGACCTTCTTCCCGACCTTGACGTTCGCAAGGGGATCCCCCACGCGGACGCGGACGCCGATCAGCTTTCCGAGCTCGTCAGCGAATCCCGGAAGGTGCGCCGTGCCACCGGTCAGGACGATTTCGCCGATGCCCAGAGAGCCGGGCTGCGACTGGTAGAACTGGAGCGAGGAGACGAGCTCCCGGGCAAAGGTGTGTAGTGCCTGGACGACCGCCTCGCGAACCTTCTCGGCCTGCTTGCTGGTTAGCCCAGCGGGAATCGACGGTTCGGCGAGCGACAGCGAGAGCTTGATCGGCTCCGCCTCGGACGGGGCAAGATCGAGCGCCCGGGCTATGCCCGCGTTGATCGACGCGCCGCCCCAGTCGAGGACGCGCGTGAACTGACAAGCCTTGCCGTCGGAGACCGCGAAGGTTGTCCGGTCGTGGCCGACGCTCACCACCACGAGCGCCGAGTTTCCGGCTTCTGTGGCGCCCTCCGACTCGGGGGCAAGGGCCCTCAGGATCGCGAACGCCTCGAGGTCGATGCCGGCGAGGCGGATCCCCGCCTTCTTGCAGGCGGCCATGTACCGGTCGACGAGGTCCCGATAGGCGACGACGAGCAGGACGCGATGCTTCGTGTGCCCCTCGCCGTCGGTGTCCTGGCCGAGGATGTGGTAGTCGAGCACCGCCTCCTCGAGCGGGATCGGAAGCACTTCCTGCGCCCGGTAGCGGATCGCATTCGCGAGCTGCTTCGTGTCGTCGATGCCGCCGATCTCGAACATCCGCACGCCGATGCGGTTGTTGGAGATGCCCAGGCGAACGTTCTGGCGCGAGAGCTTGTTCTTCCTGAAGAAGGTGCGCAGCGCGGCGGCCAGCGTGTCCGGGTCGCGGAGCTCGCCGCCGACGACGACGCCGCGCTCGAGATCCTCGCGAGCGACCTGCATCACCTGCGCGCCGCCGTTGTTCACGACCTGGGCGGCGGCGATCTGGGACGCTCCCACCTTCAGGCCGACAAGCTTCTTCTTGCGGCCCACGGACGTGTGGCGCTTCGTTTTCGGCGCCTTGTCGGCCTTCCGGCGGTGCTCCATCGGCGGCTGATCGGCCTCGGGCTTGCGGCCGAAGAGCCGCTTGCGCTCCTTCTTCGGCTTCTCTGCCCTCTGCTCCTCGGCTTCCGTGTCCTTCTTCCGGCCAGGGAGCAAATCCGAGAGCTTGATCTCCTTCTTCAGATCCACGTCAGGCTCCCGCAACCCGGAGGCCGCTGGCCGCCGCAAGCTGCTGCTGCTCGGGCTCGAGGCTGTTCCGCTGGATCAGGCCGAGCAGCTGCTCCGCCCGGCTCGAGCGCGAGAGCGCCATCTTCTGGTCGACCACTCCGCGCAGGACGAGATCTGCGAGCGACTGCTCGAGCGTCATCATCCCGCGGGAGGTTCCGGTCTGCATGATCGAGTAGACCTGCTCGACCTTCGCCTGGCGGATCAGGTTCCGGACGGCGTCGTCGGGAAACAGGATCTCGACGGCGGGCACTCGGCCGGTCCCGTCCGCGGTCGGGACGAGTGCCTGGGTCACCACGCCCTGGAGGGAGGCGGCGATCTGCGTCCGGATCTGTCCCTGCTGGGCGGCAGGGAAGACGTCGATCAGGCGGTCGACCGTCGACGAGGCGTCCTGCGTGTGCAGCGTGGCGAAGACGAGGTGGCCGGTCTCGGCGGCCGTGAGCGCGGTCGAGATCGTCTCGAGGTCGCGCATCTCGCCGAGGAGGATCACGTCGGGGTCCTGGCGGAGCGCGCCGCGAAGCGCGTCTGCGAAGGACGTCGCGTCGGGGCCGATCTCGCGCTGGTTGACGACGCAGTTCTTGTGCCGGTGGAGGAACTCGATCGGGTCCTCGATCGTGATGATGTGATCCGACCGGGTCCGGTTGATCTCGTCGATTAGCGCCGAAAGCGTCGTCGACTTACCCGAGCCCGTGGGGCCCGTGACGAGGACGAGGCCGCGGGGCTTCTGGCAGAGGCCGTAGAGCGACTGCGGCATCCCGAGCTCCTCGAGCGTCTTCAGCTCGGTCGGGATCAGGCGGAACGCGCCGGCGAGGCTCTCGCGCTGCGAGTAGAGGTTCACGCGGAAGCGGGCGACGCCGGGGATCGAATAGGACATGTCCAGCTGCCGGTTCAGCTCGAGCTGCTTCTGCTGCTCGGTCGACGTGATCCGGTAGAGGAGGTGCCGCGTGTCCTCAGCGGTCAGCACGGGGAGGCTCTCCATTCGATGGAGGTGCCCACGCAGCCGCAGGACCGGCTTGGATCCGACGGTCAGGTGCAGATCGGAGGCGTTGTGCGCCACCATCTGCTCGAGCAGGGTGTCAATCGAGAAGGCGTCCGGCATGGATCCCTCGCGCGAAGCTATCGGCAGGTTTCACTGGTTTCTTGAACCGGCTTTCGGGATGAACTCGAGCGCTATGACCCCGAGCCGCGACGAGCCGCGGGCGAGTGGTCTCCGCGCCGATGAAATCGGGGAGAAGCAGCGCGGTCGCCGAGTCGACACGGCCGAGGTAGCCCCGAGCCCTCATGCGCGCACGACGACGGAAGTGTGGGCCGCAACCATAAAGCGTCTATCGGCGAGGCCGGATCGTCCCTTAATACAAACGAGGGCGCCATGTCCCTTAATACAAACGAGGGCGCCCCGGGGCGCCCTCGTTGGTCGTGAACAGACGAAAGTGCGTCGGAACTAGCAGGCTCCGGTGGCGATGTCAGCGCCGGGGCCGTCCTTGTTCCACGTCTTGCCGCCGACGACGCTCTGCACGCAGTAGGTCGTCGCGTCCGCGGACTCGATGGTGATGCCCTTGATCCCCTGGTCGTAGGTCGACTGCAGGAGGGCAAGGGTCATGCCCGTGTAGCCGGTCGTGGAGTCGGCGAAGTACGCCTCGACAGCCGGAATCGCGGCACGGACGTTCGCCTTGGCGGCCGAGTCGTTGGCCCGGTCGCGGAAGCTCATGTACGACGGCACCGCAATCGCGAGCAGGATGCCGATGATGATGATCACGACCAGGAGCTCGATGAGGGTGAAACCGCCCTCACGATCGCTCCGGTTGATCCTCTGGTTCAGCTTGGAAAGCATGGTCCTCCTTCGTGGTGCAAGGTCGGTGGCTCGCGGGCTCTATCGGCGGGCGTGAGGCCCGGCGCATGACACGTTTGGGGGATCAACTCCCCCTGCTTGGGTGAGGTCGTCACCCATCGCCTCTCGCGCGTAAAGGAACGGGCCGCTCCTGCCGATAGCCGACCTGTATGTCGCTGCGGCTTCCGACTCGTACGCTCGTGCCTGTCCTCGTCCTCGCCGTGCTCGGCGGGATCGTCGCCACCTTCATGATCGCGCGGCCTCCGTCCTCGGCCGGCGACGACACGCCGAGCCTGGTGCGTCCGACGCTCGCCAAGCCGGCTCCTGTGAAGAGGCCGGCGCCGGCGAAGACGAAGGCGCCCGTCGCGAAGGCGAAGCCCGCGCCCGTGCCCCTTGCGAAGCCGAAGCCCGCCGAGCCGGCCGCGCCCGCGGTGGACGCCAACGGCTTGCCGAGGGTGCTGTCCACCGCGCTCGCCGGCAACCGCGTCGTCGTGGTCGGCCTGCACGATCCGGATTCGGCACTCGACCAGATGGCGCTTGCGGAGGCCCGTGCGGGCGCGCGGGCAGCCGGTGCCGGGTTCGTCGCGATCAACGTCTTCGCCGAGACCCAGTCTCGGCCGCTTCTCGAGCTCCTCGGTGCCCTGGAGAACCCCGGGATCCTCGTCTACCGTCGACCCGACGTCCTCTTTGCCCGGATGAGCGGCTTCGCCGACAGCGAGACGGTCGCCCAGGCGGCCGCGAACGCGCGACGATGATGACCGTCGCCCAGCGCCTGAAGACGGCACGAAAGGACGGCCGCCAGGTGGTCACTCTGCGGCGCGAGCAGTCCGACGGCCAGGTCGTCGTCCACTGCGAGGTCTACCCGGTCAACAGCCTTCGGGTGGAACCGATCCGCCCGGGCCCGTACGTCTTCCACGCCGAGGACGAGGCGACGAGCTTCGTCGAGGAGACCTCGCGCGCGCTCGAGTACCTGGGCTGCACCGTCTCCTAAGAGACGCACTCATTTCGCAATGAAGCCGGGCAAGCCCGGTCCTGGGCCCGAGGTGTGAAGATGCCCGCGTGGGAGAAACGGTTCGGTTGACCGTGGTGCCCGACGAAGGCGAGGCGGAAGCCCTGTGCGGTCTCCTCCGCAGCGAGGGTATCGAGTGCTTCTACCGGGACACGGATGTCTCGGCGGCCGGAATCTTCGGAGGGAGCACCTTCGGAGGCTGGCGCGAGGTCCTTGTCGGCGAGGACGATCTCGAGCGAGCTCGCAAGCTCCTCCCCGACCAACCGCTGTAGGAACAGAACGCCGGCGGGCGGGCTCTTGCCCGCCCGCTCACCCACGCTCGAGGTGAAGGAGTCGGCGCTACGCGGCGAGGCGCAGCGTCAGCGGCGCCGGCGCCATGACGTCGCTCAAAGTCGTGAGACTTTGAGCGAAGCGAGTGACGGGGTCAGCTCTGCTGACCCGAGTTCCACGTGCGGCGTGCGGCCGAACCACGCCGGCGCCCTTCCGGCGCCACGAGGTCGACCGAGACGATCGCCTCCGGCCTGAGGAACCTGCCCTCGAAGAACGGCCAGCCGCTCTGTGCGGAGATCTGCTCGACGACTCCGCGCGCATGTGCGGTCGCATCATCGCTCGAGCCGAAGGAGCCGACGTCGATAGGCTCACCGTCGGCGAGGCGAAGGACGACGTACCAGGTCCCGGGCTGCTCGTCGGAGGTCCCGGGCTGCTCGTCGGCCGCCGGCTGCTCGGCTGCCGGAGCCTGTCTCTCTGCGACGGGCTCGGGCGCGAAGACGGACTCCGGCGCGAAGACGGGCTCCGGGGCGACCGCCTCCTCGGGAGCAGGCGGCGGCTCAGGGGCCGCGACGGGCTCGTACGACATCGAGACCGGCTCCTGGGCGGCCTGCGTGGCGACGGGAGCAACAGGCGCGCTCGCCACGACGGGCTGGGGCTGTGGGACCGGCTCGGGCTGAACGACCGCCTCAGGCTGAACGACCGCCTCAGCCTGGACAACCGGATCGGGCTGGGAGACCGGCCCCGCCTGAACCACGGGCGCCTCGACGACCGGCTCAGGAGCTCCGAGCCAGACGCCCTCGCCGCTCAGCGGCTCGGGCTGGCCGACGAGCGCCTGCGGGGCAAGCGGCTCGACTGTCATTGGCTCGGCGACGTCAGGCATCACGGCAACAGGCTCGACTGCAACAGGCTCGACGGGGAGAGGCGCGACGGGCTGACTCACCACCGTAGGCACCTGCTCGGCCACGACGGTCGGAGGAGCCGGAGGCGGCTCGGCGACGACCGGCGCCGCGCTTGCGTAGGCCAGCTCGATCTGCTGATTCAGCGCCTCGCGGCCGGCGACGACCAGCCGCGGCTCGCAGTTGAGCGCGCGCCGCACGTTCTCGATCACCAGGTCGTTCGAAGGATCGGCGACTGCGACGACCGGCAGGCCTTCCTGGAAGGCAATCGGAAGGACGGTGTGCAGGCGCGCCTTCTCGACCGACAGGAGCTGTACCGCCGCGGGATCGATCGTGGCCGACCCGAGCTGCACGAACTGCAGGCCCTTCTGACCCGCGAGCAGCCGGCCGAGATCGTTCTCGGAGACGAGCCCGCGCTCGAGCAGCACCTCGCCGAGGCGTTTGCCGCGCTGCATGCTGTCTTGAAGCGCCTCCTCGAGCTGCTCCTCGGTGAGCAGGCCCTCGCGGAAGATCAGCGTGCCGAGAGGCACTTCCCGCATGTCGGACACCGGGATCGGCGCGGTCTGCGCCTCCAACGGCGGCGCGACGGCAGGCTGAGCCTGCGGCTCGACGGGAGCCTGGGGCGTGAGCGTCAAAGGGGTGAGGGCATCCGGCGCAGGCGCAGGCGCCTGGCCGAGATTGAGATCTCCGAACTCCGCAGTGGACATGTGTTCCTCTCGTTGAGGCCGTTGTGGGCTGACCGGATCGGTATCGGCGGCCCAGTTGGGCGCGCCGTCACTCGATCGAGGGCTGCCCTCGCTAGACCAGGACACGGCTCAGCTCCTCGAGCGAGGTGATGCCGGCCGCGACCTTCGCGAGCCCGTCGTCCCAGAGCGTGCGCATTCCGCCTTCGATCGCGGCCCGCTCGATGTCCTCACGGCTCGCTCGGGAGACGGCAAGCGATTCGAGGTCCTCGGTCATCGCGAGCAGCTGGTAGACGCCGATCCGGCCGCGGTAGCCGGTATGGCCGCACCGCGGGCAGCCGCGCTTGCGGTAGAACGCGGCGCCGTCCGAGGCGGCCGCGACCTCGGGCGAGACACGGTTGCGGAGCAGCTCGTCGATCGACGGGCTGTACATCTCGCAGCAGTGCGGGCAGAGCTTCCGGGCGAGGCGCTGGGCCAGCACGGCAGAGACCGCGGAGCCGGTCAGGAAGGGCTCGACGCCCATCTCGTTCAGACGCGTGAGCGCCCCCGGCGCGTCGTTCGTGTGCAGTGACGAGAGCACGAAGTGGCCGGTGAGCGCCGCCTCGATCGAGATCTTCGCCGTCTCGGCGTCGCGGATCTCGCCGACCATCACGACATCGGGGTCGGCGCGCAGGATCGACCTCAGCGCCGATGCGAAGGTGAGGCCCGCCTTGAGGTTGATCTGGATCTGGCTGACGCCCGGGAGGCGGTACTCGACGGGATCCTCCACCGTCACGATGTTGATCTCGGGCCGGTGGATCTCCGTCAGCGCCGAGTACAGCGTCGTCGACTTCCCCGACCCGGTCGGGCCGGTGACGAGAAGTGCGCCGCCCGGCTTGTTGATGATCTCGGAGAGGGTGTTCCGCATGCTCTCCTCGAGACCGAGCTCCTCGAGCGTCGGTGCCGTCTTGGACTTGTCCAGGAGGCGCATGGCGATCTTCTCGCCGTCCACGGTGGGCAGGGTGGCGACGCGGATGTCCAGGAGCCGGCCCGCCGCGGCGGCGCTCAGCGAGATGCGGCCGTCCTGCGGCTTTCGGCGCTCGGCGATG
>Ga0126305_10000978_pt1 | contig 12556 bp, 13 predicted proteins | sample Plot26_FD_92536 | JGI IMG/M metagenome (GOLD analysis project Ga0126305, IMG submission 92536) | Serpentine soil microbial communities from UC McLaughlin Reserve, CA, USA - Plot26 | ecosystem: Environmental > Terrestrial > Soil > Grasslands | place: USA: UC McLaughlin Reserve, Lake County... | reverse complement strand
TCAACATCGTCAACACCAATGACACAACGGTGCCGATCACGATCGCTGTTGGTGGCACCGAATTCAGTGGGCCGGTCGAGACCTACACCGCGTCGGGCACCACTAACTTCTCGTCGGCGGTTGGCTCGACCTTCCTGCTGTCGTACTATGCTGACGTAAACAACACTCAGGGTGCCGATTCGCCGACCGACACTCCGGGCACACAGCTTGAGAATACCGGGGTGCAGAATGTCACCTTGCAGTCGCAAGCGTTTGCCTTCAACGAGGCGGGGGCGTTTATCGACGCCAATTTGTTCTCTATGACCTTGTTCGCAACCACAAATCTGGTAGCGGGCGGCACTCTGACCAACCGGACGCAGTCGCTGCTGTCGGAACAGGTGGCGTCTCCAGTGAGCGAACCCGGCACGTTGGGACTTCTCGGTGCCAGTCTTCTCGGCATGGGGGTTCTGGTCAACCGGCGTACTCGCAAACGCATCAATCAGGCGTTGACAGCTTAAGTAAGTTGTTGTAGCCTGCTGATCGTCGGTGCGTTGAACAACCCCCTTGAGCACCGTACCGGCACCCTTGTGTGAGAGTGAGGGCGGGAGAGCGGTGGTCGAAAGGCTGCCGTTCTCTTTTTAATTCGACAGTTTCCTTTGCTGGTCTGTCGGCACCCACGTCAGCAACTGGATTCTATACCACAGGGTGCGAGCGGCAACCGCAACAGTATCAAACATGCCGATGCTGTCGGAAAAAAAGAAACCTTCAAAGGTCTTCTCATCATGTTCTATGATGTAGACGCAAGGCTGCGTGCGGTCCTCGTCGTAGAATTCAAGATTGTACTGTTTCATGATTCGTCATCCGCCCAGAGCTTGTCGGGCACCTGTGGAATGGCTATGCAACGGCAATTGGGAAAGTCTCCGGGGTGGTGTTGCGCCCCGTTGGTCTCGGCCACGGGCGGCGCATCCCATCGTTGAATAGTACCGTGCAACCTCTTGTGCATCGGTCTGACATCGCGGTCGCCGGCACTCATCCACATATAGGTTTCAACACCAATAAACTTTGACCGGGCCTGAACAATCGCGGTCGCCGCTTTTCCCGTTTCAGTACGTGCAATTAAAGTTGCCCGGTTGCGGGTCATATCGGTGGCGGTGTTCTGGATCTCCGGGACGAGGGCTTCATACCGTCTGCCGGTAATCATCGCCTCCCGCGCCATCTCCTGCACCTTGGTTCCGGCCTGGACCGGGATCGAACTAATAAGCTCGACCTGATCGGCCTGGATTTGTTTTACGACCGGGCCGATCGGCGCGTTCTCTATCTCTTTTCGCAGATTGCGGCTGATGTCTTCCGAGTGTTTCCGCCACGCCGTCTCGTCCCGGCGTGACACTTCGGCGATCATCCTGGCGGAAGTGGCGTGCGCCCAAGGTCTGATGATCTGCGAGTAGCGCCCCAGTATGTCTTCCAGTTGCGACACCGCGCCGGGATGGAACGGATTGTAGGCTTTGATCAATTCGCCGACATGGTTGGCGATCTTGCGCAATGAGATACTGTATGAGAGTTCCGCCTTGCGAACCTTTTCAAAGTGATTGTGTTCGCGGGCACGCTGGCGTCGAGACAGCCAGACATCATGGGTCTGCATTACTCTCGGATGGCTGACAGAAGCTCTCTCGACATCAGCAAGGACTGTGTTGATGTCAGCGATATACCGAGCTTTTGTTTCTGCAACACCACCTTGGCGAGCGACACCGCCTTGTCACGATCGGTGACGATGTCATTGCCGTAGACGCTCACTCGGCGTCTTTGCGGCCATATCGTTCTGCGGAACAAAGACCAATGCGACCGAAACCGATTCGCCAGAACCGTTCCAGACGACGCTGCGATAGAGCCACCCTCCCGGAACCGCGCGGCGGTCTGTGACATCGCGTCCCTGATTTCTGCCATGTACAGGCTCCCAATCTAGCTCAGCCAAAATTATCTCCGCTTCGGAAAATTAAGTGTTACTGGGGCGGGAGGAAACTCCCGCCCTTTTTAATAGTCGATAAGAGCTATTCTGCGTGGCGGCGGGCTGCCACGTTCTCCGAGTTCCATTGCTGCCACTTCTTCGCGATGTCCGATTCATCGACTTCCGGGAAGATATGTCGCATAAGCTTTTTTGACAGCTTCTCGCCATCGCTACTGGTTGTCGGAAGATTGCGCAGTATCAGTTGCAGTTCGCCTTGATCCAGATCTACGTTCATTGGGCCTGACCTCCGGTTCCGGGAAACGGTACTGATCCCCACAACAACTGGGTTCCATCCCGAAGCAAGTCAAGCAGGGCATGAAGCAATCGAGCTTCTTGTCGAACACGATCCGTTTGTTGTAGCAAGTGTCACACATCATCAGGTATTGGTCTTTATATCCGGTTCAGAATAACGGTGGTTTTGCAACCATGTCTTGAATTCACCCAGAGTCATCTGGTTGCCGCTGATAAACCGATCAGCGGCGCGACCGTCACCATAAAACGATTGAAACACCACCTCGACCGCACGCGCATCGTTAAAGCCAAGGAACACCTTGTGTTGGACAAACGCGCCGGTATCGGTGTCGCCGACTTCCAACACATAGACGCTCTCGGCGCGCTCATTCGGCCCGAGAAAAACATCGATCGAATCGCCGTCATACCCTTTGGTGTCAACAAGATACCCGTAATCAGCGAGCATCGTCGCGCCATCACTACTACCGGTATCGCGAATGACACCAGCCGGGTATTCTACCACAACCGGAAACCCGGCAAACTGTCTTGTCACACCTTCGCTGTCGCGATCGTCAAAGTGAAGGTGTAATTGCTTTCTGTTCTTGCGCTCGACCAACGGATTGTGTAGTGTCGGCTCCAAGCGTTCCAATTCATTAAGTAGGAACGCGCCAGCCGCATCCACTTCGTGTGATGGGCTGCCGGGTAGGAACCCCCCAGCGCCAGCCGACAGCCCATCATCCTGTCCGGTTCCGCTACCGTTGCCCCCTGAGAACGCTCGCAATGGGATAACATTGGAACCGGGCAAGAACTGATCTTGTTGTCTTCCTTGTGGCAGAAAGCTATCTTCCTGTGTCATCGGTTTTGCTGACGAAGGCTGACCACTCATCGTCCCCGCAACGCCAGGAGGGCGAGGAGGATCGCCACCACCAAGCATCCCAGCAGGACCGCCACCCATACCAGTTCCTTCCGGTTGCTCACCCGGCGACGGCGGCTTCGGTTCTTTGTCGGCCTCATCGACCTCTTCGTCGGTGATCGATGTCCAGATGCCGGTATCGGTACTGATTTTACGCAATTCCTTGAGGACCGTCCCGCGACCAACTGCCCCAGTGTCGAATGCTTGCAGGATGGCACCCGTTGTCTGGGCATTGACACTGGACTTCTGTTCTGTGGTCATCTGCCACAGCGGGACAAACTCGAAATTGAGGTTGTGCGGCAGTTTGACCGCTTCGCTTTGTGCGATAATCCGGGTCAGTTTCTCCAAAGCCGGTCTCAGGCGTCGTTCCTGCTGGGTTCTGACACCGTCATAATAAATCCTAAGGTCGCTCTCCCCGGTAGAGTTGAACCCGGTTGGCGACTGACCAAACAAGCGAATAAGCGGGATCTGCAACGCACCAGAGATCTGTTGCCCCATCTGGGTCAACACCGAGTCCAGACCGCCAAACGAATACTGCGAGGCTTCAAACACGTCCTCGCCGTCCATCAGGGTGATGCCTTCGTTGTTCTGCCACATACGCATCATGTCGATCTGCTGGTAGACGGCATCGAGCATTGCGCCGCCTTTGGCAATAATCGACCGCAGACCTTTGATACCATAAGTGCGCAGATGGGCGCGGTAGACCAGTTGGGCGGTTCCGGTTGTGGCACTGTCGAACGCTAGGATGCGATCGAACACGGGTTCCAGAACCGACAATCCCCACAGGTTTTCCGACAGGCGTTGGTAGTAGGGGAGATCGTCGCCTTCGAAACGGATAAACCGGGAGTGATGCACCCGCTGTCGAGGAGCGGCCGGCGCGTCATGCACCACAGTGTAGTACTTCGGAAGTCCCAGATCCGGCGACTTCAGATCGGTCACTAGGTCAAACAACGCCGGATCGACCATCCAGCGATCGACCGGCAGGATGCCGCAAAACTGGCCCGGTCCAACCGTTTCTATCTTTAGCGGGCTACTCATGTCCTGACCGCTGATCAGGATGATGGCACCCGCGCCGCCATACAGCCTGCCCCAACTTATCGCTTCAGTAAGCTTGTCCCATATCATGAACTTCTTGTTGAACGCGGTGTACATGACATCGGTTAGTTCCGGCCCCAAGTCAGAGCCTAACGTAATCCCTTCCCTTGTCATGTCGTCGGCGATTGCTCTGACTGCCATCCGGCATATCCAACTGCCGCGATAGGCGAGGTCGAGCATCATGCGGTTACGAGTTATCGGGGTAAAGCTATAGCCACCATATGATGACTGGTTGTCGGTTCCTAATCCGAGACGCGCGGCAAAATTGACAAAGGCGTCATGCGTTCTGGTAGTATTCTCCGGTTGTGCGTTCTGGGTCGCCTGTTCGACCTTGTTGGCCTCCCGGCGAGCGGCACGAACAACGGATTTGGTACGGGTGCGTGCCATCAGCTATCGACATTGTTATGGGGGGTGGGCTAGGATCGGCAAGACCATTAAGGGGAAGCGCGATGACGAAAAACAAATCCGGTCTTAAACAAGCATTCGCTATGGCAACGATACTAATGGCAAGTATTCTTACTACTAATCAAGCTTCCGGCGCATTGTCTCTGGCGGACTCTTCGCTGGGAGCGGATACGATCGTCGTTGACAGCGCAACCGGACTCGACTGGCTGGCACTGTCATTCACGCAAGGCTACTCGGTCGATCAGATACTGGCTGCGACCGAGACAGGTGGATCGCTTGAAGAGTTTCGTCTCGCCACAAGAGACGAATTGGTCACTCTGATCGGGTCGCTCGGCATCCCAATCAACAATTCATGCTTTGATATTGTCTGTTTTACCAACGGACAACAGTTTGTCACGTACTTCCAAGGTAACGAAGGATTGCTTGCCCCTATCACGAATTCAGAACCCGGTCTTGTCGAGTTGTTCTCGTTTCGTATTCTTCTCTATCCTGACAGCCTGGAAGTGGCGGGTGATGTACAATTGGTAACGCGCGCGCCGTCTATAGGATCTGATGCCTTCTTTCTGGTAGCTGAAGACACACCACCGACCAGTATTCCTGAACCCAACTCTCTCGTTATACTGCTGTCGGCTTTGACAATATCAACGCTCTATAGGTTCGTGAAGGAGCGGGACAAGAGTTGACATTGCTGTCGGATTGTGCTAGTGACGAACCCGGCCGGGGTGATCTGAGGCCCGGTCTCGGACAAGGCATGAGTGTCCGTAACAACCATGTCAGCCGGCGGGTGTGTCTTTATACTTTCTCGCACCTGAGCCGGTGACCGTGCCCGAGTCCGGTCTCAATGGCTTGGTGTCGTCGGTTCCGTCACCTTCGGGTGATGGGACCGATGGCTGATCAGACTTGGGGGAAATCTGATCTTTGTCTCTCGATCTCCTGCGGCCGATCTTCAATGTTGACCAGTTCGTTCCGCGCTTTCCCAGTAACACGAATCAGTTCATCCAGCTTTAACTGCAACGCGGAAGTGTCACGTGTTTGTGTCGATTGGATTAGGAAGATCATAAGGAAGGTGATCACGGTTGTCGCCGTATTACATATCAACTGCCAAGTGTCCGACCAATGGAAGAAGGGTCCGCTAACCAGCCACAATAGGACACCAATAGTGGCGATAAGAAATGTGATGGGACTGCCGGCCCAATGCTCGACTTTTCGAGAAAATGTGTCAAACCACTTAGTGAATGACGCCAACCACTCAGCCACCTTGCTCTTCAACCGTCACGGTGGCACTGTTGGCTTGTCGTTGTAGGGCGCTGTAGATCGCTCTTTCTTTTGCCTGTTCCTCGTTATCGGCTTCGGTCACGACTTGTTCATTGATCGCAGGCGCTTGCACGATCACTGTGTATATAGGCATTGTAATCCCCTTCAAACACTCGTACTAAATGCCCTGAACCGATCGCCCTTTGGGGTGTCGCATGACATAAAGTAGTAGATCATCAATAACAGGTTCGACATCGCGATGGTCGAGAAGATCGTCCCGATAAAGAACAACGACACGATTATATTAAACGCAAATGTCAAAAACCGCAGATAGTATTGAAACCGATACGGCGACACGGTTCCGGGAGGGGTTGAGATCTCTTTGCGTATCACAAACAAGATCCGCGACAGGATCGTCAACACAAACAAATCAATCAACGCGGTCGAAAAGCGATCGGTCGATATGTAGTAGTAAATATCGTAGAAATTGAACAGGATCGCCAGGAGGCAGAGATACCGCGCCAGCCTGAAGTTCGATATACCAAAGTTGGCGAACACCCATTCGGATATCGGGGAGAACACCCTATCCAACAGGAAATTGTCGAAGCGGATAAAGCTATTCACTAGATAACGCGGGTTAGTGCCCGCCACTCGCTGAGATCGTCGCCCGGCGCATCCTCGCAGAAAGCAAGGACGAGCGCATCAAAGCGATCGGGACTGAGTGAACGAGAATCGGTATCGACTTTTCCCAACTCCTTTTGCATCTCTTCCTTGCTGGCGACTTTGAGCCAACCCCTGGAAGTGACACCATAGGTCATCGCGGCGATTTGCAGTGCGGTGTCCTTATCGTCATCGAGATCGATATCGCCGCGTTCGAACCGCTCCCGCAACTCCCAACACAGTTGTGACTTAAGGTTGTTGAACTTCTTGGTTTCACTTTCATTGTCGCTGGGTGGCAGACCGACATTGACCGGAACGATGTCAACCCAGCGCGGGATCGGCGAGCCACTTTCGTTCTGGATCTCGATCAAGCGATCGGTAACCCCGCCACCCATGCCGGGATCGTCTATCTTGACCCTGACCGCTCCGGTGGCGTTTATCGCATTGACCACATAGCCGCACACTTCCATCAATGTGCGCTGCGTGTAGGCACCATAGAGACGCGCAACACTACCGCGCCGATGGTAGATCACGGTCTCGTTGCTGCCCATCCTGGCGACATCGACACCGAGTTCATTTGGCTCTGTCGGGTTGATGTCACGCTCGACGGCGGCTCTAACCAACGACATCGGGATTAGCGAATCAACCGAAGTGTCGGGGAACTGGCCGAGTACCTTGCTGATGTAAAACGGGTGGGTCTCGCCCCAGCGGTCTCGGTATCGCTCGACCCAATCCTTGCTGATCAACAGTTCAGCAACCGAAGGCGGCACCCTTTCATTGGTAAAGTTTGGGGTGTCGAAGGCCGATATCGTGATGACATGCCAACCGGAGCCGGGTTCGCACACCCGTTTGAACTCCGACATTGGATCATCTGGATTACCGATGGCTATGATTTTGCCACCGTTCGCTGCAAGCGTTTCGGCGGCATTCCATATCGCCCCTGGCACGCCACAAGCCTCATCTAGTACCACTAGAATTTGGCGGGCATGCACCCCTTGAAACGCGACAGTGGAACTGTCGTCTGGTTTTCTTCCAAAAGCAACCAACTCGTTATTTATAAACCATTCCGTTTGGTTCATATAACCGGGCAGGTTGGCTTTTTTATGTATCCTATTAATCTCTCGCCACAGAATGGCGCGTACTTGAGCAAATGTCGGTGCGGTACTGACTACGAACGCATCGCCGGGTTTATTGCAGGAAATCCACCAAGCCGTCAATCGAGAAACAGAAAAACTCTTGCCACTCGAATGGCAAGATTTTACAGCGACACGATCATACTTCTGTATTGCAGCGAAGATCTCCCGTTGCTTGCTCCACAGATACTCCTGCAAGCCAGCATGGACAAAACCAGTCGCATTACTACGAAAACGAGACCAACGAGTTACACCTTCAAGCTCTTCACTGTCGCGACGCTTTCTTTCAAGGACTTCCCAGAGTTGGAGCTTTTCCTCTCGGTTTAGTCGGTTGATATCGAAAGGCATCGCATCAAACTAATCACGTCCTTAGCAGGGTGTTCGATATTCGGCGCGCCGAAAACTTCGGGATCTTCCTGCTACCGGGTTTAGCCGGTAGCTTCGGAAGATTTGATCAAAGCTTCACTAATGCCGGATCAGCTAGGTTTTGGCGACACCATCGGCCCTTCGAAGGCTTGCGCGCAACGTCAGGTGTCTGTCGGCTTGCGGTATGTGTACCGATTATCTGCGGGGTTACCGAGCGGTATGTGTACCGATTATCTGCGGGGTTACTGCGGTATGTACAGGGATCAGCTAGATTTGCGCGCCCTACATTTATCGGGCAGGGACGAGACTAATCGGTCACTGACCGATCGGTCAACCTGTTTTTTCGCAACTTGATAAAATTTGATGGAAGCGGTCTGACCGGCCGGTCACCAGACGTGCGATCCAGCAGCTTTACGCCGGTCAGACCTGACGCGGTGGGGCAGGGTAGCAACACCGCATCGGGCGCGATCATACCATCGGGACGAGGGGTCCGCAATACCACAACCAATACTAGTGTGCGGGAGGTTGTGCTTAACCGTAGCGTGTAGGTTATTCAACCGAGATCCAGATCCTGGCCCCTCAGATTCGCCAATAGGTTGGATTTTTCTCAGTGTCAGGGTCTTATAGGTCTTCTTTCTCTATAATACGGAAGTTGGTTAGATTGACACCTATCAACACCAATCTATCCATGATCTCTAGAATAGATTCGCGAAAACGCCCATCGATTAGTGTGAACCCCAGCGCATTAGCCACTAAAAGCGAGATGTCGGTAAAGTATACTCCCTCAATGCGGGAATGTACGGTGACCCAATAAAACTCTCGCTTCTGTTCCAACCGGGCGTGGAACTCGACCGGCGTGTCCTGATCAAGGACCGCCTTCAGAACCTCGATCGCGTGCAACCGGTCAGGGTCGATCGGAAGGTCACGCGGGGTCTGGTCGCTCATCACTCATTACCGGCTCGTCCTGGCCTTCGCCGGCGTCCTGTGAGGCATCCTCGTCCTCGTCCTGATCGACAGGCAAATCCACGCTTTCGGCGTCGGTCATCTTCGCCAGGAACGGCGCAAAGTCCGGGTCGTTGTGATCAATCGTCACCGCGTTCTGCTTGAAGTAATCATCGAGTTCCTTGTCGCTGGCATCGACAATTCGGATGACCCGCTTCTCGATCACCATCCCGTCGATCTTGGCGAATTCCCGGATCGCGTCGATCTTGTTGTGAAACTTGATCTCTTCGACACTGCCGCCCTTGCCGAATTTCACCGACGCGATCGAATTTCGCTCGCGGGCCGACAGCTTGCGGAAATCCTTGACGTGGCCGATTTCCTCACCCTCCCCGCAGCAAATCGGGCAGTCCGGGTTGGGATCGCGCCACTTGTTGTAGCCGCCGCCACCCATCTGCGGGAAGGTCGCCCTGCGTCCGCTCTTCTGGATCGCGGCCATGAAGCGGTCGAGATCCCTGGACAATTCCCAGTCGCTGCGCTGGTACTCGTTGTTGGCCCCCCAACACCATCGGCAATTACAGCGTCTGACCTGAACAATCTTTGTCGGATCGGCAGTGGCGAGGTCGAGCGCCGATTGTCTGACCCGCTCCTGATCCCGCTGTTGCCGATGTCTTCGGACAGCATTGTCACCAAAAGCCTGAAGCGCCCGCTTCCGGTCTAACTCTCGGAACTGCGCTCTTGAGCCATAGATGCCCTTACCACCAGCCGGTATCGGTCTAGTCATTCCTCTACCATATATAGTTTGATTGAACCAGGGTTGCTACCATATATTGAAAATCCGTTCTCTTTAGGATCTTATGTCATTCTCATCAAAATCTTCATCCTCCTCTGGGTCTGGATCGGGCTGTTCCTCGTCGGGAATGTCGCTGGGAGCATAGCTGCTTCCGGTCTCGTCGGGTTCCGCGCCGCTGGGGGGTAGCCAAGACCAGTCCTGAAGCTCGATCGGTATCTGATCCTCCGCTTCGGCATCCCAAGGATCGGGAGGATTGTCGCCCCAGCACACTTCGATAAAGCTTTGGCGGGTGATCGGCAGGCCAGCTTTCTCCATCAAGGCGATCAGGGGGGTATCGGCCAAACTGTCAGCCATAGGGTACATATTCCTCTTCCGGGTGCTCGGCTCTGTTCTGTCTATTGCGCGACGATAGGGCTTTTGATCGCTCCTTCTTTTGGGCGGAAGACAGTGCGAGGTCTTCGTCAACAATAGATTTGCACTCGTCTTGGGCTTCTTCTTGTGTAAGTAGGCCGAGACGGTAATCCTCCCAGGTGTCGCGCATGCGTTGATGGTTCTCTTCCGACATGGTTTCCATCCAAACCCGCTTGGTAGACCAAACTATTGATTGCAACTCTCTAGGCTTGACCCCGAGTTCGTGGGCGGCTTCACGGTAGGCGTCGGCATTGAACCCGTAATTGCCGGAAGCGCCAGTAACCACTGAACCTGGGGTGCCTTTGACCCAGCGTGTCGGTCTGCCCTTACTCTGCGGCGTGTTGCCGAAATTCTGGAACACCGCGATCGGGTCGTCCATAAACCATGCGGCATCGACCGCATGAGTGTCCATCGTTACATCTTCATTGGCCGAATCGGGGTCTAGGATATTGTTGTAAAAAGATCTTACCTTGTGTTGTGGCGGTTCCTCCGGTTTCTTTGGCCTTAGGGCTGTCGAGATAACCGCCGGGTCGCCATTGGACTCAAGTATCTTGATCGCTTTCGCCATCATCGGGGCCGACTGCCAAGAGAAAGATTGGTATTCGTTGACATTAACCGGCTTGGTGTACCAACCTTCCCGCTTACCCTCCGGGGTGATCTTGGCAAAGGGTTGAAACCCGAGTTTTTTGTATTCCGGGTTGTTTACACAATGCCCCTCGTCATAAACCCGTATCCACATGCCTTTCTCTTCAGCACTGTCCAAGTCAGCGTACTTCTTGCCTTGGATGACTTGCATCACCCGCTTGACAGAGGGGTTCTTGGTGCGTTCAACCGCATCGTCCATCAACTTGTCCCACGGTTCGTGACGGTGCTTCAAATAGATGTCGATCATCTGATCGCCCTGTCGCACGTTCTGATCCCACAGGTTGGTGGGCGACAGACAAGCGTAAACCCCGGCAACGGCGGTGTCCCTCAAACCGAATTGCTTGTAGTTCTCGACATGCTCGTCAACCATCCTGCGCGCCCCGTTGTACCATTGCTTGGTGCGGTCGCGCTCCTCTTTCGGAGTTTGATTGTAGATGTATTTGAGGTTTGACTTGATATGCTCGATCACGTTGCGCGCGACTGTGTCGTCGTCACCGGACAACTGATCTTCGGTCAGGGGATAAGCCGCCGGGTTCTCTTTGTATGTTTGTACCTGTCCCGCGAATTGCCTTGGGTCTGTCTTGATCAGATCGACGCTGGGCTGATGAAATTCGTCGCCTTTGCCTTTGGGGCCGGCGGGGCTGATCAACCCCGAATGTCCTTTGGCACCTTTCAACGCTGCGGTACTGGATTGCGTCGGGGCGGGTGGTTTGGGAGGCTTTGCCGCTTTGGGTTTTGCCGCTGGAGGTTCTATTGCTCTTTCAGCGGCGGCACGCTCGCCGGCATGTTTCGGTTCTTTCTTTGGTAGATAGCTGGCATCCGGGATGACCAATGCCGGTAGATGTTCCCAGCCCGCCGCTGTGGCGATGGTGGTGGTCGAATTGCCATCGAGGACAAGATAATTTCCGTCATCGAGCTTTTGCACATGGATCGGGCCGCGTTTGCCACCCTCACCTTTATAAGCTTTCGCCATAAGATCAACCGCGTGGGCGATCCCCTCCGGTCGCGCTCTGGTCTGCACCAGCTTACTAACCGGGATCATCTCGGTGCCTTCGGTCTCGGTCTTGAAATACTTGTCGGGCGCTTCCTTTAGAGTGCGTGCGTGAGCAACAACATCCTGCGGCAGATCTACGTCGCTGAGAGCGCCATTGTCCTGCCGCACCTTGACCGAAGTCGGTTTGGTCTTGGCTTTTCGTTGTGGCGCTCTAGAGGCTTTCGTTGTCTTAGCCGCAGTCGCCGTACTACCCGCGCCCTTTGAGACAAACTGACCGCCCTTTCCTCCCGATGTTCCCGCCGGGGCAAACGGATGCTCCTCTCGCTTGAATTCGGCATCCCTAAAACGCTTGATACGAGCAAACGGGATGCGATATACCGAATCGAAAGTGTGTATGACCAGCGAACGCCAAGGCGAAGGCGCAACACTCATAACCCGGTCACCTGTCTTGCTTGGTGTGTCATCACGCCCCTCATTGTAGGTCCATTCCGGCATCAATCCGATTTTCTGCGGCGCATAGTGGGTGTCGCCGGCACTGGCTTTTTGGTTTGTTTCGCCGTGCGGACCATAATTGACCCATGAGTTCTGTCCACGGGTCTCGCTGGTCACGGCGGGGAGTGCTTCCTTACTATACATAGAAGCGTGCGAACGCCATGCATTCTCTTCACCGGAGGCTCGAAACCCGACACCCTCCTTGAAATGCCCGAAATAATCGTGAACGATGCGGAAGATATCG
>Ga0126305_10000976_pt1 | contig 12565 bp, 10 predicted proteins | sample Plot26_FD_92536 | JGI IMG/M metagenome (GOLD analysis project Ga0126305, IMG submission 92536) | Serpentine soil microbial communities from UC McLaughlin Reserve, CA, USA - Plot26 | ecosystem: Environmental > Terrestrial > Soil > Grasslands | place: USA: UC McLaughlin Reserve, Lake County... | reverse complement strand
GTGGCGCCGGCGCCGCCGCGCGAGACCACCGCATCGACGACGAGGGTGCCGTCGCCCGGCGCCCCGATCGCGATCGAGTGCGCAGCCGTCTCCGGCGTCTGCGGCGCGATCTCCGCGCCGCCGGCCGCGATCGCGGTGGAGATCGGCGAGCAGCCGCTGGCCTGGGCGATGTTGATCTTCGAGCCGGCGGTCTCGGCGAGGCCGACCTTCTCCAGCTCGACCAGGCCCTTGTGGACGCGCGAGGAGAGGGTGCCGCCGGCCGCCGGGATGACGAAATGGTCCGGCGCCTGCCAGCCCATCTCCTCGACCACCTCGAAGGCCATCGTCTTCGCCCCCTCCGCGTAGAACGGCCGCAGGGTGATATTGGCGAACTCCATCCCCGTCGCCAGCGCCAGCTCGCGGCAGGCGCGGTTGGCCCCGTCGTAGTTGGCGTCGAGCTGGATCACCTGGGCGCCGAGGGCACGGCAGGCCTTCGCCTTCCCCTTCTCCATGTTGCCCGGGTAGAAGATGTAGGGCGTCGCCCCGGCCTGGGCCGCCAGCGCCGCCACGGCGGTGCCGACGTTCCCGGTCGAGACGCAACCGACCTCGTCCTTGCCGAGCTCGAGCAGGCGGGCGATCGCCATCCCCACCACCCGGTCCTTGTAGGAGAGCGAGGGGCGATTGGTCGAGTCGTCCTTGATGTAGAGGTTGCTGAGGCCGAGCTCGGCGCCGAGCCGCTCGGCGTGGATCAGCGGGGTTTTGCCGGCGAACTGCGCGACGCGTTGCTGGGCGCGGCGATTGAGGATCGGCAGCAGCTCCTCGAAGCGCCAGATGTTCCAGGGGCGCTCCGCGGCCGGCCGCTCGGCGATCCGCTGCTTGGCGAGGTCGTAGTCGTAGTCGACATCGAGCCCTTCGCCGCAGGCCGGGCACTTGAAGGCTTTGTCCAGGAGCGGCGTCCGGTAGCCGCAGTCCCGGCAGATGAGTTCGGTGGCGCAGGAACGGGTCCGGAGCCCGTAGGGCTCGGTGCGATGCGGATCTGCCGCGTCACTCATGACTCCTCCTTTGCCGCCGATCGCTCGGCGCTGGTCCAGTTGGTCGCACGGGTATAACACACCGTCGGACACTGCTCAACGGTTTCTGCGCAAAGCGTGCGAGAAAGCTCTACTGCAATCACTTCCAGGAAGGTAGCGGAACCTGGGGCGGGCGCAAGCCAGATGAATGCCCTTGTCTGTAGAGGTTCTGTCAGCGGTTGAGAGGATCGCAGCCGATGACTCCCCAGGAGCGCTTCGCGATCAACCTCCGCAAGGCCCGCAGCGAGGCCGGTGTATCCCAGGAAGAGCTGGGATACCTGTGCGATCTGCATCGCACCGAGGTATCACTGCTCGAGCGCGCCGGCCGCGAGCCGCGGCTGGCCACGATCGTCAAGCTCGCCGGCGCCCTGAAGACGACGCCGAGTGCTCTCTGCGACGGCATCTCCTGGCTGCCGAAAGCGCGCCGCTTCGACGTCAAGAAGCCCCCACGGGGCTAGCCCTGCCGCCCCGGTACCCCTGAGAAGAAGAAGTGAAGGGAGGCGGGGCGACGCCGGCCGAGCCGACGTGACCAGGATCCGTCATGACGATTGATCCTGGCTCAGGATTGGTCCTCCTTTGCCACCCCAAGGCGGTTTCCCAGATCCGAGAGCCCCGCCTCCTTCACCGGTTGATCGCCCGGCAGGTGCATTCATAACAGACCCCGATCTATCAATCAAGGGGTTTTGCTTAATGGACCTGAATTTTGTTTAGGACGCAGGTGCAATCTGTGCTGAGACCGGGATCTCAGCCGTCTCTGGCCAGGCCTCCAGCGCCTCGGCAGCATCCTCCACCCCGGCCGCAACGAGCAACTCCTCGGAGACGTGGGGTGCGAACGGGACCAGCGTCCGCGCCAGCAACGCGAGGGCGGCGAGCTGGGCCTCGGCGTCGGCCCGACCGAGGGCGCCGCGGCGCTGAATTACGCGCTTCTCGAAGTCCTGGATTCGCTCGAAGAGGCGGGTGATGTCGCGGATCGACTTGTGCATCTGCAGCTGCTCGGTGTCCTCGGTGATGCGGGAGAGCCCGTTCTCGCACCATTTCCGCAGCCGGTCGCGCATGTGCTCGGTGTCGGCAGCGGCCTCAGGGTCGTGGGAGAGCTCCTCTAGGCCGGCGGCGCGCTCGTGCGTGTAGTTCCAGAGGCCGCGGAGGAAGCGGGCGGCAAAGCGGACCGCGCCGTCGCTCCAGTTCAGCGTCTTCGCCGGCCCGGCGGCGTAGAGGACGGCAAGCCGGACGGTGTCGGCCCCATGCTCGGCGACCAGCTCGTCGGGGTTGACGACGTTGCCGAGGTGCTTGCTCATCTTGCGGCCGTCGGCGATTACCATCTCGTGGAAGAGGCAGCCGGCGAACGGCTCTCCCTCCTCCATGAAGGCGAAGGGGCCGATGTCCCGCAGGGCCTTGGTGACGACCCGCTGGTCGAAGACGAAGCCGCCGCTGTCGTTGCCGGCGACGAGACGCTCGGAGGGCAGCCACTCCTGCAACTCGGGGTGGGTGAACATCTGCTCGTCGCGACCCTCGGGCGGGACCGCGGCCGGGACCCAGAGCCAGAGCGCGTCGAAGTGGCAGTCGAGGGTGTCGGTCTCGCGCTTGGCGGTGCCGCCGCACTTGGGGCACTCGACATCGACGAAGTCCGGGCGCTCGGCCAGCGGGTTCCCTTCACCGGTCGGCTTCAGGTCGCGGGGGAGGACGACCGGCAGGTCCGCCTCGGGGACGGGGACCGGTCCGCACTGCTCGCAGAGGATGACCGGGATCGGCGTCCCCCAGGAGCGCTGGCGCGAGATCGAGAAGTCGTTGGCGCGGTAGCGCGTCGCCTCGTGGGCGTCGGCGACCCGCGCGCCCGCGGGCGCCTCTCCCCCCTCCTCGACCGGCTCCGGTACCGCGACGCGGTCGAGGCGCTCGGCGAGGCCGCGATCGGCGGTGTCGACGGCGGGGATGCCGAGGGCGGCGGTCGGGCCGAAGCGGGCGTCGACGATCGGCGAGACGACGACCGGGATCTCCCCGCCGTTCGGCCCGACGATCGAGGCGCCGGTGTCGACCAGCGGCACCGAGCGGGCGTCGCGGGCGCTGCGATCCCAGCCGCCCGAGCGCATCCGCTCGAGCTCCTCGCGCGCCGCCGGGTCCGGGACCCAGGCGTCGATCTCGGGGTGGCGGGGTGAGAGCAGGACGAAGCTCGCCAACCCCGCGTGCTCGCGGTGCGGGGTAAAGGCGGTGAGGGCGCGGCCGTCGCCCGCCTGCAGGTCGATCTCGACACCGTCGGCGCGGCCAAGGATGTAGCGCTGGGTCGCGAGCGAGAGCTCGTCCCACTTGCCGCTCTCGGCGAGTTGCTCGGTATTGCGGTCGTTCTCCTCCAGGTAGGGGGTGATGCGCAGGAACCAGGTCGGGCGCCGGATCAGCCGCACCTCGTTGTGGCAGCGCCAGCAGCGGCCGTCCTCGACCTGGATCGAGGCGAGCGTGGTCTGGCAGGTGTCGCACCAGTCGACAGTGGTGTCGGCGCGGTAGATGAGGTCGCGCTCGAGCAGGGTGAGGAAGAGCCACTGCGACCAGCGGTACTGGCCCTCGTCGGAGCTGTAGAAGACGCGGTCGTAGTCGAAGGAGAAGCCGAGGCGCCGCATCTGCCCGAGCATCCGCTCGCCGCACTCTGCCACCCAGTCGGCGGGCGGCTCCCGGCGCTCGATCGCTGCCAGCTCGGCGGGGAGGCCGAAGGCATCGAAGCCGAAGCCGAAGAGGACGGCGTCGCCGCGGCCGCGGCGGAAGCGGGCGTAGGCGTCGCCGATCGAGTAGTCGCGAACGTGGCCCATGTGGAGGTTGCCGGAGGTGAACGGGCTCGAGGGCTTGATGTAGACGCGCTCCTGGCCGTCTTTGGGCTTGGGTGCGGCGAAGTCGCCGCGTTGCTCCCAGGCTTGCTGGCGGGCGGCCTCTATGGCCTGCGGGTCGTAGTTCTTCCTGCTATTGCTCATCTCAATCAAGGCTAACGATGCGGGGAAGGGGGTCCGGGTACCCCTCTCCCAAAGACCGTCGCGCAGCTGGGCGCACTTATGGGCGCCGTCGTGACTTCTTGAGCCTTTGTGAGAGGGGTACCCGGACCCCTGACCAGGTTCAGGCGAGGTGCCGGAGACGGAGGCTTAGGCGAACGTCCACAAGCGGTTGCCTATGAAGTTGAAGGGCATCGCGGCGGCTACGGCGATTGCTTGGGCGGTTAGCTCTCCCGTGGCGCCGGTGGATAGGAGGAGTTGGAGGACCGCGATGTTGAGGGCTAGTGAGGCGAGGCTGATGGCGAAGAAGCGGGCGGCTTGGAAATGGGCGGGGCCGTCGCCGGGGCCGAAGGTCCAGTGGCGGTTCCAGAGGAAGTTGTTGGTGACGGCGACGGCGAAGGCGCCGATTGCGGCGGCCACGTGGTGGATGCCGAGGCTGCCCGCCAGGACCACGAAGACGGCGAGGTTGATCAGGTAGCCGCTGCCGCCGACGAGGGCGAACTTGAGGAGCTGGACCCAGTTGGCGGGGTGGCGAGCGGCGGCACCGATGCGGTTGGCGAATTCGGTGGCAGGCGTCATCGGCAACGGCGCAGGTTAGCGAGAGGGCAGGCGCCCGCCCGCTTCCGCGTAGTCTTCCCGGCCGATGCAGACGAGGACTGCAACCCTTGCGGCTGTCGCCCTGGCCGCCGTCGCCGTAGCGCTTGCGCTGGTATTCGGCGGCAAGCAGACCGCCGAGCCTGCCGAGGCCGAAGAAGCCGTGCCCGGCGCGCCGTCGGTGGAAATCATCTCCCCTCGCAATGGCGCCCGCCAGACCAGCCACGCGGTCGTGGTCAAGGTCGCGGTGGAGAACTTCCAGCTGGCGCCGCGCCAGCTCGGCCGCGAACCGCAGCTAGGCGAGGGCCACCTGCGCTTCAGCCTCAAGCGGGTTCCCGATTGCGTCGAGCCGAAGAAACTCGAAGACGCGATCAACAGCCCGGTCGGCAAAGGCCGCCTCGCCGGCCGCTCCTTCGATTACCCCGCCTACGCCGGCCCCAACGGCGTCCTCGCCGAGCAACTCGGCTCCGCCGGCAGCTACTCCCCCGCCACCAGGCCGGAGATCTTCTACCACGGCCTCCCCCCCGGCTTCTACCGCCTCATAGTCAACCTCGCCCAGAACAGCGGCACCACGACCCAGTTCCACGACGTCACCAACTTCCAAATCCTCCCCCGCCACAACAAGGGCCCAAAACCCTGCGCCGACGGCAAAGTCCCCAGCGCCAAGGCCGCGGCCCGATTGGAATAGAAAGTCAGTGTCGAGTTTGTACCCCTATAGGAGAGATTGGCGAAACTCGCTAGGCCAGTAGCCATGCGGGTTCGCAGGGTTGGTGAATTCATGGATACCTCGCTTCCGATGTAGGTTTACCCCAGACAGGGACAGGGCTTGACGAAGGGAGAGATATGCCAACGCTGTTGACCCTCAGGGGTGCCAAAGGACAGACCACCGATACGCGGGTGAGCGAGGACCCGAAAACGATTAGCTCGACTCTGGCCGTGGCTCAGAAGGAAAGTCACCCGTTCGTCGTCTTCACGAACGTTGACACCGGAAAGGAAGAAAGCTTCCAGCCGGAGCGGGTCGTCAATTTCGTCGCTGAGTGACCGGCAGATTTACCGAGCGGCGCAGCCTGAAACCGTACTGCCGTACCGGCGTCCACAAGTAACGGATAGCAGTCATTGAACTTCCCTGAGCATGGGTTTGCGGCTTCGGAATCGCAAGTTCAGATTTGCACAAAGTGCCGATTTTCCCGCCTGCGCCAGAGGTAGCCTGCCGTTTGCGTTGAGTTCGCTGATGGCGTGCTGAACAACTGAATAGCGGTGAGGATCGACCCCCGATGGCAACCGGGGGTCGTTCTGCATCTGGAGACATCCGGACCTTGCTGTAGACCATCTGCCAATCGGCCTTCGTGTCGATGTTGCCGTAGTACCGCCACCCAGCCATCAGGAAGTGAGTGAAGCTGAAATGACGATCACCTACTCACGAGAACTCAAATGCCCCCATTCTTCACGCGTCGTGCCGTAGTCCCGTCAGACAGCTGCCTGGCTGAACACTGCGAGGGCAGTGTCGATGTCCCCTTCCCGAAAGCGCCCCACCGGGCGCTTTCGTCGTTCTTGGCCGCAACCTCCGCCAAACGAGAGGCGCGCAAGGAAGGCTGTTACCCCGCTGCGGTAAATGAGGGACAGGAAAGCTTGCCCCGAATCTTCCCCGCGTCCGGTAGTCGGGCGCGACGACAAAAGGAGCGGCTGATGTCCAGGAGGTAAGAAGGCGGGCCGGATTCCCGCTTGAAAAGGCCCGGCCCGCCAACCCAACGGCGGGGGCGGAGCGTTTGACCGCTCCGTTCCTCGCCCTTATCTGCCCCCTTAGCTCAGTGGAAACGGCTGTCCGGCCTAAGAGCTCCGCCCTTTCGAAGCGGGAATGCCCGGGTTCGATCCCCGGAGGGGGCTTTTTCAACCTTATTCGTCTGGCCGTGTCGGCGGTTAACGAGTTGTCGCCATTTTCGACGTTTAGCCGAGGGGACCTGCACCAGCATGATGCTGAAAACCGAGGTGCGAGAAAGGCGATTTTTGGCTTTCTGATGCGGTTTGCCGTCCGATCCAGACGGTAGATTCTGGCTCAGATTCCGACAAAAACGACCCCCGCGAAGTTGTCGCTTCCGGGGGTCTGGCCAAACGAGGTGCAACTCGCGTGGCAGTTCCCGATAGTACCGCTGGCGGTACCGGCCAACTTGCAGTGCTGCTCGATTCCCCGGAGATTGGGCGGCTGATCCGCGAGCTTGAGGAGACGCGCTGGACCGGGCGTCCCGGCTTCCCGGTTCGGACGATGGTCGGGCTGGCGCTGGTCAAGAGCCTCTACGCCTTGCCGACGTGGACCCGCACCGTCGCCCTGGTGGCCGAGCACTGGAAGCTTCAGCGCGTCCTCGGCTGCGAGGGAAACCCGCCGAGCAAGTGGGCCGCGTATCGGTTCGGCGCGAAGCTGCGCGAGAACGGAGCGGCCGTCGAGCGCTGCATCGACTCAGTTGTCGAAGGGCTGAAGGCGAAGCTGCCGACCTACGGGACCGACCTCGCCATCGACGCAAGCGACATGCCCGCCTACGCAGCCGGTCATCGCTTCACGCCTACGGGCAAGGTGCGCGAACGCTATTCCGATCCCGATGCGACCTGGGGGCACCGCTCGGCGGTATCGGTGCGGAAAGGCGGCGGCTTCTACGGCTTCAAGCTGCACCTCGCTGCTTGCACCAAGACGGGGCTGCCGGTGGCGTGGCATATCGAAGCCGCGAACGAAGCCGAGTCGCTTTTCTCGGCACCGCTGATCGACGTTGCCCGTGGTCGCGGGCTGCTCGTTGACACGGTGGCGATGGACCGCGGCTATGACATTGGCCGGGTCCATGAGGAGTGCGCCGAACGCGACTGCCTCCCGGTCATTCCCTTGAAGCAGACGGTGGGAGTGAAGCGCGGCGATCATCTGCCGCCCTCATGCGAGCACGGGACTTGGAAGTTCGCCGGGTCAGATCGCAAGCGCGGCGCTTCGAAGTGGCGGTGTCCCACCGGCAAGTGCCGACCGGCGTCGACGTGGATCAAGGCCAGCCGCCTGCATCCCCTGATCCCCTACGGGACCGACCGCTGGCGCAAGCTCTACCGGGGTCGCTCCGCCGTCGAGCGGGAGTTCGGACGGCTCAAGCACGAATGGGGTTTGAAGCCCCTCCGCGTTCGCGGGCTTGATCGCGTCCGACTCCACGCCGACCTGACGGTCTTGACGAAGCTCGCCTGCGCGCTGGCGCGTGCTCGGGCCGGTTAGCCGATCCCGTAGAGCAGGTCGCGGACCTGCACCCCCACCGCATCCGCCAGCCTCACAAGCTGGTTGAGGTGCGGATTGGCCTTGCCGTTTTCATACCGCGAGAGGGTGACGCGGCTGAGCGAGACCTTGGTGCATAGCTCCCTCTGGGTCATCCCCGCCTGCGCTCGCGCAAGGGAGAGGTTGTAGCCGAACCGCTTGGCTGCGGTCATGCCGCATCGGCGAGCAACTCGTAGGCGCGGAGGGCCGTTCGGGTCGGCAGCACGGCGCTCTCGCAGCGGAACAGCAACCCGCCCATGACGAGTTCGCGCACCGCTCGTTCCACGGCGTCGCGCTTCGTGAACTCCTCAGAGCCGCCCATCTCTCGGATCAGGTCCGAGAGCCGCAGCGTCTCGGGGAACGTCTCTATGACGTGGGCGAGGATCGCCCGTTCTTCTTTTAGGTCTTCGGCAGCGTTGGGCGCTGCCTTACTCTGGTCGTGCATCAGGGAGTCACGCTCCTTGGTGTCACGGCCGGGGGGCTGTTGTCGCAGTCGCCCCGGCCACTTTTGATTAGGACCGGGCGAACCTATGGGCGCTCAGAGAAAAAGGCGAGGGTTTCGCCAATCGAAACGCCAATCCCTCATAGGGCGACAAACTCGACACGGACCGCCATTACTTTACTTTGTATAGTGGCTAGGTGCGTACTTACCGCCGCTTGATGGGATTTCTGCGCCCTTACCGGGTGCAGCTCTGGGGTTCGCTTGCGTTTGCCTGGGCGGCGATGGGGATGACGGTGCTGATCCCCTGGCTGATCGGGCAAGCGGTGAATGCAATCGAGGAAGGGAACAAGCCGGACCTGCTGCCGCTGGCGCTGGCGATCTTCGGGGCGGCGGTGCTGCGGTTGGGGCTGATCGTGGTTCGGCGAGTGGTTGCGGGCAAGGTCTCGCTCGGGGTCGAGTTCGACCTGCGGCAGACGTTCTATGCCCATTTGCAGCGGCTTGAGCTCGGCTTCTTCGACTCGCAGCAGACTGGACAGCTGATGTCGAGGGCGACGGTCGACCTGCAGTCGATCCGCTTCTTTCTCGGCTACGGCCTGATCTTCATCACCCAGAACCTGCTGACGATCACGCTGGCGAGCGCGGTGATGTTCGCGATCAACCCATGGCTGGCGCTGGTGGCGCTGGCGCCGGCGCCGCTTGTCGTCTACGTCGCCTCCCGCTACAACCGCGTCTCCCGCCCCGCTCAGCAGGAGGTCCAGCAGCGGATCGCCGAGCTGACCGCGGAGGCCGAGGAGAACGTCTCCGGGATCCGCATCGTCAAGGCCTTCGCCCGCGAGGAGTACCAGTTGCGGCGCTTCCAGCGGGCGGTGGCGCGGGTCTTCGACCAGAGCATCTACTCGACCCAGCTGCAGGCGTTCTTCTCACCTCTGCTCGGCTTCCTGCCGCAGCTGGGGATCGCCCTGGTGCTGCTGGTCGGCGGCCGCGAGGTGATCGCCGGCAACCTCAGCCTCGGCGACTTCACCGCCTTCTACACCTACCTGGCGATGCTGGCCGGGCCGATGCGCTCGCTGGGGATGACGATGGGGATGGCACAGCGGGCGATCGCCTCCGGCAACCGCCTTTTCGAGATCCTCGACCGCGAGCCCGCGATCCAGAGCCCGCCGGAGGCGCCGGCGCTCCCGCCGGGCGGCGGCCGCGTCGAGCTGCGCGACGTGACCCTGCACTACGAGGGGGCCGAGGAGGTCCCGGCGCTGGAGGACGTCTCGCTCGAGGTCGAGGCCGGGAAGACGGTGGCGCTGGTCGGACCGTCCGGCTCCGGCAAGACGAGCCTGGTGGCGCTGGTCGCGCGGCTCTACGACCCCCCCGCGGGGACCGTCTTCGTCGACGGCGCCGACGTGCGCGATGTCGAGGTCGCCTCGCTGCGCTCGGAGATCGCCTTCGTCGCCGACGACAGCTTCCTCTTCACCGCCTCCGTCGCCGAGAACATCGCCTACGCGCGGCCGGGGGCGACGCTCGAGGAGATCGAAGCCGCGGCACGCCGGGCGCAGGCGGACGAGTTCATCCGGGCGCTGCCCGACGGCTACGAGACCCGCGTCGGCGAGCGCGGGCTCACCCTCTCCGGCGGCCAGCGCCAGCGGGTCGCGATCGCCCGCGCCCTGCTCGCCGACCCGCGCATCCTCATTCTCGACGACGCCACCTCCTCGGTCGACGCGACCACCGAGGCGGAGATCAAAGCCGGGCTGCGCGAGGCGATGGCCGGGCGGACGACCTTCATCATCGCCCACCGCCTCTCCACCGTCTCGCTCGCCGACGAGATCGTCGTCCTCGACGGCGGCCGCATCGTCGACCGCGGCAGCCACCAGGAGCTGCTGGACGGCTGCGGCTTCTACCGCGAGATCGCCGAGCACGGGCTCGCCGACGCGGTCTTCCTCCAGCGCGACCTCGAGGAGCGCGAGGAGATGGCGAAGCTGTGAACGGCAGCCCCAACATGGGCAACATCGGCCGCCTCTTCGCCGACCTCTGGCGCCTCCTCCGCGGCCAGGACCGTCGCGGGCACAAGGTTCGCTGGCTGATCACCCAGCTGCGGCCCTACCGCGGCCGCGTCGCCCTGATGTTCGGAGGCCTCCTGTTCGCGACCGCCGCCGGCCTCGCTCCCCCCTACCTGGCCGGCCGGGCGATCGACTCCGGCATCCTCGCCGGCGATCTCAGCGCCCTCGACCTGATCGTCGTCGCCTTCGTCGCGGTCTCGGTCATCTACGCGCTGGCCACCTACCTGCAGACCTACATGGTCGGCTGGATCGGGACGCGGGTGCTGCAGGACCTGCGCGAGCGCGTCTTCACCCACATCCAGTCGATGTCGATCGGCTTCTTCACCCGCCGCAGCCCCGGCGTCCTGATCTCGCGGATGACCAACGACATCGAGGCGCTGAACCAGCTCGTCACCACCGGCGTGGTGACGATGTTCTCCAGCACCCTGACCCTGGTCGGCGTCGTCGTCATCCTGCTCGTGCTGGATGTGAAGCTGGCGCTGATCACCTTCCTCACCTTCCCGCTGCTGTTGATCGCGAGCCTGATCTTCCGCGTCGTCTCCGCCGGCGCCTACAAGGCGACGCGGGAGCGGATCGCCGCGATCACCGCCTACCTGCAGGAGTCCCTCAGCGGCGTCCGCGTCGTCCGCAGCTTCGGCCAGGAGCCGCGCCACCTCGACGAGATGACCGCGCTGAACGAGGCGAACCGGGAGGTGAACATGAAAACCGTCTACCTCAACGCCTCCTACTTCCCGGCGGTGGAAATGCTCTCTGCCATCGGCACCGCGGTGATCCTCCTCTACGGCGGCAGCCAGGCGATCGACGGGGCGATCCAGATCGGCGTCATCGTCGCCTTCGTCGGCTACCTCAACACCTTCTTCGAACCGATCCAGCAGCTCTCCCAGCTCTACACGACCTACCAGCAGGGGATGGCGGCGCTGGACAAGATCTTCGACCTGCTGGAGACCAAGCCGGACATGGTCGACGCGCCGGGCGCGATCGACCCCGGCGAGCTGCGCGGCGAGATCGACCTCGAAGGCGTCTGGTTCTCCTACGGCGAGGAGGGTGAGTCCGGCGCGGACACCTGGGCGCTGGAGGGCGTCGACCTCCACGTGCCGCCGGGGCAGACGCTGGCGCTGGTCGGCGCAACCGGCGCCGGCAAGTCGACCTTCGCCAAGCTCGTCGCCCGCTTCTACGACCCGCAGAAGGGGACGGTCCGGGTCGACGGCCACGACCTCCGCGGCGTTCAGCAAAGGGCGCTGCGGCGCCAGCTCGGGATCGTGCCCCAGGAGGGCTTCCTCTTCTCCGGCAGCGTCCGCGAGAACATCGCCTTCGGCCGCCCGGAGGCGAGCCAGGAGGAGATCGAGACGGCGATCGCGGCGGTCGGCGCGACCGAGTTCATCGCCGCCCTGCCCGACGGGCTGGAGACCCAGGTTGGCGAGCGCGGAATCCAGCTCTCGGCCGGCCAGCGCCAGCTCGTCGCCTTCGCCCGCGCCCTGCTCGCCGAACCGCGGATCCTGATCCTCGACGAGGCGACCTCCAACGTTGACGTCCGCACCGAGAAGACGATCGAGCGCGGCCTCGAGCGCCTCCTCCACGGCCGCACCGCGATCGTCATCGCCCACCGTCTCTCGACGATCCGCCGCGCCGGCAAGATCGTCGTCCTCGAGCAGGGCAAAATCGCCGAGCAGGGGACGCACGACGAGCTGATCGCGGCGGGCGGGGCGTACGCGAAGCTCTACGGCGCCTGGTCGGACTCCTCGGCTGCTTGAGGTGCGGGACCGGCCGTTGCCGGTACAGGGGACGGGTATTCCCCTCCCTCCCTGGGTTACTCGCCACATCGCCTCCGGCTGGCCGCAAAAGCCTGCGGGGCGAGTAAGAGGACGCCGGTCAGTCCGGGGAATACCCGTCCCCTCCACGACAGATCTCCGGCAGACAACCCAGGTCCCGGCGTCTGGGGCAGCGTGTCGCGAGGGGTGGGTGTCCCCGGACCGACTGGCGTCTCTGATTTCCAGCTGTTCAGCGAGTCCGCGAAAACCCGGCTTAAACACGGGTTTCTGCGGACTCGCGAGATGAACTACGCAACCTGTCGCTAGGAGGGGTGGGTGTCCCCTTCCCGACCGGCGTCCCTGATTTTCGCAGTGCCCGTCGGCGAGAGATGACGAGTTAACGGCGAAAATCCCAGGGAGGGAAGGGGATACCCACCCCTCCATACC
>Ga0126305_10000974_pt1 | contig 12572 bp, 10 predicted proteins | sample Plot26_FD_92536 | JGI IMG/M metagenome (GOLD analysis project Ga0126305, IMG submission 92536) | Serpentine soil microbial communities from UC McLaughlin Reserve, CA, USA - Plot26 | ecosystem: Environmental > Terrestrial > Soil > Grasslands | place: USA: UC McLaughlin Reserve, Lake County... | reverse complement strand
TGGGGTTAGAGAAAACCAACTCCTTATCATCATAATAGAAAGAACATGTTGGGATAAGTTCCCACTCTTTTCAGGGCTAAAGCCCTTCGCTAGTCATGGTGGCATTGTCCCCAGCCTGAAGGCTGGGGTTAGAGAAAACCAACTCCTTATCATCATAATAGAAAGAAGATGTTGGGATAAGTTCCCACTCTTTTCAGGGCTAAAGCCGTTCGCTATTCACGGTAGCATTGTCCCCAGCCTGAAGGCTGCGGGTCACAGAACTCCTTATCATCATAATAGAAAGAAGATGTTCGGATAAGTTCCTACTCTTTTCAGGGATAAAGGCCTTGCGACCTTCATCAACAATGTCCCGCAAACCTGAAGCTGGATTAAAAAACCTCCTCGGTGTTAAGGCTGAGATCAAAAGTCAAGTTCTTTTTAACATCAAAAAAAATAGAAGATGTGAATTCATAACCCCATGCTTTAGCATGGGGCCCCGAAGGAAGTAGAGTATAAGGGCTTTAGCCCTGGCAATTATAGGTGCGCAAAATCCAACTCAAAGTTTCCTTTGATACGCTCAATTGAAGGATTGAAATAGCCGAATTTCAGATCAGGGAATTCTTCACGGATAAGTTCCATTAATTGTTTTACTCCAAGACATTCGCCGGTGTCAGTTACACCGATCTTCCCAAGATACCAGTCAGGATCAATATTGAAATTGCGCCACTGGATCATTTTTAATCCTGTTTCTTTAATAAGCTTTCTTAAGGCTTCATATTCAGCAACTGAGTCGGTCATTCCCGGAAATACAAAATAGTTGATAGAGGTCCAGCTTCCATAACTATTCATCACTTTCAGGCTGTCAACAATATCATCAAAATCGTAATTGTTGGGACGATAGTACGGCATGTACACTTCTCTGCGCGCCGAGTTCGTGCTTACACGAATTGAATTCAATCCGGCGTCACATAAAATTTTTACAGCTTTTGGATCCGAACCATTTGTATTTATATTAATGCTTCCTTTTGTAGTATGCTTTCTTATTTCAATGATAGAATCACGGATCGTCTCCCACATCAACAATGGTTCACCTTCGCAACCCTGGCCGAAACTTATTAATGGATAAGGGGCCGTTTCAAGATGCGGAACAGTAAACTCCACGATCTCTTCCGCCATGGGTTTAAAATTCAAACGATCCTGTGTTGATACGATCGGCTCTTCATCGGGTTGCAATGAAATACATCCAACACAATTTGCATTACATGCCGGTGAAACCGGGACAGGACATTCCCATCGACCCAGTGAAAAATTTCGTGCTGCAGGACAGTTATAGGTCAGGCAGCAATTCTCCATCAGATGTTTTACAAGACGATTGTGCGGATATACTGTCAATAAATGTGCAGCCCCGTTATTTATTTTTTCCTGGTCGTATCCGGTGCACTCCTGTCGGATATCTTGTTCAATTCTTACTGCAGGCACATAAAATTTATCATTATACCAGCCAACGGCAGTATAACAAAATAAGGGAAGTACCGGTGCATCTTTTTCTGATTCGTAAGCGGCGAGATAAAAACCTGTATGTGCTGGCGGAATAAATGCAGCAACAGCCCAGCCTTTTTTGCATAACCGCATTTCACCGGTCGTCACATCAATGCCAATACCTCTTCTGCCGGGTAACTCATAGAGAGAACCGCCATTGGGTAGTTCTATCCATTCATCTTCGGGAATTGGCAATGCATCCCATCCACTACGTCCGGTAGTGAATAATGAAGTGTCTTCAAAAATATTTCCTTTGCTGTCGGAGTAAAGAATGTATGGAGAATGTTTAAATTTCAATGCTGAATGTTGAATGAAAATCAATTTGCGAAGGTCGTTATTTATTCAATTGCTGATTGCAAAAATCGTTGAATTCTTTTTCGTTGATATCATCCTCTGAATTCAGAATTAGTTGCTGAAAAAGTCTATTGTTCCTGAGGTCAATTGTCAAAAGACCATCTTTTAATATAACATTATCTACTTCACTCCAATCAATTGTCCTTTGCATAATATAAGGGACAGTTATTTTCTTATCCGTAATATCAACTACTAATTTTTTGTGAGCTATAAAATCCAGTAAAATGAACAGCAATAACATAATACTGAGCCACCAAAATCCTTCGCTGTACCATACGCCTGCACATACGCCAAAAATTGATCTGTGCCAGAAGTCTGGCAGTACTTTTTTTGATATCCATTCTATCAATGTAAAAAACGTATACACGGCAGTGATCAATACGGCAAACGCAAGGATTAGGTTCTTTGCTATTTTTACTTCATTATTGACAAGGAGAAAAACAAAACCAAGCAAATTAAATAAGACCAGCAACTGGCTAATGAGCCTGTATTTTTTTGTTTTTTCATTTTTAAGGATGAAATTATATTTTCTCATTCTGAAAAGAATTACTGAATCCTTCGCTTCGCTCTGGGTAAACTGTGCAACAAAAGTTAAATAGAATTCCAAACGCCGGAAGCATGATAAAAGCGCATTCACCTTCACCATCCACGATTCACGTATTCGACGCTACCAGCAAGTTACAAAGCTTGAAAAGTATTCTTGAGCTCACATTGCTATCCCAGTCATTTTCACCAACGCCCGTTTCATTAAGATCAAAGCCAATCAGCTTTTTACCATTCTTTATTAGCTTGTTGAAAATGTAAAATATTTGTTCCGTCTCCATACCGCCTTGTACCGGCGTGCCGGAGTTTGGACAAAGTTTTGGATCAAGTCCATCCACATCAAAACTTATATAAACTTTTTCGGGCAGTTTACTGATGATCTCATCGGCCACTTGCCTCCAGGTCTGACCTTCATACACTCTTTCTTTCAACTCACGGTCAAAGTAGGGAACGACCCTATAATTACTATTGAAAATATATTCCCATTCTGCTTCACTATAATCGCGAACACCCACCTGTACCAATCTTTCAATTTCAGGGATCTCATTCAGCGCATTGTACATTATGCTTGCATGGGAATATACAAAGCCCATATAGGCTTTACGCAGATCACAATGTGCATCTATTTGTAAAATTCCAAAATTGCCATGCTTTTCAGCGATGGCTTTCATAAAGCCAAGCGGTACACTATGATCGCCACCCAGCAGTCCAACTAATTTATCCCGGTCAAGCAAAGATTTTGTTTGCTCATATACCCACTTATTTAAAAAAATGCTTCCTTCATTTACATCCTTCAGTGTTTTTGTCATGAACTGGTTGGCTTCCACCGCATCGCCTTTGGATATATAATCAATGAATAGTTCGGCTTCTTTGCGCAGGTAATCACTTTTGAGTAACACTTTACGATCGATGGCTTTCATAAAAAAACCCTGCTTCCATGTTTCCGGCATATCAGGGTCATAAAGATCCACCTGCAGGCTTGCCATAAAAACATGTTCGGGTGCACGGGCTGTACCAGCACCATAACTTACCGTTACTTCCCAGGGTACTGGCAAGATCACAAGTTTTGCCTCTTCTTCAGTAAAGGGCAATCCAAAAATATTATTATGAGGATTGCTTACGCTATTGGGATCAAATTTTGAGAGATCAGTCATGATAGGTTTTCAAAAGGCGTGCAAGGTAAGGAGAAGTTGCAAATAAGGAAATGACTGAGTAATTATTCATGGGAGTTTTTTAGTACGCGAACATTTGTACCCTGGTTGAGCCTTATCTGCAAGTTTATCCGGAGGTTATCGAAGGATGCCTGAGCTGCGACAACCGGATAGCTACCAGGTCTGTTTATCTTAATAAAACATATCAAAAATTTATTCACCCCGGGCTTAAAACTCAGGGTAACGCGCCATTGACCATTCACATCTCTGTGCCTGATCTTTATCATTATACTTCGATATCTCATGATGGTTTTTTTGGGCTATCTTTGCGGAGCAAAATCGAATCATGAAAAAAACACATATTATTTTCCTCGTTCTTATTGTTGGCGCCATAGCAGCCCTCATCAGTTTGATGCCTAAAGGCGGGGCTGATCTATTGAGCAGTTATGAAACTATTGCCGGTGCAAAAGAAAAAGCGGGTAAATATGTGCATGTAGTGGCGAAGCTTGATAAAACACAGCCTATAGATTATGATGCAATAAAAAACCCTAATTATTTAAGCTTTACTGCCGTTGATACAACCGGTGGGAAGGTGAAAGTTGTTTATAACAACGCGAAGCCGGATAATCTTGAGCATAGTGAGAGGCTGGTGATGAAAGGCAAAATGAACGGCGATGTTTTTGAATGTAATGAGATCCTGATGAAATGTCCATCCAAATACACGGATGATCCGAATCGCATCCAGGAAAGTTTGAACAAAAACACTAATTAATTTCAATGGACTATATAGGTGAGCACCTGCTGCCGGGTCAAATCGGTCATTTATTAGTTATCCTTTCTTTTGTTGCTTCTATCATTGCTACAGTTGCTTATTTTATTTCTGCGCGGGCGACAAACCCTGTGGATGAAGCAAGTTGGAAAAAACTGGGAAGATCTGCTTTCTTTATTGATGTGATCTCAGTACTTGGAATTTTCGTCATTCTTTTTTCACTTATCTACAATCATCGTTACGAATACCAGTATGTTTATAAGAATTCCGGCAACGATCTGGAACCAAAATATATTTTAAGTTCATTGTGGAGTGCATCCGAAGGCAGTTTTATACTGTGGACGGTATGGCACGCAGTGCTTGGCATCGTTTTAATATTTACTTCGAAAAAATGGGAAGCTCCTGTGATGTCGGTTCTTTCATTTGCCCAGGTTTGTCTTGCTACTATGATGCTGGGTATTTATTTTTTCGGAACAAAGATCGGCAGCAGTCCTTTTGCGCTCTTCCGTGAGCAGATGCCGGACCTGCCAGCCTTTCAGTTTGCAGATTATGCACTGAGAATAAAAGATGGTAATGGACTAAATATGCTGTTGCAGAATTACTGGATGGTAATTCATCCTCCTGTTTTGTTTCTTGGTTTTGCCAGTACCATCGTTCCTTTTTCCTTTGCCATGGGAGGATTGATGATAAAAAAATATGGTGAATGGGTAAGACCTGCATTGCCATGGGCTTTGTTTTCAGCATGCGTACTTGGTGTTGGAGTAATGATGGGTGGTGCCTGGGCCTATGAGTCGCTAAGTTTTGGCGGGTATTGGGCATGGGATCCTGTTGAAAATGCATCATTAGTTCCATGGCTTGTTCTTGTGGCGGGTATTCACACGTTACTTATTTATAAAAGCACGGGCCGCTCATTACAAACTTCTTTTTTTCTTATAGCGCTTACATTTATTCTTATTGTTTATTCAACGTTTCTTACCCGCAGCGGTATTTTAGGAGAAACATCGGTACACTCGTTTGCAGATCTTGGAATGAATGCACAACTGTATTTATTTCTGTATGCTTTTTTTTGGGTGCCGGCAATTTTATCATTGACCGGGTTAAATAAAAAGCTAATTGTATCAGGCGTTGCTATTTTGTTCCTTCTTTTAGCAGGATTTGTTCACCCCTTATTTGCACTCATATCTCCCATTGCCGCTCTCGTGTTGTTCATTGTAAATATGAACAAGCTTATTCCTGCAGTTCAAAAAGAAGAAGCGGCTTCATCGAGGGAATTTTGGATGTTTATCGGGTCGTTGGTGATCTTATTTTCGGCCATCATTATAACAGCGCAAACTTCGTTACCTGTTTACAACAAAATTTTTAATAAAAAAGTTGCGCCACCACAAGACATCGAATTTTCATATAACCGCATCCAGATATTTATTGCGATCATCATAGGGTTATTGACGGCCGTCGGTCAGTACTTAAAATATAAAGAAACCGGCAAGCAGTATTTTTTCAAAAAGATCGGCCTGCCTTTTATTGTCAGCGCTATTGTCAGCGGACTGATCCTGGCCTTTGGTAATATCAATTACGATAAATATGGGATAGGGTACCTGGCTTTCGTATGGACGGCAATTGCCTGCAGTGTATTTGCGATCATTGCCAATTTCTCCTATATCTGGATCGGAATAAAGGGAAAACTTAAACTAAGCGGACCTTCGATTGCGCATTTTGGTTTTGGAATGATGTTGCTGGGGATTCTTATCTCTTCATCTAAAAAAGAAATTCTTTCCTATAATACCAGTGGGATTTTTGTTCCACTTGGTGAAAACAGCAAAGAACTGCCCGGCGAGAATATGACGCTTATCAAAGGGCAGAAAATGGATATGGGAAAATTCTGGGTTACTTATGCAAGTGACTCTGTGCATCCCAAAAAATCCCAATGGTATTTTAAGATCAATTTCGAAGAGAAGAATACCAAAGAGAATTTTACAATTACCCCCAATGCTTTTGTAAACTATAAAGGCAATGAAGGGTTGATGGCCAACCCGGGATCAAAACATTATTGGGATCATGATGTGTTTGGTTATATCACTACAATGACCGACCAGTCAAAAAACCAGGACACGTCTACTTTTCAACCCAGGGCAATGAAGATCGGAGATACGGTTAAATATGGAATGAAAGGATTTATGATACTCGAAGATGTAAGATCCATTGATAGTTTACCCGAAGAAATTTTTGGGGCAGATGGAAAGCTTTATGAAGCGCGCCTGAGAATATATCCTGATACGTCGAGGCTTACGGAAGTTGATTTTTCAACGCCGAGACTGGCTATAGCGAAAGGTACTTCTCTCAGTGTGCCAGATACTCTTAGTTCGGGAACAATGATCCAATTGAACAAATCTGATGGTAAACAAATAGAGATCGGTCTCAAGATACCCAACACGATCACCCAATATCTTACTTTAAAAGCCCTTAAATTTCCATTTATCAATCTGCTCTGGCTTGGCACGATCATCATGGCTGCTGGCTTTGTGGTGAGTATGGTCAGAAGGATACAATTAAGCAAGACCCCGGCCTGAAGACCAACCTTTTAACTTTCTATACAGCGTTTACCTTAGAAACGTTGTCATATTTTTGTACTTTAGTTATATGAAAATGCCTTGCAAATTCATTTCGGTTTTAATGGTGACAATATTTTTTGTCGCCGGCAATGCTTTTTCTCAAAATGATACCCTGATTGGGCCGCCTCCGCCAGCACCACCAATCGATGTAAAAAAATGGGGACCGAATGACACGATCATCACTGGTGCTATCTATTACCAGCATGAATGGATGCCTTATAAGGAATTAGAAATGGCCGTGGTTTCGAACATGAGCGAAAAGAAACTTGCAAAGTACCTGGAGGAATGGACCCGGCTTCGAAATGCTGTTTATGTTACTTATCCGTATGCACGGACAGCTGGCCTGTTAATGAATGATATTAATGGTAAGATCTCTCAAATGAAAAATAAGAGAGAAAAGAAGGCGTATATAAAATCAAGGGAAAAAGAATTGAAAGATCAGTTTGCCGACCCCCTATCCAACCTTTCTGTTTACCAGGGAAAGATCTTAATGAAACTCATTAACCGCCAAACGGGAAATAACTGTTATGAAATAGTAAAAGAATATCGCGGTGGTGTTACGGCCAGGGTTTATCAAACAGTAGCTTTCTTGTTTGGAAGCAGTTTGAAACAGGAATGGGATGTGAATGATAAAGTTGATCGCCAGATCGAAAATATCGTTAAAGAAATTGATGGCACCTGGTATAATAATCCTTACAAACCGGGAATAAGATAATTGACTCCGCCCCGATGACTGCGCCGCACAGGTTTTTGGTTTATCATGTTTAGCATTTCCATAATTTTAGCGCAGCAAAACCCCCCGGGACTATAAACGATAAGCTACAAACTATAAACTACAAACTTTCATGAAACTTGACCTCCTTGCAATTGGTGTTCATCCTGATGATGTAGAACTTGGCTGTTCGGGCACTATTATCAATGAAATTAAAAACGGAAAGAAAGCGGGAGTGCTCGACCTGACCCAAGGAGAACTTGGTTCCCGTGGTACTATTGAAACAAGATACGAGGAAGCTGCGAAGGCTGCCATGATAATGGGTATCCATGTAAGAGATAATTTGAAAATGCACGATGGATTCTTTAAGAACGATGAAGAACATCAGCGTAAACTAATCGCAGCCCTCAGAAAATATCAGCCGGAAATTGTTATTACAAATTCTTTGAGTGACCGTCATCCGGATCACGGGCGGGCGGCCAAGTTAACGACCGACAGTTGTTTTCTTTCCGGCTTAATAAAAGTGCAAACAACAGATGAACAAGGGAACAACCAGGACCCCTGGAAACCAAAGTATGTTTTTCATTATATACAGGACCGCTATCATGAACCTGATTTTATCATTGATATATCCGGTGTCTTTGACCAGCGAATGGAAGCGGTGAAAGCGTATACGACTCAATTTTATAATCCCGGTAATGAAGATGACGGACCTCAAACTTATATTTCAACGGCAGCATTTCTTGATAGTATTGTTGCAAGAGCAAGAGTAATCGGTAAAAAAATTGGTGTGCAATATGCCGAGGGATTTAATACAGAGAAAAAGATAGGGATTAAAAATTTCGATTCACTGGTAGCTATTGAGACGTGATAACTTAAAAATCGTAAAATTTGTCAAAAAGGTTTGATAAAAAAGGAATATCTGGATAACTAACGGGTTATGATACTTTTTTGTCAGCTATTAAGAGTACTTTTGCATTTAACTTAAATTCAAAAAATGTCAAGTCCAAAATTCCCCAAACTTCCAATATCATTTCATAGCGAGTTGAAAAAAAAGATCGGGGAGTATTTTAGTCAAAAAGGCAAAGCCACGACTGGTAACTTTAATCTCCATAGTAAAGCTATTCTCCTGGTTGCCGGACTTATTGGTTTGTATATCCATCTTGTTTTCTTTACGCCGCCTGCGATCTTTGCAATTATTGAGAGTGTTATATTGGGATGTTTTGCCGCTGCGATTGGTTTCAATGTAATGCATGATGGAGCACATGGTAGTTTCAGCCGTTATAAATGGATCAATAGCCTGGCTTCAAATTTTGCAAATTTTTTAGGGGCAAGCCAGCATATGTGGAAAACGAAACATAATGTTATTCATCATACCTACACAAATATTCATGGCGTGGATGATGATATAGAAGCCCGTCCACTACTACGTCTTTGTGATGAACAACCCCATTACAAAATACATAGGTACCAGCATTTTTATTTTTGGGCTGCGTATTCCTTATTGTATATCTATTGGGTTTTTGTCACTGATTACCGAAAATATTTTTCTGGTAAAATTGGTTCCATAGCATTGAGAAAGATGACACCGAAGGAGCACTTTTATTTTTGGTTTTATAAGGTTGCACATGCTTTAATTTTTGTGGTTATACCTATTTATATGGTTGGATTTACACCATGGATCATTGGGTTTCTGAGTATGGGAATGGTTACCGGATTTGTGTTAAGCATAGTATTCCAGTTAGCCCATACAGTGGAGCATACGCATTTCCCATTACCGGATGCTGCCACAGGAAAAATGGAAGACGATTGGGCTGTCCACCAGGTTAAAACAACAGCCAATTTTGCAACAAGAAATAAATTAGTAAGCTGGTTGGTGGGCGGTTTGAATTTCCAGATTGAACATCACCTTTTCCCCAAAATATCACATATTCATTATCCTGCTATTAGTCGTATCATTAAACAGGTTTGCGAAGAGTATGGCATTTCTTATATTGAATATCCAAAAGTAAGATATGCTGTCGCTTCTCATATCAAATTCCTGAAGCAAATGGGAAGAGCCTGATTTAAGCGGCAGCTTTATTATTTTTACTACGGCAACAGAAGACTTCAAATTTCGTGATACATGCACGCGAAGTGACTCTTTTGAGTACAATAATTTTTTTATCAAAGCTATTGGTAGGTTTTCTGGATCTAAGTTCTATCTGCTAACAGTTGTTCATACGGAATCACTTCTCCCTATCTTTGCCGCGAAATTTTTATTACATGCATTTTCAACTGAGTGAAGAACAATTGATGATCCAAAAGGCCGCCAGGGATTTTGCAGAGAATGAGTGCAAGCCCGGCGTTATCGACAGAGATGACAAACAGACTTTCCCTAAAGAGCAGGTAATGAAATTGGCCGATCTTGGCTTTTAGGCATGATGGTACCACAGGAATATGGTGGTGCTGGCATGGATACAATCAGTTATGTGCTGGCAATGGAAGAAATAAGCAAATGGGATGCGAGCACAAGCGTTGTGATGAGTGTTAACAATAGTCTTGTTTGTTATGGCCTGGAGGCCTTTGGTACAAAAGAGCAAAAGGAAAAATATCTTACGCCGCTGGCACAGGGTAAAAAGAATGGCCAGCTATATATTGGTGCTTTCATGCTTAGCGAACCTGAGGCCGGAAGCGATGCAACATCGCAAAGAACTACCGCGGAAGATAAAGGCGATCATTATTTGTTAAATGGAACAAAGAACTGGATCACTAATGGGGGCACTGCTTCTGTTTACCTAGTGATGGCGCAAACAGATCGTTCAAAAGCTTCCCGTGGCATCAATACGCTTATTGTAGAAAAGGATTGGCCTGGAGTAGTTGTAGCAGCTAAAGAAAATAAATTGGGAATACGCGGCAGCGACACACATACGGTTATGTTCAATGATGTAAAAGTGCCAAAAGAAAACAGGATAGGAGAGGAAGGATTTGGTTTCAGGTTTGCAATGAAAACACTGGCTGGTGGACGAATTGGCATTGCATCACAGGCATTAGGTATTGCGAGTGGAGCTTATGAACTATCAAAAGAATATTCAAAGACAAGAAAAGCTTTTGGTACAGAGATCATGAATCACCAGGCAATTGCTTTTAAGCTGGCCGATATGGCTACAAGGATCGATGCTGCCCGTTTACTTTGTCTGAAAGCAGCGTGGGAAAAGGATCATAATATTGACTACGGAGTTAGCAGCAGCATGGCAAAGGTGTATGCTTCAGAAACTGCTATGTGGACAGCTGTTGAGGCGGTGCAGATCCACGGTGGTTATGGTTTTGTAAAAGAATACCATGTAGAAAGATTGATGCGTGATGCTAAGATCACACAGATCTATGAAGGTACGAGTGAGGTACAAAGGATCGTGATCAGCAGATCAATATTGAAATAAGTAAATTATAGAGAGTTTATCACAAGCATCATCGCTTGTGATTTTTTTATTTGATACCTTTCTGTTTCTTTATTAACTATTCCGGTTAAATCAGGAAAGCTATGAGTGTTATTTCAATTTCCAATCTGAGAAAACATTTTGGAGCTGCTTATGTACTGAAAGGCATCGATCTTTCTTTTGAAAAAGGAGAGATCATTGGATATATAGGACCTAACGGTGCGGGGAAAAGTACAACGATCAAAATATTGACGGGTATAATCCCGGATTTTGAGGGCGATGTGGATATTCTTGGAATGGATATAAGGAAACAGGCACTGGATATAAAACAAAGAGTTGGATACATTCCGGAACAAGCTGCTATCTATGAAGTACTGACTCCATTAGAATACCTGACCTTTATTGGCCGGTTATACGGACTTGAACAATCAGTTATTGATAAAAAATCATGGGAATTGCTGCGCCTGTTTTCCCTTGGTGATAAGACTGACATGCGAATGAATGGATTCAGTAAAGGAATGAAACAAAAAGTATTGTTGATCTCAGGACTGATGCATAATCCCGAGATCATTTTCCTTGATGAACCTTTAAGCGGGCTTGATGCAAATGCGGTAATACTGGTAAAAGAAATCCTTTCTCAATTAAAACAGTCCGGCAAAACAATATTTTATTCTTCTCACATCATGGATGTGGTAGAGAAGATCAGTGATCGCATCATCATTATAGACAATGGCTCTGTTATCGCTGATGGAACATTTGAATCATTGAAAGAAAAAGCACATTCAGGTTCCCTGGAATCTGTGTTTACTTCACTAACTGGCAGTCAGGAATATAATTCCGTTGCAGAAGAGTTTGTTGATGTATTAAAAAAATAATGATGGGTAAGATCATCATCAAAATATTAAAGATATTTCCAGGCCTATTTTCAAGACAGGGTGTTGATGTGTACCAGATGTTCGACATTGTCGAGACCAAATTAATGATGGATAAACGGAGAGTGCATTTTCAGTTTCGCCGGCAAGATCAAAATAAAAATGAGAATGCAAACCGTCTTACTTATGTTCTCCTGCTTTATGGATTTTTTAGTTTGTTCATGGTTTTCATGATCTCTGCCTTAGATAATATCGTTGTTTCCATGACCATCTTCCATGCTTACCTGCTCTTTATGATGTCAATGACATTAATAACAGACTTCTCTGCTGTGCTGCTCGATACAACTGATAATCTCGTGATCCTGCCCAGGCCGGTAAGTGGTAAAACGCTATTTGTATCGCGTATGGTACATGTCTCAATTTATCTTTTTCAATTTGCTGTTGCCATAAGTCTCATGCCCGTTATTGCGACTTTCGTTAAATTCGGCGTCTTAGCAGGGTTAGGTTCTATTATAACCAGCTTTTCCACGGTACTATTGTCTGTTTTCTTTACATATTTACTGTATCTCCTGATTCTGAGATTTTCAAATGAAAAGAAATTAAGAGAGATCGTTACATATTTTCAGAT
>Ga0126305_10000971_pt1 | contig 12578 bp, 8 predicted proteins | sample Plot26_FD_92536 | JGI IMG/M metagenome (GOLD analysis project Ga0126305, IMG submission 92536) | Serpentine soil microbial communities from UC McLaughlin Reserve, CA, USA - Plot26 | ecosystem: Environmental > Terrestrial > Soil > Grasslands | place: USA: UC McLaughlin Reserve, Lake County... | reverse complement strand
TGGCTGACATTGCCGTCGTAACGGGTCATCGCCTTCTTGATCAGGAAACACTCCACGTCCTCGAGGCTCATGTCCTCCAGCCGTCCGGCACTTTCTCTGGCGGTGCGCAACCCGAGGTCGCCGGTCTTGACGAGCGGACCGCCGGCCATCAGGACGGCGCGTTCGATCGCATGATCGAGCTCGCGCACGTTCCCAGGCCACGAGTGATCGAGCAGCATCTGCATCGCGCCGCTTTCGAAGCCAGTGAGACGTTTGCGGTAACGCTGCGCGTGTTGCCGCAGGAAGTGCTGGGCGAGGAGTGGCGTGTCTTCCCGGCGATCCCGGAGCGGCGGTATGCGGATCTCGATCGTGTTGAGACGGAAGAGGAGATCCTGACGAAAGCGTCCGGCGGTGACTTCCTCGTTGAGATCGGCATTGGTGGCGGAGATGATCCGCACGTCCACCCGCCGCGTGCGCGATGATCCGAGCCGCTCGAATTCCCCGGTCTCGATCACCCGCAGCAGCTTCGCCTGCTGGCTCATGGGAACGTTGGCGATCTCGTCGAGGAACACTGTCGCCTGGTCGGCGAGTTCGAACCGGCCAACCCGGTCGGCCTTGGCGTCGGTGAAGGCTCCGCGTACGTGGCCGAACAACTCGCTCTCGAACACCCCCTCCGACACACCGCCGGAGTTCACGATCACCATTGGACGGGAGGCGCGGCTCGAGACCGTGTGCAGCGCTCGTGCGACGACGCCCTTTCCGGTGCCGTTCTCGCCAAGGACGAGCACGTTCGCATCCGACGGACCGACACGCGAAATGACCTGCAGCACGTTCTGCATCGCCGGCGATTCCGCGACGATGTTCGGCATGCCTTCGCCGCGAAGGATCGAGTTCTCGGCTTCGAGTCGCTGCCCTTTTCTCAGCGCCTGGCTCAACTCGATCTGGGTCCGTACGATTGCGAGCAGCCGCGCGTTGTCCCACGGCTTCTGGATGAAGTCGCGTGCGCCGCGGCGCATCGCCTCGACGGCCACTTCGACGCTGCCCCAGGCCGTCATGACGACCACCGGCAGCGTCGGATCGATCCCCTGAATCCGGGAAAGCAGATTCAGGCCCTCTTCTCCGGATGTGGTGTCGCGGGTGTAGTTCAGGTCGATCAGCGCGACATCGAATTCGCGGACTTCGACTGCGGCGAGAACGCCGGCAGGCGAGGAAGCGGTTTCGAGCTGAAGCCCCTCGCCTTTGAGCAGGAGCCGCAGCGCTTCGAGCACGTCCCCCTGGTCGTCGGCGATGAGGACGCGCGGTTCGCCGGGTTTGACCGGGTGACGAAGGGAAGAGGTGTCTGGGTTATGCATTGAGAATGCTGACAGGCGACGGCTGAATGCTGACGTAAGGCTGACGACGGCTCGCGCTTACTTCAGCATTCAGCTGCAGCATTCAGACGGGGAACAGCCCTGACCGCCTCCGCCCCGGCTACGGCGGTCTCGCCGAAGCGCATGCGCGAAGGCGGAAGGGGCTGCACTACGAATGCGAGGTTCTAGTGTTCGAGATGGAAACCGCTCTCTTCGAGCTCGCGCTCGGCGCGCTTCCCAGTGCCGTCTTCCTCGACGACCCGGCCGTCGAACAGATGGATCGACCGGTCGGCGTGACGCGCATAGCGCGGGTCGTGCGTCACCATGCAGATCGTCGCACCCTCGCGATGCAGTTCGCGCAGCAGTTCCATCACCGCTTCGCCGTTCTTCGAGTCGAGGTTACCGGTCGGTTCGTCCGCCAGCAGGATCGACGGAGATCCGGCGACCGCGCGAGCGACCGCGACGCGCTGCTGCTGACCGCCCGAGAGCTGGCTGGGGAGGTGCTTCGCGCGATGCGCCATGCCCACCTTCTCGAGAGCCGCCATGACCCGCTCCTTGCGCTCGGCCGACTTCATGCCGCGATAGGTCAGCGGCAGCTCGACGTTCTCGTAGACATTGAGGTCGCCAATCAGGTTGAAGCTCTGGAAGATGAACCCGATCTCGCGATTGCGGACGCGGGCACGCTCCGACAGCGGGAGGTCGGCGACTGACTTGCCGTTCAGGATGTACTTGCCTTCCGTCGGTGAGTCGAGCAGTCCGAGGATCGACAGCAGCGTCGACTTGCCGCAGCCCGAAGGGCCGGCAATCGCGATGTACTCGCCGCTCTTGATCTCGAGGTGAATCCCCGCCAGCGCGTGGGTCTCAACTTCATCCGTGAAAAATACCTTGGTTACTCCGTCGAGATGGATCAGCGGTTGCCCTGCAGTCGTCATCGTAGCTCCTTTGTTTATCGGCGGGGCCCCCGGCACCCCGCCTGGCGGCCTTCACTCGCGTTGCGCTCCGTTCCGGCCGCTCAATCCCGAAACGTAGCTAGTTCAATCGAATACGGTCGTATGCATCCTGCGCCGACATGTCGGACAGGATCACCTGGTCTCCCGGCTGCAGCCCTTCGACGATCTCGATCTGATTGACCGAGCTGCGTCCGAGCTTGACCTGGACGCGCTGCGCCTCGCCGGTGTCTCCGGTCAGCTTGAACAGCATCACGGTGCTGTTCTCCTGGCCGAACGCCGGACGGCCGACGAAAATGACGTTATCCAGCTTCTCGAGAGTGATGGTGCCGTCAACACTGAGGTCCGGACGCGCGCCCGCCGGCAGCGCTTCCTCGAGCGTGATGTCCACGCCGACCGTGCCGCCCGTGGACGCCGGGTCGATGCGCGAGACGCGCCCCTTGATCACGCCGTTGCGAGTATCGACTTCGGCAATCTGGCCGATGTGGATGTCTTTGGTCTGCGTTTCAGCGATCCGGACTTCCGCCTTCAGCTTGGTCGGATCGGCGACGCGCGCCAGGTTCGTGCCGGGGTTGATCTGCTGGCCCACTTCGACCGGGACCTGCTGGAGCACACCGCTCATGTTCGACTTGACCCGCAGGTTCTCCAGCTGGTTGACGCGCAGCTGGTAGACGGCGCGAGTTTGGTCCACGGATGCCTCCTGCGGTGCCATCTGGGACTTCACACCCGCCGTGGCGTTCTGCAGCTGCTTCTGTGCGATCGCCAGCCGGTTCTTGAGCTCCGCTTCACGCGATCGCGACTGCTTGACCTGGATTTCGGAGATCAATCCGTCCTTGTACAGTTTTTCCTGCGCCTCGAGCTGCAGGGCGGCATCCTTGTAGTTCGCCTCGATCCCAGCCACATCGGACTGCTGCGTCAGCAGCTGCCGTTCCAGCTCGGCTTTCCGGTTTTCGAAGTTCGCCTGAGCCGACTGATACGAGAGCTGAGCCTCGGTGACCGACTGTTGCAGTTCAGGATTGCTGAGCTCGAGGATGACGGTGCCGGGGGTGACCATTGCACCGGGGCGCAGCAGAATCCGTTCGACGCGTCCTTGAGTGGAGGTGTTGATCCAGCGGATGTCTTCGGGTACGAGCGTGCCGGACCCGCGGACCAGTCGCAGCATCGGACCGCGCTTGACGGTGTCGACCCATACGGCCGCACGGTCGACCGAGGGTGCCGCCGGTTTCAGACGCGATACACCGACCGTGATGAGCACGATCGCGAGCAGGGCTACGACCCCATAAATAATGCGGCGGATTTTCTTTTTCTTTGCGACCGCTGCTGGACGTGCGATATCGACCATTAGAAGAGCCTCTGTCCTGGAAAAACCGGGGAGCAGGATGGACACCCGGCCAGGAGCAGAATAACCAAACTACCTGCCATGGATCACGTTGCGTCTAACCCTATACGTCGGAAAGGTTTGCGGAGATCCATGGATTTGGGTCACCCGCCCTTCTGACCGCTCGTGGAATGGGTCGTCCCGAAATCGGTCACTGGCGCGGCGCCTCGAGCCCGGCACCGTCGCCGGTCAACCGTGCAATTGGACGAAAGTTGTGTCGATCTGGTTTAGAACAAATCCACGAATTCGTCGGTTTGACAAGTGAAGTCAGTGCGGCGAGCATCAGGAGCGCGAATGGGCTACGAAGCACCGTGCACGCTGAACTACGCAGGGAAGTCGGCCCAGGGGCAGGCGCATCTCGAACAGAAGGACCTGGTGTTCAGAGGGCCGATACGGCTGTCAATTCCTCTTGCGGACATCACGGCTGCACGCGCCACCGGAGACAAACTGCACGTCACCTTCAAGGGGAGGCCGGCGGAATTCATCGTCGGCGCCGCGGCGGCGGAAAAGTGGGCGAGACGAATCCTGAATCCGCCCACGCGCCTCGACAAGTTCGGTGTCAAGCCGGGCATGTCGGTCCTGTGCCTCTCGCTGCGCGACGACGAGTTCGTCGAGGAGTTGTGCGCCCGGGGCGCAGACGTATCCGCGCGCGTCCGCACCGGCGCCGACCTGATTTTCTATGGCGCGCCAGATGGTGGAGCGCTAGGCCGCCTGCCGGGACTCGTCGGTTCCATGAAGAGGGACGGCGCCCTCTGGGTGATCCGTCCGAAAGGCGTCAAGTCGATCACCGAGGGCGACGTCATGGCCGCGGGAAAAGCGGCGGGGCTCGTCGACGTCAAGGTCGTGAGCTTCTCCGAAACACACACGGCCGAGAAATTCGTCATCCGGCGATCGCAACGCTGATGCGAAGCACACATCCACCTGATCCGTTTGAATGCAGCCATCCGGCATATGGAATGCGAGTCTGACCGACCCATGAGCGAGCTCAACGATCGTCTCGTCGCGGAACTTATCGATGCGCTGAAGGCGGCACTGAAGCGAGAACAGACAGAACGTCTCCGCGACGTGTATCTAATTGGCGATATCGAAAAGGACACGGCCCGTGCCGTCATCGAGCGACTGCGCGAACTTGCGAGCGAAAGCCCCAGGCCGATCACGGTCTACATCAACACCGCCGGCGGGAACGTTACCGACGGGCTGGCTATTCACGACGCCATCGCCCACGTCGTCGCGCAGGGCATCGAGGTGAGCGTCATCGTCCAGGGCATGGCCTACTCGATGGGTTCGGTCGTGCTGCAGGCGGCCAGCAATGGGAAACGCCTCTCGTTTCCACACTCGTGGATCATGATCCACGAACCGGCCAAGTGGGCCGGCTGGCAATCCACGACCGCCGCAGCGCAGCATCTCGATCGGTTGAAGCAGATGCAAAGCCAGATATACCGGATTCTCTCGGCGCGTTCCGGCAAGCCGTTGAAGCAGATCATCCGGGATACGAAGCGCATGGATTTTTATCTCGATGCGACGAGAGCGCTCGAATACGGTCTTGTCGACAAGGTTCTCGGTGTGACCCACGCGTCGACTCCGGTGCTGTCAGACGTGAATCGTGATCCGAACAGTGAGGCGGCCGCCGCCGTCGAGGCGCCCGCCTCCAGCCCGGCAGCAGAGCCTCCCATCTCACCTCAGCGGGAAGAACGGACGGAAGGCAGCACGACCAGCTAGTCCGTGGCGCGCGCGTTGCAAGTTGTCCGGTCGATGTCAGTCGGATGCTGTAATCATCGGCGCACACCATGAAAGGGGCTGCCGATGCTTATCCGTTCCCGACCCTCGCGACGCCCCTCCGGTTTGGTATAGCGCTCGGCCTCGTCGCTCTCGTGTTTCTTCTCGACACGATCGCGCCGTCGTTGATCGATGACGGCAGCCTTTTCATCCTCCTGGGTACAGCCGTCGGCGCGACCGCATGGTTTGCCGGCACCGGTCCGGCACTCGCCGCAACGGTCATCGCTGCAGTGCTTGGCGCTTCGCGGGCTGGCGGTCCGCTCGACGGCGCCATCCCTATCCATCTCGCGTTGTTCCTCGTCCACGGTCTGCTGCTGACGGCAGTCGTCGCAGAACTTCGCAGCGCCAGGCGGGATGCTGAAACGCGTGCGCTCGAAGCGCAGGCGGCACGCCGCGAGGGAGAGGCCGCGAACCGGATGAAGGACGAATTCCTGGCCACGATCTCCCACGAACTCCGGACGCCGCTCAATGCCGTGCTCGGCTGGGTTCACCTGCTGCGCACCGGCAGGCTCGATTCGCCCACTTCGGTTCGCGGGCTCGAGTCGATCGATCGCAACGTCCGTCACCAGGCGCAGCTGACCGCCGATCTGCTCGATGTCTCCAAGGCGCTGACCGGCAGACTGAGACTCGACTCGCGTCCGTCGCTGCTGGACGATGCGGTTCGGCAGGCGGTGAGTGCGGCGTCATCCGCCGCGAAAGCGAAGGGCGTGCGCCTGAACCTGACGGCGGCGAACCCGGTCGCGGTCCATGGGGACGGAACGCGGCTGCGTCAGATTGCCTGGCACCTGATCGCCAACGCTATCAAGTTCACGCCGCGCGGCGGAACGATCGACGTCGCGGTCCGAGCCGACGGCGACGAGGCACGGCTCACCGTCGAGGACAGCGGCAAAGGGATCTCACCGGAATTCCTGCCGCGTGTCTTCGAGCGGTTCACGCAGGCGGACTCCTCGGCGACCCGGACAGCCGGCGGCCTCGGCGTCGGCCTGGCGCTCGTCCGCGAACTGGTGGAACTGCACGGAGGAGAGATCGACGCCCGGAATCGATCGGACAGCGCCGGGGCGGTCTTCACGGTCCGGCTGCCATTGCAGGCAGGAGAGTCGACCCAGCGGGCGAAACCGGTCGAGCAGGACGATATGCTTGCGACTGCCGGCGCTCCACTCGACGGCCTGCGTGTGCTGGTGCTCGATCAGGACGCGGAAGGACGGGAGCTGCTGCGTACGATCCTCCAGCACCGTGGCGCCGTCGTGCAGGCCGTGAGCTCGGTTGCCGATGCTTTGAACTCACTCGAAGCCTGGCGCCCCGATTGTCTCGTGAGCGACAGCCTGACGTCGGAGCAGGAGTCGTACTCGCTCGTCGGCAAGGTGCAATCACTCGACGCGGATCGCGGCGGGCGTATACCTGCAGCCGCCTTGACTCCAAGCGCGCGAACCGACGAACGGCTCCGCGGTCTGCTCGCAAACGCACACGGCGATGTACCGAAGCCGGTGGTTCCCGAAGTGCTCGCCGCTGAAATCGCCAGGCTGACCGGCCGCGAGCGCCGCCGGGCGCAGCGCCAGCAATGACCGCGTCGAAACGCCGACTACAAGGGGGCGTTGAGTTCCAGGGCGACACCGCCAATGCCCGGGTGTGGGCACCCGACTGCCGCAGCATCGAGTTGGTTCTCGACGCGAACCAGCAGCGGACCTATCCGATGACGCGCGAGTCGGACGGTTTCTTCCGCGCGGATGTTCCACTGCGGGCAGGCGACCGCTATTGGTTAAGGCTTAACGGCGCGGAGCTGCGTCCCGACCCGTGTTCGCGTTTCCAGCCCGACGGGCCTCACGGGCCATCGCAGGCGGTCGATCCCGCGACCTATACCTGGAGGGACGCCGCGTGGCAAGGTCCTGGCGTGATCGGCAACGTAATCTATGAGATGCACGTCGGGACATTCACGCCAGAGGGCACCTACGCATCGGCGGCGCGGGAACTGCCGGAACTCGGGCGCCTCGGGATCACCGTGATCGAGGTGATGCCGCTGGCCGAGTTCCCCGGTCGATTCGGATGGGGTTACGACGGGGTGAACCTCTATGCGCCGACCCATCTCTATGGAACGCCCGACGACCTCCGGGCATTCGTCGACGCCGCACACGCGTCAGCCATCGCCGTGATACTCGACGTCGTGTACAACCACCTTGGTCCGGACGGAAACTATCTCGCCGAATTTTCGGCCGGCTACTTCACCGACAAGTATTCGAACGACTGGGGGCGTGCGCTCAATTTCGAGGGGCAGCGGCCTGCCCGGGAGTACTTCGTCGAGAACGCCGGCTACTGGATCGATGAATTCCATTTCGATGGCTTACGCCTCGATGCGACGCAGGACATCCACGACGCATCAGACGAACACATCCTGCGGTCGGTGACCGAGCGCGTGCGTGCCGTGGCTGGCACCCGAAGCACGTATGTGATCGCGGAGAACGAGCCCCAGAACACCCGGCTGGTGCGCCCTCCGTCGAGCGGTGGATTCGGTATCGACGCGATGTGGAACGACGACTATCACCACGCGGCGTACGTTGCACTGACGGGACGGCGCGAGGCTTACTACACTGATTACCGCGGATCGGTACAGGAGCTGATCTCTGCGGCCAAGTACGGGTTCCTTTATCAGGGGCAGTGGTACCGATGGCAGAAACAGCCGAGAGGTACACACGCTCTGGACCTGCCGCCATCCACCTTCATCGCCTTTCTGCAGAACCACGATCAGATCGCGAACTCCGCGTTCGGCCGTCGTCTGCACGAGCTCGCCTCGCCCGGGCGGTATCGCGCATTGGTGGCGCTGATGCTGCTCGGCCCGGGCACGCCGCTCATTTTCCAGGGGCAGGAATTCTCCGCATCGGCGCCTTTCCTGTACTTCGCGGATCACAACGAGGAGCTGCGCGGGCCGATTCGCGAGGGACGCCGGAAATTCCTCGCCCAATTTCCGACACTGCGAGATCCCGAGGTTGTGGCGTCCCTGTATCCTCCGGATGCCGAGGATACCTACAGGCGAACCGTTCTCGATCTCTCCGAGCGCGAACGGCACGCCGAGGCCTATGCGCTTTATAAGGACCTGATCGCGCTGAGACGGACGAAGCTGATACCGGCTGCAGCGGCCCGGCGGATCGACGGAGCCGTGATCTCGCCGGAAGCACTGCTGCTGCGATTTTTCGGCAACGACGGAGAGCCCGACCGCATCCTGCTGGTCAATCTTGGCTGCGATCTCGAGTTGTCGCCGATTCCGGAGCCGCTTGCCGCCGTCCCGCCGGCTTCACACTGGGAACTCGAATGGAGCAGCGAAGCCATTCGATACGGCGGGCAGGGAACGCCGCCGGTGCATCCCAACACGAAATGGCACGTGCCGGGAGAATCAGCAATTCTGCTTCGCTCCGAGAACGGAGATGTCGAGGACGACGATGACGGATCCGATTCGCGGGGTTGAGCGGCCGCAGGACGCCCATCCCGACGAACCGATGCCTCGGCGCGAGTGGCTCGTCACCAACGGTCTCGGTGGCTACGCGTCCGGCACGGTGGCCGGAACCATCACGCGGCGGCACCATGGCCTGCTGATCTCCTCCCTTCCGGCTCCACTCGGCCGGGTCGTCATGCTGAACCATCTGCTGGAGCGTGTGCGCATCGGCGCGACCGCACCGGTTTGGCTCGGCGACGAGAAGGAGGTTGCCGGCCCGAATTCTGCAGATCGGGGCGGGCACCTGCGGGAGTTCCGCCTGGAACTCGGGCTGCCGGTGTGGAGGTATGTGCTCGGCAACACAGAAATAGAGAAGCGGATCGTGATGCCGCACGGGCAGAACACGGTGCACGTCACCTATCGACTCGTGAAGGGCACCAGTCCGGTGCGCCTGACGCTGCGTCCGTCCGTGCAGTTCCGACCCTACGAAGCGCCGGTGAATACGTCGAACGCGCTCAGTTACACCGTCACCGCGCGCGAGAATCGGTACGAGGTCTGGGCCTCCGACGAGTGGCCAACCTTGCGGCTGCAGATGCACGGTATCGCCACCGCGCTGACGCTCGATGCCAAAGCCCGCGCCGAAGTGCCATATCGGATGGAGGCGTTGAGAGGGTACGAAGCAGCGGGCTCGCTGTGGAGTCCCGGCTACTTCCGTGCGGATCTCGCCCTCGATGATCCGGTGACGCTGATCGCGTCTACTGAACGATGGGACGCCGTCGAGGCGCTGAAGCCTGACGCTGCGGCTCTGGCTGAAGACGACCGGCGTCGAAGACTCCTGGAAATCGCGGCTCGCAGCGACGGGCCGGGTCTAGAGGCCGAACTGGTGCTCGCTGCGGACCAGTTCATCATCACACCCGCAGGCCGGGCGGAGGAGTCGGCGCGCGCGCGTGCCTCGGGTGAGGAGGTGCGAACCGTCATCGCCGGCTACCACTGGTTCACTGACTGGGGCCGCGACACGATGATCAGCCTCGAAGGGCTGACGCTCAATACCGGCCGCTTCCGCGAGGCGGGTTACATCCTGCGGACCTTTGCTCATTACGTGCGCGACGGGTTGATCCCCAACATGTTTCCCGATGGCGCGCGGGAGGGTCTCTATCACACCGCCGACGCCACGCTCTGGTTCTTTCATGCGATGGAGCGCTACGTCCGCGTCACTGGCGAAGTGGAGACCCTGCGCAGGCTGCTGCCCACCTTTGTCGAGATCGCCGACAGGCACATCGCGGGTACGCGCTTCGGCATTGGCGTCGATCCTGCCGACGGGCTGTTGCGCCAGGGCGCGCCCGGATACCAGTTGACGTGGATGGATGCCAAGGTCGGTGACTGGGTGGTGACGCCCCGGCGCGGCAAGGCGGTCGAGATCAATGCTCTCTGGTACAACGCGCTGAGGCTGCTCGACAGTTGGCTGACGCAATATGGCGGCGACCTGTACGCGCAGGACTTCGCCGCCCACGCGGAACGCGCTCGCCAGTCGTTCAACGCGCGTTTCTGGAACGAGTCGACCGGGCACCTGTTCGATGTTGTCGATGGCGAGAGCGGTGACGATCCAGCCTGCCGTCCCAACCAGGTGATGGCGATCTCGCTCGATCATGCGGTGCTCGATCCTTCCCGCTGGGAATCGGTGCTGACGATCGTTCGCGATCGGCTGGTCACGCCCGTCGGCCTCCGCTCCCTCGCCCCCGGTCATCCCGATTACAAGCCGCAGTATTTCGGGGATCTCCGGACACGCGACGCGGCATACCACCAGGGCACGGTCTGGGGCTGGCTGATCGGCCCGTTCGTCGATGCCTGGCTCAAGGTGTATCCGGACGACCGCAGGGGCGCGGGGCGATTCCTCGCAGGATTCGACCCGCACCTCGGGGAAGCGTGCGTTGGTTCCATCAGCGAGGTGTTCGACGCCGAGGATCCGTACGTGCCTCGCGGATGCATCGCGCAAGCGTGGAGCGTTGCCGAGGTGTTGCGTTCCCTCGAGAAGACGAGAATGATCACGGGTGCATGACCCCGCGCCTCGACGAGCTCGGTTGGAACGATCGATTCGCGGCTTCCTTTCAGGAACACGCCCGCGGCGGCCGGGTTCCCGGCCGCGTCGTCCTAGAGCACACCCACATCTATAGAGTCGCCACTGAGGCGGGCGAGGTGCTTGCGCGCGTCTCTGGACGGCTGCGGCATCGGGCCGAGACCCGGCCGGACTTTCCGGCCGTCGGTGACTGGGTGGTCCTGGCTCCCTCCGAGGACGGCGATTCACGCATCCATACGATCCTGCCGCGTTTCAGCAGGTTCTCACGACGGGCGGCCGGTGATACGACGGAAGAGCAGATCGTTGCCGCCAACATCGACGTCGTCTTCCTGGTCGGCGGCCTCGATGGCGACTTCAATCCGCGCAGACTGGAGCGCTATCTGGTGGTCGCCTGGGATAGCGGCGCGACACCCGTCATCGTGCTCAACAAGGCCGACCTCGTGGAGACTCCGGAACGCCACGTCGAAGAGGTGCGCGCCAGTGCGCCGGGAGTAACGGTCCATGCCGTGTCGGCCCGTGATCCCCGGTCGCTCGACCCGCTGCGGGAGCATCTCGGAAGTGGAAAGACCGGGGCACTGCTTGGATCATCGGGTGTTGGAAAGTCCACGATCGTGAACCGCCTGGTTGGCCACGACCTGTTGCGAACCCACGATGTACGCGAATCGGATAGCCGCGGCCGACATACCAGTACGAACCGCCAGCTGGTGGTCCTCGACGGCAGGCAGGGAATCCTGATCGATACGCCCGGCATGCGCGAACTCCAGTTGTGGGACAGCGGCGAGTCAGGGGGTGACGCGTTCGCGGACGTCACCGCCTTCGGCGCGGACTGCCGGTTCCGTGATTGCCGCCACATGCAGGAACCCGGCTGCGCCGTCAGGGCAGCCGTCAAGCGTGGCGAGCTCCCGGCCGAGCGCTTCGAACACTACCAGAAGCTATCGCTCGAACGGGAGCACCAGCACCGGCAGAGTGACGCGCGCGCGATGCTCGACGAGAAGCGCCGCACCAGGAGCCTGACCAGGGCCCTCGACAAGCATCCCAAGAACAAGCGCTGAATACCGGCTCCCTTCCGCCGTTCACCGGAACTATCGAACGGGCAGACCGGCCGTGCGTAATCTACCCCCGAGGTCACGACATGAACGTCCTGCAGGTCTCGGGTGCAGCAAAGAAGTTCGGGGCCGTCACGGCGCTGGCGGGCGCAAGCTTCGAATTGAGACAGGGTGAGCTACTCGCGCTTCTCGGTCCGAACGGCGCCGGTAAGACGACGGTGATCCGCGCCATCGCCGGACGCGTCAAACTCGACGGCGGTGACATCCGTTTGTTCGATCGTCCCGTGAAGTGGGGCAGCACGCCGACGGAACTCGGCATCGTTCCGCAGGAGATCGCCCTTTATCCGCTGCTCACCGCGCGCGAGAACCTCGAGATCTTCGGCCGCCTGCAGGGCCTGTCCGGATCCGCTTTGGCCGAACATGTGGACTGGGCACTCGAACGCACCGCGCTGGCCGATCGCCAGAAAGAGTCGGTCAAACAGTTTTCGGGTGGGATGCGCCGGCGCCTGAACATCGCCTGCGGCGTCGTCCGCAAACCGAAAGTTGTTCTCCTAGACGAGCCCACCGTCGGTGTTGATCCGCAGAGCCGCGACCGTATTTACGACATG
>Ga0126305_10000970_pt1 | contig 12580 bp, 11 predicted proteins | sample Plot26_FD_92536 | JGI IMG/M metagenome (GOLD analysis project Ga0126305, IMG submission 92536) | Serpentine soil microbial communities from UC McLaughlin Reserve, CA, USA - Plot26 | ecosystem: Environmental > Terrestrial > Soil > Grasslands | place: USA: UC McLaughlin Reserve, Lake County... | reverse complement strand
CGTGACCGTCCTCAGCCAGCGCAACGGCATCACCCGCTGGGCGCACGTGCTGCGCCCGGTCGCTGCCCGCTCGGCTCCGTCGGCGTCCGCCCGGACGATCACCGTTGTCTCGGACACCACTCCCGAGGGGACGAGCAACCTCGTCCTCGCACTCGAGAGCAAGGGCTCGTGGGTGCGGGTGCGGCTCGCCGTACTCCCGAACGGCACCACCGGTTGGGTGCCCAGGACGGCGCTCGGGCCCTATCGCGGCGTCTGGACGCACCTCGTCGTGAGTAGGGCGCGCATGACCGCGACGCTGCTTCGACGAGGTAAGGCGATCTTCCGCGCGCCCGTCGGTGTCGGCCGTTCGTACCTTCCGACGCCCCGCGGAGAGTTCTACGTGCGCATGAAGCTCGCCGGCTTCAGCGACCCGATGTACGGCCCGATCGCGTTCGGCACGAGCGGACGCGCTCCGAACCTGACGGGCTGGCCCGGGGGCGGCTACATCGGCATCCACGGGACCGACAAGCCGCAGCTCCTGCCCGGCGCGGTCTCACACGGCTGCATCCGGATGAAGAACCCGGACATTCTGCGGCTCGCCCGGCTGATGCCCGTCGGCACGCCGGTCACCGTGCTGTAGCCGCGGCTGTCTCGTCGTTCGAGATCGCATGTATATTGCCGCCCGGCTCATGGGGGGCAGTTGGACTCATGGGCGTGCGGCCTGCGCGCTTCTCTGTCTGTTCGTGTTCGCGGTTCTAGTGAGCACGGCGTCCGCGCGCCCCGGCGCGCTCGTCGTGGCGTGGCAGGCGCCGACGCCGGCCGACGGCACGCAGCTCAAGACCTCGCCCGGTTCGAAGGTCAGCATTCAGCTCGCGGCATCGGCAACGGGCGGCCCGGTACTGAACGTCCGCATCGCCGGCCGAGGGCTTCCCGCCGGCGCCGCGCTCGACAGCCGGCCCGGCAATCCCGCCGGCGCAACGCTGACCTGGACTCCGGCGGCGAACCAGTCGGGCGTCCACCGGATCACGTTCATGGCGGAGTCGACCGTGTTCTCGTCCGTTGCCGCCGAGCCGAGGCAGGTGGCGGTCGTCGTCGGGTCGACGTCGCCGCCTCCGGTGAAGCGCACGCCCAAGCCCAAGCCGCCGGCGGTTCAAAAGTTGAGCGGCGTCAACCACATCTACCGCTGGGCCAAGCTGGGCAATCGCACCCTGGCGCGCTCGGGGCCGTCCCGCACAGCGCGCGTCGTCGACGTGCTGCCGTTCCTGACGCCCGAGAACACACAGAACATCGTCGCGCTGCTCGAGGCGCGCCGGATCAAGGGCAAGGAGTGGGTGAAGGTGCGCCTCGCGAAGCTGCCCAACAACTCCGTCGGCTGGGTGCGGCGGGCCGACCTGGGTGCGTTCCGGCTCGTCCGCACACGGCTCGTCGTGAGCCGCGCCAACTTCACCGCCACGCTCTACAAGGCGGGCAAGAAGGTCTTCCGCGCTCCCATCGGGGTCGGGCAGTCGCACTGGCCGACCCCCCGAGGCGAGTACTACATCCGGATGAAGCTCTGCTGCTACGGGAACGCGATCTACGGGCCGTACGCCTTCGGTCTCTCGGCTCGGTCCGCGGTTCTGACGGACTGGCCCGGCGGCGGGTTCATCGGGATCCACGGCACGAACGCGCCGGGCCTGATCCCCGGGCGTATCTCGCACGGCTGCATCCGCATGCGGAACGGCGACATCACGCGGCTGAACCGCCTGCTGTCGCCCGGGACGCCCGTCTCCGTCCGCTAGGCCGCGATGCCGTCGAGCTCGCCTGACTTGTCGAGCCGCCAGAGCTCGGTGTAGCCGCCGATCGCCTCGCCGTCGATGACGATCTGGGGCACCGTCCAGCCGCCCGTAAGCTCGTGCAGCGTGCGGCGGAAGTGCGTGTCGTCGTCCAGGTTGATCTCCTCGTACTCGAGACCGCGCGAGTCGAGCAGCGCCTTCGCCCGGACGCAGTAGCCGCACCAGCGGGTCGTGTACATCGTGATCTTCGGCATCCTGCCTCGCAACGTGGAGTCCCCGCACATCTTCCCAGCGGCCGACCTCTCTACACTTGCCACGGATGGGGCGGGCGTACAAGACCGAGGCGGTCGTGCTGCGCTCGCTGCGGCTGGGCGAGGCAGATCGCGTGCTGCACCTGTACACGCTCGAGCGCGGGCGCGTCGGCGCCGTGGCGAAGGGGGTGCGCCGCACGAAGTCGCGCTTCGGCGCGCGCCTGGAGCCGCTGAGCCACGTCGAGGTGATGCTCCACCAGGGCGGCGGGGAGCTGCACACCGTCACGGGCGTCGACCTCGTGCGCTCGCATCACGCGGCGCGCGAGAACTCCGCGCGGCTCGGCGTCGGCCTCGTCGGCCTCGAGGCGATGCTGCGGCTGTTTCCCGAGCAGGAGGCGAGCCCGCGCGCGTTCACGGCGCTGACGAGGTTCCTCGACGCGCTCGACGAGTCCGCGGTGGCCGCGGGCCCGCCGGCACGTGACCCGCTCGCGCTGTCGTTCCAGCTGAAGCTCCTGTGGCTCTCCGGCTACCTGCCGCACCTGATGAGCTGCGCCGAGTGCGGCTCGGAGACGGCGCTCGCCGGCTTCTCGCCGCGTGCGGGCGGCGCGGTGTGCGGCGCCTGCGCGAACGGGTCGCTGCCGCTCTCGGCCGAAGGCATCGCGGGGATCGAGGGCCTGCTCAACCGTCCTCTCGCCGAGGCGAACGCCGTTCCCCTACCGCGGCGGGCGGCCGCCGAGGCGCTCGGGGTCGTGACGTCGACCTACGAGTACCACGGCGGCTTCCGCCTGAAGACTCTCGCCGCGCGGTGAAGCGCAGCCTCGGCGACGGGCTCGAGCTCGACGACGACCCGGACCGCATCGACGCCGTCTTCGGCTTTCCTGTGTAACTAGGACGCGTAGCGTATGGGCGAAGGGCCGTCCGCGCGAGCTGGTCGAGCGCCTGATCCGCGAGTCGCAGCGGGTGGTCGGCCTCTACCACGACGGACGCCAGATCGGCTTCACGCGGACGTTCTCGGACGGCGCGTCGGTGACCTACCTGGCCGACGTCTACGTCCTCCCGGAGTACCGCGGCGGCGGCCTCGGCACGGAGCTCGTGCGCGAGACCGTCGAGACAGGGCCGTACACGGACACGCGCCGGCTCCTGCACGCGCGCGACGCACATGCTCTAGAGAAGTTCGGGTTCAGGAAACCGGGGGAGCGTCTGCTCTAACGGGACCGGCGCTGACCGGCGCGACGAGCCGCTCCGCGAGGTAGCGAATCGCGAGCGGGTAGCGGTACTCGATCGCGCTGTGCGTCCCGTCGAAGAGTTCGAAGAACACGTCCGTGACGCCGATTCGCTCGAGCGCGGCGCGGAACGCGTCGGCGCCGAGGTCGAGGTAGAACTGGTCACGGCTGCCCGAGTCGATGTAGACGGCGCGTAGCCCGCGGAGGATCTCCGCGTGGTCGGGCACCATCCGGACGGGATCCCATGCGAGCCAGCGCTCCCAGATCTCGGGCCGAATGCGGCCGGTCGCCTGCTCGAACGGCAGCCGCACGGTGCCGTCCGGATCGGTCGAGTAGCAGGCGGCCATGCACCAGACGTCGAGCAGGTAGGAGTCGCTCTCCTTCGAGAACGCGGGCCGTGAGCGGAAGTCCTCCCAGAAGCGCTCGTACGACCCGCCGTAGTCGTCACGCAGGACGCGCGCGACCTGCCTGAACTCCGGCAGGTAGCAGTTCTCGAAGAGCGCGTCCCCGGCGTGCGTAGCGAGGCCGCCCCACAGGTCGGGCCGGAGCATCGGCGTGACCATCGCGCCGTAGCCGCCGCTCGACTTGCCGGTGATCGCGCGGTGCTCGCGCTCGGGGATCGTCCGGTAGCGGCCGTCGACCCAGGGCACGACCTCGTCGCAGAGGTAGGTGTGGTAGTTCCCGGTCCCGGGCGAGTCCAGGAACTGGCTGCCGCCGAGCGAGGTCCACGCGTCGACGAAGACGACGAGCGCGGGCGGAACCGAGCCGTCCGCGAACAGCTCGTCCACGAGCTCGACCACGTTGGGGCGGAACGCGTTCCGATTCCGCCACATGTCGATCTGCCCGGTGAGGCCCTGGATCAGGTAGATCGAGGGGTAGGCCTCGGGCGGGTCAGCGTCGTAGGCCGGCGGCAGGTAGACCCAGATCGGGCGCTCGTACGGATCGCCGAGCGGGTTCCCACGGAGCGCCTCGCTGACGATCGTCGCTTCCTCGAGCCTTCCGCGCAGGTCGACCGACCAGGGACGAATCGGAACCTCCTCTACGATGCTCGGACCCCGTGGCGGCGCCAACCTACCAAGACATGCTGGCCTCGCTCCAGGCGTACTGGGCGGAGCGCGGGTGCGTCGTCATGCAGCCGTACCACACGGAAGTCGCCGCCGGAACGATGAATCCGGCGACCTTCCTCCGCTGCCTCGGGCCGAACGAGTGGCGGACGGCCTACGTCGAGCCGGTCATCCGCCCGACGGACGGGCGCTACGGCGAGAACCCGTTCCGCTTCCAGCACTACTACCAACTCCAGGTCATCCTCAAGCCGACCCCGGACGACGTCCTCGACCAGTACTGGGGCTCGCTCGAGGCGCTCGGCATCGACCTCACTCGGCACGACCCGCGGCTCGTCGAGGACGACTGGGAGCAGCCGACGCTCGGCGCCTGGGGGCTCGGCTGGGAGGTCTGGCTGGACGGGATGGAGATCACCCAGTTCACGTACTTCCAGCAGCTCGGCGGCATGGACGTCGAGCTCGTTCCGGCCGAGATCACCTACGGCACCGAGCGGCTCGCCATGTTCCTGCAGGGCAAGGACAGCGCTCTCGAGCTCGAGTGGGCGCCGGGGATCACGTGGGGCGACGTCTACCGCGAGAACGAGCGGCAGTTCTCGGCGTACAACTTCGAGGCCGCCTCCGTCGACATGCTCATGCGCCACTTCGATGGCTACGAGGCGGAATGCGGGCGGCTCCTGGAGCTCGGCCTGCCGCTGCCGGCCTACGACCAGGTGCTCAAGTGCTCCCACACCTTCAACCTGCTCGACGCCCGCGGTGCCGTATCCGTGAGCGAGCGCGCGGCCTACATCGGACGGGTCCGCAACCTCGCGCGGAACGTGGCCCGCGCCTACGTCGAGAGCCTCGATGCCCACGCTGCTGTTTGAGATCGGCTCCGAGGAGCTGCCCGCGTCGGCCGTCGTCGCGGGGGCGCGCCAGCTTCCGGAGCTCGTGACAGCCCAGCTCGGCGTCGAGCCCGCGCGCGTGTACGCGGGGCCGAGGCGGCTGGCAGTGCGCGTGGAAGGCCTCCCCGAGCGGACGCCGGACGAATGGGCGAAGGGGCCGCCCGTCGCGCTCCGCGAGCAGGCGGCGGCGGGGTTCTCCAAGCGGCACGGCGTGTCGGTGGACGACCTCGACGAACGCGACGGCTTCCTCGGTGTGACGGTCCGGGGCAAGCCGCTCGCCGAGGTCCTGCCGGATCGTCTCGACGCGATCCTCCGCGCGCTCGCCTTTCCCAAGACGATGCGCTGGGACGCGAGCGGGCTGCGCTACCCGCGGCCGGTCCGTTGGCTGCTCGCACGGCTTGACGAGGCCGCCGTCGAGGGCTTCGGGACGACCACGTTCGGGCATCGCTTCATCGCGGGAGAGCTGGACGTTCCGCGCGCCGACGACTACGAGCGGCTCCTGCGTGAGGCGAACGTGGAGCCGGACGCCGTCGAGCGCGATCGTGCCGTCCGCGCCGGGCTCGACGCTCACGGCGACTGGTCCGACCCGCTCGGAAAGCTGGCCGAGGTTGTCCACCTCGTCGAGTGGCCGCGCGTCCAGGAGGGCACCTTCGCCGAGCGCTACCTCGGCCTTCCAGAGCGTGTGGTCGTCACGGCCATGCAGTCGCACCAGCGCTACTTCCCGCTCGGCGCGAACCGCTTCGCGTTCGTCGCCAACGGCGGCGACCCCGAGACCGTCCGGGAGGGGAACGAGCGCGTCCTCACGGGGCGCCTGGAGGACGCGACGTTCACGTTCGAGCGCGACGTCGCGCGCGGAATCGACGAGCTCGTCCGCAACTTGGCGTCGATCACCTTCTTCGCCGGGGCCGGCTCCTTCGCGGACAAGACCGGCCGGCTGGTCCAGCTCGTCGACGAGCTCGGCGGCGGCGAGGCGCCACGCGAGGCCGCCCGGCTCGCGAAGGCCGACCAGGCGGCCGAGCTCGTGCGCGAGTTCCCCGACCTCGAGGGCTACATCGGCGCCGAGTACGCGCGCCTCGCGGGCTACCCCGAGGCCGTCGCGAAGGCGATCGAGGAGCAGTACCTCCCCGATTCCGCCAGCGGCGCCCTGCCCGAGACCGACGCGGGGAAGATCCTCGCGGCCGCCGAGAAGATCGACAACCTCCGCGTCGCGTTCGGTTTGGGCCACAAGCCGACGGGCTCGCGCGACCCGTACGGGCTCCGGCGCGCCGCGATCGGGCTGCTTCGGCTCGCCACCGAGGGCGCCCTCCCGATCGACCGCACGACGGCGTTCCCGGATCCGGAGCTGCGCGACTTCGTCGAGGAGCGACTCGAGGGCCTGCTCGACGTCCCCGTCGAGTTCGTCCGGGCCGCGCGCAAGTCAGGCGTCCGCGATCTCGGCGCGGTCGCCACGCTCGCCAGCTTCCTGGGTGCCCTCGACGACGACCGGCTGGAGCCCGTCCATACCGTGTTCACGCGCGCGAGCCGGATCGCCGGCTCCCAGGGCAACGGCAGCGTCAACCCGTCGCTGCTCACCGAGGAGGCGGAGGTGCAGCTGGCGCGGGCCGTGGAGTCGGAGGAGGCGCGGATCGCTCGCGAGGTCGAGGAGGGCGACTTCGAGTCGGCCTTCGAGGCCGCCGCCACGCTCGCCCCGGTGGTCGAGCGCTTCTTCGACGAGGTGCTCGTCATGGCAGAGGACGCGGCCATCCGTACCAACCGCCTGCGGCTGCTGTCCGAGCTCCGTGACGCCGTCGGCGCGCTCGGCGATTTTTCCGAGATCCCGCGCTAGCCGACCGTGGGCGAACCCATGGTTCCCCCGCGAGCCCTTCCTTCAAAGTTCTTCTGAACATCAGCGGGGCCGGCGAAGCCGCCCCCTCTTCAAGAGCAACGCAAGAGCGTCTGCGCAACGCGCTAACAGCGGCGTCACGCGCCTTAATCTCGGCTTAGCGGGCCGTTTAGGCGGCTCTCACACAGGCAAGGTTGACTGCCCGGCATGCCAGAGATCCAGGTTCGCAAAAGCGTTGCCACCCAGCTGATCGCGCTGCTCTTCGCGGCGATCCTGGGCGGCCTCGTCGCAGCCGGCGCGGTTGTGCTCTTGGACGGTGACGACACCGCGCCGGCCGCGGCCACCACCACCGTCGTGACCAGCTCCACGCGCCCGACCAGCGCGGGCCTCTCCGCAGGCGACATCTACAAGAACTCCCAGTCGGCCGTCGTGGAGATCCAGGCCGGCAACGCGACGGGAACCGGGTTCGTCATCGACGAGCAAGGCCACCTCGTGACCAACAACCACGTCGTCGGCGACTCGCAGACGGTCTCGATCCGTTTCGCGGACGAGAGCGAGGAGCAGGGCCGTGTGATCGGGACCGACCCCTCCACCGACATCGCCCTCGTCCAGGTCGACCTGACGGGCCACGACGTCACGCCGGTCCAGCTCGGCTCGTCGGCCGACGTCGAGGTCGGCGACCCCGTCTACGCGATCGGGAACCCCTTCGGGCTGGAGCGCACGCTCACCGCGGGGATCGTGAGCGCGGTCAACCGGGACATCACGGCGCCGAACAACTTCACGATCAACGACGTGATCCAGACCGACGCCCCGGTGAACCCGGGCAACTCGGGCGGCCCGCTGCTCGACGCCTCAGGCAACGTGATCGGCGTCGTCTCCCAGATCCAGAGCGAGAACGGGGGCAACATCGGCATCGGCTACGCCGTCCCGAGCGACACGGTTCACAACGTCGTCGACACGCTCAAGTCCGGCGGCGAGGTCGAGCACGCCTACCTCGGCGTCAATCTGCAGGAGAGCGACAACGGCGTCAGCCTCTCGCGGGTGCGCAAGGGCGAGCCGGGTCAGCAGGCCGACCTCCAGCAGGACGACGTCGTCGTCGAGGTGGACGGCAAGAAGGTCGAGTCCGCGAGCGACATCCAGCGCGCCGTCGATTCCCACAAGCCCGGCGACAAGCTTGTGCTCAAGATCGAGCGCGGCGGCGACGAGCGCACCGTCACCGTGACGCTCGGCACCAGGCCTCCCGCGGCCGAGTAGCGGTACGCTGGGCCGCGTGAGCGGCGTCGTCGAGCTGCACGTGATCTCGGACGCGACCGGGGCGACCGCGAAGCGCCTCGTGCAGGCGCTCGAGGCGCAGTTCCCCGAGCAGAGCTTCGAGGAGATCATCCATCCGCGGGTGGACACCGTCGACGACCTTCGGCTCGCGGTCTCGCGCGCGAAGGGCCGGCCGGCGGTGGTCGTCTACACGCTCGTCGACCAGGAGATGCGCGAAGCGATGCGCGACCTCTGCAAGCGTGCCCGCGTCCACTATTGCGACCTGCTCGGGCATCCGATCGACGCGGTCGCGCGCGTCTCGGGCCAGGCGGCGCGCATGACGCCGGGCGCGCGGCCGCCGCTCGACTCGCAGTACTTCCGGCGGATGGCGGCGATCGAGTTCGCCGTCAAGTACGACGACGGCGTCGGCTCCGGGCTGCACGAGGCGGACATCGTCCTCGTCGGCGTCTCCCGCACGTCGAAGACGCCGCTGTCGATGTACCTGGGCTACCTGGGCTACAAGACCGCCAACGTCCCGGTCGTGAAGGAAATCGAGCCGCCGAGCGCGTTGTTCGAGATCGACCAGGCAAAGGTGGTCGGTCTTACGATCGGCGCGGAGCGCCTGGCCGAGATCCGTCAGGAGCGCGCGCGCAGGCTCGGCGGCGGCAACGGCAAGTACGCGGCGCTGGTCGAGATCTACGAGGAGCTCGACTACGCGGCGGAGGTCCACCGGAAGGTCGGCTGCCCGGTGATCGAGATGACCGAGCTGTCGATCGAGGAGACGGCGGCCCGGATCATCCAGCTCGTCGAGCGGCGGCAGGCCGAGGTGCGGGCCTGAGCGCGACGGACAATCCCTACGGGCGGCCGCGGATTCCGCTCTGGCGCTGGGCGGCGTGGTGGTTCCTGCTCGTGCTCGCGGACTTCGCCTTCTACGTCGTCCTGACGCCGCTCTGGCTGGGCGGCCGCGGGCTCGCGTGGCTCGCCGAGTGGCGGGCGCGCCGCCGACCGGCGGATGTAAACGCCTCGTAAAGACGCACTCACAGTTTCGTAACGCAGATTCAGGATACTTCCCGCCGCTTACGAGAGCGACGACCCAGGGAGGATTCATGAAAAGGCTCGTCATCACCTCGTTCCTCGCCGTTGCTGCGCTGGCGGTCATCGCGACCGGCGTCGCCATGGCGCACGGCGACAACGGCGGCACGAGCACCAAGCTCGAGGGGTACCAGGAGACGCCGTTGACGCTCTCCACAAGCGGGCGTGGAACGTTCCGTATACGCCTGCGCTCCGACGGGATCCACTACGTGCTCAAGTACTCCGATCTCGAGGCGGATGCGCTCTTCGCGCACATCCACCTCGGGCAGCGCGGAACGACCGGCGGAGTCATCGCCTTCCTCTGCGGCGGCGGCACGAAGCCCGCCCCGTGCCCGGTGCGCGCGGGCCGCGTCGAAGGCGTCATCGCCGCAGCCGACGTGGTCGGCCCCACCGTCCAAGGGATCGAAGTGGGGAACCTGGTCGAGGCCGTGCGCGCGCTTCGGCGCGGATATGTGTACGCGAACGTGCACACGACGAAGTACACGGGCGGCGAGATCAGGGGTCAGATCGGTGGCGACGACGACCGCGGCCATAAGCGCGACAGGTAGCGCTGAGGAGATTCGGAGTGACCGAGAGGCCCGTGAAAGCGGGCCTCTCGTCTAGATCTGGCGCGCCTCGATCAGGTCCTCGACGACGCCGTCTCCCTCGAGGGCGACGCGGTACGCCGCTTTCCCGGGAAGTGCGGTCACCGCCTCGCGGAGCTCCCAGCCGTCGAAGTGGAGGGCGACGCCGTCCTCTGCCGCCCAGCCGCCCGGGAAGCCGCCCGCCACGAGCTCGTGGAAGCGCGGGCGGCGGTTCTCCTCGCCGTCGTAGTGGGGGCAGGCGCTTCCGGGGATCAGCCCCAGGCACTCCATCGCCTCGAGCTGGGGACCGAACGAGTCGGTCACGCCGCCTTCGAACCAGCAGATCATCCCGGCGCTGACGCCGCTGAGGACCACGCCCGCCTGCCAGGCTTCGCGCAGGATCTCGTCGAGCCCGTGCTCGCGCCAGATCGCGAGCATGTTGGCCGTATTGCCGCCGCCGACGTAGACGAGGTCGTGGCCGAGGACGAAGTCGCGCAGCTCGGCGGGCGGCCACGGGAAGAACTCGAGATGCGAGACGTCGGCGCGGTCCTTGAACGCGTCGAAGACCTGAACGACGTAGAGCGGATCCTCGGCGGCGGCCGTCGGCACGAACAGTAGGCGCGGCCGCTCTTTGCGGGTTAGGCCGAGGAGCCAGTCCTCGAGCGCGCGGTATTCGGGAGCGCCGACCTGATGGCCGCCGAATCCCACGATTTGCGGGCCGGGCACAGCGCGAGCATATGGGAAGATTCGCGTCCTTCATGAGCCGGGCGCGATACGTCTACGACTTCGACGAGCCTTCCGACGGCGGGCGAGAGCTGCTCGGCGGCAAGGGAATCGGGCTCGCCGAGATGACGCAGCTCGGCGCGCCCGTGCCGGCCGGCTTCACGATCACGACCGACGCCTGCCGCGCCTACATGGCCGCCGGCGGCGAGCTTCCCGACGGGCTCGAAGGAGAGCTCGAGGAGCACCTGGCGGCGCTCGAGGAGCGCACCGGGAAGCGCTTCGGGGACGCATCCGACCCGCTGCTCGTCTCCGTGCGCTCGGGCGCCGCCGTCTCGATGCCGGGGATGATGGACACGATCCTGAACCTCGGCCTCAACGACGAGGCGACCGAGGGCCTCGCTGCCCGGACCGGCAACGAGCGCTTCGCCCGCGACTCCTATCGGCGCCTGATCCAGATGTACGGGGAGGTGGTCGACGGGGTCTCGGCGCACCGATTCGAGGACGCGCTGAGCACGCTGAAGAGCTCGCACGGCGCCGCGCAGGACACCGACCTGAGCGCGACCGACTTGGCCGAGCTGGTCGAGGCGTTCAAGGGGATCTACCGCGAGGAGACCGACTTCGACTTCCCGCAGGACGCGCGGGATCAGCTGATGAAGGCCGTGCGCGCCGTGTTCGATTCCTGGGAAACGCCGCGTGCGCAGGTCTACAGGCGCGCGCACGGAATCCCCGACGACCTCGGCACGGCCGTCAACGTCGTGCAGATGGTCTTCGGCAACAAGGGCGAGTCTTCGGCGACCGGCGTCTGTTTCACGCGCGACCCGTCGACCGGCGAGAGCGGGCTCTACGGCGAGTTCCTCGTCAACGCGCAGGGTGAGGACGTGGTCGCCGGCATCCGCACCCCCGAGCCGCTCGAGCGGATGGAGGACGTTCTGCCCGAGGCGTTCGAGCAGCTGACGGAGACGATGCGCCGCCTCGAGGAGCACTACAAGGACGTGCAGGACATCGAGTTCACCGTCGAGGACGGGGCGCTCTACCTGCTCCAGACCAGAACCGCGAAGCGGACGGCCGCGGCCGCGTTGAAGGCCGCGGTCAACATGGTCGACGAGGGCCTGATCTCGCGCGAGGAGGCGGTTGCGCGGATCGACCCGGGGCAGCTCGACCAGCTCCTGCACCCGATGATCGACCCTTCCGCGCACTACGAGGTCGCCGCGCGCGGCCTGAATGCGTCTCCCGGCGCCGCATCGGGGAAGATCGTCTTCGACGCCGACACGGCCGCGGACCGGGGCGCGGCGGGCGCCGCCGTCATCCTCGTCCGCTGGGAGACCACGCCCGACGACATCCACGGGATGATCGGCGCGCAGGGCATCCTGACGGCGCACGGCGGCATGACGTCGCACGCGGCCGTCGTGGCGCGCGGGATGGGGAAGCCGTGCGTCGCCGGGTGCGACGGGCTCCAGCTGGACGTCGACAACCGCCGCGGGACGCTGAACGGGCGGGCGTTCTCCGAAGGCGACACGATCACGATCGACGGAGGCACCGGCGAGGTCATCCTCGGGACCGTCGACCTCGTCCCGCCGCAGATAAACGAGGACTTCGAGACGATCCTCGGCTGGGCGGACGCGCTGCGGCGCCTGCGTGTGCGCGCGAACGCCGACACGCCCGAGGACGCCACCCGGGCCCGCGAGTTCGGCGCGGAGGGAATCGGCCTCTGCCGGACCGAGCACATGTTCATGGCCGACGACCGGCTCCCGGTGGTGCGCGAGATGATCATGGCCGCCGACGAGGACGGGCGCCGGTCCGCGCTGGAACGACTCCAGCCGATGCAGCAGTCCGACTTCGAGGGGATCTTCGAGGCGATGGCCGGGCTGCCCGTGACGATCCGGCTGCTCGACCCGCCCCTCCACGAGTTCCTGCCCTCGCTCGACGAGGCGACCGACCAGCCGATGCGCGACCGCATCCGCG
>Ga0126305_10000969_pt1 | contig 12585 bp, 10 predicted proteins | sample Plot26_FD_92536 | JGI IMG/M metagenome (GOLD analysis project Ga0126305, IMG submission 92536) | Serpentine soil microbial communities from UC McLaughlin Reserve, CA, USA - Plot26 | ecosystem: Environmental > Terrestrial > Soil > Grasslands | place: USA: UC McLaughlin Reserve, Lake County... | reverse complement strand
GCGGAGAAGTTAAGAGAGCAAGGAGTGCACGTAGAGCAATTGGTATTGCCGGATGAAGTGCATAGCTTTTTACTTTATAGCAATTGGCTAAAAGCCTATACAGCAACCTTTGAATTTGTAGAAAGGCAGTTTAATAAACACTGATAATGGAAGTACATCACCACTCACACACCTCAGACCCCGATAGTCACCGGGGCAGGAAGAAATGGACCCATCATTTTTGGGAGTTTCTTATGTTGTTTCTTGCCGTGTTCTGCGGGTTTTTGGCGGAGTATTATCTTGAACATACAATTGAACATAACAGGGAAAAACAATTTATTGAATCGCTTATAAAGGATATTGATGCAGACACTGCACAATTATCAAGAATAAAGGTTTTTCGGCTTGCCCGTCTCAGTTCTATTGATTCATTAAATAACTATTTGGCTAAAAATACTTCATCGGTCATTTCCCTGCATGGCATACAGTTACTGAATAATTTGAAAGGACATGTAGCATTTTTTGAAAATAGCGGTACGCTCGATCAGTTAAAAAATGCCGGCGGGCTACGACTTATTCGAAAGAGGAATGTTGTTGATTCCATCCAGCTTTATGACCAGCAAATAAAAAGAATGGCATTGCGTGATCTTTTTGAAACAGATGAGATGCGATATGCTGTTCGGTTATCTTATAAGATGATAGACGGCATTATGCTTTCTAACATTTATGCGGATACGAGCTATTTTACTAATAATACACTAAGAACAGACGCATCCGGAGCAATTGCATTTAGTTCAAAGGATGCAGGTGAATACCTGAATAGCCTGGCAACTTACCGCTTTGTTGTAGTGAGCAATATGCTGGTGCAGGAAAGTATTAGAAAAATAGCTGAGCATCTATTGAGGTTAATTAAAAAAGAATATCGCATCAAATAGAACTTATGGAAGTACATGCCCATACCCACACTCCACGAAAAAAATGGACACATTATTTCTGGGAATTCCTGATGTTGTTCCTTGCTGTGTTCTGCGGATTTCTCGCAGAATACACCCTCGAGCATAAGATCGAAAAGGACAGAGAAAAGCAATTTATAAGTTCACTGGCAGATGATATAGAGGCAGACATTACTCAATTGAATTCGGTCATTCAGAAAAGGGACGAGAAAATTCAGCGTCTTGATTCATTAATCCTACTGATCAACTTACCCAATTTTGGCGACCACGGCAGTAATATTTATTTTAATGCGATCCATGCTGCACGATTAGTGGATATCAAGTTTACTGCAAACGATGGCACCTTGCTGCAATTAAAAAATTCGGGAGGGTTGCGGTTGATCCGAAACCGCGCGGTAGTAGACAGCATTGCTCATTATGATGTAAGTGTACGCAATCTCGAGGAACTCGGGGAACAAGAAACGTTGATATCCCACGAATACCGCACATTTGCAAAAAAAGTTTTTAACGCACTCATTTTTGATAGAATGCTGGATGAAAATAATAACTCACACCGACCCGCTGGTAATCCTGCGCTTCTTGCTTTCAACAAACAAGACCTCGCGGATCTAAACTTTAGTGTTTATACGATAAAACTTGTTGCCAAAGGGATGCGACGCGATTCGAAAAAATTACTGCAACAGGCGACGAATTTATTAGCTGCCATAAATAAAGAATATCATCTTGAGTAAATAGTTTTCATGGAAGTACACCACCACGCACATACAGAAAGAAAGAAATGGACACATTATTTCTGGGAGTTCTTCATGCTGTTTCTGGCAGTAACTCTTGGGTTCTTTGTCGAAAATCAACGGGAACATTATATAGAGCATAAAAGAGGCTTACAGTATATACGATCATTTGTAGAGGATCTTAAAACTGATACATCGAGGTTTTCGGTGGTTATAAAAGGCTTTGCAAAAAAAGAGGCCGAACTCGATCAGCTGTATCTATGTAATGATTCGATCAGGCTTAACAGAAACCCTTCCGATTGTATAAAAAATATTTATGCAGCCACCATTGGATACGATGACCTCATCTATACAGACAGGACTTTACAGCAATTAAAAAATGCCGGCGGTCTTCGCTTATTGGAAGACGAGGATGCCGATAGCATTATTTTATACGACCAGCTGTTACGCTATCTTTTAAAAGTTGAAAGCAGCTCCTTACAGGAAATGCAGACAAGAGTAAGAGCATCCCGAAATTCTGTTTTTGCTTATTCTGAGATAACTGAAACCAGTTGGTCAAAAGGTACGCAGCCTGGGAGAGTGGATTTGATCTCAAGCGATAAAGAGCTCCTTAATCGATTTTTCAACGAAGTAATGGTTTACCGTTTTGCATGTCGTTTTCAATTCCGGCAAACGATCAGGCTAAGAGAGAAGGCAGTTGCGCTGATAAAATTTTATTCAGAAAAATACCATCTAAAATGATTGTTCATGACGTCCCTGCTGTAACACCTAAATTGTTACGATCCTCATCAGAAAAAATAATTATCTTTTGCTATTAACAGTTATCTACCACCCATTATCGTTCCTCTAAGAAAAGGTTTCGTCGCTAAAAAATATAAAGCCACCAATATGGAAGTACATGCCCACCCACATACCCCAGACCCCGAAGGTCATCGGGGCAGGAAAAAATGGACACATTATTTCTGGGAATTCATCATGTTATTCCTTGCCGTGTTCTGCGGATTTCTGGCAGAGTATCAACTGGAGCACAAAATAGAAAAGAACAGGGAAAAACAATTTATGGTGTCGATGATCGAAGACCTGAAAGCCGATGCCAGTGCAATTTCAATATTGAATCAACAACGCATCGACCGGCTTGGAATGTACGATTCATTAAGCAACGCGATCATCAATAAAAAATATTCAGAGAATGGGGGAGACTTTTACTACTGGGGGCGAAATATTTCCCGAAGAGCTTTCTTCTTTTCTGCGGACGGAACTATGCAACAATTAAAAAATTCAGGAGGCCTGCGGCTGGTAAGCGACCAGGTTATTTCAGATAAAATAATTGCTTATGATGTTTTGTACAGGAACATAATGCTTCAGCAGGAGCTGGAGGAAGTACATTTGAACGAATACCGCGGACTGGCGGCAAAAATATTTGATGCCGCTGTTTTCAACAAGATGACCAATGGGCTCACAAATAAAAGATCCGATGGACTTCAATTAAAAGATAGTACCATCAATTTATTAAGTATGTTTTTTGAAAGACCGGCGGATGATCCGCAGCTAAAAGACAGTTCACCAATTGCACTAAATGAGTTGGCAAATAAGCTTAATTACTGGGCCGCCGGTTCCTTGCGTCTCCTGCAGCTGTTGGAAGAGCTTAAGAAAATGGCGTTTGAATTAATTGATCTGATAAAAAAGGAATATCATCCTGAATAAGAAATTTATGGAGGTACATGCACACGCCCATAGCCCAAGAAAGAAATGGACACATTATCTCTGGGAGTTTCTTATGTTATTCCTTGCTGTGTTCTGTGGTTTCCTGGCAGAGAACCAACGTGAACATTATATCGAGCATCAGCGGGAAAAGCAATACATGCAAAGCTTGCTGGAAGACCTGCAAACAGACACGGCAACTATCAACAGGGTTCATAGAAGGGCATTGACCCAGCTGGGCTTTCTTGATTCACTGATCGAATTCGGTGATCACATTCCTGTAAAAGGGGATGCTATCAATAAACTTTATTTTTTACAAGGTAAAACAACCCGCTTTCTTAATATCCGTTTTGAGGACGGAACTTCTTCTCAGTTAAAAAATGCCGGCGGTATGCGATTGATAAGAAAGGAAGAAGTGGCCAAAGCCATTCGTGAGTATTGGGATCATATCGAATCATTATACCGGGTAAGGGATCGTCTTGAATTAGCAGGAGAAACAATTGCCGATGTAAGCTCACGTATTTTTTATACTAATTACTTTATTAAAAGCGAAGACCCGCTGGATCCGGTTAGTGGGATAAAACCCGGAGCTAAATTTATTTATGATGATCAAAGGCTGATCGCTGAGTATATTAACCGGATCGCCACTAAAGCGACCCGCACAAGAATATATTTGGCCGAACTTGAAGACGGGCTCAGATCAGCAAACAACCTGTTGCAGATAATTAAAGAAGATTACCACCTGTCCGCCGGTTGGCGGACTCCTTTGGAGAAATAAAATTTTTATGGAAGTACACCACCACTCGCATACCCCGAACCCGGATAGCCATCGGGGCGGGAAAAAATGGACGCATTATTTCTGGGAGTTTCTTATGTTATTCCTTGCCGTGTTCTGTGGTTTCATGGCAGAAAATTTCAGAGAACATGAGATCAATAAAGGCATTGAAAGGAACAATATAAAAAGTTTAGTGAGAAACCTGCGGGAGGACAGCAGTCTGTTAGTACGCTCTGTCAAAATCAATGAGGCAAGGTTCAATTATCTCGATAGCCTTATTGATTTGAAGAATAAAAATATCCCGGATGATATTTTTCAAAAAGAGTTTATCTTCTATATGTTAAAGCTGGGATACATCGATTATTTTGTATCCAATCAATCTACATTTAAACAAATGCAATCGTCCGGCACGTTACGGCTTATCAGCAGTCCAAGCGTACTAGATAGTATTTTGAATTACGAGAACAGTTATGAAGGGATCAAACGACAGGAAGAGAGATGTTCATCCTGGTGGAATAAGTCAATTGAACAGGTGTCTTCTATAATTGATCTTACTCCTTTAGCTCACATCGCGCCAACTGCATTAATGGAAATTAAGATCGGAGATCTTGAAAATATTGATGCCCCGGACGTTTCAAAAAATTTACCCGCTCTTCGATCATATTATAACTGGAGGGTCAATGAAAGAATTTCTTTGGGCTATTATATTCAGTTTTTACATAAGCAGCTTTCTTATATCATAACATTGATCCCTTTTCTGCAAAAACATTATCACCTGAAATAAAAAGCTATGAGATATTTTTTACTGGTTCTTTTATTTGTTACCAACAACACCTTCTCGCAACAAGTGAGATTCGATTCTTTATTTAGGGCACAAAGAGATTTCAGCGGCGTTGTATTAATTGCGGAAAAAGGAAAGCCGGTTTATCAAAAGGCATTTGGCCATCGTGACTTTGCAGATCAAATCCCTTTGCAAACTTCAGACATATTTGAACTCGCTTCTGTCTCCAAGCAGTTCACGGCCATGATCATCATGATGCTAAAAGAAAAAGGGAAATTGAACTATGACGATTCAGTGAGTAAATATCTTGATATTCGTTATAAAGGAATTACCATTCGAAATCTGCTTACTCATACCAGTGGCCTACCCGATTACCAGGACATTATGGATAAATATTGGGATAAATCAAAAGTGGCAGGAAATCCTGATTGTATTGAATATTTAAATAAGTATGCGCCGCCAAAACATTTTGAGCCCGGAGAAAAATATGAATACAGTAATACCGCTTATATGCTGCTTGCAAGTATTGCGGAAAAAGCAAGTGGAAAAGATTTTATTGAGCTATGCCGCAAATGGATCTTCAGGAAAGTAAAAATGAAGAGTACTGATATAAGAACACTGGAAGAAAAGAGGACAACTAAGAACTTCGCGATCGGGCACATTTATGTTGAAGAGAGGAATAAATGGGTTCCTGCCGATTCATTTCCTTCTTCTAATTATACAATATGGCTGGGCAATCGCAAAGGTCCCGGTCGTATTAGTTCTACCGCTGCGGATCTGTTGAAATGGGATGACGCTTTATATACAAACAAACTTGTAAAGCAATCAACATTGAGGGATGCATTTAGTCCAATGAAATTAAATGATGGAACTATTTCAAATTATGGTTTCGGTTGGGAATTAAGAAATGATCCTTCATTTGGAAAAATTGTTCAGCATAACGGCGATAACCCGGGGTATAAAACACAGATCATCCGTTATATTGATAAAAAGAAAACAATTATTCTTTTGAATAATAATGCATCAAAAGATTTTGGTCTTATTCTAATACAACTGGAAGAGATAATTAAATAAAAATTATTCCTTCACATGCATCACCATATTTATAGGTGTTAAGAATCCATAGGTGCTGCTCACCTTGAACAAATAGTCGCCAACGTTTCCTGGCGTGAATCCAAAATCAAGAGTTTGTCCAACAGAGATTGGTTGGTTTAATGCTGCTCTTATTATTCGTTGATAAGAAGGCAGATCTGCTCCGTCTTTTGCCAGAGGCTTCCAGTTCACTGGTTTATCATTATGTATGATCGAAGTTTCGATATCAGCCCAGCCCGCAGTGATATTAACCACCCGGAAGTGATAGTTTATCCCTTTTTTCATATACAGGGTATCGGGTTGTTTTTTCCCGCTTACAAATACTGCCCCGGTTTTGTCTTCTCCAAATATTATTACTTTGTTTTTATCAATGTCATAATTTTCTTTCTTGTCTTTTACTATAATGGCACCATACATGCCGGCAAATAACTGTTGGTTATGCATGTGCGTATGATAAATAAAAGTACCTGAACGGGGCGGTCGCATATGCACAATAAATGAATCACCGGGTTGAAGGATTGGAGCAAGCATATTTTTAAAATTCCCCCAACCTGATACACCATCAAAATAACTGTCGATCTCCAACCCATGCCAGTGAACAGTAGTCGCTTCTTTTAATTTGTTGATCACTTTTATGGCCACTGCTTCATCCCGGTTCAGGACAATAGATGGGCCAGGAATGCTTACTTTATCATCTGAAGTTTGATCTCCTTCCAATAAAATAAATCCATTTCCTGTAGCGGAATCACACCAGTTAGGTTTTTCTTTTACGATCAGTGTAAGTTTTCGTTCATTGACGTTATCAAGCTTTTCCAGTTTCCAATTTTTACCAGAAGGCAATATTTGCAATCCCATAATAAGTCCGCCCATACCGTTTGTCACATGTGCATGCAGATCTTTTGGATCCATTTCTTCCATTTTAGGGACCTTTCGCAAAAACGATTCAGGTAGAATATGAAAGATCGTATGGCAATGAAATAACCAGTTGCCCGGTCTTTCCGGCACCCAACTCATCGACATAGTTTCACCGGGATTCAATAATTCTGTTACTGCTTTATGAATACTTTTTTTATCAGAAGCAGAATCTTTATATAAATTTCCATGACTATTTACTGTATAATAAAAACCATGAAGGTGCATCGGGTGTTGTTGGTTGCTTGCGTTGATCACTTTCCAATTCACTTCATCCCCCTGGTTATAAGTAAGCCTCTCTGTAAATGGCCATGTCAAACCATTAATAGCAGCCTGTTCATTCATAGTGCTATCGAATTTTAAATTATCATTCCAGAGGCTTATCATCATGATCCTTTCTTTAGGATCAGGAATGCTACCAGCAGCATCAATAATAAAGGCGCCGAATAACTGGCTGTCTGTGAAATGAGGAAGTACCAGCCCGAAAAAATCTATTTTATCACTGGCTGATGCACGATAAAAATAAGTACCTGGTTGTCCGGCCTTAAATATTGCTTCATATTTTGCTCCGGGTTGAATAATGATGCTGTCTCCGGCAATAGCAGGTCTTGAACTAAAGCCATGCAGTGTCATTGCAGTATCCAACTTATTTTGAATAGTTGCTTTGATGATTGTTCCTTCTTTTACCCGAATAACAGGTCCGGGTAATTGCAATGGTTTCCCTTTTTCAGCAAACGCATAAACACGGATCCCTTCACCTTCATGTGTTTCAGGAAACCAAATGCCTTCTCTTGCTTCAAGTTCTATTGTGAGAACCCCACCTTTTAAAATTCCAGCTGATCGTTTATTATCATTGGTAAAAATTTCTTCCGTATTGGGAGGAGTTGGAAAGAATGGTTTTTCGGGCGCACAGCCTATTGCTTTTGCGGCTGAACTGTTGGGGCTTTCAGCAAAGTATTTAGTTGTAGCATCAGCAAGCAGAACAGTACGCGAATTACTGAATGCAATTAAAACCAATACTATGACCAGAAAGGTGGTTAGGCCAAGTAGTTTGTTCAAGTATTAAGATATATTCTCAAAAGATATGCTTTTATTCCAAGCTGGTCTGTGATTTCTTATTCATCTTTTTTGGCCACTTCTCTTATATGATATTCCTGTATCAACGGCGGATTCTCGGGCGATAAAGTGAAATAAATTTCAATATCTGTTTTCTCACCTTCTATAATAAATGAGCCCCGCAATTGATTATCGGGTTTAACTTCTTTTACAGAAATTATGTTTCCCGCTTTTGCATAAAGTTCCCTTGCATATTTCTTCAAGGTGTCAATTGGATAATCCGGGAAGAAATTCTCTGCAAAGATCCCGCTTTGTTCCGCATTGCTCCAATCGGGTAAAAGCTTTACAATATCATTTTTTCTTTTCTCTAAAATTTTTGAGGGAGCCAATTGCATAGGGTGCAGTTTGGCGATCTTAATGATCGTGTCAAGTATTTTGAGATTTACAAAACCCATTGGCGAATAAGTTCGGTTGGCAAATGAAACGATGCCAATGCCATAATCAGGCATGATGCGCCACTGGCTTCCAAAGCCGGGCAAGCCACCGCTATGAGCAATATAAGTTTTGCCATCGCAATCCCTGGACCATCCCAAACCAAAACAATAAGCACTGGTGACCGGGCAAGTTCTTCCATCAGGGTATTTATAATTGGGATTGAATCCGGCAAATCTCCACGGATGATGCATTTCTCTTACGGAACTTCTTTTTATCGGTCCAGTATCCGGCGCATTATTCGGTGGCCATGCCGACATATGAAAGGCCATATAGTTTGCAAACTCATCAATGGAGGAGATCATGGCGCCCATTGCACCCCAGCTTCCATCTTTCGTATCGTGGAGTAATTCTTCTTCATTCCATTTCTCATTTAACCAGCGGTAACCATGTGCTAATTTATCAGCCGCCACATTTTCGAATTCATAAGTTGTTGTGTTCATCCCCAGCGGCTCCCAGATATTTTTTTTGATATAATCCTGGTACCTCATGCCGGAAACATTTGTGATGATCTTTCCTAGTAATGCAAATCCCAGGTTGCTGTATTCATAAGCTATACCGGGTGGATTACTGAATGAAATTTGTTTGCCAATAAATTCAAGCAGGTCTTTATCAGTATCTGCCAGCTGGCGATCACCCCAGGGATTATCTTCCGGAAAGCCTGCACTATGCGATAGCAGATGACGGACGGTGATGTGCGGCGCATCAGCAGTCGGATATTTTAAATTTTTTAATTCAGGGATGTATAAATAAGCAGGGTCATCCAAATTCAATTTTCCTTCATCACGCAATTTCAATATTGCCATTGCCGCAAAACTTTTACTCATGCTTGCAATGCGGAATAAAGAAGATGATGTAACCGGAATTTTCTTTTCAATATCTGTATAGCCGATATTGCCTTCGTAAACCAGTTTACCGTCAACAACTAACCCGTAAGCAACACCTGGTAAATGATTAGAATCTGCATAATCTTTAAAAATTTTCTCAATGACAGGGAAAGCCTGCATGATCTTTTCCATGCGGCCTGGATCCGCAAATGTTGCTGGTTGATAGTTTGAATCAAAACTGGTAGCAGCAACAGCACTTGCAGTTTTATTTTGATCACAAGCCGTGAGCATGCTTGCAATAAATAACAAGAAAAACAATTTATACATATTAGAAAATTTAAGCGCTATACCTATCCCGAACTTTATCAAGCAATGCTTTTATTCGTGGATCCTCTTCTATACCGTTCATCATCGGAAGTTCAAGCATATAATTAAATGGCCCCATTTGCTGTTCAATGCATTTATGCATGTAATAATATGTCTTATCCATATCTCTTAATGACCACCAGACCATCATAAGGTCAGGGTCGAGAACAGCATGTGGTTCTTCAGTTTGTCGTTGTTCAATTTTTTTAATGATATCAAGTGCCTTTTGTTTTTCACCCAGCATGCCATAGGCAAAGCCCAGTGGCGCCAATCCTTTCAATGGATGATTTGTTAGTAGATGAACTTCTGTAAAGTATTCTGCGGCTTTATGCCAATCACCTTTCATTCCATAACACCAGCCTTTTGTTTCAAGAGCAACTCTCATTTGTGGATTCATTTCCAACAGCCGGTCCGCAATGCGTATCGCATCATCATACTGGTTATTCATAATGTAGGCTTCGGCCAACAAATGATTAAGGTGTGGCGCCAACGGATCATTCAGGGATGCCTTTTCAAGAATTTTTATAGCCTCTTCTTTTTTGCCGGTAAGTATGTGAAATAATCCAAACACATCATAAGCTTCCGAGTGCGCCGGAGCCAGCTGAATTGCTTTTTGCAATGACTCGTATGCAGCTTTCGGATTCCATTTGTAAAACATGTGTGCATTAGCTCTTGCTAAATGACTTTCAGCGATGGTATCATCAAGCGCTAATGCTTTTTCACTGTACTCATTTACGATGCTAAATGCTTTTTCAGGTTTTACCTGTCCCGTGGCGCCAAGGTAAGCGTAAGTGCCCGCGATATAGGCATAAGCTTCAGCATAATTTGGTTCAAGCTGAATAGCCTGCTCAAACAGATCAATTGCCTTAAACATATCTGCAGGAGTGATCTTGCTCCGGAAATAAAGGCCTTTTAAAAAAAGTGTATAAGCTTCAATATTTTTTGTAGGTGCTTTTACAAGTTGTTCTGTTTGTTTTGAAAGAGAAAGGTTCTCTCTAAGCCTGTTGGCAATAATGCTGCTGATCTCATCCTGTACAACAAAAATATCAGTAAGGTCGCGGTCATAGTTCTCACTCCATATATGATAGCCATCTGCAGCATTGATCAACTGTGTGGTGATGCGAACCCTGTTGCCTGCTTTTCTCACACTTCCTTCTAAGATCTTGTCGACATTTAATTTTATCGCTATTTCACGTACATCATCATGTTTGCCTTTGAAAGCAAAAGCTGAAGTGCGGGATGTGACCTGTAATCCATCCACTTTAGTCAGTGCATTTAATAGCTCTTCGGTGATACCGTCGCTGAAATATTCATTCTCAGGATCGGCACTCATATTCACAAATGGTAAAACGGCAAGGCGATTTGTGGGCTGTTTTGTTTTGCCTTTTAATTCATCGCGGGAAGGAACAACGATACCTTCATTGGCAATAGCAAAAAGATGAACTGGCAGTTTTACATTCTTCAATTCAACATAACCAAGGTCACGGGTCTTTATATTTTCATGATTTTTTATTTCATCATACACTTTTTCTGAAATAAAAATGCCACCTGGCACAGCCATTGATTCAATACGTGAGGCAAGATTGACACCGTCACCAAATATGGATTCATCTTCCATCACTACATCGCCCGTATGAATGCCAATACGTAATGGCACTTTTGGCTCTAATTGTAATTGCTGTTGAATGGAAATCGCACAGTTCACACTATTAATAGCGCTGTTGAAAATGCTGAGTGTGCCATCGCCATAGTTCTGTAAAATTTTTCCATCATGATTTTCAATAGCGGCTTCCAGCACTTCTTTGAAGCGCTTTCTTTTCTGACGGGCAAGGTGCTCGTTGTCCTGCATCAATGCAGTATAACCGGTCATGTCGGCAAATAATATTGCGGCGAGTTGTCGCATAACGTAAATGTAAGAAACACCCCGCTACTCCGAGGGTGTAATTTTATAAGTTAAACAATAAATTATGAGCAGTGCTAAGACATCCCTATTGCATCTGTTGAAGAATTATTTTTTTTAAATGGTTGTCTTTTCCAGTAAGTCAAGCTACGCCACAACCATTCCAAAGGCCCGAAACGAAAATAGCGAAGCCATATATTGCTGTATATGATCTGTATTAGCCATACTGCGGCCAGCACATAATAGATCTCATGTCTTTGTAGTTTTCCAAATAAGCCGAAACCAATACCATAGAAGATTAAACCGCATAGCAATGATTGCATGAGGTAATTAGTAAATGCCATTTGTCCTACTGGTCGCAACAATGCAAACAGCCATTTGAACCAACCCGATTTATACATCAGCATGATAAGACCAAGTATACCAATAGAACGAAAAGTGCGGGATAATTCATATGATGAAAACCAAACTTTCTTTGAGTATTCAAACCAGTTGAATTTTGCGTCAACCTCCTGTTGTAAACGGAAATAAGAAACAGTTAAGCCAATGCCTAATCCAACGATCGTCATCCACAAATATGTTTTTACGTTTGCTTGTCCTGTTAATATTCCCAGTTTAAAAAAAGCCATCCCGATAAACATAAAAAGCATTACGTCCCAAATGCCGAAGTAGGTATAGGTTACCAGTTGATTAAGGTACCGGTTTGTACGGTGTTCATACAGGTCTTTATAACTACCCATATTCTTTTCATTATTTTTTTGCATTGCCTTCTGCTTGCTTTCTATCGTGTTCTTGCTTTTGAAATCCTCCATGGCACCTAGTTGTTCTTTTTGAATAAGGGTGAGCCGGGTCGTAGTTGTATCAATTGCAGCGATGATCTCGCCGCGATGAATTATTTCCTTGTCATGATACAGATCGCGGTTCTCTGTTACCAGCATAAAAAAGAAACAAAACCCTGCGCCAATCAGTAATTTTTTTGGTGGCAGATTTCGAAATGCAAACATGACCATGCCCAACACT